>OKVG01000568.1_pt1 | contig 24892 bp, 24 predicted proteins | sample 1606981 | NCBI WGS metagenome assembly OKVG01 (sample SAMN03281018, study PRJEB24777) | human gut metagenome | isolation source: fecal sample PR128 from 1 month old male Malay infant, vaginal delivered... | reverse complement strand
GAAAAATACGAGAATTTTAGTCTTCTTTGTGTTATAATTACGTAGAATGTAAAAGAAAAAAAGGAGCAAACAACGAAATGAAACGTATTGCTGTTTTAACTAGTGGTGGAGATGCCCCTGGTATGAATGCTGCCATCCGTGCAGTTGTTCGTCAAGCAATTTCAGAGGGAATGGAAGTTTTCGGTATCTATGATGGATATGCGGGAATGGTTGCTGGTAAAATTCAGCCCCTTGATAGATCATCTGTTGGAGATATTATTTCCCGTGGTGGTACTTTCCTTCATTCAGCACGTTACCCTGAATTCGCACAACGCGAAGGTCAATTAAAAGGGATCGAGCAATTGAAGAAACACGGGATCGAAGGTGTTGTCGTTATTGGTGGAGATGGTTCTTACCATGGTGCGATGCGCTTGACTGAACTTGGATTCCCAGCTGTTGGTCTTCCTGGTACGATCGACAACGATATTGTCGGAACTGATTTTACAATTGGTTTTGATACTGCAGTCACAACTGCAATGGACGCGATCGATAAGATCCGTGATACTTCATCTAGTCACCACCGTACCTTCGTTATTGAAGTGATGGGACGTAACGCTGGAGATATCGCTCTTTGGGCAGGGATTGCATCTGGTGCAGATGAAATCATCATTCCTGAAGAAGGATTCAAGATCGAAGATGTTGTTGAGAGCATCAAAGAAGGTTACGCAAAAGGCCGTACCCACAACATTATCATTTTAGCTGAAGGCGTGATGTCTGCAGATGAATTCGGTAAAGCCTTGAAAGCGGCTGGTGATGAAAGTGACCTTCGTGTGACTGAGCTTGGCCACATCCAACGTGGTGGTTCACCTACTGCGCGTGACCGTGTTCTTGCTTCACGTATGGGAGCACACGCTGTTAAATTGCTGAAACAAGGAATCGGTGGTGTAGCCGTTGGTATCCGTAATGAAAAAATGGTGGAAAACCCAATCCTTGGTAAAGCAGAAGAAGGAGCCCTCTTTAGCTTGACAGAAGATGGTAAGATTGTGGTAAACAATCCACATAAAGCTGATCTTGGTCTTGCCGAGTTGAACCGTAGCTTGTCTTCAATCTAATTTTATTTCATTAATTCGTTAACCTTGTCTTAAAAAGACAGATATATTAAAAAAGGAGTCATATATATCATGAACAAACGTGTAAAAATCGTTGCAACTTTAGGTCCTGCGGTAGAAATCCGTGGCGGTAAAAAATTCGGTGAAGATGGATACTGGGCTGAAAAACTTGACGTTGAAGCTTCAGCACAAAACATTGCTAAATTGATCGAAGCTGGCGCTAACACTTTCCGTTTCAACTTCTCACACGGTGACCACCAAGAACAAGGTGAACGTATGGCGACTGTTAAACGTGCAGAAGAAATCGCTGGTAAAAAAGTTGGTTACCTTCTTGATACAAAAGGTCCTGAAATCCGTACTGAATTGTTCGAAGGCGAAGCTAAAGAATATTCATACAAGACTGGTGAACGTATCCGCGTTGCTACAAAACAAGGCATCAAATCAACTCGTGAAGTGATTGCTTTGAACGTTGCAGGTGCGCTTGACATCTTTGATGACGTTGAAGTTGGACACCAAGTATTGGTTGATGATGGTAAATTAGGTCTTCGCGTTGTAGAAAAAGACGCTGCAAAACGTGAATTCGTTGTTGAAGTTGAAAACGATGGTATCATCGCTAAACAAAAAGGTGTAAACATCCCTAATACGAAGATTCCTTTCCCAGCACTTGCTGAACGTGATAACGACGATATCCGCTTCGGTTTGGAACAAGGTATCAACTTCATCGCGATCTCATTTGTACGTACTGCAAAAGATGTTCAAGAAGTTCGTGCTATCTGTGAAGAAACTGGTAACAGCCACGTTCAATTGTTTGCGAAAATCGAAAACCAACAAGGTATCGAAAACTTGGATGAAATCATCGAAGTTACTGATGGTATCATGATCGCTCGTGGTGACATGGGTATCGAAGTACCATTCGAAATGGTTCCAGTTTACCAAAAAATGATTACTTCTAAAGTAAATGCTGCTGGTAAAGTTGTTATCACTGCAACAAACATGCTTGAAACAATGACTGAAAAACCACGTGCAACTCGTTCAGAAGTATCTGACGTCTTCAACGCTGTTATCGACGGTACTGATGCTACAATGCTTTCAGGTGAATCTGCAAACGGTAAATACCCACTTGAATCTGTAGCTACAATGGCGAAAATCGACATGAACGCTCAAACACTTTTGAAAGAATATGGTCGTTTGAACCCAGCTACATTTGAACGTAACTCTAAGACAGAAGTTATGGCTTCAGCTGTTAAAGATGCTACAAACTCAATGGATATCAAATTGGTTGTAACATTGACTAAGACAGGTCACACTGCACGTTTGATCTCTAAATACCGTCCAGATGCTGATATCTTGGCATTGACATTTGACGAATTGACTGAACGTGGATTGATGTTGAACTGGGGTGTTATCCCAATGTTGACAGATGCTCCTTCATCAACTGACGATATGTTCGAAATTGCTGAACGTAAAGCAGTTGAAGCTGGTCTTGTTAAATCTGGTGATGATATCGTTATCGTTGCTGGTGTACCAGTTGGAGAAGCTGTTCGTACAAACACAATGCGTATCCGTACAGTACGTTAATAGACAATTCTATCTTAAAGCCTTGCTGGTTAGTCTGAAAGGACTGACCGCGAGGTTTTTCTTGTTTAGTGTGCTAACAAGAATTCTCACTAATGCTTACTTTCTCTTTTTTAAAGATCAAAAAAATGGTATAATAAACAAAAAGGAAGGGAGACATTCATGCCAAGGAGAGATTTAATTAGAAATGTCATCATTGTCGGTGTACTGGTTTTAGCACTGATCTTATTACGAATCTTTGTATTTCATCCATTTAGTATCAATGATAAGATGGCCAATGCTTCTGTGAAAAATGGAGATCTGGTGGTAGCGACTAGAAATGCTCAGGTAGATCGCAGTGATTTGGTCTTATACAAGGTCGGTGGAAAAGAATACCTTGGACGTGTCATTGCCAAAGAAAACGATGAAGTCAGCTACGTAGATGACGTCCTCTATTTGAATGGACAGGCAACACCAGAACCTTACCTGAATAAAATGCTGAACAAACATCTAGCTGCTCCAACGAGTAATGGGTATTATACGGATGATTTCTTTTTATCAGAGTTAAAAGGGACCAAGGCTGGTCGTGTACCATCCGATACCTATCTAGTCTTAAATGATAACCGTGGGGATACGGAAGATAGTCGTGAGTTTGGCTATATCCATAAAAATCAGATCGAAGGAGTAGTGAATCTGCGTCTATATCCCCTTAAAAAATTTGGATTTATAAAAGTAGAAAAATAGCCGAAAGGCTATTTTTTTTATAAATATCAAAATAAACTAGTTATTTTTCCATTTTTGTGGTAATATATTCATTAAATATTTTTTTAGGAGGAGAATGCTATGCAGTATGCTTTGGAAATTTTACCAAGTTTGTTAAAGGGAGCAAGCCTCACCTTGCAAGTGTTTGCTTTCGTATTGATTTTATCGATTCCACTTGGAATCGTTGTTGCCTTTTTGCTTCAATTGCGCTCAAAGATCCTGCATGGACTCCTAACGATTTATATCTGGGTCATGCGAGGGACCCCTCTATTGCTCCAGTTGATCTTTATTTATTACGTCCTTCCAAGTATTGGGATTCGGATTGATCGGTTACCTGCGGCTATTACAGCCTTCACCCTTAATTATGCAGCCTATTTTGCGGAAATCTTCCGTGGTGGAATCGTGGCCATTCCGACAGGTCAGTATGAGGCGGCCAAGGTCTTAAAATTGAGTTCTTGGCAAACGATTCTCTACATTATTTTGCCTCAGGTGGTGAAGATCGTTCTTCCAAGTGTCTTCAATGAAGTCATGTCCTTGATCAAAGACACTTCCTTGGTCTATGCTCTGGGAATCAGTGATTTGATCCTCGCTAGTCGGACGGCAGCCAATCGTGATGCCAGTCTAGCACCTATGTTTTTAGCGGGAGCTATTTATTTAATCCTCATTGGGATCGTGACCATCATTGCCAAGCGGGTTGAAAAGAACTTTTCATATTATAAATAGGAGGAGAAGCATATGTTAGAATTAAAACAAATTTCGAAACGTTTTGGGGATAAGCAGATCTTATCAGATTTCAATCTTCTCGTTCCTGAAAAACAAATCGTTGCCATTGTTGGACCTTCTGGAGGAGGAAAGACCACCTTGCTTCGTATGCTAGCTGGTCTTGAAACGATCGACTCTGGTCAGATCATCTACAATGGTGAAAACTTGCCTCTAGATGCCTTAGAAAAACGAAATCTTCTCGGATTTGTCTTCCAGGACTTTCAATTATTTCCACACTTATCGGTCATGGAAAACCTCCTTTTGTCACCTATCAAGACTATGAATGTGAGTAAGGAAGAAGCTAGTAAAAAAGCCATGAGTTTACTGAAGCGCTTGGGGCTCGAACATCATGCGGATGCTTATCCCTTCTCCCTATCGGGTGGTCAGAAGCAACGGGTGGCATTGGCGCGTGCCATGATGATCGATCCGGAAATTATTGGCTATGATGAGCCGACTTCGGCCTTGGATCCAGAATTGCGATTAGAAGTTGAGAAGTTAATCTTGCAAAACCGTGAACTGGGGATGACCCAGATCGTTGTTACCCATGATATTCCATTTGCGGAAGCAATTGCGGATGTTCTTCTCAAGGTTGAGCCTAAATAGGAGGAGAGGATGAAACGATGAAACGAGTAATACCATGGTTGCTAGGTGTCCTTAGTCTCGTCTTTCTGACAGCCTGTGGGCAGACAGTGAGTGATCCTAAAGTGGACAACTGGCAAAAATACCAAAAAGAGCAGTCCATCACGATTGGTTTTGATAATACTTTCGTTCCTATGGGCTTTGAACAAAAAGATGGAACCTATGCGGGTTTTGATATTGATTTGGCCAATCAAGTCTTTGAATCTTATGGGATTCATGTGAACTGGCAACCCATTGATTGGGACATGAAAGAGACGGAACTAAAAAATGGGACCATTGATGCCATCTGGAATGGCTATTCGGCTACAGATGAACGTCGGGAAAGTGTTGCTTTTACAAAGCCTTATATGAAAAACGAGCAAGTCTTGGTCACGAAGAAAGCATCTGGTATCCAATCAGTCGATGGGATGAAAGAGAAACGATTAGGTGCCCAGACCGGATCGTCTGGCTATATGGATTTTGAAGCCAATCCTAAAATCTTAAAAAATAAGGTCAAAAATCAAAAGGCTACCCAATACCAGAGTTTTAACGAGGCACTGATCGACCTCCAGAACGATCGAATCGATGGCCTCTTAATCGACCGTGTCTATGCCAACTATTATCTACAAACAGAAGGAATTTTAAAAGACTACAATGTCTTTCCTGTCGGTTTTGAGACAGAATCCTTTGCAGTAGGGGTACGCAAGGCAGATGAAACCTTGAAGAAAAAAATTGATGAAGCTTTCGTAAAACTCTATCAAAAGGGCCAGTTCCAAAAGATCTCTAAGAAGTGGTTCGGAACGGATGTAGCGACAGATGACATCAAGTAAAAAAGCTAGGAAATGATTCCTAGCTTTAGATTAAAGACAAAGTTATCTTAAAAACTTTCCTTAGGTGAGTACGGACGTCAGCGAACTTCTACGAAGTTCCATGACTTAGTTTTGAACCTAAGGTTTCAAAACTCCCGAGTGCTAGAAACATCACTGTTTCTAGCACTTTTTTTCTCACAGCGGAAAGTTTTGGTATACTTTTGATTCATTTTAAAAATTAGAAAATTTTTAGAGAATCAATTAACTTTTTTTATAAGGTTTGGATACTCTCTCAAGCTAGGAAATACTTCCTAGCTTTTTAGTCTGTTTTATTAGTAATTTGGTGGAAAATCTTTTGCCAAGTTTCGTGGCGACGCCAGAGACTGGTATGGATTTGACCGTCTAGTTCATAGCGTATGAGTTTGGTTTTTTGGCTGATGGACTCCAGTTCAAAGTTTTGGAATTGAACTTGGTCGCTTGCGAGTGCCTCCATTAATTCCGCCTTGTGGTGTTCGTGACCGGTATCGTCAATCAAGGTATAATTATCCGCTAGCAGTGTATCAAATTCTTGCTTAGCATAGAGGATTTTTTCGTAGGTCAAGAGTTTCTTTTCAACGTTTTCGATCAGCTCATCTTCAGGAATTGAGCTAGGTTCTACATGGACGTCAATGTCAAAGACTCCAAATTCTTCTTTTAGGAGATCCTCGACTTCTTCAGTGATGGCATGACTTTCATAAACTGAAAGATCGGGATTCATTTCCAAGACAACGTCCAGATAGATATTGCTTCCATAGGTCCGTCCGCGTTGAGATTTCACACGCGCAATCTTAGGGAGTTTTAAAATAGCTTTTTCGTAATCTTCGAGGAGACTATCGTCAAAGCCGTCTGAAAGACTAAAGGAAGATTCCATAAAAATATCGTAGGCAGTTTTGAGGATAAAGAAGGTGATGATGATGGCTGCGATTTTATCGACAATTGGATAGTTAAAAGCACTAGCGGCAATCGCAATCGACGTCCCAAGAGATGTGATGACGTCTGAAAGATTGTCTTTTGCCGCCGCTTTTAAGGCTTTTGATTTGGCCCGTTTTGCTAAGCGAAGATTGTAGAAATAAACGCCTAGCATGACAAGGGCTGAAACCACTCCGACACCAACACCGAGTGGATCAATGCTAACGGTTTCATTGCTGAAGATCTTTTGGAGGGTATCGCGTAAGACATCAAAACCGACATAAAACATAATGATGGAGGTGACTAGACTAGCTAGATCCTCGATTTTCCAGTGACCAAACTTGTGATCACGGTCAGCAGGTTGGCGAGCGAGACGAATCCCGATGAGCAGGGCAGCATTGCTGATAATATCTGATAAGTTGTTAAATCCATCGGCTACCAAACTAGAGGAGTGAAGCAGATGGCCAGTAGCTAATTTTGCTGAAGAAAGTAGTAAATAGGCCAAAATACTGATGATGGCACCACGTTCGGCCAGTTTTAAATTACTGTATGGTTTTTCCAAAATTTCCTCCTACAACCTCGGATATGAACCTGTTTTCTTTAAGCTACTATTATATCGTTTTTGGAAGGGAAATTCAAATGAGTCCTTTTTTAAAAGAAGCTAGGTCGGTTTTTGTGGTATAATAGAACGATTGAATGAATGAGGAGTATGAGATGAATCCTTTATTGAATGGTATGAATGATCGCCAAGCAGAGGCGGTCCAAACGACAGAAGGCCCCCTCTTGATCATGGCGGGGGCTGGTTCGGGTAAGACACGTGTCTTGACCCACCGCATCGCTTACTTGATCGATGAAAAAATGGTCAATCCTTGGAATATTTTGGCCATTACCTTTACCAATAAAGCCGCTCGGGAGATGAAGGAGCGGGCTTATCAATTGAATCCAGCCACCCAAGATTGCTTGATTGCCACCTTCCACTCCATGTGTGTGCGCATCCTTCGTCGAGATGCGGATCACATTGGCTACAATCGCAACTTCACCATTGTTGATCCAGGTGAGCAACGGACCTTGATGAAGCGCATCTTGAAGTCTTTGAATTTGGATCCTAAGAAATGGAATGAACGGACCATTTTGGGGACCATTTCCAATGCCAAGAATGACCTAATCGATGAAGTAGCTTATGCCGCCCAAGCGGGGGATATGTACACCCAGATCGTCGCCAAGTGCTATGAGGCTTACCAAAAGGAACTCCGTCAGTCAGAAGCGGTGGACTTTGATGATTTGATCATGTTGACCTTGCGTCTCTTTGACCAGCATCCTGATGTGCTGACCTATTACCAGCAGAAGTTCCAATACATCCATGTAGATGAGTACCAAGATACTAACCATGCCCAATACCAATTGGTCAAACTCTTGGCTTCTCGCTTTAAAAATATCTGTGTTGTAGGGGATGCTGACCAGTCTATTTATGGCTGGCGGGGAGCAGATATGCAGAATATCCTGGACTTTGAAAAGGATTATCCCGATGCCAAGGTCGTTTTGTTAGAGGAAAATTATCGCTCCACTAAAACCATCCTGCAAGCAGCTAACGATGTTATCAAAAACAATCGCCACCGCCGCCCAAAGAATCTCTGGACACAAAATGAAGACGGAGAAGAGATTGTCTATTACCGGGCTAATGATGAGCAGGATGAAGCGGTCTTTGTTGCTAAAACGATTGAAGAGCTTAGTCGCGAAGCTGGGTACAAACACCGTGATTTTGCTGTTCTCTACCGAACAAATGCCCAGTCACGGACCATTGAAGAAGCCTTGCTCAAGTCCAACATTCCCTACACTATGGTAGGGGGCACCAAGTTCTACAGCCGGAAGGAAATTCGGGATGTCATTGCTTATCTGAACTTGATTGCTAACCTCAGTGACAATATCAGTTTTGAGCGCATTATCAATGAACCTAAGCGGGGAATCGGGCCAGGTACAGTGGATAAGATTCGCGATTTTGCCCAAATGCAAGAGACTTCGCTCCTGGATGCTTCGGCCAATATCATGCTCTCAGGCATCAAAGGAAAGGCAGCCCAGGCTATCTGGGACTTTGCCAATCTCATTCTTGATTTGAGAGAAAGATTGGACCAGCTGACCATTACAGAGTTGGTCGAAGAAGTCCTTGACAAGACAGGTTATATGACGGCCCTAACCAATCAGGGGAATTTAGAAAGTCAGGCCCGTATCGAGAATATCCAAGAGTTCCTATCTGTTACCAAGAATTTTGATGAAAACGGGGAGACCGTCGAAGACGAAACAGGTGTAGAAACCTTGAGTCGTTTCTTGAACGATTTAGCTTTGATTGCCGATACAGATGATGGGGCGCAAGAAACTTCAGAAGTGACCTTGATGACCCTTCACGCGGCTAAAGGCTTGGAGTTTCCAGTCGTCTTCTTAATTGGAATGGAAGAAAATGTCTTTCCTCTTAGTCGGGCGGCAGAGGATCCGGATGAGTTGGAGGAAGAACGTCGTTTGGCTTATGTGGGGATCACGCGGGCAGAGAAGGTTCTCTTTTTGACCAATGCCAATTCTCGTTTGCTCTTTGGGCGGACCAGCTACAACCGTCCGACGCGCTTTATCAATGAAATTAGCTCAGATTTGTTAAGCTACCAAGGATTAGCGCGTCCGGCCAACACTAGCTTTAAGGCTTCTTATAGCAATGGTGGCGGAACGACCTTTGGAAAAGGCATGAGTCTGTCACAAGCCCTTCAAGAGCGCAAGAGACAAGCAGCTCCAAGTGCTCTTACGTCATCAAGCCTCCCCTTTGGCAATAGTAACCGAGCGGGTGCCAAAGAAACTGTCGCTTGGTCCATTGGTGACATTGCTATTCACAAGAAGTGGGGCGAAGGAACCGTGCTTGAGGTGTCAGGAAGTGGCAATACCCAAGAGCTTAAGATTAACTTCCCAGAAGTGGGTCTCAAGAAACTCTTGGCCAGTGTCGCGCCGATTGAGAAGAAATAAACTAAAGCCAGTAAGCTAAGTGTACTGTTTCAGATCATAAACATGCACTATCTCCTTGAGGATCTAATTTGTTACTGCAAGAAAAAGTTCCAAGAAAAGAACTTCTGTGAATAGTGCAGAATAGGTTGAGACTTTTCGCCGTGAGGAAAGCACCAGAAACACATCAGTTTCTGGTGCCCGGTAGATTTGAGACGTGAGGCTCAAATCTAAGGTATGGAATCCCCAAGGGAGTCGCTACCGTCCGGCCTCACCTAAGAAAAGTCTCTATAGAGGAATGAATATTCAGTTGAAACCAGCAAGCTAGGCTTGCTGGTTTTGATTTTATAGGTGGCATGATATAATATACTAAGAATAGAGAAAGAGGCATACTATGAACGAAATCAAGTGTCCCAACTGTGGGGAAGTTTTTACAGTTAATGAAAGTCAATACAGCGAGCTCTTGTCACAGGTACGGACAGCGGAGTTTGACAAGGAAATTCATGAGCGGATTCGGCAAGAATTGGCTTTAGCTGAGCAAAAGGCCCTTAATGAGCAGCAAGAGAAGTTAGCCAAGAAGGACCAAGAAATTGCCCAGTTACAAAACCAGATTCAACAGTTTGATACCGAAAAAGAATTGGCCAAAAAAGAAGTAGAGCAAACCGCTAGCCAGAGCTTGTTAGAGAAAGAAAAAGAAGTGCAACAACTTGAGAATCAGCTGGCGACCTTGCGCTTGGAACATGAAAACCAACTGCAAAAGACGCTTTCTGACTTAGAGAAAGAAAGAGATCAGGTCAAAAATCAGCTTCTTTTACAAGAAAAAGAAAACGAGCTTTCTCTTGCTTCGGTGAAACAAAACTATGAGGCCCAGCTCAAGGCGGCCAATGAGCAGGTTGAGTTCTACAAGAACTTCAAGGCCCAACAATCAACCAAGGCAATTGGGGAAAGTCTGGAGCAGTATGCGGAAAGTGAGTTTAATAAGGTTCGTAGTTTCGCCTTCCCAAATGCCTATTTCGAAAAGGACAACAGAGTCTCTGCGCGTGGTTCTAAAGGAGACTTCATCTTCCGTGATTTTGATGAAAATGGGCTGGAATTCATTTCCATCATGTTTGAGATGAAAAATGAAGCCGATGGAACGGAGAAAAAGCATAAGAATGCAGACTTCTACAAAGAGTTGGACAAGGACCGTCGTGAAAAGAACTGTGAGTATGCTGTATTAGTTTCGATGTTAGAGGCAGAAAATGACTACTTTAACACAGGGATTGTCGATGTTAGCCACGAGTATGAGAAGATGTATGTCGTTCGTCCTCAGTTCTTTATCCAGATTATTGGGCTCTTACGCAATGCGGCTCTTAACTCTCTAAAATACAAGCAAGAACTAGCACTTATCCGTGAGCAAAATATTGACATCACCCACTTTGAAGAAGACCTAGACGCCTTTAAGGTTGCCTTTGCTAAAAACTACAATTCAGCTTCGGTCAACTTTGGCAAGGCCATCGATGAAATCGACAAAGCCATCAAACGCATGGAAGAAGTCAAGAAATTCTTGACCACATCAGAAAATCAACTCCGCCTTGCCAACAACAAGCTGGATGATGTATCAGTCAAAAAATTGACCCGCAAAAATCCGACCATGAAGGCTAAGTTTAATGCCTTGAAGGGGGAATAGGAGGATCCTATGCAGATACGAAAAGCAACCATGAAAGATGCTGAAGCCCTACTGTCTTTATACGAAGACTTGGGCTATCCAACGACCGCTTCTAAGCTGTCTCGACGTTTAGAAATGATTCTTTCTCAACCACATTATGGCTGTCTTCTAGCTGAAAGAAACGGAGAAATTTTAGGTTTCTTAGGTTATGCAAAGCTCTTCTTTTTTGAAGCAGATGGATCTTACTATCGTATTTTAGCTTTGTCAGTCGCAAAAGAAACAAGACGACAAGGAATTGCTAGTAGGCTAATCGATGAATTGAAAAAACAAGCGGTAAAAGAAGGAGTTGAGGCACTGGCTTTAAATAGTGGATTAACCGCTGAACGAAATGCTGCACATCAGTTTTATCAGGCAGTTGGATTTGAAAAAGTGACTGCCGGCTTTGCCTTGCATTTAAAAACTCAACTTAAATAAATCGTGAAAAAATAGTAGAGGGAACGAAGTAATGTCTTCAACAAAAGGGAAAACCTTATATTTTAACGATAAGAGCATGGACTATGTGACCTTTGGTAAAGGAAAGAAGCCTCTCGTTATCATACCAGGCTTGGGGGATGGGGTGCAGACGGTTAAAGGAAAGGCTCAGCTCTTTTCCCTCTCTTATCGTCTACTTGCTAAGCATTATAAAATCTATGTTTTTTCTCGAATTAATGAGTTGAGGCAGGGTTATACGACACGGGATATGGCAGCAGATGTAGCAGAAGCAATGGAGACACTAAACCTAGATGCCGCCTATGTTATGGGGATTTCACAAGGTGGAATGATTGCTCAATGGCTAGCTGTAGATTTTCCAGAAAGGGTTCAAAGGCTGATCCTAGCTGTGACAACAGCGAAGCCTAGTCAACTTGCTAGAGAGCGAATTGAGCATTGGCAAAAGCTTAGTCAATCTGGAACTTTTAGAGACCTCATGCTGGATATCGCAAAGCACTCCTATACGCAAAAGAGCTACCAAAAGTGGCGCATTCTTTCTAACATTATGGGGCGCTTGGGACGAATCAAAGATGAGAAACGAATTGCCATTCAGTCTCAGTCTTGCCTTACTCATGATAGCCTTGAGGTCTTAAAAGAAATTCAATGTCCGACTTTGGTTCTTGGTGCCCTCGAAGATGATGTGATTGGTGTGGATGGATCCAAGGAACTGGCAAAAGCGATTTCGGGTTGTCAGCTCCTAATTCTTAAGCATTCAGGTCATGCTCTGTATGAAGAAAATAAAGCATTTCTAGAGGCTGTCTGTGAATTCTTAAACTAAAAAAAGCTGGAATATTTCCAGCTTTTTTATGTTAGTTAAATCGCAAAGAGGTCGTTTAGGTTTTCTGCCATGGTTGGGTGGGTAAAGATTTGTTTTGCGATGTAAGTATAAGGAATCTTGTTGTCCATCGCCATGGTGATCAGGTTAATGAGTTCACCTGCGGCTTCTCCAAAGAGAGTTGCTCCAAGGATTTCTTTGGTTTCTGGGTTGACCACGGCTTTGAAAGCACCTCGAAGGTCTGCATTGACATGGCCACGTGGCATGGCAGCAACTGGCAATTCTTTGACAGCCACTGGAAGTCCTTTGTCACGTGCTTCTTGCTCGGTCAAGCCGACTTGGGCCAATGGAGGAGCAATGAAGAGTGTTGTCGCATAATTGTTACGTGTTTCGAGATTGTAGCTACCATCGCCTGTAAGGTAGTTGAAGACAATGCGGAAGTCATCGAGGGACATGTAGGTGAATTGAGGGCCACCATTGACATCCCCAACTGCAAAGACACCAGGGACGCTGGTTTCCAAATGACGGTTGACTTGAATCGCTCCACGATCAGTGACTTGGATGTCTGTGTTCTCAAGACCAAGACCAGATGTATTTGGCTTACGTCCTGTTGCGTAGAGAAGGATATCGAACTCGAAGTCTCCTTTATCGGTTACAAGGGTTAAACTAGCTTCACTATCTTTGATTTCTTGGGTATGAACGCCTTGCAAGAATTGAATGCCATCTTCTTCAAGGTAGCCTTTTGCAAGAGCTGCAATGCTTGGCTCAATCCGTGGCAAGAATGCTTCAGAAGCGTCTAGTACCGTTACTTGGCTACCCAAGGTATTGTAGAGGTGGGCAAATTCCAATCCGATAGGTCCACCACCAAGGACACCCAGGCGTTTAGGTAGGTTTTCCAGCCGTTGAATACCAGTTGAATCTACAGCAAATTTGCTTTCAGCAAGTCCTGGGATTGGAAGGATAGTTGGCACCGCACCAGTATTAATAATAATGGTTTCAGCTGTCAATTCTTCCTTTTCATCTCCAGCTTGAATTTCGATGACCTTGTTGGAAAGGAAACGAGCTGTTGCATCAATAATGTCCACACCCGTTCCAGCAATAGTTGCGTAGTTCTTGCCGTTGAGACGAGTGGTGACCGCATTTTTCTCATTCATGGCTTGCTCAAAATCCAAGCCTTTTTCTGCGGCAACAATCAAGGTCTTGGTGGGAATACAAGCGATATTGATACAAGTACCACCGTACATAGACTTGCTCTTTTCAATCAGAGCGACTTTTTTCCCTTGGCTTGATAATTTCGCTGCGAGTGTTTTACCAGCTTTACCAAATCCAATAACAATAACATCATACATTAACATATGTTACACCTTCTTTCGTCTTCTATTGTATCAAACCCATTTTAAAAAGTCTGAAATCTGCTACGGGATTTTTTAGGAGATCATGGGAAGGGGGAAAGAGGGACAAGAAGTCTCGTTTCGTGGTATAATAAGAGGTCGGTGACCCGGATGGTCACACAACCAGTTAGAAAGAATAAATCAAATGAACGGAATTATCAATGTAAAAAAAGAAGCAGGAATGACTTCACATGATGTGGTCTTTAAACTGCGAAAAATCTTAGGCACCAAGAAGATTGGCCATGGAGGAACTCTGGACCCGGATGTGGTGGGGGTACTTCCGATTGCTGTAGGAAAGGCGACCCGGATGGTTGAATTTATGCAGGATGAGGGTAAAATCTACGAGGGAGAAATCACTTTGGGATTCTCTACCACGACGGAAGATGCCAGCGGGGAAATCGTTGAGCGGACGCCAGTAGAAGCACCTTTAGATGCAGCAGAGGTAGATAGTATGATTGCCCAGATGGTGGGAGAGATCGAGCAGGTACCCCCCATGTATTCAGCGGTCAAGGTCAATGGGCGTAAGCTTTATGAATATGCACGGGCAGGAGAAGAAGTGGAACGCCCTGTCCGGCAGGTAACCATTTATGAATTCATGCGCACCAGTGAGATCGGCTATGAGACAGGTCTAGCCCGTTTTCGTTTCCGGGTTAAATGCAGCAAGGGGACTTATATCCGGACCTTGTCGGTGGATTTGGGTCAAAAGCTAGGCTATGCAGCTCATATGTCTTACTTAACACGAACTAGTGCCGCTGGATTGTCGCTGGATGATGCCCTGACTCTGGAAGAGCTTGCTGAAAAAGTAGCGAAAGGAGATTTGAGCTTCCTTCATCCTCTTGAAATTGGGACAGGAGATCTAGAAAAAGTAGAGCTGACAGCAGAAGAGGTTGGCGAAGTCCAAGTAGGACGCTTTATTCCAGTCGAGAGCGAAGCCAGAGAGTTGGCTGCTTTTTACCAAGGAAAATTGGTAGCCATTTTAGAAAAAAGAGAAGAACTTTACAAACCTCGAAAAGTTTTTCTAACAGAAAGTGTGTTACAATAAATTCATGAATATTCGTACGATAACTACTGCTAACCAGATCCACTTGGAGAATGAGACAGTTTTGGTTCTGGGCTACTTTGATGGCCTGCATCTGGGGCACCAAGAACTTTTTAAAAAGGCGCGTCAGATCGCGGATGAAAAAGGCTTGAAGGTTGCTTTGTTAACCTTCCCTGAATCTCCTAAGTTGGCCTTTGTTCGCTACCAACCAGAATTGTTGCTCCATTTGCAAAGCCCTGAGGATCGGTTCCAAAAATTAAACGAACTAGGAGTGGATGAGCTCTTTCTCATTGATTTTACGACTGATTTTGCTTCTAAAACAGCTAAAGAATTTGTTGATCAATTCGTAAAAGCCTTGAGAGCCCGAGTTTTAATTGCTGGATTTGATTATAGTTTTGGCTCTGATAAGAAAACAGCCTCTGACTTAGCTGCTTATTTTGATGGTCAGGTGGAAGTCATTTCTCCTGTATTGGATCAGGGGGAAAAGATCAGTTCGACCCGCATCCGTCAAGCTGTCCTAGAAGGACGGGTCAAAGAAGCTGCCCGTTTACTTGGTCACCCTTTATCCAGTCGGGGAATTGTTGTCCATGGGGATGCGCGTGGCCGTACCATTGGCTACCCTACTGCTAATCTAGCACCGATTGATCGGACCTATCTACCATCAGATGGAGTCTATGTAGTTGATGTCGATTTTAAAGGGCATACCTATCGGGGCATGGCTTCTGTCGGGAAGAATATTACCTTTGATGGGAAGGAGCTTCGGTTTGAAGTCAATCTTTTTGACTTTTCAGGAGACATCTACGGTCATACCCTGACCATTCACTGGTTAGATAAGATTCGAGAAATGGTCAAATTTGATGGGATAGATCAACTAGTGGCTCAACTAGAAGAAGATGAAGCAGTTTCACGAAACTGGACCGAGGATTAGGAAGCTACCTAGTCCTTTTTTCTGCTGTCTTTTGGGGAATAATGAAAGTGGTTTCTTTTTTTCTACTGAAATTCAGAAAAATCGTCGAGAAATCAAAAAAGCGCTTTTCAAGCACCTATTTTTTTTGTATAATAGAGTCAGATAGTTATATATAAAAAAGAAGTGAACCACATGATTACATTATTTTTATCACCGAGTTGTACATCATGTCGAAAAGCTCGGGCTTGGTTAAAAAAGCACGATGTTCCATTTAAAGAACACAATATTATGACAAGTCCTTTGAGCAAACAGGAGTTGACAAGTATATTGGCCTTGACCGAAAACGGAACAGACGACATTATTTCAACTCGTTCAAAAATTTTTCAAAAATTGGATGTTGATGTTGAAGATTTATCGATCTCAGCCTTGATTCATCTGATTGAGGAAAATCCAAGTCTCTTACGGAGACCGATTATTTTAGATAACAAACGCATGCAAATCGGCTTTAACGAAGACGAAATTCGTGCCTTCTTGCCGCGGAGTTATCGTAAACAAGAGTTACGCTCTGCCACTCTAAGAGCAGAAATAAACTAAGAAGTATGTCGAATGCAAAAAAATTATAGTTACCCACTGGACTTATCGTGGAGCACTGAAGAGCTTGCTTCAGTGCTTTCTTTTTACAATAAAGTTGAAGAAGCCTATGAAAGTAAGGTAGAGGCCAAAGAATACATGGAAGCCTACCGCGCTTTTAAGAAGGTCGTGCCTAGTATTGGAGAAGAAAAACGTCTCGGACGGGAGTTCGAAGAAGTGAGCGGTTATTCTCTCTATCGTGCGACCCAGGCTGCAAAGCAAAAAGAGGAAGGATGGTTTTCTCTTGAAGAATAAGTTAGAGTTTGCCAAACAAATCGTTTTAGAGGCTGGAGACTACTTGCGTCTTCATCTTCATGATGACTTGATGATCTCAAAAAAGACTGGGCCGACAGATTTAGTAACCCAGATGGACCAACAGGTTCAAAATGATTTGGTTGAAAAAATCACAAATCGCTACCCAGAAGATCGGATTTTTGCGGAGGAAGATGGCCTTCGTTCACCGATTTCAGAAGGATCCGTTTGGGTGATTGATCCCATTGATGGGACCAATAATTTTGTAACCCAAAAGGAAGATTTTGCGGTCATGGTGGCCTATTTTGAAGACGGAATTGGTCGGTTTGGCCTGATCTACGATGTGATGCGGGATTACCTTTTTTACGGGGGTGGAGAATTCCCTGTTTATCGCAATGAGGTTGAATTGACGCCTTTTGTGGACCAGCCATTGGAAAACTTTCTGATTGCGTCAAATGTCGGTATGCTTGAGAAAAATGACTGGGGAATGGCCGATCTTGGCATGGATTCACTAGGAATCCGGGTCTATGGCAGTGCCGGTATTAGTTTTTCAAAAATTCTCTCAGGTGGTATTTTAGCTTACTTTAGCTATATCTGGCCATGGGACTATGCAGCCGCAGCGATCATGGGAGAACGGTTAGGCTATACCGTCCTAAATCTAAATGGGGATAAACCTAATTACCAGACAGTCGAACCCATTATGATGGTTCCAAAGGTGAAGTTAACAGAGATTCAAACCTATCTTAAGAAAGGGAGAAGTTAAATGAATTTTCCCAATGGTTTTAAAGAAAAATACCAGCATCTTCTAGGTGAGGATGCTGCTGCTTTTTTTGCGACCTTTGATCAAGAAGCAGTAGCAGCCTTTCGGACTAATCCCTTGAAAGAAGCGCAAAAAGCATTTGATGATCCGATTCCCAATACCCCTTGGGGACATTATGGAAAGGTCTCAGGGAAATCCATCGAGCACGCAACGGGCTTGGTCTATTCGCAAGAGCCAGCAGCTCAGATAGTGGCCCAAGTCGCCCAGCCGAAACCTGGGATGAAGGTCCTAGACCTAGCCGCAGCACCTGGTGGTAAGACGACGCAACTCTTGTCTTATTTGGACAATCAAGGACTCTTGGTCTCCAATGAAATCCATAAGGGGCGCTCGAAAATTCTTGTAGAGAATGTCGAACGCTTTGGTGCGCGAAATGTGCTAGTAACCAATGAGTCTGCCGATCGTCTGGCCAAAGTTTTCTCAGGCTTTTTTGATCTGATTGTACTAGATGCCCCTTGTTCAGGTGAGGGGATGTTCCGCAAGCAACCAGATGCCATGGACTATTGGTCTGTCAATTACCCTCGAGAGTGCAGTCTCCTTCAAAGAGAGGTTCTGGAGGATGCTCTCAAGATGTTGGTTCCAGGTGGTTCCTTGGTTTATTCAACCTGTACCTGGGCTCCTGAGGAAAATGAAGAGATCGTATCCTGGCTCTTAGATAATTTTGATCTAGAATTGGAAACGATCGAGAAGATCAATGGTATGGCAGAAGGCATTGACCATCCAGAAACGGCGCGCATGTATCCTCATCTCTTTAAAGGGGAGGGACAATTTGTTGCTAAGTTCCGTTATCTAGGAGAGAATCGGCCTGCTAAAATCCCTTCCAAAAAGGACCAATTATCTGCTGAACAAAAAAAATTGTGGCAGGAATTTGCTAAGAAACATTTGAAGATTACTCTGGAAGGGGTCCTCGAAACCTTTGGTGACGAGCTGTATTTAGTTCCTTTAGGGTTACCAGATTTGCGCAAAGTAAAAATTGCTCGAAATGGCTTGCATCTAGGAACCTTCAAGAAAAATCGTTTTGAACCTAGTTTTGCACTTGGCTTAGCACTAAGACCGAGTGAAGTCAAAGAGACCGTTTCGATCACGCCTGAGGACTTTGTTCATTATGTGGCGGGAGAGACAGTTCAATTGAAGGAAACGCATCCAAATGGATGGTACCAGGTCCTTGTAGAAGGCAATGGTTTGGGCTTTGCCAAAGTGACCGGGCAAACCCTGAAAAATTTCTATCCAAAGGGGCTTCGTTTTAGGTAAAATGCTGGGCAAAGAACCCGTTCTATGATATAGTGGAAGTACAGTTTTTTTAAAAAGAAACTTGTCAAAATCATAAGTGAAATAGTGAAATATCAAGGAGACATGATTTGAAAAAGTCTAAAAAGCTGATCCTAGGACTAGCGACGATCGCATTAGCAGGAAGTTTATCTGCTTGTGCTTCTTGGATCAATCGCGGAGAATCCATCACTGCTGTTGGATCGACTGCCTTGCAACCCTTGGTTGAAGGAGTGGTAGATCGCTACATTGAAGAACATCCTGGTAAGATTGTGAATGTACAAGGAGGAGGTTCTGGTACAGGACTTTCACAAGTTCAATCAGGTGCTGTGGACATCGGAAATAGTGATCTGTTTGCAGAGGAAAAGTCTGGGATCGATGCCTCTAGTCTGGTCGATCATCAGGTAGCCGTAGCAGGGACTGCCATCATTGCCAATAAAAATATCTCGATCGACAATCTGACAACGGAGCAATTGCGAAAGATCTTTACAGGCGAATATACCAACTGGAAGCAGTTGGGTGGTCCAGATCTTGAGATCACGATTGTGAACCGTGCCGTAGGTTCTGGTAGCCGTGCTGTCTTTGATGCCGTTATCATGGATGGCAAACAACCCAAGCAGGCCCAAGAGCAAGATTCTAATGGAATGGTGAAAAACATCGTTTCTCAGACGCCAGGAGCCATCTCTTATCTAGCCTTTACCTACTTGGATAGCAGTGTTAAAACCATGAAGCTTAATGGCTATCAACCAACTAAAGCCAATGTCGTCAACAATAACTGGCCAATCTGGTCTTACGAACACATGTATACTAAGGGAAAACCTAATGAGTTGTCTAAAAAATTCATTGACTACATGATGACCGATGAGGTTCAGCAAAAGGTTGTTGGTAAGATGGGCTATATCCCAATCAATGATATGAAAGTCACCCGTGATTTAAAAGGGAATGTGACAAAAAAATAAAAGAATTAGGTAAAAAATGAACGAAGTAGCAAAAAAAATGCTGACGAAATCAAAAAACTCCCGCCTAGAAAAATTTGGGAAAACCATTACTTTTTTATGTATGAGTTTGATTGTCGTGGTCGTTGCCATGATTTTGATTTTCGTGGCCCAAAAAGGTTTATCGACTTTCTTTGTTAATAAAGTCAATATCTTTAGTTTTCTATTTGGGAGTACTTGGAATCCTGCTGCAAAGGAATTCGGAGCCCTACCAATGATTCTAGGTTCCTTTATTGTAACCTTGCTTTCTGCCCTCTTGGCAACGCCGTTTGCCATTGGTGCAGCAGTTTTCATGACAGAAGTCTCTCCTAAAGGAGCTCGTTTCTTGCAACCAGCGATTGAGCTCTTAGTGGGAATTCCTTCAGTTGTTTACGGATTTATTGGCCTTCAAGTGGTCGTCCCATTTACGCGTAGTCTCTTTGGTGGGACTGGTTTTGGGATTCTCTCAGGGGTCTTTGTCCTCTTTGTTATGATCCTGCCAACTGTCACCTTTATGACGACCGATAGCCTCCGAGCTGTTCCCCGTCATTACCGGGAAGCGAGTATGGCCATGGGAGCGACCCGCTGGCAAACCATTTGGCATGTCACTCTCAAGGCAGCCCGCTCTGGAATCTTTACAGCAGTCGTCTTTGGAATGGCGCGTGCCTTTGGGGAAGCTTTGGCCATCCAGATGGTGGTCGGAAACTCCGCTGTCGTGCCAACTTCACTCACGACACCAGCTTCCACCCTCACCTCTATTTTGACCATGGGAATCGGAAATACCGTCATGGGTACGGTCAATAACAATGTTCTTTGGTCACTCGCCTTGGTATTGCTCCTCATGAGTCTTGCCTTTAACAGTGTGATTAAACTGATTACGAAAGAAAGAGGTAAGAAGAACTATGCACGCTAAACGAATGGATAAAATTGCGACAGGAGTGCTGTATGCTATTTCAGGGATCATCGTTGCGATTCTTGCCTCATTGATCCTTTATATCTTAGTCCGTGGCTTGCCCCATGTATCTTGGCACTTCTTGACTGGAAAATCTTCTTCTTACCAAGCAGGAGGAGGGATCGGAATTCAATTGTATAATTCCTTCTTTCTCTTAGTCATTACCTTGGTGATTTCCTTCCCACTTTCTCTTGGAGCTGGGATTTACCTCTCTGAGTACGCTAAAAAAGGTCGCTTGACCAATTTGGTTCGTACCTGTATTGAGATCTTGTCTTCTTTGCCATCTGTTGTTGTAGGTCTCTTTGGTTACCTGGTCTTCGTTGTCCAGTTCAAATATGGATTTTCGATCATTTCAGGGGCCTTGGCCTTGACCGTCTTTAACCTGCCACAGATGACCCGCAATATCGAAGATAGCTTGCAGCATGTCCACCATACGCAGCGCGAAGCAGGTCTAGCACTGGGCTTGTCTCGCTGGGAAACTGTGATCCATGTCGTGGTACCAGAAGCTCTTCCAAGTATTATCACTGGGGTTGTCTTGGCCTCAGGACGGATCTTTGGGGAAGCTGCTGCCTTGATCTATACTGCAGGTCAATCGGCTCCAGCCCTTGATTGGTCAAACTGGAATATCTTTAGTGTGACCAGTCCAATTTCGATCTTCCGTCAGGCTGAAACCTTGGCTGTCCATATCTGGAAGGTCAACAGTGAAGGAACCATTCCAGATTCGATCGAAGTCTCAGCCGGTTCTGCCGCCGTTCTTTTGATCTTTATCTTGATCTTTAACTTTGGAGCGCGCAAACTCGGAACTTACCTCCATAAAAAACTAACATCTGCTTAAAGGAGAAGAAATGTCAAAATACAATTGGGATGAGAGACACATCATTACTTTTCCTGAAGAAAAGGTAGTCCTATCGACCAAAGATTTACATGTCTATTATGGAACGAACGAGTCCATTAAAGGCGTCGACATGCAGTTTGAAAAGAATAAGATTACAGCCTTGATCGGTCCGTCAGGATCTGGAAAATCAACCTACCTTCGTAGTTTGAACCGGATGAATGATACCATCGATATTGCGCGTGTTACGGGTGAAATTTGGTATGAAGGAATCGATGTCAACCGTCCAGATATCAATGTCTATGAAATGCGCAAGCACATCGGGATGGTTTTCCAACGGCCCAATCCTTTTGCCAAATCAATATACAAAAATATCACCTTCCCGCATGAACGTGCTGGGGTGAAAGACAAGAAGATCTTGGACGAATTGGTCGAAACTTCTTTGAAACAGGCAGCCCTATGGGATCAGGTCAAGGATGATCTTCACAAATCAGCTCTAACGCTTTCAGGTGGTCAACAGCAACGACTTTGTATCGCGCGGGCTATCTCGGTGAAGCCGGACATTTTGCTCATGGATGAGCCAGCTTCAGCGCTTGATCCGATCGCAACAGCGCAATTAGAAGAAACCATGCTGGAGTTGAAGAAGGATTACACCATTGTCATTGTGACCCACAGCATGCAACAAGCAGCCCGTGCTAGTGATTATACCGGTTTCTTTTATCTGGGAAACCTCATCGAGTACGATAAGACTTCGAATATTTTCCAAAATGCGAAATTGCAATCGACCAACGATTATGTATCGGGTCACTTTGGATAAAGTAATATGACAACAAAAAGGAAAATAGAATGACAGAACCAATTTTGCAAGTCAAGGACTTGTCGGTTTATTACAATAAAAAGAAGGCTTTGAATAGTGTCTCTTTGGATTTTGCTCCAAAGGAGATTACAGCCTTGATTGGTCCTTCAGGATCAGGGAAATCTACCCTTTTAAAAGCCATTAACCGCATGGGGGACCTTAACCATGAGGTCACGACCACAGGGACCGTCCTCTATAACGGTCACAATATCTACGGACCACGGACCGATACGGTCGAATTGCGTAAGGAAATCGGAATGGTCTTCCAACAGCCCAATCCCTTTCCAATGTCCATTTATGATAATGTGACTTATGGGTTGATGATTAATGGGGTCAAGGATAAGGCTGTCTTAGATGAGGCAGTTGAAACCTCATTGAAACGCGCTTCCATCTGGGATGAAGTCAAGGATCGACTGCATGATTCAGCTATCGGACTTTCCGGTGGTCAGCAGCAGCGGGTCTGTGTGGCGCGGGTTCTTGCGACCAGTCCAAAGATTATTCTTTTGGATGAACCAACTTCAGCGCTGGACCCGATTTCAGCTGGTAAGATTGAAGAAACCTTATATGGACTAAAAGACCGCTACACCATGCTCTTGGTGACACGCTCCATGCAACAAGCAAGTCGGATTTCCGATAAAACAGCCTTTTTCTTGAATGGCGATTTGATTGAGTACAATGACACCAATGAAATGTTCTTGAACCCAGCTAAGAAAGAAACAGAAGACTATGTCTCTGGTAAATTTGGATAGGAAGAAAATAAAATGTTACGAGTTCAATTTGAAGAAGATTTAGAGAAGTTGCATAACCAGTTTTATGCAATGGGAAATGAAGTGTTGAGTCAGATCAACCGTACGGTCCGCGCTTTCGTGACCCATGACCGTGAATTGGCCCGCCAAGTTATCGAAGATGATGCGGAGATCAACGACTACGAAGTGAAATTAGAGCGTAAATCCTTTGAGATTATTGCCCTTCAACAGCCCGTTTCACAAGACCTTCGTGTCGTGATGACTGTCTTAAAAGCGGTCTCTGACTTAGAGCGGATGGGTGACCACGCAGTATCAATTGCCAAGGCAACGATTCGCATGAAAGGAGAAGTCCGTATTCAATCTGTTGAGGAAGAGATCAGCAAGATGGGCCGTGAAGTCAAAGATTTTGTCGAAGCGACACTTGATGTTTACCTCAAAGGCGATGTGGATTTGGCCTATGAAGTTGCTTCACGAGACGAAGTCATCAACCATTACTTCGATAGCATCCAAGAATTAGCAACAGAAGAAATTCGGAATAATCCAGAGTCCATCGTGACTGGACGGGATTATTTCCAAGTGATCAACTTCTTGGAACGCATCGGAGATTATGCAAAAAATATCTGTGAATGGGTGGTTTACTTTGAAACAGGTAAAATTATCGAAATGTAAGACTATGGAGTCTTTTCGATCTCAGACAGGCATTGTCATGCTTGTCTTTTCTTTTATCCCAACTTTGTGATAAAATAGTTTTATTAGGGCTTTTCATTGGAAAGCATGAAACTTTTAAAGGAGGAAATTATGCAAGCAGTTGCACATTTTGTAGAAACATTCGTTCCAGAACATTACGAAGTGTTTTTGGATTTAAGTCGTAAAACTAAGACCTTTAGCGGTCGTGTGGTGATCACAGGTCAAGCCAAGGCGGACAAGATCTCGCTTCACCAAAAGGATTTGACCATCGAAACAGTAGAAGTAGCAGGTCAAGCCCGTCCATTTACGGTTGATGATGACAATGAAGCAGTCTATGTTGAATTGGAAGGAACAGGTCAAGTGACAGTTACTCTGACCTATTCTGGTAAGATCACAGACAATATGACAGGGATTTACCCATCTTACTACAGCATTGATGGCGTGAAGAAGGAAGTCCTCTCTACTCAGTTCGAGAGCCATTTTGCGCGTGAAGCTTTTCCAAGTGTGGACGAGCCTGAAGCCAAAGCAACTTTCGATCTTTCTTTGAAATTTGACCAAGAAGAAGGTGAAATTGCCCTCTCAAATATGCCTGAAATCGATGTGGAAAACCGCAAAGAAACAGGTATTTGGAAATTTGCTACGACTCCACGGATGTCTTCTTACCTCCTTGCCTTTGCTGCTGGAGATCTTCAAGGAGTGACAGCTAAGACTAAGAATGGAACCCTAGTCGGTGTCTACTCTACCAAAGCTCACCCATTAGAAAACTTGGACTTCTCATTGGATATTGCCGTTCGTGCTATTGAATTTTATGAAGACTACTATGGCGTGAAGTATCCAATCCCTCAATCCCTTCATATCGCTCTTCCAGACTTCTCTTCCGGAGCGATGGAAAACTGGGGCTTGGTAACCTACCGTGAAGTCTACCTTCTAGTAGATGAAAACTCTACGGCCCAAAGCCGTCAAACAGTAGCCTTGGTAGTGGCTCACGAATTGGCTCACCAATGGTTCGGAAACCTTGTGACCATGAAGTGGTGGGATGATCTCTGGTTGAATGAAAGCTTTGCCAATATGATGG
>OKVG01000565.1_pt1 | contig 25008 bp, 23 predicted proteins | sample 1606981 | NCBI WGS metagenome assembly OKVG01 (sample SAMN03281018, study PRJEB24777) | human gut metagenome | isolation source: fecal sample PR128 from 1 month old male Malay infant, vaginal delivered... | reverse complement strand
GGACGTGTTCGGCGGCATGACGGTCAAGCAAATCACTCCGGACGTGATTTCCAAATGGTACTTCGGCGAGCATGAGGAAGGCGAGTGGGTGTTCCCCCGCATGTGCCAGAGACTAAAAGCCATCATGGACGTCCTCGTCGACCATTTGGGAGACATCGGCATGGAGGACGGGTGGGATGATCCACACGTCGCGGCCGACGGGTCCATTCAATGCGGATGTCTGCTTGAATTCGACGGCATCACCGCATGGCGCGCGCATCTCGCCCAAGCCATCCTCGAAGCCCTCTCCCGTATTTCCTCTTGACCAATCCCGCTGGCCCGGAAGCAGAATATCAACTGAACCAAAATGGTTCAGTTGATATTTCCCTGTTCGTTTGCATAATTCGGAACAATCAGTGGAGGCTCAGAATATCAACTGGAACATAATGTTCCAGTTGATATTTCCCGTCGTGAGCTTTCCACTCCGGCCGGCGCACAATACCTACGCAGATCGGGAGATGGTTCTCTCAACGTCCGGACGAATCACCGTGAACGCTTCCACACCAAGACTGGACCCGTCGAACACCCACCGGCATTCCCTCGGCCGGTCATCGGCGCAGACCGGCAACGGTGGCACCCCAAGCGGCGACCTGTCGGCCGGATTGGAGAACACGCCTCCCCTGTTCCGATAGTTCCTGTATATGAAATTGTCCTCTTGGACGCCGCCGCATTTCGGACAGACCAAGACCGGATACGTGCGGCCCATCGTCTTGGAATACGTGGGACGCACACGCCGGTCCATGCCGAACGTCCGCAGGAACGGCCGCGAGAGCGGTCCCGCCCCGTCCGCGTCGCTCCGGGACACGACACGGCAATCGCAGCCGTCACGTCCTTCTGGTTCTAGGAAGATTGCCTGGCCGCCGATTATCGGCGTTCGCCCGGCGGCCGGCCGTGTGGAATGTATTGCATCCTACGTGGCGTGGACGGGAGGGCGTTTTATGGCGGATGAGAAAAGCGGGAACGGTCTGGTGAAGGGCGTCACGGTGTGCGGTGTCGTGATTCCCATGATCCTGATCGCACCCATCGTCCTGCTCATGAGCTTCAGCACCATCCTCGTGGCCATGGTCCAGGCCCAGTACGGCACGACGTGCGGCAGTACGACGTCCTCATCCAATACGACGACCTCATGGGTCGAATGGGCGAAGAACATCGCCGCGGACGACTCGCATGGCTACAGTCAGCCACGTCGTAACGGCAATCCGGACTACGATTGCTCGTCCCTGGTCTACTACGCGTTGAAACAGGCCGGCCTCGATGTCGGCTCTTCCGCGTTCAGCACGGCCAACGAGGGCACGGTCCTGGAGAAAGCCGGTTTCGAACGGCATGACTGGACCAAGGTCTCGGACCTGCAGTCCGGCGACATCATGTGGAGGTCGAGCCATACGGAGATCTACGTGGGCGACGGCAAGTTCGTCGGCGCTCACCACGACGAGAACGGCGGCATCACCGGTCCGAAGGCCGGCGACCAGACCGGCGACGAGATCAGCGTCGACTCGTACGCGGTGGGCTACACGGCCTACTACCGGTACAAGGGCGCGATGAACGTCGAGACCGCCGACGGGAAGGTCACGTCCGCGCAGGCCGTGTCCGGCAAAACGAAGGACGACGGTTGGGACGGCATGAGCTCGACCGCCGCGAAAACGAAATGGTTCAACGGTCTCGCCGGCCCCGGCGACGCGTGCGCCACGTATCCCGAAGGCCAATGCACGTGGGGCGCGTGCGTCCGCGCCTACCATCTGGGTTGGAAGCATGTGGGCAAGTATTGGGGCAATGGCCAGAACTGGGCCGCTTCCGCCAGAAGCGAAGGCTACGGGACCACGACCGACGCGCCCGTTCCGGGAGCGATCGTGAGTTTCCCGGCCGGCATCGAGGGCGCCGACGCCACTTACGGGCATGTCGCGGTCGTGGAGACCGTGGACACGGCCAAGGGAACCATCCTCATCAGCGAGATGAACGTGAAGGGGCCCGTATACTCGTCCCGCACCCTGCCCATCAAGGGCGGCGCGGTCTACATCCTTCCCAAGGATTCCATCAGCGGGGCCGGTGGCGGCAGCGTCGGCACGGACCAGTGCGTCACGGGAGACGATTCCACTTCGGACGTGTCCGGAGACAAGGCGTCCGTGGAAGCGGCGAAGAAGATCGCGAAACGCAGGCTCAAGGATTACGGATGGGAGGACGGCCAGTTCGACTGTCTCGACAAACTGTGGACGCGTGAATCCGGATGGCGGTGGGACGCGGAGAACCCGTCGTCCGGCGCGTACGGCATCCCGCAATCGTTGCCGGGCAGCAAGATGGCGTCCGCGGGCCAGGATTGGAAGACCAACGCGGCCACGCAGATCAAATGGGGATTGGGATACATCCAGCAACGCTACCAGTCGCCGTGCGGCGCGTGGGCCCATTCAGAAACGACCGGCTGGTACTGACCGGTCCAAAAAAGGGAAAAACGGAGGAACACATGGACATGATTTTCGCGGACAGCGCGTTGAAGGGATTGAGACCCGACCCGGCATGGGACGTCGCGGGCGTGCGTGACATGGTCGGCGGCGTCATCGCCGTCGCCCTCGTATTGTGCGTCGGCGTGATCATCCTGGGTTGCGTCAGTCTCATTCCGGGCCTGATATCCAACAATCAGATGGAACGCGCGTTCAGTTGGAAGCGTCTGCTCGCCGCGATGCTCGTCCCGTTCGTGATCGGCGCGGCCGTGAGCGGTTGGAGTTGGAGCTGCAACCTGTTCGGCTCCAACGGCTTGCAGTCGAACCGGTCGTACACGCAGGCGTCCGGCAGCGGCAAAACCGATCTGAAGGACAAGAGGGGCAAGGGCGACGACGGTCTGACCGGCCTGGTCAAACAGTTGGGCGACGACATCGTCTCCGGTATCGGCGACAGCGTGAAAAGCGCCGTGAGAACCGGAGTGCGCGACGCGTTGAAGGGATTGGACTTCGTTACCGGCAAGGACGGCAAGGGCAACATATTCCAGAAGGCCGGCAACGGCATCAAGGACGGTGCGGCCAGCCTGTGGGAGTGGATCACAGGCGAATAGTGGAATAGCGTCCCTGTCCGCTTAGCCGATTATCGGTTCCGTTCCGTCGTCGTGGTCGTGGAATCCTTTGAAAGGAGTGTGCGATATGCTACACAATCTCGCGGCGCCAGCCGCAGCAACAATCGTGTCCGTTGCGACCGGTCTGAACGACGGCGACCTGAGCAATCTGAAGGTAAGTCCGAATTTTTCATTCTTTCCTTTTATGGATCTGGTCTCCAACATGGTCGGCGGCCTGTGGGCGTTGAGCCTGTACATCGCCGTCGGCGCGTGGATCTGCGCGGCGATCGCGTGGATCGCCGGCCGTGTGATCCATTCCGGTCCGATGCAGCAGTATTCCGGCACGGTGTTCATCTGGTGCGCTTTGGCGACGATGATCCTGGGCAGCGCCATGGCTATCGTGAAGTTCTTCGCGACGCAGGCGCTGTTCTGACCGATGTCTCCTGACACACCCCTGTTCACCGCCGTGGCCGGGCCTGTCCCGTCCACGGCTTTTCTCTTCTAGGAGGCGAATGGCATGTCGTTGATAGTCCAGACGGTCTTCGCGAATCTCATCGACTGGCTGTTCAAACCGGTCGACAACCTCTGCTCGCAACTGTTGACCGGCGCGTTCGGCGGTCTGGTCGGCAGCATGAGCAACGACGAGTGGAACGTGGCGATCACCGCGGCGAACCGTATAGGCTGGATCATGGGCTTCGTGAACATGGCGTTGTGCATCATCGGCGCGTTGCAGGCCGCCGCGAAAGGCAGTGTCGCCGACGTGATCAAAAGCTTCGCTCTGGCCGTGCTCGCCTGGCCGTTGACCGCGGTGTGCATCAGCGTGATGATCACCATGGACGGCATCATCGGCCAGATCACGAACCGTATCCTCACCATCCCATTGGCCGGCGTGGGCACGTCCGACCCGTTCGGCGACAGCGTCGTGTCGAATCTCGTCGGCACGATCGTGAAGCTCACCGCCGGTTTCGATCTGATCATCCGCATCGTCGTGTATCTCGTGTTCTTCCTCGCGGTGTTGGCCTTGGCCGGCATGCTCGCCGCACGTGACATCAGCCTGATCCTGCTCGCCTGCGTCGCTCCCCTGCCGGTCATGATGACCGGGTGGAAGGTCACGCGTCCCGCCGCGGCGAAATGGGCGCAGGCCGTGGTCGGCGTGCTCCTGTCCGCGCCGTTGAGCGCGCTGGTCATCATGGTGGGGTCCGGCATCTGCTACGTCGCGAAGAACAATCCGCATTACGTGGAATCGTTCTTCCCCGCGCTGATGGGCATCGCGACGATCATCATGGCGTGCTTCAGTCCGAAGCTCATCATGCCCGCGGTCAGTTTCATCGGCACGAATGTGGCCGCCGACATGCAGGAGCGTGGCGGCAAGGTCGGTCCGAACGCGATCAAGGCCGCGGTGCAGGTCACTGCGGGCGTCGTCCAGGCAGCCACCGCCGGTGCGACGGGTGGTATCGGCAAAGCCGTGAACTCGGGTGCGGAAGCCGTGCTCGGCGCCGCGCAGGGCAGGCCCGCCGACGTGGGAGGAACGTTGGGCGGCCTGTTCAGCAACAAGAACGAAGGCGAGGATTCCGACTCGTCCACCGGTTCGAAAGATGGTGGGAAAGGCCAGTCGCAGGCCGGCGACTATGATTCCCTGTCTTCCGCCGCACAACCGTCCGACGCTTCCGGAACCTCCGTACCGACGGCGTCGGACGGCATGGACCGTTCCGGTTCGAGCCAGACCTTGGACGCCGCGTCCTCCGACACGGGCGACGGCCCGTCCGGATCCGAGTCGGGACCGGCCGCCACGTCTCCGCCTCCGACCCCGTCCGCCTCTTCGTCCGCGCCCGTCGTGCAGGGAGCTCCGGGCGGCCGTGGCGGCGATGCGCATGCCGATGGCGGCCAAGGAGGCCAAGGCGCGGACGGCGGGCAGGGAAGCCAAGGCACCGATGGTGGTATGGGAGCCGATGGCGGCCAGGGCGGTTCCGGCGGCCGTGGCGGCGATGGCGGTATGGGAGGTTCCGGAAGCTCCGGAACGTCGAACCCGTATCAGGGAGTCAATGGCGCGCCGTCCGGTCCGACCGTCGGCTGACGGGAGTCCCGTTATCGCCACGTGTCCGCGTGGACGTCATGCCGGAGGGGATCCGCCCATCGGGTCGGAAGACCCGGGCGGGTTCCCTCCGTTTGTTTTTTCCGATTGATTCTGATGGAGGCCATCAATGCCCAGTAATTCCGATACCGGCGGTGGGAAGGTGCCCGCCGCATCGTTCAGCCGACTGTCCGCAACGCGCGTGATTCTCGGCCTCGACAGGGCGCAGCTCATCGTCTGCGTCATAGGACTTGTCATCCTCGTGTCCGGCGCGGCGATGGGCCTGAACGTGCCGGTCATGATATTGGGCGCGCTCGTTCTCGCGTATGGCGTGCCCCGCATCCAGGGATTGAGCCTCGTGTCATGGACGTGGATCTGGCTGCACTGGCATTCCCGGTTGAAGGATGGTACGAACCGTTGGGCGTATTCGCCGCTCGCGTCCGGCCGCCCGTTGGGAGTGCTAGGCCTGTACGGGCATGTCGAGGACCGGTCGCAGACCATCGAAGGCCAAGGCGTCGAAGTGATCGGCACGCCGTTCCAGGGAGCCTGCTACCTGTGGGATCCGGACAAGCGGCAGGCCACGGCCGTGCTGACCGCGAACGTGGAGGAATGGATCTTCTCCCCGGACAGCCGGAAGGCGGGCCGTGCCATGGCGTTGAACACGATGCTCAAGGAACTGTCCGAAACGGATGGTTTCACCGAATTGAAGGAGACGAGCTTCGTGCTTCCGGGCCACACTCCCCCGGAACCCGACTACCTGAAATCGGAGGGGACGCCCCAGTGGGCGCGCGACGACCTCGCCGACCTGTGGCATCTGCCCGACATCCTCACCCCATTGCAGCACATGAACTACATCAGCGTGTCCGCGAACGCGGACCGGCTGCCCCGTGTCGTGAGGAAGGACCGGTCCGAACGCGCCGCGGTCGGCATCGCCATGGGCGATCTGATCCGTCTGACCGTCGCCCCCGCCCTGTTGGACTGCGGAGCCCGCCAGAACACGATCCACTGGTGTTCCGTGGACGACCTGCGTTATCTGATCCGCACCGTCGCGGACCCGGAGCATGCGGCCGACCGTCCACCGGTCAACAGGGACGATCCGACCGTGACCTGGTGCGAGGAGGCCAAGGAACACGACTACATCACGTTGGACTCGTGCGTTGCGCGCACGTATTGGATCTACCAGTGGCCGGACTTCGACGTGGAGGCCGGTTGGATCCGCGAACTCGTCACGGAACGACGCATGATGGCGTTCTGCCATATCTGGCGTCCGTTGACGATGGAACAGTCCGAGGCGGAACTACGCAACCGCAAGAGCAGCATGCGCCAGCGCAGCAAACTCCAGGACCAGCGTGAGAAAAGCCGTGACGAACGTCGTGAGGAGAAGGAGCAGCGGCTACGCGAATTGGAACAGGAGGCCAACTGGCCGGACACCGACCATCAGGGATTCATCACCCTGTTCGCCTCCAGTCTGCCGGAATTGGACGTGTTCGACCGTGACATGCAGAACAAGGCCAAGAACTGGCATATGAAACTCAATCCGATGAAGGGCCAGCAGCGTGCCGCGTTGACGACCATCCTTCCCCTCGGCATCTGATCGGGACGGTCGACATGGACGATCGATGGATGCGGGCGCTTCTGCGTCCGCTAGACCTGCTGGCCTTCCTGTCCATGACGCCCGTCCCGTCGGATGCGCGCACCCCGCATCCAGGGCGCGTCCCGCCGGCGCGGCGTCCCATTCCCGGAAGGGCGCCGGACGGGGACTGGACCGTCCGCTGGCCGCGTCCGCCGCCGGCCCGCGCCCGGCGATAACGGCCCGCCGGCACGTGAACTCGCTGAAGGACCGCGGCCGGAGGCTGCGGGGAACGGAGAAAAGAAAAATGAACACATCGGTGAATGAGCTGCTGTCGAATCCGGCATTCCGACCGCTGGTACTACTGGATGTGCTTGCGGTGTTCTTGATGATCATATGTCTGGTCTTCCGACGCATGAGGAAGGGCTATTACGTCGAGCAGGCGAATGACGCCCGCAAGGCGACGATGCTGAACATTGCAGTCCGCAACGTCACCGGAATGGGGGTTTATTCGGCACCCGGCTATTGGGACAACGGGGATCTGAACCTATGCAGGTTCGAGCGCGCCAACGGCGACATCGTTCCCGGCGCGGTGGAGGCCGACGGGGAGGGCGGGCTGCGCGTCTATGAGATAACAGGCGGCTCACACCGGTCCGACTTCAGCTACCGGCTCCTGGGCGAGGCAGAATACAAGGAGATCTGGAAGAAGCCGAGCAGGAGGAGGTTCTGACATGGGAAGGCAGAGGGAACTGCTGAGGCTCTCGATCATTCTCTGCATGGGACTGCTGTTCGTGATGGCGGGAATCCTCCTGATCGTGGGAAAGCCGGCGGTGAAGCGTCCGGCGTCCATTGCGGTCGGCGTGCTCATGATCGCATGGGGGCTTCTCTGCGGCATCCCCGAATCAAGATCGTGGATGCTCGCACGCGCCACCGACCTGGAACACACACTGGAGGCCATGTGGGCGGGACTCGATAGCGACGGCAGGATGCTCGTCTACATCCTCGCGCTGTGGCTCATGGGCGCAATCGTCATAATGATGGGAGGCCGGCGATGACATCGATCGACGGACTGCTCGCAATATTGGAGGACCGGGGTTTGATGCCCGCGGCCGCATTGTTCTCGCTCACGGCCGTTCTCGGGCTTCTCTACCTGAGCTCCGGGAACCCCCAGGCGCCAAACCCCCACCTCCGACGAAGCCGCGTCATCGGATACGCCGCATTGACGTGCCTCGCCATGGCATGCCTTGCGGTCGTGACGGCGATGCTGTGACGATGGGAAACGAATCTGATGAAAGAAACGGGAATGAGGGATTGCGCTGACTGGGTGTTCGTCCTGGCGTTCTTCCTGCTGGGCGTCATCTTGGCATTGGCGGGCATTCATATGTTCAATACGCGCATAAACCGGAAAACGGAGGCATGCGCCCACGTCGTCATGGCCGTTGTCGAAAAAGGACACAGTCGGGAAGGAAAGTAAAAAACATGAATCTTGAGGATTTGATCGTATCAACCATTTCGGATGCCAAACCCATGATGATCCTGGCGCTTTGCACTATTGTGCTTTTCGTCATTGTGGCGAGCCTCATAGAGGCATGGCTAGCCAAAGCGCGGAAAGCGAAGTCCGAGGCCGATACCCTGCCTTCCGGTCCAGAGGCATCCCAGCGGTCAGTAGAGAAGAGCGAGGCTGTGGAACAGGCCGTCGACAATGCAGGCGGATTCGACCTCGACGAAAGAAGGAAGGCCCGCGCGCCGAAATTATGCCTGCTGACGAAGGTCATCCCGATCCTTCTCCCCGTCGTATGGTTCTCGCTGGTCGTCATGGGCATGCTGCCGAACCCGCTGGCGCTGTTCTTCTTCTCCCCGGACCCGCAGCGGATGAACGTGGTCTCGCCGTCCAACGGATGGTTCTGGCTGCTTTTGACCATGTTCATCGTCGCCGTCCTGCACGATTCACTGCCCTCCCTGCTGCGAAGGCTCGGCTGGATGATGGATGAGCCCAAGACCGCGTCGGCCTCGTTGACGTCCATGGTGGAGGACCATTACGGCGTATCGAATCTGGAGGTCGACTGGTTCGGTACCGCGGCCGGAGGGGTCCCGCCGTTCGACGGATTGTACTCCTGCTGCTACGACACCGGCCGGCGTAAGAACAACGGCGTGCTCCGCGTGCAGAATCATCGTGTCTGGCTGTATGGGCCGGATGGTTGCGAGGAGGAACGACATGAACACTGAGAATCGTCCTGGCGCGTTTATCCGCTGACCCGTGTCAACGGTCTTCGCGTCCGCGCATCTATCGCCGTTAGTCCGTACCGGCATACGTGGGAGAAGAGACCTCGGGAAAAAGATTAAGGAAAGAAACATGGCGGAGGATATCGACAAGGTGGAGCGGGCGCGTCTGGCGCGCAAGGAGATCATCGACCATATAGACTGCGACGACTGCACGGAGGATTACGTGTTCCTTCTGAAGCAGGACGGCTGCGAGTTCGGCATGGGATTGACCACGGTGCTTTCCATGCTCGCGTTCGCCGAACATGAAGGCGCGGTGCCCGAGCTGCCGGCGGACTGGTGGCTGAAGGTATCCAGGAGATACTAACGGTGTCAGAACCATTTCCTCGATATCGTACGGCGCTACGATTGGAACCAATATCGGTTCCATCGGAGGTGTCGTATGGATGTGTTCAAGATCCATGTCGGCGAGGGCAGGGCCATCGCCATCAGCAGGGAGAATTATTTCATGGAGACCAAAGGCATGGAACCGTATGTGGTCGAACGGGATGGGCATAGGACGTTCTACGCGGTCTGTCCCGAATGTGACAATCCAATCCAATTGATCGGGTTGAACCGTCGCGAACTGGATGCCGGTCATCGACGCCCGTATGGAAAACACGTCGGGCATGACGTGCCTGGAGTGGCCGTATATGACGAGACGGCGTATCTGGAATGCTCGTATTCGAATCCGGGATATCATCGTGACCCCGGTTCGCGTCGTCCCCCGTCCAATCCCACGGCATTGGCCCTGTACCGGATCATGAGGGACCGTTTCGACCGGGTGGAATACGCGTGGAGACGCGCTTCGGGAATACGCCTTGGCATCAAGAGACTGCGCAGGGCGTTGACCCTTTGGCGGAACGACAAGGCATGGCTGAATTACGATTCCACCTACTGCAACCTTCCGCAGATGTTGTTCATGGGATCGCCGGAACAGGACCTGTACGGCCAATGCGTGTCCAAGGATGGTCCGGTCGCTGCGGCTCTTTCCACTCTCGACGACATCAGACTGGAACCCGTGGATTTTTCCGAGGAATACGTTCGCGTCTCCACCACGCGTTTCACCAACGTCACGTTCACGCTCGGCCCTCCATCCAAACGGAAGGACGGCGAGCACATGGTCGAATACTTCCCGCTATGCCTGTTGCATGAGGGACGTCAGATCGGCGGTTTCATCCAGGTTCGTACGGATCCGGAATGGTTCAGCCGCATATTGAACATGCCTGATTGGCATGAGAACCATCGTCTGTCGGCCATGGCCGCCGACGTGCTGGGATAGCTTTCCATGGTTGAAGAGTAAAACAGGAATGGGAAAGGGAACGGTCCGCGACTTGGAATCGTCACGAACCGTTCCCTTTCCCGTATCGGTTCCGTCACACGGCCCGCAAGCGGTGCTCTTCATGATGCGCGCGAGCATCCTGGATGATGAGGGCCTTCAGATACTTGCTTTTGTTGTTGAAACCATCACGTATCGCCGCATGCTCTATATAGGAACTCCATGAGACCGGGACACGGAAGCGTTCCTGCACGCTCTTCTCCCGTTTCTCGTTGGCCGTCGGCCGGCCTGGTCCGGCCATTGCGGCGAGAATCGCGGTGGCGTCGGAATCCTCGGCCATGAGCGAGGCCATCAGCTCCGATGCCTGATCGCCCGTGAGCTGCGCGATCGGAGCCGTCGCGGGGGCGGGCTCGTTCTCGTCCGCCAGTCGTTCGTAGATGTCGGTCATTTCCCTTGTCTCCATTCCATCCAGTAGGTACGCCATTTATCGGTCAGATGCTCGACATGGAACACGAGCATGTCACGTCCCTGCGGCCGAGCCAGCACTTCTATCAGGTCGTCGTCCAACGCGCCGGGATGGCGTAGGCATATGACGAGAGCCACCATGTTGCCGGACGTTCCGGGCGGGATGGTCGGGTCGGCCGGGTCGATGAGCGCGATCCATTCCGGATGCGCCATAGCCTTGCGTATCCCGTCCTCGTCAAGTCGGTCCTCATCGAAATGCTTGTAGGCCGATTTAGGGTCGAAGATAATCATGGAATTAATTGTACCACAATTGTTTGGCTGCGATTACGCTGTTTTCCTATCGCAGGCCGTCGTCTTGCCATTGGATATCCGATTCCATGCGGCGGCAGGATGGTTGGTGTGGATGGAGTGGAATGTTTCGGAAGCTGTGCCTTATTGCCGTCAATCCTTGGTGACGCGCGTGGAAAAGCGGAGTGATTCCTAAAAGACAAGGAGTTGGATCATGGCGGAGGATATCGACAAGGTGGAGCGGGCGCGTCTGGCGCGTGAGGAGATTATCGACCATATGGACTGCGACGACTGCACGGAGGATTACGTGTTCCTTCTGAAGCAGGACGGCCGCGAGTTCGGCATGGGATTGACCACGGTGCTTTCCATGCTCGCGTTCGCCGAACATGAGGGCGCGGTGCCACCCCTCCCACCGGAATGGTGGGTACGGGTATCGAACAGATACTGATGGAAATTCAATGGAACACTCCATACAATGAAGACCGACAAGGCGCTCATGATCAATGAAGAGAACTTCTATCTCGCGACCAGGGAGAGAAAACCGTATGTCGTCGATAGTGGTGGCGTGAAATCCTTCTACGCGGTCTGTCCCGAATGCGACAATCCGATTCAGCTGATCGGCCTGCTGCGACGCCAGCAGGATTCCCTTCCCCATCGCCCATATGGGCGGCATATCGGACATGACGTGCCGGGCGTGGCCGTATATGACGAGGACGCTTACCTGTCCTGGCCGTTCTCCGATCCCGGATATTGGAGAACGGACAGGAAACGCAAGCCGTCCAATCCGACCGGCCAGGCCTTGTACCGGATCATGAGGGACCGGTTCGACCGGGTGGAATACGCGTGGAGGGAAAGCTCCGGGCTTCTTCTCGGAATCAAGAGTCTGCGACGTGCGCTTACTGTCTGGCGGAATGACAAGGGATGGTTGAACTACGGCTCCACATACCATAATCTGCCTCAGATGTTGTTCTTCGGTCTCCCCCAGGAAACCCTGTATGGGCAATGCGTGTCGAAGAACTCGCCGCTCGCTTCCCGTTTGGCCGCCGCGGACGGAATATTCTTGGAGCCTTCGGGATTCTCCGATTCGTACCTACGGATCAAGACCTCGCGTTTCGTTGACGTCGGCTTCGTTCTGGGGGCCAGAAAGGCGCGGGTCGTGAACGATCGTTTGACGGAAACGTTTTTATTGGGTGTCAACGTCGAGGGAAAACCGTTAGGTTCCGATCTTGTCGTTCACACGGATCCGGTATGGTTCAGCCGCATATTGAACATGCCTAATTGGCATGAGAACCATCGTTTGTCGGCCATGGCCGCCGACGTGCTGGGATAGAAAAGCGTTCGTTTCACTCCGACCAGGATGGATGGTTATGTCCGTGTCGATAGAGCGGAGGGCCATGGTTTCGTCGATTTGTCTTTCCTCATTCACGATCAGGTTCCCGTCATGCGCGGCGAGCATTGCGTGGAAACCTATCGGCTGTCCGCATGCTTGGGTGACGTCCGGTTCGAACCTGATCTGAAACTGGTCTTGGATACCGGTTTCCTGGACAGTCTCATGGCGAAGGATGATTCCCATAGGAACCGTGCGTTGCTGGACATGGCGGCCGACGTGTTGGGATAACGGACCGGTCCATACTGGAGTTGGTTTTTCGGAGTGTGCTTCCACGGCTGCTCTTTCCATTGACTGTTATCGACCGTTATCGGCTTGCGTGCACGTGGAATGTCCGACGGGAACGGACCGGCTTCCTTCCTACCCTCAGAAACCGTCAAGCGTTCCCCGTCACGCAAGCCATGGTGGGCGTGCGCACCCGTCGGGAATGGGCTACACCCTTTCTCCCTTTTCCCACGGCAGGCCAGTTCCGCCGGACCTATCGCTGCCCTCGTTCTTGACTTTTTCTTCTCGCGAGGGACGGTCCGGCGGCATGGCCTTTTTCTTTACCATGACCGTGTAAGGAGTTTCCTATGGACCGGAATGACGATGATGAATACGCGGAACCGGATGGAGTGGACCCGGAATGGAATCCCTTTTCCACGCCACGGTCTTTGGATGACGGCCCGGGTTGGGATGATGGCAGTCCGCATGCCGGCGGCGTGTCCCGCATGCCGAAGAGGCTGATCGTCGTCATCACCATCGTCACGTTGATCGTCGCGGTCGTGAGCATCGGCCTGGTTATCACGGAATCGAACATGAGCGTCCACCGTCACCAGCTCGCTTCCGCGTGCGAGACCGCGGTTGCGGAGATGGGCCAGGCGCGTGAACGGTTGGAGGGTCAGGTGGCCGAACGGTTCAGGACCATCGATCTGCAGGCGTTGAGCAAGCGGCAGAAACACGAATACGAATCATTGCGGAAGGTTGCCAAGCCCGTGTCCATCGACTGTGACGCGAGCCAGAGGAACAGTCGGCTTGAGGAGAACACGCGTAAGGCCACGCGGGCGACGCGACGGTATGAGAGGCAGTCGGAACAGGTCGCGGCGTTCGCCCGTAAGGCCGACCGGCTTGCGAAGATTCACGCGGACCGGGAGGACATGGATCGTCTGGCCAGGGATATCGACGAGGCCCGGAGCCTGCTCGATGAGACCGAGGGCATGGAATTGGTGGTTCCTTATCTGCGTACTCGGCTTTCGGACACGTTGGCCCGTGCGGAGCAGACTCCGGCGGGTTCGGCCGATATGGAATCCATCATGTCCACGTTGGAGGATCTGATGAATCAGGTACGAGAAAACGTCGGACTATGAGACAAGGGACGTGGCTGGCCAATGCGGGCGGATATGCCGGTCATGGGGCGGCTCCATTAGAATGGGCATCATGATCGACATCCAAGATTTTGAATCATGCGAGACTTCCGGACAGTTCTACGGCGGGAACGCCGGACGGAAGATCGGACTCGTCTGGAGGGACGGCGACTGGTTGGTGAAATTCCCCGGAACGACCAGGAACCTTCAGGGCAGCGTTCCTTCGTATACGACCGCGCCGGTGTCCGAATGGCTGGGATCCCACGTGTATGCCGCTCTTGGCATACCGGTTCATGAAACGGTGCTGGGAATCCGTGATGGGCGTATCGTCTGCGCCTGCAGGGACTTCACCTTCCCGGATTCCAGACTTGTCAATTTCCATGATCTGAAGAACTCGCTTTCCGATGACGAGCCAGGATTCACCGAGGACGCGTCCACCGGTTCCGGAGTGGTGCTCGCCGACGTACGGTCGGCGATTCACCGTATCCCGGTTCTTCGCTCGATCGATGGAGTGTCCGACCGGTTCTGGGACATGTTCGTGGTGGACGCGTTCATCCGCAACATAGACCGGAACAACACGAATTGGGGCGTACTCAGGAATCCACGCGGGGAGTTCTCCCTCGCGCCGGTCTACGACAATGGCAACTCGTTCAACAACAAAAGAACCGACTCGGGAATCGAACGCCGTCTCGCCAACCCGGATCTCATTCGCCAAGACGCGTTGGATGTCCGCTCCTGCTACGTGACGGATAGGGGAAAACCCATCGCCCCGTTGAAATACCTCGCATCAGGACAGGACGAGGAATGCACCAAGGCGTTGGATCGCTTCATGGAAAGATACGATCCACGTTCCTTCCATGATCTGCTTGACTCCATACCGTCCATGTCGCATGGTCTCACCGTCGTGCCTGATGGTTTCCACGAATACCATCGCAGGGTCTGCGACTATCGGTACGAGCACGCGTTCATGGAGGCATGGCGCGAACTGCATCCAACTGTGGGTCTCCCGTCCAGTCCGGAAGCATCCGTCCCCGAGCCTCTTCCTGATCCCGATCCCTCCGTCTTGCCCTCATCTTCTGTTCCGACGTGTTTCGACGGTCCGGGAATGTGACGTGTCCGTCTCGATATCAATGGTCAGGGAACGTGGAACGGACAACCGGACGATCGAAAGCGTATCCTGAAAAAGTCGTCTGAAGGTTCCGGACTGGGAGAGGATGACGGGCAATGAGCTGGGCGGACCTGTTGAAAAGCATCGTATGCGTTCTGAACCTCATCGCATGCGTGCGGTTGACCGGACCATATCTGATTCCGAAACGGTCCGACCGTGAATGGTCGGAAGCGCGACGTCGTACCGGCCTGTACTGTCGTCTGGCCGGCTGGATAGGCGTGTTCGCCTACTCGTACGGACTGGGTCACGGGCTCATGCATGCACGGGACGGATGGACCGGCATGGCATCCGGCGTGGAAGTGATCCTCCTGCTGGTCCAAATCCTGAATCTCGCCATCTGGACGTATCTGCTCGTTCGCTCGCATGGCAGGAGCCTGTAGCCTCTTCCCTGTGCGATATCAACAAGGGGTTATGTGGGTAATATGAATCACATACGTAGTCGAGAAGGAGTCGTCATGGACGAGAAAGACAGCATGACACCGGACACCATCCCGCAGTCCACGCCCGTGGACGGGACCGTTCCGGCCGGAAGGAAGAACCGCAGGCCGGTCGTCATCGGCGTGGCCGCCGTCGCGGCCGTCGCGCTGGTCGCGGGTGGCGTGTGCGGATACAGGGCGTACGAGAACCATCGGGTGTCGATGGCGCGCCAGGCGTGCCAGTCGGCCGTCACGGATCTGGGTAAGACGGTGAAGTCGTATAAGGCGCTGCTCGGCGCGGATGCTACGACGGCAGCGTTGAAGACCGACGCGACAAGCGTGAAGGACGTGAAGACCCTTGATGCGCTCAAGCAGGCCGCCGAAGTGGAAACGCCCGTCATGGTCAAGTGCGACGCGTCCGACAAGATTGGCCTGGACGAAGACACCGCCAAGGCGGACAAGACGACCAAGGGCGTGAATGCGGCCGCGAAGGCGTTGGAGTCGGCCGTGAAGGCGGTCGAATCGTCGAAGCTGGACAAGACGGTGGCCGACGCGGACGGGCTGTACAAGGCGACGGAAGGCAATGTCCAGGACGAGAAGACCCGTGAGGCGTTGAAGCAGGCCATAGCCAAGCGCGACGCCGGGGCGATCGCCAAGGCCGTCAAGTCGGTGAACGATTCGAAGGCGGCGAAGGAGAAGGCGGATGCGGAAGCCAAGGCGAAGGCCGAACAGGAGGCCGCCGCCGAAGCCGCTGCCGCCCAGAGCCAGACGCAGCAGTCGTATTCGGCTCCCCGACAGTCGTACACGCCCTCGTATTCGGGCGGTTCGACATCGGGTGGTGGCTCCGGCAGTAGCGTGCCTGACTTCGTTCCAAGCAGCGGAGGGTACGGCTGTACAGATGATTGCCCTCCGCCCTCTTCGGATGGTTTGATCCATCATTGATTTGCTGGCTTCGCTGTTCCTTTCTCAGGACCGTTCCATGTCATCGTGGAACGGTCCTTTTCTTTTGCTCCCATGCCATCGACCCCCCGTTTCCATATCGCCCATTGTTTCCGGGCGTGCACGTGAAACCGGTTGGACGGCCGACAAGGGAACGCGCGTTCCCGTGCCGTCCCGTTTCCTGCCCGCATAGGCGGGAAGCGTATCTGCAGGCAGAATCTTCGAAAGGAGAAGGAACTTTGGGTTCCAACAGCAACAAGCGGAAGGCGTTGGCGCTGCTGACGGCCGCGGCCACCCTGGCCGGCGGCCTGACGGCGGGCACCGCGTACGCCGGTGGCGAGGGCGGCAACAGGCCCGGCACCGGCGGCAGCGGCGCGGCAATGCAGTTCTGGCAGTACAAGGACGACGCGTCCGGCTCATGGGGTTCGGCGACCGACATCAACAGCGTGAGCCGCGCCATGGCCAACGCGGGCGTGAGGATGGATGACTCGTCCGGCAAGGCCGCGGCCGCGCTGGCCGACGCGAACGGCCGGTGCGTCGCCGGTTTCCACCAGCGCCATCCGGGCGAGGGCGACGGCGACTGCCGTGTCGTGGCCGTGGGCGCGGTCTCCGGCAATGGTTCGACGACCGGCGCGTGGAACGGCTCCGGCGTCTATGACCAGAGCGTGTGGAAGAGCAACTGGTACAAGTACGTCGCGCCGAATGCTTACAACTACGCTGGATCCCAGTCTTACCACACTGGGGATGGCTTCAGCGACGATCCCGGCACGAGCGTGGACAAGCTCATGGAGAAGTACGTGAGTTCCACGGCCAGCATCGTGGTCATCGCGCTCGACAAGTACCAGCCCGCCCCACCGAACTATGACCTGACCGTCAGCACGCAGGCCGGCGGCACATTCACCCAGGCCGGCGCGACCGGCGACGTGTCTGACGCGATCACCACGAGCCGTGGCAACAGTTCGATCAGCGAGAACGTGACGGGCACCATCACCCTGCATTGGACCGGACTGGACGGCACGACCCGCACCGCGTCCAAACAGTTCACGCAGGACAACAACACGACCCAGTCCGTGTCGTTCGGTTTCAGGGACGTGGACAAGACATGGAAATCCTGGCCCGCCGGCTCCTACTATTACGACGTGAACGTCCCGAAGCAGGGCAAGATGAAGGCCGACGCCGGCCATGCGGGCGCGGCCGACGCGAGGGAATCCTGGAAGCCGGTACCGACCCCGCCGTCGAAGAAGCTCACCAACGCGGCCGGCCAGCAGGTCACTTCCGACGCGCAGCAGATCGCGTCCGGTTCCTTGTACACGGCGCACATCACCGCGCAGTCGAACGCGAGCGAGCATTTCTGGCTGTACGACACGATCGACGTGACCTCGCAGAAGGTCCTGATCGGCGGCACCGACAGGGACGACGTTTCGAAGGTCACCGTGACCGACCAGGACGGCAACGCCGTCAAGGCCGACATCACGGTCGACGACAGCCAGCCGGGCAAGCGCATCGTCAAGGCGCACGTGTTGAACCCCGCGTCCGGACAGTACACGCTGAACGTGCCCCAGTCCGCGACCCCGACCGGTTCGGACTACACCATTCCGGACGACAGCCAGGCCTGCTGGACCGGCGACGAATACGGCAGCACGGACAAGAGCCACTGCCAGACCGGCAACAGCGAACAGGTCGGCAAGGTCACCCCGAAGCCCGACAAGGTGTGGGTCCTGGACTCCAACGGCGCGTTGAACGCCGAGGATCCGGAGCATACGAACGACAAGGGCAGCGACAACCGTACGTTCGTGACCGGCGACGCGATCGGCGCCGTCGTCAACGGACGCATCCCCGCCCACCTGCTCAACCCGTTCACCTCCTATTCGATCACCGACAACTGGACCGCGTCGGCCCAGTGGATCGACTGGAACCACAAGGACCAGGTCAGGGTGTACGTGGACGGCAAGGACGTGACCGACCAGTTCGACATCACGATCGACACCGCGAAGCACACGACCACCGCGACCGCGAAGCAGTCGTTCCTCACGAAGACCGCGTTCGGCACCAAGGACCGCAAGGTCAAACTGTACATCGGCGGCATCGTCAGGCAGGTTCCGAACGCCCAGGCCGCGGCCGACCAGAAGAAACTGACCAACAAGGCCTCCGAGAAGTGGAACAACGAATCCCGGCCGACCAACGAGCCGCCGGTCTACGTGCGCAATCCGAAGCCCGACAAGGTATGGAGCGCCGACCAGGGCCAGGCCGCCACGGCCGAGGACACGGCGTGGGCCAACAACGTCAACGCGGACACGCACACGTTCGTCCAGCAGGATGATTTCGGCGTGACCGTCAACGGCCTGCTGCCCAAGAACCTCGCCAGGAAGATGAGCTCCTACGAGCTTGGCGATGATTTCTCCAAGAGCGCGAGGAACATCGACCTGGATTCCGCGTCGGTGACCGTCACCATCGACGGCAAGGACGCGAGGAACCTGTTCGACGTGCACAAGCAGGATGGCAGGGTGTGGGTCAGCGCGAAACAGTCGCTGCTCGACACGACCTACAACCAGGCCGCCGACCGCAAGGTGCGCATGACCATCAAGGGCGCGTTCCTCAAGGGCGTGCTCAAGGCCGGCCAGAAGGTCCAGCTCACCAACGGCGATTGGGAGAAGTGGAACCAGCAGACCGTGCCCGGCAATGAGCCGCCCGTCAGGGAGTGGAGCCCGAACCCGGACAAGAGCTGGATCAAGCTCGGCGATGACGGCACCTGGCAGGCCGTGGTCGATCCGGACGAGATGAACAAGACCGGAGCGGACACCCAGAAGTTCCTCGACGGCGACCAGGTCGCGTCCGTGGTCAACGGCGTCATCGCGTCCGATCTCGTCAAGGTCACCGACATCAAGCTGACCGACGATTACGCCAAGGCCGACTACATCTGGGACCTCGCGTCCGACCAGTCGCAGATCCGCGTGTACGAGGCCGACGCCACGACCGACGCGGCATCCTCCGTCGCGGACATCGCGAACAAGGGCAGGGATGTGACCGACCAGTTCGACATCACCGTGGAGGGCACCAAGGTCACCGCGACCGCGAAGCCGGAGTACCGTGCCGCGCAGGCCGGATTGAAGAATCCGAAGCAGATCAGCCTGCTCCTGCCTGGCGTGGTGAACTTCGCGAACGGCAAGGGCGCGGCCCAGGTCCGCAAGGACTTCAGGAAGGCCGCGGGCGACGAGCTCACGTTCTGCGAGAACCCCGACGGCTCCAAGCTGACCAACTCGGGTTCCGAGAAGGTCAACAACGAGTCCCAGCCGACCAACGAGCCGTACATCTGCGGCTACGTTCCGCCGGTCAAGAAGAAGGTCGTCGCGGAAGGCAGCCAGGGCGGCGCGAACAACGACGCGAACGACAAGGTCGTGTATCCGGGCCAGAAGGTCGAATACAGGCTCACCACCCGTCCTCAAATCCCGTCGGACCTCGCGTACCGCATCGTGTCCATCCGCGATACCGACACGTACGACCGGTACCTCGAACCCGACCAGCAGACCCTGGAGGTCACCGACCTCGCCACCGGCGACCAGCTGACCACCAGTGATCCGCAGATGGGCGTCGAAGGCGACTACACCGTCGCCTGGGACAACGCCAACCACCAGTTCACCATCACGTACTTGTCGGAGTATGTGGCCGAACACTGGCAGGCCGGCTCCCACCCACAGGTCCAGGTCCGTTTCGAAGGCACCGTCGCGAAGGACGCGCCGACCGACCGCAAGGTGGACAACCAGTGGATGCTCACCCTGAACAATTCGATCACCCCGTCCAACATCGTCGACAACCTGCCCCCGAAGCATGATCCCTCCAAGAAGGACAACCAGTCCAAGGAGCAGGGCGACCCGTCCGTCAGCATCGACGGGAAGACCATGCTGCTGGGCGACACCGGCAACTACGTCGTCACCCTCGACCTGAAGCAGACCAACAACGCGTACCGCGTGTGGAAGGCCGGCATCACCGATGATTTCGACGACGAGCATCTCGCCATCGACGGAACCAAGATCGAAGTGCTCGACTCCAAGGGCCAGGACGTGACCGGCAAGTTCAACATCCAGGTCCGTGACGGCGTCGCGTACGTGTACGCGAAGACCGTGGACACGTGGATTCCGAAGAAGGGCGTCACCGTGAAGGGCGATCCCCAGCCGACGGACCTCGCCGCCTACGCGTCCTCGTCCAAGCATGATCCGCTTTCCGATCCGAGCATCGACCAGAACCTCCTCGGCCAGGAATACCAGATCGTCATGCCGTACAAGGTCGTCAAGGTCGAGGACGGCTACACGGTGAGGAACAAGGCCATCCAGGTCACCAACGACCTGACCCGGGAAACCAACGAGGTGTCCAACCCGCTCAAGGAAATCAACCCCGCCAAGGACGTGACCGTCAAGGTCGGCGGCGAAAGCATCGACGGCAGGAGCGTGTACAAGGATCGCACGTTCCTCTACCAGCTCGACAGCTCCATCATCCCGGCCGGCCGCGCCTACCCGCAGGTCGACCAGTGGAGGATCGTGGACCCGCTGAACACCGAGTACGACCAGTACACGGGCCAGTGGGCCGTGTACGCGAGCCGTGACCTGTACAGGGACGGCAAGGTGATCGCTGCGAAGGGCGACAAGCTCGCCGGTAGCGGCTTCGACGGCTCGAAGTTCGGTGGCGACCTGTTTACCGCCGCGGCCGACGCCAACGGCGTGGTCACCGTCGAAGCGACCGAAGCGTACCGTACCCTCGTGTCCGCGGACAACGAGCATGAGGCCGGCTGGCGCGCGTACATCCAGTGCAAGCGCCTGAAGGTCTCCGACCGCGTCGAAAACCGGTTCACCGAATACTTCAACGACAAGGAGTTTGAATCCAACATCGTGTGGACCCGCACTCCGGACATGACCCCGTCGATCCACATCGAGAAGTACGACGTGGCCTCCGGCGAACAGGCCGGCGACCGCGACGACGTGAAGGACGCGTTGAAGATGGCCGGCGACAGCCAGCAGATCGCGTTCAAGATCACCAACACGTCCAAGACGGACTCCTCGACCGGTGAGGGCGCCTGGTATCTCGCCAAGGACCTCAAGATGGTCGACAGGACCATCGCGGGCGAGGGCGACGTCACGGACCTGAAGTATCCGGACAACTGGGACACCCTCGTGCTCAAGCCCGGCGAGTCCACCATCATCACCGGCACCCTCAAGGGCGTCGAGCAGGGCGGCAAGCACACCGACCGTGTCAAGGTCACCGGCACGCCGCTCGTGGAATGCCCCGTCACCGACCAGTTCGGCGGCCAGCAGTCCACCGACGGCAACCAGACCGGCGACACGAAGGTCGACGGCGACGCGTCCGACACGACCGGCCTCAAGCAGGTCAAGGTCGGCGACAGGACCCTGTGCGAGGACACCACCGTGGAATCCAACACGGACGACTGGAGCGGATACCGCGAGGATCTCGCCACGACCGGCGCGACCATCGTCGGCATTCTGCTCGCCGTCGGCGCGTTCGGCTCCATCGGCGTGACCCTCATGGGCGCACGCCGCAGGACCGCGGCCTCAAGCCACGCCGCGCACTCCGGCAAGTGACCGGGACGGCCCCGTCCATCATGACCCATGGCGGACGGGGCCCGCATAATCCTGCGGGACACGGGTCCTATCCTCCGTAGCCCGCTCCTTTTCCGAAGGGCCATCGCCACCATGGCGATGGCCCTTCTCTCATATGGACACTCCCCCGTCCCAATATCCGGCGTCATCGGATGGCGTGCATGTGAACCATTCGGAAGATCCGACATGCCGGCGTCCGCCGCCGGCATGTCGGATCCGTGTGCGTCCGGCCAACGGGCGCATGGAAAGACAATCACCAAAGGAGACCAATCCGGTATGGATATGAAGAAGATCTCAGCCGCGTGCGCGACCGCCGCCGCGCTGGCCGCATTATGCGTTCCGGGAGCCGCGTTCGCCGCGGACGGCACGCTCACGCTGAACGCGGGCGATGGCAGCACCCTCGCGGGCCACAGCTTCACCGTGTACAAGCTCGCCACCTACAACGACGTCGTCAAGGACGGCGCGAACGTGAAGAGCGTGAGCGCTTCCTCCCCGGACGCCGCGGCCGACGCGTGGGTCAAGGCCGCGTTGAACAAGAACGGCGTGACCTACAACACATCCGAGGGCCGTAACGCCGCGGAGCAACTGCTGCGTCTGCAGACCGATTCGAACACGCTGCGCAAGGTCGCCGGCACCCTGCAGTCCACCGCCGCGTCCAGCAAGGTCACCGCGGTCAAGACCAACCAGACCTCCACCACCGGCAGTCTGAACCTGACCCTGCCGGAAGGCTACTACCTGGTCGTCGACGCTCAGGGCATCCCGATCCTCGTGTCCACCACCATCGGAGGCGCGACCAGGATGAGCAACGGACAGGTCCTCGGCTCCACCCAGATCAAAACCAACGTCACCAAGATCGACAAGAAGATCAAGAGCGTGGACGGCACGTGGAAGGACTCCGCGGCCGCGACCAACGGCGAGACCCGCGACTTCAAGGCCACGTTCACCGTGCCGAACAAACTGGCCGTGGACACCATCACCCTCGAGGACCACATGACCGGCATCACCTACATCGACGGCTCGTTCCGCGCGACCACGTCGTCCGGCACGGACGTCACCGACCAGTTCGGCACCATCGGCAAGGACAAGATCGGCAATTCCGACGGCACCGGCTTCAAGGTCACGAGCCTGCAAAGCCTCGTGGACACCTACCAGGGCAAGCAGGTGACCGTCACCTACCAGGGCAAGGTCGTCAACGCGTCCAAGGCCAACAAGGCCATCAACCAGATCATCCTCACGTCGAACTGGCTGCCGTCCGTCATCCCGCCGGACGTGCCGACCCCGAACCCGGGCACCGACGAAACCCCGGTCCCGACCTACGACGTGAACCTGAAGAAGATCAGCGCCGCGGACGGCAGCAAGACCATCCAGGGCGCGAAGTTCAAAATCCACAACGACAGCCTGAACCAGTGGTACACGTGGGATTCGGCCTCCAACCAGTGGACGTTCGGCACGGACGAGTCCAAGGCGACCGAGTTCTCCACGAACGCGCAGGGCGTCATCAACTTCACCCGTCTGGGTGCCGGCACGTACACCGTGAAGGAGACCCAGGTGCCGACCGGCTACTTCACGTTCGTCAAGCCGAGCTTCACGATCAAGGTCACCGACGACGGCCACGTGACCATCGCCGGCAAGGACCAGCCGGGACTCACCGGCAAGGTCACCAACGCCGACGCCAACGCGAGCACACCGACCGCTGTGGTGAAGAACATCGACAACATCACCCAGCTGCCGCAGACCGGCGCGGAGACCATGGGCATCATGATCGTCGGCGCGTTCGCGATCATCCTGGTCGCCACCGCTACCGGCTGGGGCGCGTACCGTATCCGCCACGAGAACATGGGCGACGGTCCGATCGCGGCCTGACCCTTTCCTCGGATGATTCCACAGCAGCAGGGGCGGGGAGGCTTCGCCTCTCCGCCCCTGCTGATCCTTTTATCAGAGGACTTTTCTAAAAACAATATGAAGGAATGAAAAAGAATGGGATTCTTCACAAGACTCATCGCCGGTTTGGTCGCCGCGTCCACGTTGGGCGCGGGGTTGGCCGGCACCGCCGGTGCGGTGGACACGACCGGCGCGACCGGGGACGCGAAAGGCGTCGTGAAGCTCGCATCCGACGACACGAGCGGCCTGCCGGACCATCTGGTCAATGGCGACTTCAAGACGAACTACCGCGACCAGTGGGTTGACAGCTTCGACAACTGGACCAGCATCGACCCGAACACGGGCAAGACGCTCCACGTCACCAACATGGACCAGGACAGCAACACATGGAAGTGGACCGGCATCAACGGATGGAACCGCAGCCAATTCGGCTGGACCAGCACGCAGAAGGCCGGCGGCAGCATCCAGCAGAAGGCCAACGCGGTCGAACTCCAGTACGACGACGCCGCCGACAACGTGTACGCGGAACTGTGCGCCTACGAGGCCGGCACCGCGATTTACCAGGACATCAGGACCGTTCCCGGCACCCTGTACAAGGTGCGTTTGAAGCACGCCAGCCTGAACCAGAACTACCTCGACAAGATGCAGGTCCTGATCGGCGCGCCCGGCCACGAGACGCCCGTGGAGATGACCCGCACCACCGTCAACGGGCACGGCGACAAACTCAACGAGAAGTCCACCACCATCGCCACCAAGGTCACGAACGGCAACAACCGCCACCACGAGAGCCAGTGGGAGACGTACGAGGGCACCTACCTGATCCCCGACGGCCAGACCACGACCCGCTTCACGTTCAGGAGCATCGACGCCAAGCAACTCGACCGCGGCAACGTGCTCGACGACATCGTGTTCGATAAGGCGTACCGCCTGAACTACGACAAGAACGCGTCCGACGCCTCCGGCCAGGTTCCGTCGAACGAACGCGGCAGGGAGAACACCGTCCAGCCCGCCAAAGCCAAGACCAACGGAACCGTGAAGACCGTCGCGGACGAGAACGTCCGGTACGTTTCCCTCGCTAATGGCGATTTCTCCTACCCCTCGTTCTCCGACATTCAGAAGAACGAGCAGGAAGGCTATGCCGATCTGCGCACGTTCCTCAAATCGGATGACGGCACGCTTTGGTACAACATGTCCGCCACCGATCTTTCCAAGTACGGAAAGATCGGGCAGATCCCCGGTTTCGACTCTTCCAGGTTCGCA
>OKVG01000562.1_pt1 | contig 25089 bp, 16 predicted proteins | sample 1606981 | NCBI WGS metagenome assembly OKVG01 (sample SAMN03281018, study PRJEB24777) | human gut metagenome | isolation source: fecal sample PR128 from 1 month old male Malay infant, vaginal delivered... | reverse complement strand
TTCACCTTGTTATTCTCTATACACTGGATATAACCATTTGTGTATTCTCATAAATACACTCATACTCTATCACCTGCATCTATGCATTGTCAAGAGAATGAGAACCGCTTTTAAAACCCTAAAAATATAGGAAATAACTAGGTTTATTTATAATTTTGTCAGTGTGTCTACCACCATACCCCAAGTAACAGGCACCATAATAATAACTAGCGCGAGTCCGATAAAGATGACTGTCCCTAGTATAACGGTAAGTCGCGGAACGATAGCTATCACGGTACTATTCGCTACATTATACGCCTTATCTATGTCATAGTGTAGCGCTACATAGCCCCACAGGAATCCTGCTATCACATATATCGCTACATAAGGGTCTAGTATGATATGCGTTGATGTCATCGTTTCAACATGCATTAACCGATTGATGACTGGTGAAAGTAGCACATTAGCAAGCATCGCTATAAGCTTGAACCATATAAGGCATATAATATAAGGCCACATAGTTCTCATGGTCATCCGCAACATGTAAATCAATCCTACAATAGCTAAGCCCAACCCGCCCTTTTCATGGGCCATGTACTGTTCCATCCAGGAAGGTTGTTCTTTACCTTGATGCAGTTGGTCATAGTGAAACGATAAGTTTCTTTCACCATGAGCCAAATCGACGAGACTTAACACTTGTAGCAACACTAGAACAAAGACGATAACAACGCCTATTTGGAAGCTTTCACTAAAGAATATAGCCATCGGATCAATAGCCAGCTCACGCAGAACAGATAGATTGCCATACACATCATAAAATACAGCATATAGGCCATTCGTTATGAGTACATCCACAATAAACATGGTCAATATAAAAATAAGATACCCATTCCACCGAGTCCATCGACTCAGATGTGATAACTTCGTATGCTCCCCTACGATTATGGATGCAGGGTGAATAGACAATATCACACCGATCATAAAAAACATTATAAACGATGTGACCATTGTTAAATATTCGTATGCCATATTAACGGTATGCTACGCGCTCAGGCTGCATATCGTGGAAATGAAGACGCTCTTTGGCAGTCTTTTCCCACTCTGTACCAGGCTTGCCATAGTTTGCGTATGGATCGATGGACAAACCACCGCGCGGCGTAAACTTGCCCCATACCTCGATGTACTTAGGATCCATCAACTTTACAAGGTCTTTCATGATGATGTTAATGCAGTCCTCGTGAAAGTCCCCGTGATTGCGGAAACTAAATAGGTATAATTTCAAAGACTTGGACTCTACCATTTTTTTATCTGGTACATAAGAAATGTAAATTGTCGCAAAGTCTGGTTGACCTGTCATAGGGCACAAGCTTGTAAACTCAGGACAGTTAAACTTAACAAAATAATCGTTATCAGGATGTTTGTTATCAAACGCCTCTAACACCTGTGGTGCATAATCAGTAGGGTAATCGGTCTTGTGACCTAACATCGTTACTCCTTGTAACTCTTTTTCAGATCTGCCGGATGCCATAAGGAACCTCTTTCTATAATACGATATAAGAAATAATTCATGTGATATTTAATTATATCATAAGAAATTCTAGTCCTTATTTTCTAAAATGTATTCCATAAGAGGTTCCACCTCATTATAATTACGCTTCTATATATGTAATTAATTGATAGAACAAAAAACATATATACAGCTTTAAAATTTTTTATTGTTAGCGGACATTCTTGCTTTTCCCTTAATTCTCAATAACGGGAATATCCTTTTTCTTTACAGCTTAAACGCTACAAAAAATCATAGTATTTCAATATACCTAGTGCCGCTAAGAAATAAAAGAATACAATCCATACTATATACATCTGTTTCTTTCTAGCCCAATCATAATAACGACTGTGTGATGGTTGCCTGAATAGGGTAGCTGCAACTAAAACAGGTTGTAAAAACCAAACCATAACAATTGGCACGGCTATGTAATCTAAGAAATAAAACATGCTAAACAGCATGAACGGATATGTAATAATTGCCGACCAGGACAATATTTTCATAAAGCCATAATCAGAATTAGCAATTAAAGATACTAATAATGGTGAAAGCTTTCTCCTTAATAAGATTTTATAAATAAGCCAATATAAAACAATCCAAGAAAAAATGATAGCTTCTAAAACTAATGGTAAATGAATATGCACAAATGCTAACCTCTTTTACGTCTTAAGTAGTTATAAATATAGTTCCATACCACATAGAACAAAAGTATTATGACATATGCGATAACAAAAAAATAAAAGTCTACTTCATCTTCAATCAACTCTGGATTCGTGACAAGACTATATGGAATACATATAAGTAAAAAAAGTACTAAGCCTCGCACAAAATAATTATATATTTTTAGAAACATTTTTAGATACTCCTATTAATTCTTACTATCCTTTTTCCGATCTTCATTTTCTTCAACTACTACACCAATACTCCCTCCAACTACATCGGCAAAACCAACCTTTCCTTTAAGCTTTTTCTTCTCAAAGTCCACATAACCATGAGCTTTAGCACCAATAGCTCCTACATAACCTTCAGCTTCAAGAGATACCTGTATCGGTCCTAATTTTAAAGGTTCTGTTGCAGCCTCTCCTGAAAGTGCATACACAAGCGCATCAGCTTCTACACCTACCTTCTTCTTAGGATTAAAATGTACATCTACTTTTCCTTGAACACCTACAATATGAGCATCTGCATGATTAAGTAATCTATCCTTATGGTCAAAATGTAATCCTGTATCTATAAAATTCCCTTGAACCTTCACTAAACTAGTACTTCCTTTTTCCCAATCAATTGTCCCCTTAGATTTAAGGAAGTCAGGCCCATTGACACTCCAACCCTCTAAGCCATTTATACGCCACAAGGAATACGTTGTTGTTCCATCAATTTTACTAACATTATAACTGCCTTTTTGAGGTAATTGAATAGAACCAGTTGGATACGATCTAAGTTCTGATTTATAGGCTGCATCTGTAGAATTACTAATTACGGACTCGTCAGAACTAGGTAAATAATTATAAGATTCTTTAACTTTATAATCAGCCCAGGTTCCAGTAGCTGTACTAAACGGTAAGGCAGGATTTTTTGATGGATCCAATGAATTAAATCCATTAGCATAGGCCTCATTTATCCCAACTTCTATAATACCTCCATCGCCTGGAACATAAGTAGATTTCCAATTACCATTATATCGGTACTCATCCCCCATAGCCTGCTCTCCAGATCTTGATCTCTGAACAACATAAACATCACCAGGATTAACATAATTCCATACACCAAAACCACCTAAAAATTTATCACTACCCAAGGCAGATCGTTTCCAAATTTGACCATCATATCGCACAAATACATAGTCTTTATTTTTAGGCATCACACCACTTTGATTCCATTTAGTCCCATATTGTGCTTCAGCTGCACCTGTTATAGGAGAATAACCTAAACTACCATTTACAGCAGCGCCTAGTAAAGCACTTAAGGATTGAGCTACATCAGGTTTTTCTTTAGCAATTTTTTGAATTTCTCCAATTAATGCCTCATTGGTAGCACCAGCATAAAAACCACTACCTGGTTTATTTCCTGCCATACGAGAAGATACTTCAGCGACTACACCATGGGCTATCGCTTTTGCCGCTTTACCTTCTTTAGAGGTTGGATTCCAATTATGTAATTGACTAAAAGCTTCTTTTGCAAATAATTTAGATAATTCTTGACGTTCTTCAATTTTCTTTTTATCAAAGATTTCATCAAGCTTATTTAAACTCTCTTTTGTATTTCGAGACAGTGTTTGTATATTAGAGTCAGCATCTCGTACTTCTATTGTACCATTTGATATAGCAGATTTTGTAGTGGAAGAATTAGATTTGCTAGAATCTGGTAATAAATCAGGTAAAGTGCCCAATGTATTCCACACGGCATCTTTTCCTGCTTTACTAAGGTTCTTAAAACCACCTACGTGATTATAACTCACGCCTACATTACGAGATGTATATTCTGCCGTATTTTCAATATCTTTAACCTCTAATGATTTAGTGGATAGTTTATTTTTATTAGAGGCTGCTGTACTATCTATAACAGCTCCTGTTAATGATGTTGTTTCAGCCGTGTTAATTACAAATCCACCATCACCTGCATATATACCCGCTTGATCAGTAACACTTGCATAATCACTTTTCATTTTACCTTTACTTGAACTCATAGATACATTACTTAGAGAACCCGCATTTGTAGATACACTAAACCCTTTATTAGAGCTTTCACCTACATATGTCTTTGTATCTTGTAAGCTTTCAATAGAAAGGTTTCCACCTACGTCGGCTGTTACAGATTTACCAATTACCTTGGAACCACTGATATGGGTATCTTTTCCTGATGTAATAGTAACAGCATCAGGTCCTACAACAGTAGTACCAGTATGTGTTGTTACCTTTGTATTACCCTTTTGTTTTGCAGCATTAGCACTAGCATCAAAACCTAGTATACCGCCACCAGCAACACTAATATTAGCCCCAACAGACCAGCCTTTACTTTTGGCGTTTTCAAGCTTTTCACTTGTATTTGTTTCCGCTTGTAAAGATACATCATTAGAAGCCACTAATTTCACTGTTTTACCTGAAATTGTTTCACCAACAGCTTTAATATTTCCTTTGATAGAGTCTGCACTATTAGCCTCAATTGTAATATCTCCATTACTTTCAATAGAGCCTCCATCAAATGTATTGGCTTCATAGGAAGACTCACTTCGACTACTGCTAGAGCCAATGCTTACACGAATATTTACAAGATTATCTGCTTTAGCACGTTTCTTAGCCTTATATCCAGCTTGATTATTTTCTAAATCAGCTAACTCTGCATTTCCCTTGCTTATATTAGCTTCACCTACTTTAGTTTTATAATCCGCAACATTTGCTGTCGTTGTATTCGCATATCGATTCATAAGAGAAGCATTTTTAAGCTCTTGTGCAGATGCTAATTGGGCTTGTCCCAGCTCTTTTAATTCAGTTCCCTTCTTTAATACAGAACCTGCTGTATAGCTTGTGTAATCATGAATGTTCGCAGCTGCTGTTTTAAGTTCTTTACCTGCTTCCATATACTCTAGTGCAGCCAAACGTTTATCTTCACGACCTTTAGCTTTTTGTTGTAACCCATAGGCCGTATTAATAGCACTTGCTACAGAACCTCCAAGACTAACCGTAAGGCCAGAAGATTTATATTCATGACTTTCTTTAGAAAGGTAATGATCTTCCTTGCCATCTAATACTATATCTTGTCCACTAAGTTTAATCCCTTTATCCGCTATAATATCTGTCGTAGTCAAGTGAACTGTATCACCAGCTTGTACAGTAACCTCACCATCAGTAGCTCCTAAAGTAGTGGATTTATGGGTAGTTTCATCGATATAGTAGTTATCTTTAGATTGTTTTTTACCAATCATAATACCCATACCAGCACCCATGATACCAGATTTTTTGACATCTTTAGATGCGGTACTTAACGTATGCTCTGCTGCTGCATCAGTTATTACATCATGGCCTGCTAATACAGATGTTCCTGCAGTACTCACCACATTAGAGGATGTAAGTGTCACATCATTATTAGCACCCACTACTACCGTATGACCACTAACTGTACTCATTAAGGCATTTTTAGATTCATCATTCGTTTTAATTTTTGTTTCTTTTTTATTAAGAAGGCCTTTTTCTTTATATTTTAACGCAAATGCATCCTTGGATTCACTATATCCATTTTCAATGGATACGTCATGTTCTCCAATTACTTTTACCGCCCCAGAGTCACTACTAACGGTCAAATTACGAGCCTTAATATCATTTTTGGCTCCAATAGATACATTTCCACCAGCCTCTATTGTCGTACCTAATTCAGTCTGACGATAGGTTCGTAAATAATTATCCCCATCTTGAGTCATATCTTTTTTAGCAGTAAGAGTATCTGTAGTACTATTAATATCACGTCCAGCAGTAATAGTGATAGCACCTTCTTTACCCAATGCTTCGATAGTTGCACCACCTAGGTTTACGTCATTGCCAGCGGATACGATCATAACGCCTGTATCACCGGTTACAGCAATACCTGCTGTTTTATGTAAAACATCTTGGTTTTTTAAATGCTCAGTAGAATTGTTAAAGGTAATATCCTCTTTTGCTTGTAATTCTACAGCATCATGACCTACAATTTGACCTTGTTGGTGAATAGTTGTATCCGATTGCAAACCAACTTTGTCTGCATTAATATGACCGCTATTAATAATATCTTGATTAGATGCAAGAACTACTGTTTTACCCTGAATAACACCTTCATTATGAATACGTTTCTTTGCATTCATAACCAATGTATTAGCACTAATTAAGGTTCCATCATTATGCAACTGTAAGCCATTGCTTTGTTTAAGGTATACCTTAGGATAGATCACCTCAACAGGTTTTCCCTCTACCATAACAATATCTTTTACAAGCCAAATCATATCACTAGTTAAACTAGCGGCTTGTTCTGCTGTCAGCGCTACACCTGGGACAATACCATGTTGCTTAGCATAGGTAATACCTGCATCCATGAGCGCTTTAAATTGACTTTCGTCATCTGTATACCCATCAAGGAATCTATACCCTGTTCCAGATACAATCTGCTGTCTAACTAAGGTCTGCTCATACAAACCGTCACCTAGTCGTTTTTCGATATTTTCAGGTTTTGTTTTCATCTCTTTATACATATAATCGGATGATAAAAAGGCCTTTTTATTCGTAAATTGTGGATCTGTTTCAACTACATAGTTAGCAGTGCTTTCAGGATGTATTCTATACAAAGATTCTGTAGGCAATGACAAAATATTAGTTCCTGCTGTTGGTTTAGATGCATCATTTCTGCTATCTTGTGCAAATGGATTTAAGAAGTCTTGTACCTCTTTACGGTGATTAGCCCCTACCTCACCTTTTGCCTTACCATTTTTATCTTCTTTCTTAGCCACCCCAAGTGATATTGGATTTTCTTTATTCACTTGTGGAGTCATAAATACTTGCCCCTTATAACCTCTTCGTCTAGATTTATGTGGCCATCTTCTTTTATAGGTATACGAAGCTTCTGTAGTACCAAATGTATTAGTCACTTCTTGATTTTCTTTTGCTACTTGATCAATAGCACCCGTAGTACTTAATGTACCACCTACAACCATTTGACTATTTTCATTAGTACCATTTCCGGTGAATGATACATCCCCACCAAAGCGCACAACACCTGGTGTACTGTTTTTCACCTCTTCTTTAGAGGTCATTGTTTTAGTTCGAATAATAGTATAATCATTTATTTTTTCATTAGCCACACCAGAAATGTTTTGGTTATGTAATTCAGCCTTTGCATTATGAGCTTTAATTTTATCATTTAATGATGCCAAAATAGGCTTAAACTGTGCATCCCATGCCTCTTGTTCAGGACCTGCTGCTTGAGGACGCTCTGTCGTCATAGATGTAATGCCAAATTCCTGAAAAATAGGGTCATCATAGGCATATGATGGTACTTGTGTACCAATATATTCTGCCGGAATTGGTTCTTCACCAGCCGCTTGCTCTTCAGGTGTAATTTGTTCTACAGTAACATATTCTGCAGCATCATATATCGGCATCGGAGCAGTATTGCCACGATTATGGATTGCACCATAACCACTATCTAAAGAGCTAAACTCAGACTTTTTAAAAGCTTGACCACGCTCACTATGGTTTTTATCTGTAATTAAAATCTGATCTTCTTGCTCTGTAAGCATAGCATCATTACTTGCACCAGAAAGACCTTTTTCAATTTCAGGACTAACTCGTTTTGCTGTAAAAGAAGAGTTCTTATTTTGATAGTCTTTACTTCGAATGACACCTTTTCCTAACCCCTCAATAGTACCACCAATATTATGCAAGGTATCACGACCATCCAATGTCATAGTACCACCACTATATATAAGAGATTTTTCTCTATTCAAGATAGAATCTGCCTCAATAGTAACATCTTCTCGACCTGCTATAGTACTTCCTTTATGAGCAGATAATTCCTCTTGTACTAGCTTAACAGCTTTAAGTTTTTCATCATATACTTTAGATAGCTCTTTGATTTGGTTCAAATATTCATCTTGTTCAGTTTTTGATGTAAAAGCTGTAGTATCTACAGCGTAAGCTGCTTCAAGTTTATCTTCTGCCACTTTCATATCTGCCATAGCCGCATCTAATTTGGATTCTAGCGCTATATTCTTACGGTTTTCGAGTACCTTGGTTTGTATCGCTACTTTTCCACCATAAATGCGACCATTCTCTGTATTATGTAGTTCTTTACTATTAATTGTTGTAGTACCACCAGATACAATCACTGCATCAGTATTACGAACAGTACCTGCCTCAATAGACAAGGAACCATTACCGGTCAGAGCGCCTTGAGTATTAGCGCCAGCGGCCATGGTATTATTGTTAGTTAAGGTTTCTTCTACCTTAACATGTCCATTTTTAGCAGATGTAATATGCCCTGTATTAGTTAACTCTTTTGTTTCTAAACCCAAGTCTCCACCAGATGCAATTGTCTTTGTATTCTGTATAGAGTTTGCTTTAGCCACAAGACTTGTATCCGATTGAAGCGTACCATTAACAGATAGATGACCATTGGCATCTACTGAAACAGATTGAGTCCCTGCAACTACACCATTAAGATTAACACCTACACCATCTTCGGTACCAACCATAGTAATATGATTTGCATACATCCCACCTACTGAAGCCACGTCCAATCCAACAGTTGGCTTTGTTTCAGTAGCCGACAAATCTAAAGCTGTAGCCTTTAAATTCTTGGCGTCAATATTATTTTGTCCGGTACGAGTATTGAGTTTATTTGCCCAAACACCTGCATTTACATCAATAGTTCGTGCCAATATAGACACAGAATCAGCACTTTTCCCATCAAGGCCTTTACCTTCAATAGAGACTTTTCCTTGTTCTACACGGTAATTTTGTAAATTTCCAGCACCATCTAATTCTGCTCTACCTGTAGTTAACACAGCATGCTCCATATTAAGGAAGCCCCCACCATTAACTGTAATGCCGTTAGGGTTAGCAACTACAACGGATGCCTTTTGCCCCGCCACTTCTAAATAACCATTCATAGATGTCGGTGCATCTGATGTAACTTGGTTTACGATAACCTTTGCAGTACCATTCACCATGTTACTATTACCCTGTACATAGCCAGCAAGTTCTGTTTTACTCGTTACATATGAGTTATTTAAAATAGCCCCTTGTTTATCTACATTAAATTGATCATATTTATTCATAGAGACGCCACCATTAGTAGGGGCCGTCACGTTAACTAGTGGAATCTGATTAGCTGTTTCTTGAACTAACGGTCGTTCAGTAATAACAGCATTATTATCTGGCATAATTGGTGCAGCCAACACCATCGATTGAGATGCTACAAATACACCAAAGGTTAGCCAAGACATTATCTTTCGTCCTAGCGTAAGTCGTTCTTGATTTGTTTTACACATACAACTCTCCAATTATATAAATACTAGCTCAACACATGCTAGTTCAACACATATATAGTCATAATTATATTGAGATTAGAATCTGTACCCTACGGTAAATCCGCTATAAAACTTTTTCGTATGATATCCTTGCGGTTTATATAAAGGGGTACTAACAAATGCATCGAACAATAAACCCGATGCATAGTTACCTCGTACACCAAGCGCAGTGCCTGCAATTGTTTTGCCGACTAGAGCTTCTGTACTTTTACCATATACAGCCCCAACATCAAGACCAAGATATACTTCCGTATTAAGGCGAGGAATAACAGATGATACTTCATTACGCACATACCAACCACTATCGCCCATAAGTGCATATTCGCCATCGAAACCATAGATACTATATCGATTACCTATATTGATAGTATCTACACTATATACCCTTTTACCTCCTTGCACCCACTGTCCATGGAATGAAGAAGTAAAGGATGCAGGTCGATGGCCCATAATAAATGGTTTTCGATAATCTACATCTACAAGCCACATATGATATCTAGATGTAGGCCCTCCCATAGCAACAGATGCCTTATGCTCAGATTGTGCACCAAGTGCACCTATCCCCCATTGGAATCCCAAACGAGAATACAACGTAGCATTCCCAATATATTTACGATTAGAAACTCCAAACTCCATTGAAGTCGTACGTAATGCTTGCACAGGTATTTCCATATCATTGATAAATCGATGATTGTGCCGTGTGCTAATAGAAATATCAAATGCACGTTTTTCACGTTGTGTACGCGACCAAACATGCTCCCATTTTGCCTTCATAGTAGTGGACTTACCACCGTATGTGAAATCATAAGGATTAGATTGAATAATTTGATGATATCTTGATTTAGAAAAGCTTAAACTAAACGTATCTTTTCCATGAGGTATTACATAATTGAGACTAGCTGCACGAGTTCCTTTTATACTACCCGCACCGCTAAGGTCACCTGACAACGACATAGTAAAGGTATCATTAGCTCTGAACACTTGGTCAAAAGATGATGTAAAACTACCTTGATATACCCCTGTAGACTCTAGACCACTATTATCGAAACTAATTGATCCATGTACTGGTTTATCTTGTTTAATCGATAGTTCAATAATAGAAGTACCAACAGATGTACCTGGAAGTAACTTCATTGTTACCGATTGAGATGATACACGTTTCATCTGCTCTAGGCCTTGTTCTACATCTCGGATATTAAGGATATCTCCTGGACGCACAGGAAATGCAGTACGCCAAGGACCATGTACCGAAGAATCACTATAACGAATCTCTTCCACTCGACCAGGCATAACCATAAATTGTAAAGTCCCAGCATTTAAATTTTGTTCTGGAATATATACCTGAGAGGTAATATAGCCTTTGTCTAGTAATTTACGTTGAAAGGCATTACGAATATTATTAATATCTGATACAGTCACATGTTTTTGCTCATGCTTACGAGCAATCTTATTTAGAAATGATAATTCTTTAGGCACACCATCTAACTGTATTTGTTTAATATAAAAAGACGTACCATTCTTATCTGAAGGTACGTCTATAAGTGCCGGCTCACTGACAACAGTCCCTACGCGTTCCGCATCGAGGCGAAGATTACGTTCTCGTTGAGTATCACGGTCTTGTTGTAATTGCTCTTGTTGAATCATAGGTATAACAGGATCAACTGCCTGTACCATTAAAGGCATAGACAGGCTATATACACCTAAACTCAGAAGAACTAAACGTTTTATATTCACAAAACTCTCCTATAAACATACTCTAATAACACTAATCATGAAAAATTCATGAAACACATATCATTAGAATAACATAATTAAAGTTTTTTACAAAGTATAAAATTATTTTAAATATTATTTAATTAAAAACTATTAATCAATGAATAAGATATCCTCTTATATGAATTGTATAAAATTTAAGTTTGTAATAAAATATTCATATACATTTGGTAACGTTAATATATTCAGAAAAATATAACACCTTATGGAGGTCCCTTATGAAATTAAAACAGCTTATTTTATCTAGCATCGCTGTAGGTGCATTAGCTTTCACATTTGGCACGGTACAACCTGCACAAGCAGCTATTGGCATGGAAAATCCTGGTCCAGCTATGAACCTTGAAAAACCTGCATCTGTTACGACTGCTCATCATATCAATGTAGACGGCAAAGTTATTGAGCCTATCAACGGTCAACAAAATGTAATCTATGTAGATGGTCAACCGCTCGTAGCATTGCGCCAAGTCTCTGAAGCATTGGGTTATAAAGTAGCATGGGATGAGCCTACTAAAACAGCATTAGTAGACATGAACATTGCTACACTAGCAATCCAACCAGATTCTGCAGAGGTAGTGCGCCATGGCAAATTAAAGATCATCAACCTTGATACTTCTGAATCCTTCTTGCCTGCAGCTCGCAAGGTAGATGGTACTATCTTTGTAAAACCACAAGTATTCAAATTATTATTGAACGATGTAAAAATTACAAAGGATGAAATCTTCATCGCTCCTCAACGTGCACAATTAGCATCTACTACAAATACAGAGGTATCTCACAAGAATGAACTCAACACATTCTTGCCGCCATCCCAAAAGGATGTAAAGAAAAAAGAAGATCCAAAGGCTACAGAAAAACCTCTTATTAAAATTAAGAAATCCTTAGCTAAAGATACTGTAACTACAGACGATCAAGCTCAATCTACAGACAAATCTGAATACCAACGTGCTAACGGATTAGATCGATAAGCGAAGCTAAGAGATTGTTGAACAAGCTCTCAACGCATCAAAAATTTATACAAATAAAAAGGTCCCATACGGGACCTTTTTATTTGTATATAACGTATATAGTTATTCAAAATTAGTTTTACTACATTTGATGGCTATATTATCTGCCAAAACCATAACGGTTAAGAGCTGTATTACCACTACCATATATAGCCATGATCTTCGCCATGAAATAGTCAGCTACTGCTAGAGAGTATGCTGCAATATCATTATAATCAGAGTATTTTGGTGCAACATTAGTCACAGTAATGTTTTCAATAGTAGTACTAGCTTTAGGAGTAGTCAATTTATTTGTAGTAGGTGCAGGATCTGTAACTGTTACAGTAGAACCCATGGCTGGATTAACATAACCTGTTGGGGTAGATACTGGTGGTCGTTGGGAATCAGTATATTTGTAGCCATAAGAAGCGTCTGCTTGTTGTGGTGCTACTGTAACAGCGCCAAAAGCAAGTACAGCTGCGGCCAAAACGATAGAGAATTGTTTTGATGCTTTCATAAAAAACCTCCAAATAACACAAAAGTATTTTATCAAAAATTATGATAACGGAGATTTATTATAAACTATCTAAATAAACGCACAATGAAAGAGAGTTAATATCATTTATATTTCATTTATCACTTTATCTTGATACCTTTAAAAGCATCTTTCATCCCATCCATTTGGCGTTTTACATCATCAAGAGATGCTTTTAAATCCTCAGGAGGCTTAAAGTTATCGAGACCTCTAGCTGACTCAGAGGCACGCTTACTATTTTCACCAGCTTGCTTCATCCCCGCTTTAATCCGATCCATGTTCTCATCAATCTCATCGAAGGACTCGTCATAGAGGATAAAATTACTACCCCCATGAGATGTAATATTGAGAGGCCCCATGGTGAGCTGCCCATTATCGATGCGCAACGCATCTGTAGAAATTGTCGTAATATTCGTATTAACTGTCACATCACTAAAGGACAAATGGCGCCCTTTATTGTGAAAGTTTCCTGTAATATTTTTAATTGGAATGAGCATATAATGGCCTTCACCAGACCAGAAATTCCCCCACACCTCCATATCACGAGGCTTACCTTCGCTCTTAAAGTTCAAATTGGCCGATACAGGCACAACGAACTCAGGTGTTTTAAGGGCCTCACTACTATCTAAATCCTTAGCTACACCTGTAATTGTATAGGCTCTTGTGTCTAAATTATATACCCCCTTTGCCTCTAATTTGCCACTGTACACGTTGGCATTAACATTTTCAAAATTTAAAATGCCATCTTGGTATATTACATCACCTACTACGTTTTCAAAGGTAAGCGCAGGAATACGTAAAATAGGCATCGTTACACGGCCTTTAGCCAACGGTCGATTAAAATCACCAGTTACTCGCGTCAGCAAGGTCATAGCATCATGAATATTATCGCCAAAACCAAGGGATGATGGGTCTACACCTTTCACATCAAACTGTAAATCTAACTGAGGCATGCGATGCTTTAACACATCCTTTAAATCAACGCGACCTTTTAGTGTCATTCCATCACCAATAGCGGTTCCGCCAAACTTACCAGTTTCCATGTCGACTCGAATAGCACGCTTACTATCAAGATGAATCTTAGCCTCTACATTCTTCATCACATAGTGGCGATTTTTCTGAAAGATTTCTAGCTGATTATTTCTAAGTGTAATGGTAAGGTCCAAATGTTGGCCTTCCCAATTAAAATTACGAACCTTCTTCGCCAATTCCTCTTGCCGATCTTGGGTAGTCTTTTTAGGAGGCTTAGGTCGCGGCTCCACCTCATTGAGAGGCTTATTCACATCAGGCGAGGCAGGTACGAAATCAAGGCGGTTATTATCATCTAAATCGACTACAATGGTCGCATCATTTAGCTCGATCCCGTTTATGGCAGAAGCCTTAAAGTTACGAGTGACTACGTCCCACATATTAACGCGTATCTTACCACTGGGAACGGTGAGCAATTCACGACCTTCTGGATCCTTCCACACCAAATCGGTAAAGGATAATGTCCCCCACGGCGTTGCAGTTAAACTAGCCACTGTTACAGAGCCACGCATCATTGTTTGTCGAGCCATAACCTCGTTGAAGATAACGCCCATCCCGCGACTCGCTATCGTAGCCAACACAAAGAAAATAATCGCTCCAATGGCAAGAAAAGCAGCAATGCCTTTTAGGCCTTTCTTATACAATTGTTTATATTTTGTCCAATAGGAACGTATGTAATGTTTCATAGCCCCATTATATCACGTTGAGGATGCGAGTTTTGTTATGCTTCGTCGTCGGTTACGGCTTTAGTGCCTCTTGTACCTGTCCGTATACGCATAGCATCTTCTACATCATATACAAAGATTTTACCGTCCCCTACTTCACCGGTTTGTAATGTATTTCGCGCTGTGTCCATTACAAGATCTACAGGCACATCACACACAACGGTTTCAACTTTTACCATAGGAATTAAATTCACATCATATTGTTGGCCCCGATATACTTCGGTATGACCTTTTTGTAAGCCACAGCCAAAGACTTGTGACACCGTCATACCTTGAATGCCAATCTTGTTTAATGCCTCTTTTAAATCCTCTAGCTGCTCAGCACGAGCGATTATATCTACCTTTTTCATTCGTTTCATATATCTATCTCCTATGTGGTACAGAAGTACGCATTATATAACCTAACTTTCACCAATTACAGCATATACATTCAATTGCACCTTACTATTTATCTGTCACAAATTATAACAAAGACGTTTGATTGGACGAAATAAATCGACCTGAGCTTTTAAATTCAGATTGATTATAAGCACCTTCGCCATGTTCACTAATATCGATGCCAAGTGACTCAGAGCCAATGCTAACACGCATGTCCATGAAGGCGCTGACGATTTTAAAGAGTATAAATGTACCAACAATGGCAAATACATAAGCAATCACAAGTGAAATCAATTGAGACCCTAATAAGGAACCACCATAGAACAACCCATTGGCTCCATCAGGATTAATCGTCGTTGTAGCCCATAAACCTGTAGCAATAGCACCCCACGTACCGCCTACGCCATGAATGCCAAAGGCATCAAGAGAATCATCGTAACCAAGGCGGTTTTTAATAATGGCTACCGCAAGATAACATACAACGGCACCTACAAAGCCAATTATAATGGCCGCCATAGGCGTTACAAAGCCTGCTGCTGGTGTAATGGCTACAAGGCCAGATACACCACCAGAGGCAGCCCCTAACACAGTAGGTTTACCACGGTGCATCATTTCTACTAGCACCCATCCTACAATACCAACAGCTGCAGAGATTTGTGTAGTTAACACTGCATTAGCCGCAAGGAATCCTACGCCAAGAGCAGATCCTGCATTAAAGCCAAACCAACCAAACCATAGAATAGCAGCCCCAAGAATCGTCATCGGCAAATGGTGAGGCAGCATAGGCATGCGTCCATAGCCGCGACGACGGCCTAGTAGCATACATAAGGTCAACCCAGACACACCGGACAACACGTGAATCGCAAGCCCTCCGGCGAAGTCTAATGCACCTAAATCGCTGAGGAAGCCACCACCCCAAATCCAATGGGCCATCGGATTATATACAAAGATAGACCATAACAAAGCGAATATTACAAAGGGAGCAAAGCGCATACGCCCTGTAATAGAACCACTCATGATGGCTGGCGTAATAACAGCAAACATGCATTGGAATGCTACAAAGGCAAGCTCAGGAATATGTGTATCACTTAAGACTGCTGTCTCCGCACCACCAAGGCCAAATTTACTAAAGTCGCCAATGATGCCATGTAGATCATCACCAAAAATCAATGTATAGCCTATCAAAATAAACTCAACAGAGATGACACCAATCAAAAAGAAGCTCTGCATGATCGTACCTAGCACATTTTTACTACGCGCCATCCCACCGTAAAACAACGCTAAACCAGGTGTCATAAAGAATACTAAAGCAGCACACAACAAGACCCATGCTGTGTTGCCCGTATCAATCATATTGACCATAAGAAACTCCTTTCCATACAAAAAGCGCCTTGCTCGCAGAAACTCTGCATGCAAGGCGCCGTTACCTAACTATTTTATTGTAGTAATATATATCACTACATACATCGTATATTAGATTATGATGTATGTCAACAAATTCTATAGAATTTTATTTTAAGCCCCATAGATTTCTATGAAATACACTAATTATATAAAAAAGAGCACTCGTTATGAGTGCTCTTTTAAATGTTTAATAAAACAAGCTATTATGCTTTTGCTTGTTTACCGTATTTTACAAGGCTTTCAGCTTCAATTTCTTCTTGAGTGCGATAGTCTTGAGGAATGTCCGCCAAACGAATCCAGCTACGAACTGCTTCTACTAATACGATAAGGATCATGAGGAACATAGCAGCACTGAATGCTACTAAGATCCATTTACCAGCTGGAATATAGCTGTTAAATACGTTTTCAAAGTCTGCAGCAATAGCAACGATAGCCATTAGGATACATGGAATACCTGTAACCCATGCATAACGTTTGCGACCAAGTCGCATGATAACTGTAGTACCTACAGCCAATGTCATAGTACCTAATAATTGGTTAGATACGCCGAATAGAGGCCAAATAATACCGATGTTACCTTGTAGAACTAGGTAGCCCCACAATAGACAAATTAAAGCTGCACAACCATAAACGCCAGGAGCCCAATGTTGGTCGTTGAATTTAGGATGGAAATGACCTAATAATTCTTGAAGTAAGTAACGACCTACGCGAGTACCAGCATCGATCAAAGTCATGATGAACAATGCTTCGAACATGATACAGAAGTGATACCAGTAACCCAATAAGTGATCCATGTTAGGCAATCTAGAGAAGATATGTGCCATACCTACTGCAAGGGATACGGCACCACCAGGACGGTGCATCAAGTCTTCACCAACCATTGCGGACAATGCTGGCAATTCATGAACTTGAAGGCCTAACGCTTTGAAAGATTCAACAGTGGAGTTAATTGCGAAGTAATCATCTGGATGCAATGCAGTAGCTGCAATCAACGCCATCATAGCGATGAAGCCTTCTGTTAACATTGCACCATAGCCGATAGGCAAGATTTCTTTTTCATTAGTAAGCATTTTAGGTGTTGTACCTGTTGCGATAACAGTATGGAAACCAGACAACGCACCACATGCGATAGTAATGAAGATGTAAGGGAATACAGAACCTTTCAATACAGGACCGCCACCCCAGATATAAGGAGTAACAGCTGGCATTTGAATTTCAGGCATTACGATGATAATACCAAGAGCCAATGCGCCGATTGTACCGATTTTAAGGTATGTGGACAAATAGTCACGAGGAGCAAGCAATAACCATACTGGCAATGCTGCTGCAAAGAAACCATAGACTGCAAGCATGATTTCAATAGTTTGCAAGTCATATGTGAACCAAGAAGCATATTCGCTAGCTGCTACGTTTGGACCGTAGATAATAGCTGCGAAGATCAACGCTACACCGATAATAGTTGCTTCTTGAATTTTACCAGGACGCAACCATTTCAAATAAATACCAATGAAAATAGCGATTGGAATTGTAGCAAATACGGAGAAGAAACCCCATGGGGAGTTATGCAATGCGTTAGCTACTACTACGGCCATACCAGCAAGGGTGATGATCAATAGGAACAATGTAGCAAGCATAGCACCGAAACCAGCAAATTTACTGATTTCTTCCCGTGCAATATCCGCAATAGATTTACCATCATAGCGAACAGATGCGAACAAGATAACCATGTCATGTACAGCGCCGGCTAATACGGAACCGATAAGGATCCATAATGCACCAGGCAAATACCCGAACTGGGCTGCGATAACAGGACCTACAAGAGGACCTGCACCAGCAATCGCTGCAAAGTGATGACCAAATGTTACCCATTTGTTAGTTGGCACGTAATCGTGACCGTCGTTGTGAACCATAGCTGGCGTTGGACGATATTCATCCAATGTTAATACTTTCGCCGCTATGAAAGCCCCGTAAAAGCGGTACGCTAAAATTAGAATACACGCGGAGGCTATAACTAAGTAAATACCATTCATAACCATATAAACACCTCCAATTGTCTTGTGTGACATGGTGTTATATAAAAATATCTGATAAATCTTTTGCACATCCATGCCACATTGGCTCTCTAAACTTTTAGTACTTACAATAATTATTGTATATCTAAACATAAAAGTGTCAATTATCGATTTATCATTTTGAATGTACATTATGAGTTAAAAGCATAATTAAAAAGCATTCTCCGTTAATAAGAGAATGCTTTTATCGTTTTATTTTGATAGTAATTATCTATTGTCTTACGACGATGCCTGCTTCGTGAAGAGCTTTTTTAATATCTTTTATTGTTAATACTTTATTATGTAGCAACGCATCAGCGAGAGCTCCAGTTACATTTGTTTTTGTAAATAAATCCACAAAATGCTGTATATTTCCAGCGCCGCCAAAGGCTGTTACAGGCACATCTACAACCTCTGCCAAGGCTTGATATAATTCGATATCAAAGCCGAGACCTGTACCGTGTCTATCGATACTCGTTACCAATAACTCACCTGCACCACGGTCAACCGCTTCTTTCGCCCATTCTAAAGATACACTGCGACCAACTAGCTCACCTGATGATTGTTCATGATAAAACATAAAAGCTATAAAAGCTGTTATTAGAGTAATCAGAATAATAATCCCAAGAAAAAACTTTCTCATCAATCTAGCCCCAAATTTTTTCTATATCAGCTATGCTATGTGCATCAGAGCCTAGTACAAATGGCACCCCAATGATAGCAGCCATACCTTGAATAAAGCGGCTTGGGTACATTTCACGGCAGTCTGGCTTAAAGAAGCCACTCATATTGTAGTCTAGTTCACGACCTTGTACGCGCATGATATGTAAAATATCGCTTACCACCTGCGCATTGCGGCGATCCAAGTGATGCTCAAAGCCAAAGTGGTGTTGGTATTTCTTGATCAAATCAAAGTGACCAATTCGTTTTGGCGTATATTCGCCAAGGTCAGCACGCACGGCTTGGCGCACGGTGGAGTAATATTTGTAATATAACTCATATTGCTTTTCAATCCACGGACCAAAGCCCTTTTCAAATTCTTCAGGGCTATAGTCTAAGCAATAAAAGGCATTATTCACGCCTTCCATAAAGTGAACAGACAAAATATTGTCATCCGTCAACGGACCATAACGGTCGAGGAACTCTTGAATATCTGTCTCAAAGCCTGGAATGTAATCCACTTCAAAGCCGAGGGAGATATCGATATGCGTGCCATAAGCACGTTGCAATTGACGGCCTAATTCTAGATAGGAATCTACTTGGTTCAATTTCAAAGACGCTGTGTCATAAGCCTTTTGGTCACCGCCGTATTCAACAGCAAAAGCCTTTGGCAATGGCGCATGCTCTGTAAGGCATACCTTTTCAATACGCAACTCAATAGCCTTTTCGATCATCATTGCAGTCCGGTCCCCACTACCATGTGGACACAACTCTGTATGTACATGACCATCTACGAGACGGCTGCGATACTTACTGTATCCAACGAACTGCCGTTCATCTTTCATGTTCATTCAATCACCCTATTCACCCTAACCCGTGGTGAACCCTTATCTATCATCTATACATTTAGTCTGTAATTTAATATCTATGTTTTATTATACCAATAATGCGTATGTTTCGGTATCCTGATATTTACCATGTTTGAAACCAACTTGTGGTGTTAGTCCACAGTAGGTAAATCCAAAACGCTCATGTAGCGCAGTACTTGCCGCATTTCCTGCCGTAATAACAGACACCACCGTATGTAATGTTTCCGTTTCTTTGGCATGTTCTAATATATGGGCCATCAATTTAGATGCCACGCCCTTACCTCTATAATCTTGATGAATGTAAATAGATAATTCCACGGTGCTTTTGAAAGCATCCTTTGTTCTATACGGTGAAAGCGATGCATAGCCTACAACTACATCATCTATAAGGCCTGCAAAAATGCAGTGTTCCTGCGTTTGATGCGCCTCATACCACTCCTGCCACTCTGGCAACGTACGCGGCTCAAGATCAAGCGTTGCTACACCGTTCACAACCTCGTAATTATAAATATCTAAACAAGATGGTATATCATCCTTTGTAATTGGTCGTATAGTAAGCACGGTAATATACTCCTAACTTTTCGTCATTCCTATAAATTTATAGCCAGTACCTTGTATATCGCTATTTATGAAATTGAAGTTTTGCTATAATCAAGATGTCACCAACTCCATCCTGGGGAAACAGGTACAGGAAGGAGGTGTACCAATGAGAAAATTCCTCATACTCTTTATTATACCAGTTACGATAAATGTGGTTAGCTACCTCATTTATAAATTGCTCGACTGGTATTTAAACTGGTGATTGAGCGTCGGTTTATCTCCGTGAAAAGATAAATAAAAAGCCCCCTAGGTATTTCGCCATTCCTAGGGGGTCTTTTTACGTGTACCAATTAAGATACCTCATACTCTTTAAGCTAATTATAGTATACCTTATTCTATGAATTTGTCTAGTTCTATCTATTACACAATTACAAATAGTAGTACTGTAATAACAATCAATGCGCCAATCACAGCATAGTCCATAGTTTTCAATCCTACGGACGCTGCAAAGCTATGTGTAGGTCCACCAAATCCGCGTAGTTCTAGGGATAGCGCCATTGTTTCGGAGCGGCCCAAGGATTTTAAAAGCAATGGTTGGATTACAGACGCATAGGATTTGATGCGTTTAATGAAGTTGCCTTCTAAGGATAGCCCACGGCAAGCTTGCGCCTCTTGTACAGCATGGCTTTCAGCGATGAAGTCAGGCACAAAACGAAGTGCTGCAGTGAACATAAATGCATATTCATAAGGAATTTTGCATTGTGTTACAAGCGCCGCTGTAAGGTCTTGCAATTTTGTCGTCGCCAATAAGCAGATAAATACAAGTGTCATAGCGAGCATACGCAAGCCAGAAACGATAGCAGATGTTACATCTCCACTACCGAGGAATTGAACGATGCCAAGGAATACGGCAAAGCTTGTCAACGCCACTACGGCCTTACGTTGTTTGATCAGTAAACCTGCAACGAATAACACGACAAGTTCTACAACGACCAAGGCCAATAGAGATTGCCAGTCGCGTAATAGAATGGCCCACACGGATACAGCGAGGGTCATCAAGATTTTTGTTAACGGTACTAAACGTTCCATATGTCCCTCCTATTTTCCGCTCAACTGAGCCACTAACTTAGATTTCAATTCATCCATGGATTTGCAATAGCCTAAGGATGGTACCGCTAGTGAAAGTTCCACACTTGGCGGTTTTGTAAGGCCTAGGTCTTGCAGTTCATCTGTAGATTTCTTGAACAATTCTTCTGGACTGCCATCAAAGGCAACTGTTTGATTACCCATGATAAGCGCACGGCTACATTCGCTAGCCATGATTTCCATATCATGTGTAATGAGAAGGATCGTAATGCCCTCTTGATTGAGTTGGCGCAATAAAGCTAACAACTCTTTAGTTTCCTTACCATCTTGACCACTTGTTGGTTCGTCGAGGATGAGGATTTTAGATTGCATCGCTAATGCAGAAGCGATAGCAACGCGTTGCTTTTCGCCGCGGCGCAATGTTGGAGGATACGCATCACGCAAGTGAGCAATACCTGTGCGTTCCAACACTTCGTCGACGATTTGTTTCACTTCGGATTTACTGCGTCCCAAAGACTCAGGGCCGAAGGCAACCTCTGTGGCTACAGTAGGTCTAAACATTTGGCGATCCGGTTGTTGGAATACATAGCCAATGAATTGACCGCGTTTAGATGGTGGCATAGATGTAATATCTGTACCGTTATAGTACATGCGGCCTTCGCTAGCCTTTTCAAGGCCTACGAGCAAACGAGTGATAGTCGTTTTACCACAACCATTGCGACCACCGATAGCGATATATTCGCCTCCTTCGATGGTGAAAGTCACATCACGGAAGATGTCTACGGATGGCACATAGCCAAAGCGGATATTTTCAACCTTAAGCATGAGCGCCACCGTCCTTTCCTTGTATATCATCAACGCGTTGAATTGGTTGTTTATTTTCTACTGTATTTGTTTGATTAGCTTGAGAGTTGCTTTCACCATGCACCTCGTTTTGAATAGCGTGAGCCATTTCAATTTGGTGCAAGCCCTTAATAGCAGACTCGATGCTGAGCCAAGGTTCATCACTATGGTAACCAGCTTGTTCAAGTTCCATGTACGTTGTGAACACAGATGGCAATGCATCTACGTGAATATTGTGTTCGTACATATAACGAAGTGTAGTCGGTACATCCGCATCACATGCGATAGAGCCATCCACCATAAGAGCCATGCGGTTCGCATACGGCAATACAGCATGCAAATCATGGTCTATAACAACAACGGTAATACCGTGTTTTTGGTTTAAATCACCTACGAGGCGATATAATTCTGCAGTCCCATCTGGGTCAAGGGAGCTTGTTGGTTCATCAAGCACAAGAACTGTAGGGTTCGTAGCCAATACGGAAGCGATGGCCAAACGTTGACGTTGACCACCAGACAAGCTGGTAATCTTACGGTCTTCTAAGCCTACAAGACCAACTTGCTTAAATACCTCTTCGGAACGAGCTTTAATAGTTTCACGGTCATAACCGCGGTTTTCCATAGCAAAAGCAACTTCTTCACGAACAGTCATCGTTACGAGTTGCGTATCATAGTCGGCAAGAACTACACCGATATGGTTCGCAAGCTCTGGAATTTCCATTTGCGTAGTCGCTTTACCATCTACAAAGACCATACCTTCAAGACGGCCACCGTAGAATTTAGGCACAGCCCCTACCATAGCCATGCAAAGAGTACTTTTACCACAACCTGCAGGACCAGTCACAACGAGGAAGTCCCCATCATGTACGTCGAGATTGATATTTTCAAGAGACGGTGTAGTCGCCTTAGGATGATAATAATTTACGTGCTCAATAGAGATTTTGGCTTGGCGCTCAGGTAAAATTGTCATATGACTGTGGTCAGACGTCAATTGATCTGCACTTGGCAACATACCGCGTTTGGAGAATAAACGTTGTGCCGGAATGTATAAGATTGGCGTAATAGCGCCATTTAAAGCACCTACGATAAGCACCAATGGCCACATGCCGTACATGTATACATTATTAGGCAAACCAAGCACTTGCCATAAGAGGGTAACGAAGATACCACCAGATACAACAGTCGCTAAGAAACCAGATACGATTGGCGTTAAATCAAAACCGCCGATTTTACGGAACTTCATGGACAACATAGCACGTGTTACGAGAGCCGCTGTCAACGCCCCGCCTGGTTCAGACAACAAGTTACCATAAGGGAATGCTGACTTAGATGTCAAAACATTGATAAGGGCAGCTACAAGGCCAATCCCCAATGTTTGACTCAAACTAGGACGTGTCAATAAAATAGCTACGCAGTACGTAGCAATCGTCCAGTTCGGCGTTACCCCAGCCACACTAGGGCTCACCAAATGCAATATCGTGCCCAATGCGAGCATCAATGTGCTGACAGTAACCCATCTAAACTGGCCACCTTGCACATGCGTGTACACAAGATCTTGAATCCGTTCCATAATAGCCTCTTTTCTAAAAATGAATATATAGTGTTTATTGTAACATTTATATGGGTATTGTGAAAGTTTAGAGCATAAAAAAAGCGCCCCTGAGGGCGCCTATATAAAAAATAAAGCAACACCGAATTAACGATGCTGCCGCTTGAAACCAAAAATGGTTTTTCTATGTACCTAAATATTACCTTATGTGGAACCATGTGTCAATAGCTCTAATAAGCACATCAAATGTAGCTTTTATATTATCATGTAATCTATAATCATTATCTCGGAAAAAGCATTGCTTAAGTTCATCTAATTCACCACATATATGATTATGAACACCAGTACTAATACATATTCTCTGATGAGCATACATTGTAGTTAAGATTTGATAAGTAGAAATATGTCTCAAATGTCTACGTCTGCTTGATGGCGATTTTATAAATTTAGCACATTCTCTTGATAAATCAGCATTAATGCTTTTATTATGTGTAGAGTTTATATCATTAATAATACAATTATTATGAGCGCATGCATTCCGTAAACTTTTAACGGTATACATTAAGTATAATCGTTCTGTAATCTCAGTGTTTTGCAATAAGTCTGCACAGTATTTGTAGAAGTATAAATACTGTCCAAAAGAAATCATTTCTAGAAAAGCCCATACCGGGCAACGTTTGTTTTCATCATCAATATATTTAGCGTATAAATTACCACAATATAAGCTACCACTGTTTTTCCATAAGTCATGCTGTAATTGTTCAAAATTAGATTCCTCTAACTGATTCATATAATCCTCAACTACATCATATGGATCAATATTATTCTGCTGTAAGACAGATAATAAATGAACTTTTGAAAAATGCTCAATCCCAATAGCCATCTCTAACATGATTCGTCTTAATCTATTATCAATACATGCTAAATCAATTAAATAGCTAAAATCTAGATTTACATATTTTCCAGATTTTGTAGATTTTAAAAAGTTCTTCCTAAAGGCTCTAAGTTTAAAATAGTTATTATTCTCTACTAAATATTGTTCTGATTCTGCTTCAGTAATATTATTAAAGGTAATACCTTTAGATATAC
>OKVG01000558.1_pt1 | contig 25132 bp, 16 predicted proteins | sample 1606981 | NCBI WGS metagenome assembly OKVG01 (sample SAMN03281018, study PRJEB24777) | human gut metagenome | isolation source: fecal sample PR128 from 1 month old male Malay infant, vaginal delivered... | reverse complement strand
GAACCGAGAACGGCTCGAAGGTGGCCACCACCTCGAATTCACCCTCGGCCAGGGAATCGAGAACGTTGAAGGTCACGCGCACCGCGCCGATGAGGGTGTATCCCTGGGCGCGAGCGTGAGAGATGGCCAGGTCGCACAGCTCCACGGCGAACGGGTTGCCCCACTCGCGCACGCGCGGAAAATCGACCGGCGCGAAGCGGAGCGTGTAAATATTCGGGGCCATGGTGCGGCCGCTGCCGTCCACATAGGACTCATCGTCCATCATGATGCGGACGCGGTTGGCGACATCCGCCTTCTCAAAGGTGCCGAAGCCCTTAGAAAAGCCGACGGTGCGGCCGATGCCCTGTTCCAGCTTTCCCAGCTTATCGAAAAACTTCATGCCGCCTCCTTCTCAACGACCAATCCGAGCAACTACTGCGCTCACGGTATACCTCAAAGGGTTCAGTTTAACGAGCGTGTCTGTGCGTTAGCTGTGTGTTCTGCGTGTGAACACACCCGGTTCCATTTTAGGGGATGCGCACGGAAATCGGCCCGGAATCCCGCGTCTCGTCTGGGGAATAGGTCGTTAATGCATGAAAAAATCCCCGGTTCTTTCGAACCGGGGATCATTGGTGCGCGAGGGGGGAGTTGAACCCCCACGCCCTCACGGGCACACGGACCTGAACCGTGCGCGTCTGCCTATTCCGCCACTCGCGCAAGTGTCTTACGGTGTATCACCGCAGGCAACACATAGAACTATACGGGGTGTGTGATGCACTGTCCAATTGAAATGATGTGACCTTCGTTACCTTAATGGTTGGGGTGGGGGTGTTAGACCCGGGCTACTCGGCCCGAGCCGCAACCTCACCGGCTTCCCCGAGTGGATCCCCGTCCCGCTTCGCCGCCTCCAGCTCCCGCTGCGCGGCCTCCGCGCGCTCGGTACGAACCCGCAAAATCCAAACCAGGGGGCCAAGATACGGCAGGAACAGCACCAGCAGAAGCCACTTAAGCTTCTGCACCTCGGAAAAGTACGGGCTACGGTGCACCGTCAGCAGACCCCACAGGGCCAGGCCGATACCCAGCAGGAAAACCGCGGTCACCACGATATCCACTACGGGCTTCCAGTCCATTACTTCTCCTCACAATGCCTCAATAGCGCCCCGCCTACGCGCGGCGCACCTCCATCAGAATACCGGTGTACGCAACGCCCACCGGCCGAATCGCACCGTTGGGCCCCCGAATAGCGTGAGGGCCCGCCCCCTCATTCGGCGGGAACGGGTCCTCACACAGCTCTCAGTCGACGGCTCACGCTCGGTGAACCGCGTCAGCTAGCCTAGCGACCGGCCTTCGCAGCCTTCTTGGCGGCCTTCAGCTTGCGACGCTCGGCCGTCTTCGCATCGTACTCGGCCCAGAATTCGCGGGTTGTCACCACGTCCGTGCCATCCCACGCTGCAAGGTTCTTAATCTCCGGAAGGTCCGAGGCCCTGAAGATCGGCTCCAGGCCGGCCTTGCGCTGCGCCTCGTAATTCTTCAGCACCGCAACAACCTTCGGCGTCATCAGCAGCACCGCCGTCAAGTTCACAATCACCATGCCGGCGTTCAGCATATCCGCGGTAGTCCACACCAGATCCAGCGAAGAAATCGCGCCGAAGAACACGAACACCAGAACCAGCACGCGGAAAATCGTCAGGACCACCTTGTTCTCGGTCACGAAGCGCATGTTCGACTCGCCGTAGTAGTAGTTGCCAATCACGGTCGAGAACGCGAATAGGAAGATCGCGATGGTCAGGAAGTGCACCGCCCAGTCACCGAGCTGCATAGCCAGCGCCGACTGAGTCAGCGAAGCACCACGCGACTTATCACCGTAGGCCGGGTTCGACAGCAGCACGATAAACGCGGTCACGGTGCAGGCCATCATCGTGTCAAAGTAAACACCCAGGGTCTGCACGTAGCCCTGCTTTGCCGGGTGAGAAATCGTTGCGGTAGCGCCGGCGTTCGGGGCGGTACCCATACCGGCCTCGTTGGTCAGCAGACCGCGCTTCATACCCCAAATCACGGCACCCATGGTACCGCCGGTCACGAACTCCTTAATGCCGAACGCGCCCTGGAAAATCATCAGCAGCATGTTCGGGATCTCAGTGATGTTCAGCAGAACCACCAGCAGACCCAGCAGTAGGTACAGCACCGCCATAATCGGAACCAGCCACTCGGTCACCGAAGAAATCGCGCGAATACCACCGAAAATAATGGCCGCGGTCAGCAGCACCATGACGACGCCCACGACCATGCGGAAGCCCATGGAGTTCGTACCCGACACGTCGATGCCCAGGGAGTTCGAGGTCGCATCCACCACGGCGTTAGTCTGCACCGCCACGAACACGAACGCATAGGTAATCACGATGAACGCCACGAAGATGTAACCCATCCAGCGAGCGTTCAGGCCGCGCTTCATGTAGTACGCCGGACCACCGATGTAGGAATCCTTACCGCGCTCCTTGTACAGCTGACCCAGCAGAGACTCCGCGAAGGCAGAAGCCGCGCCCACGGCCGCGATAACCCACATCCAGAACACAGCGCCGGGACCGCCCATAGCGATAGCCAGGGCCACACCCGCCACGGTACCGGTACCCACACGAGAAGCCGCCGAAACAGTAAACGCACGGAACGAAGAGATGCTCTTCTTACCGTCAGCCTCACGAGCAACCGGGTCACCCAGAACACGGACCATTTCCTTAATGGAACGCCACTGCACGCCGCGAGTACGAATCGTAATGTACAGACCAGCCGCAATCAGGGCGTAGTAGAGGAAGTTGCTCCACATCCAGTTCTGCACAGCATCCACGGAAGAAGTCAGTCCCGAGGTCTGCGTATTAATGTCCCCGATGATATTCAGAAGAAAATCCACTCGGTACTCCAATCTAGAAAGCGCGAAAGCCCACACGTTCACACCGAAGGGTGGGTTACGAGGGGCTTCTCTGCTGGTGATGCGGCTTTAAATCCGCGGCGCGCGGTCAAAATGCGCACGATTAGTCATCTCATTGTGGAGTTCGCGGGCTTCGTTCGGCAACTTAAAAGTGGGGCAGAGCTCAAATTGTAACGAATACTTAATATAGGGTCGGGTTAAACATTCACGCCCCGGCGGGCCGCGAAGAGGCGGTGCCGGGGCGAGAAGGCGCGGTGCTGTGCCCTATCCTTGCCCTCTAATCTTGGCGGAACTTCACGAGCGCCGGGGTTTCACGAACGGGAACGAAAGCACGCCGCGAATCTGCGTCTGGGCCAGCAGCATCACGAGGCGATCCACGCCCAGGCCCAGGCCACCGGTCGGGGGCATACCCGTCTCCAGGGCGTACAGGAAGTCCTCATCCACCTCCATTGCCTCCGGGTCACCCGCGGCAGCCTTCAGCGACTGCTCCGTCAGACGCTCACGCTGCACGAGGGCATCCGTCAGTTCCGAATAGGCGCACCCCATCTCCATGCCGTTAATGACCAGGTCCCAGCGCTCCGCCAGGCCCGGTACGCTACGATGCGGAGCCGCAAGTGGGCTCGTTTCTGCCGGGAAATCCGTGTAGAACGTCGGCTCCACGGTGACGGCCTCCACCAGCTCACCGTACAGCTCCTCGATGATGGCGCCCGGCCCCATGCCCTCGTGAACGCGCACCCCGTGACGCTGCGCGAGGGCCAGGAGCTCCTCGAAATCTGTCTGCAGGTCGACGCGGCGGCCCAGCGCCTCCGAAAGGGCATCGCACACCGAAACCACGCGCCAGGGGCCCGAAACATCCGTCAGCACACGCTCCAACGAGGACTTGGGGCCAAGGGGCAGCTGAACCGTGCCGAACACGGCCCGTGCGGCGTCCTTGATGAGCCGCTCGGTCAGCTGGCGCATCTGCACGTAATCGGCGTGGGGGCGGTACGCCTCCAGCACCGTGAATTCGGGGTTGTGGGTTGCGTCCGCACCCTCGTTGCGGAAGTCTCGGCCCAACTCGTAAACCGGGCCGCTACCGCCAACCACCAAGCGCTTGAGGTACAGCTCGGGGGCGATGCGCAGCGTCAAATCCTCGCCGTAGGCGTTGATGTAGGTGCGGAAGGGGCGTGCGCTCGCCCCGCCGTGCACCGTGTGCAGGATGGGGGTCTCGACCTCGAGGAAGCCTTCGGCATCCAGGCGCGCGCGCAGTGCTTTGATAACCGCCGTGCGTAGGCGCAGGTTGTGCATCTGATCGGGATTCACGATTAGATCGGTCGAGCGTCGGCGCAGGCGAGCCTCGGGGTCGGTGAAGGAATCGAAGGGGATGGGGTGCAGGCTCTTAGCGGCCATACGCCAGCCGGAGGCGATGAGCGAGGGGGTGCCCGTGCGGCTCGTGCCGTAGGTGCCGGTGACCTCGATGAGGTCACCGGTATCGAGGGCTCGGGAGGCGAGGGTTAGGAGCTTCTCACCAACGAGCTCACGCTCTAGGATGACCTGCAGGGTCTTGCCAGCCTCAAAGAGCGTCACAAAGAGGACTCCACCGTGGTCACGCAGAGCGCGAACGCGACCCGAAACAGTATATTCTTTTTCAGGAATATTTTGGTGGGAGAATATATCGAGGGCCTCGGGCACGCTGAGCACAGTGGCAGAGCCACTCCAACCGTGGGTTTCGGTAACATCTTCGCCCTCGACGGGGTACGGGTTCATGCCGGCATCGCGCAGCTCCTGCAGGTGGCGCAGACGGTGCTGCGTCTGCTGGCTACGGGGCACCTGCGGGTGCTCCTCGGCGCGCACCTGTTGCATCTCGCGCAGAAGAACCAGCTCACCCTCGCTCAGCGTGCGATGCTCCTCCCGCGAGCGTCGGGCGGACAGATCCGGCAGGAAGCCCTCCGCCACGCCCGCCGCAACCGCAACGTTCACAAGCGCCAGCGTCGGCTCGCAAGCAAGGTAGCGGGGTACCCAACGCGGAGAGAACTTCAGGTTGAAGCGATACAGGCGACGCAACTGTAAGAAACGGTCCAGCACGCCCAGGGAACGGGAAGCGAAACGATTCCACGCCGAGGCACCCACCCGGTCGGCCGCGGCGAAAATCTGCCCAAACATCGCGAAATTCAAGGACACCCTGCGCACGCCAAGCGAAGCGGCCTGCTCCATGAGGGAGGCCACCATGAACTCCACCACCCCGTTGGGTGCCTCGGGGGAGCGGCGCATGACATCCAGAGAGAGCCCCGTGGGGCCCCAGGGCACGAAGGACAACAGGGCCACCATGCGGCCCTCCCCGTCGTGGGCCGATACCAGAACCGTGGACTGATCCGCCGGATCATTGACGCGGTTCAGCGCCATGGAGAAGCCGCGCTCCACACGACCGTGCCGCCACGCCTCGATATTGTGCTGGATCTGCCGCTTCTGGTCCTCGTCAAGCTCGGAGTAGCGGCGAATCTGCACGCCGTACCCGCCGCGTCGCACACGCTGAACGGCCTGACGCACCGCGAGCATCGAGGTGTCGTTGAGGGTGAATCGGTCGGTCTCGAGCACCGCCTCCTCGCCCATCTGAAGCACGCTCAGGCCCGCACGACTATAGGCGCGCGCACCGGCCTCGCTGACGCTCAGAGCCGCCGGAACCCAACCGTAGCTGCGGGCCTGCAGCATCCAACGTTCGATGACGTCCTGCCAGGCGTGCGGATCACCCACGGGGTCGCTGGAGGCCAGGCACACCGAACCCACAGTGCGGTAAGTGATGGCCGCCCTGCGGTTGGAGGAGAAGATGACCTGCTTATCGCGACGGGTCGCAAAGTACGAGAGGGAGTCGTTTGCGCCGTAGTGCTGCAGCAGGGCACGAATCTGTAGCTCCTTCTCACCGTCCCACTCGTCGGGGGCGCGGTACCCGCGGGCCAGCTGATAGAGGGCCAGCACGAGGAAGAGACCATCGCCGACGGAGGCGATAAAGCCCACGACATCGGCGGACCACAGTCCCGGATGCATACGCTCGATGCCCAGCCCGTGCAGCAGCAACTCCCACACTGAGACGTGGCGTAGCTCGGGCCACCAACCCACCCGGCAGAGGTACCACAGGGTGAGGGTCGTGAGGGCGATGCCGCCCACCGCGGTCGCCAGGGCCCCGGCCCAGGAGAGGCGCCCCACGCGCGCGGGGAATGCCGAGCGAATCGTCACGAGGAAGGGAACCAGCAGCGTGGCGCACAGAATCGAGAGCGTGTCGATGCTCGAGGAGAAGAGCCGGTCCTTGGGCATAATGCCGGCGGGAAAAAAGAGGGTGAAAGCGCTATGCGAGGCCAGGAGCGCGCCAAAAATCTGGAAGGCAATGACGACGTATAGGGCGGCGCGCTTGCGCGCAATCAGCCCGGAAACCACCACAATCAGGGTGATGGCGCTGGGCAGGGTGTGCGTGGACGGGATATTGAGCAGGTCGGCGATGACCTCCCACCAGGTAAACCCGCGGCCGTGGCGTAGCGGCGAGAGAATCCACGCGAACGAGGTGAGAATCGCGGCAAACGAGTACACCCCGATAACCCAGCGGGCCGAAATTTCCGCGTACCGGGAGGGGACGGCGAGTTTCCGCCGCCTCCTACCGGTTGAGCGGTGGCGAGCATGCCCATCCGCTACGTATTCCGCGCGTTCAGCGGGGTTGTCCGTCGTGCGACGGTCCCCGCAGGGAGCGTGGTTTTCGGTGGTTTCGATGCGGTGAGACATGGTTATCTTCGGCTGGGAATCGGGGTGTAGCGGGTGAGCGTTTTAGGCCTTCGGCTCGGTCTTCGGGTCACGGTAGGTTCCCTCGAAGACGTCGGGGATGCCGTTGTCGTCAGCATCCACGCTTTCCTTCTCAGCCAGGGCACGGTAGTGCTTATTACGGCGAGAAAGGATAGCCGCACCCACAATGGCGGCGAGCACAGAGCCGACGAGAATCGCAATCTTTGCGTCCTCGGTGTGCGCCGAACCGTGCGGGAAGGACAGCTCAGCCACCAGCAGGGACACGGTGAAGCCGATACCGCCGGTTGCAGCCAGACCGACCACGTCAATCCAGGCGACGTCCGGGTCGAGGTTAGCGTTCTTGAATCGGGTCACGAGCCAGGTAGTGCCGAAAATACCGATGGTCTTACCTGCGACCAGCGCAACCATGATGCCGACCGCCACGGAGTCGGTGAGGGCGCGTCCGAGGCCTTCGAAACCGCCTACAGCCACACCCGCGCTGAAGAACGCGAAAATGGGCACGCAGATGCCGGTAGAGAGGGGGCGGAAGCGGTGCTCCAGCACCTCTGCAAGGCCGTGTTCAGCCTGCGCCGCCTCAGAACGAGCGGACATCTTCACCGGCACCAGGAAACCGAGAACCACGCCGGAAATAGTTGCGTGAATACCGGATTCGAGAAAGAGCGCCCAGGTGATGACGCCTAGGGGGAACAGAAGAATCCATGCAGCGAGCGGCTTCAGGTGCAGCATGGTCTCACCGCGGTAGGCGATGAACGCGAAAAGGGCGAGGGGGATCAGCGCAAAGAGCAGGTACTCGCCGTGGAAGTTATTGGTGTAGAAGATCGCGATAATGCAGATTGCGATCAGGTCGTCGACCACAGCCAGGGTCAGCAGGAAGACACGCATCGCCGAGGGGAGGAAAGTGCCCACGGCGGCGAGAACAGACACCGCAAACGCAATATCGGTTGCGGTGGGGATAGCCCAGCCGTGCAGCGCGGTGGGGCTGGTGAAGTTCAGTGCCGTGTAGATAATTGCGGGCACTGCCACGCCACCGAAGGCAGCCGCAATCGGCACAATTGCGGTGGAGGGCGACTTGAGGTCACCAATCACGAATTCCTTCTTCAGCTCCAGGCCGGTGAGGAAGAAGAAAACGACGAGCAGGCCGTCCGCCGCCCAGGTTCCGATGCTCATCTGCAGGTGGTTGAAACCGGGGATAACCGGGCCAACCACGGTGTCTCGCAGACCAAAGTAGAAGGTGGAGGCGGGGGTGTTGGCGAGGACTACTGCCAGCACCGTTGCGATGAGCAGGATGGTACCGCCGACGGATTCTGCACGCAGAATATCGGCTACGCGGCGTGAGTTACTGTAGGAGCCGCGGCTGAGGGTATCTGGGTTGGTGTGGGTCATTCTCTCCTCTTTCTGCCGCGAGATTCTGCGGCATCTAAGGCTTTAAGTTTACTCTGGGCTGTATGAGTATTCGAGTACCCGCTGGCGGCTTTTAGCTCCTGGACGGTGCTCTACGGTAGGCTTTTAGGTTTTAAATGCATAAACGTTCCGCCCTCGCCGCGGTATGCGGTGAGGGCGGAACGTTAAAGATTCTGCAGGTATTCTGCGGGCTCGACTAGGGGCCTAGCCGCACGAATACGAGATTAGGCGCCTGCGATGGCGGGTGCGCCGGACTCCTGGCCGTGGTCGTCGCCCAGCTCGCGTGCAACGTAGTTCTCCAGGTCGAAGAGGTTGCCGTTTGCGCGCTTTACAACGGTCACGAGGGTCTCCATGGTTGCAACTTCCTCAACCTGTTCCTTCAGGAACCAGAGGATGAACTGCTCGCCCAGTGCGTAGTTCTCAGCGCGTGCTGCGGAGAACAGTGCCTCGATCTGGCCGGTGACAACCTTCTCCTGTGCCAGGGACATGTCAACGATTTCCTGGACGTTCTCGAAGTCGTTCTTGACGGCGGGAACAGCGGGAATCTCGACCTTGTGGCCGCGGTCCAGCTTGTACTGAACCATCATGAGTGCGTGCTCGCGCTCCTCGAGGGACTGGCGGTAGAAGAACTTAGCCAGCTGGGGCAGGTCCTCACCGTCGAGCCAGATAGCCATGGACAGGTACTGGTGGGATGCTGCGAACTCGTGGCCGATCTGCTCATTCAGAAGGTCGTAGAAAGACTTGGACATATGGTTTCTCCTTATATGGTGGTTGCTTTTAGGCGCCGGGATGGCGCGGTGCAACCTGTTGGTATTTATCGTACGGGGTACTGTGGGGCGTGTACAGAGAGAAAAGGCTAATCGGTGGGGCAGATGAGGCACCCCTGACATATTGTCACCATTACCCTTAGCGGAAAACCACGCACACCCGCGGCCGTGGCGGGGTAGTGGGGCGCAGTTCCGCGGTATGCCGGGGTACAACGGGGCATGAGCCGGATGCGTCGGGCCGCTTGTCTTGCCTCGTGCGGGGAAGTTGATGGCCCTCTCTGTGGTTTTCTGCGGGGTGGTCTTGAATCTTCGACGATGAGAAAAATTTTTAAAAATTACATGGGAACCCGTTGTAATACTTTGGATTATTCCTTTTTGGAGGCCTCTGGGTGGCAGGAATTTCGCCGGCGGGCCGTTAAAGCGGCGCACGCCTCCTTCCGAGGGGTTGATGTGCCGAACTCGGTAGGAGGCGTGCTTAGTTGTGCAGGGGAGTGTGTTCACTCGAATACGCCGCGGGCAACACTTAGCCCTCGGGGTACTCCCCACGTTTTAAAGCATCGATTGAGATGACATTCGAGGGGGTGTTGCCCAGGACTGCCTCGCCAATCTCCGCAAGCTGCTTGACCTGCTGGGGGGTGAGGTGGTCAAAAATCTGGCGGCGCACCTCAGCGACGTGGCCGGGGGCTACTTCCTGAACCTTCTTCTGGCCGGCCGGCAGGAGGTGACAGATGCTGACGCGGCGATCTTCCGCGCTGAGGGAGCGGCGCACATAGCCGTCGTTCTCGGGGCGGGCCACCACGCGGGAGAGGCGGGCGGGGAGAGTATTTGTGGTGATGGCCAGTTCGGTCATGGTCAGAGAGAGGTCGTCTGACTCGGAAAGCATTGCGAGCACCATGTACTCGACAAAGCTAATGCCGGCCTCGCTCTGAAGCTGGTTCTCGAGGCGGCGGGTGAGGTTAAAGATGATGGAGCTGATAAAGAGCCAGCCCTCACGTTCTTCGGCAGAGAGCCAGCGCGGAGACTCAAGGTCTGCAGTGCCGTCCGGGTGCTGCGGTGTGGTCGGTGTGGACACGGAATCGGTTCCTCTTTTATCGGATGTGAATTTTATCGAATAGGAACTCTCCGAGGGAGAGATGTGGTGTGGTTGGCACCCATTGTAGCGAAGCAACAACCGCTCAAGGTTGAAATTGGTACGGTCAAGTAATACTTGACACTTTGGTGCTAATTTTTCGGAGGGTGCTAGGGTTGTCGATTTATGAGCATCAGGGATAAAAACAGCAATCTGCCTAGTGATCCAAGACACTTATGAAAAGATTTCCACCGCAAGTATAAACGAGAATGACTCAAAAATCATCTTTGGCCCACCGGGTGACTTCCGCGGAATATCAAGGGTTTTGGGGGTGTTGGTGAAAATTCTGGAGAGTGCAAAGAACTTGCCCTGGGTGAAAAATAACAAAACGATAACAAATTTTTTTAAAAAACCCCGATTTTGGGTTTGCAGACGTTATGAAACCGTGTACACTGGTTACATAACGGGGTCGAAGGAAGCCTCCGAGGCGAGACCGGAAGCTCGCTTCGATAGGTTCGACTCTCTATTTATCGGTGATTGTCGTCGGTGTACGAGTAACTCGTATTTCTACCGACGGATGTGCGGTGCGGATGCAGTTCGTGGTTGGGCTGCATTCCGTACCGTATCTTTTTAATTGCGTTTCTCTATCACTCACTCAAGAGCATCCCGCGGCGGGATGCTCTTTTCTTTTGCCCTTTTACGCCCCGACGTCGGCATCGACGGAAATCTGGCACCCTGGTGTGGCTCCTCGGGGTGGTCTGGTTTCCCGGTATTCCGGGGGCATGTCTTCCCAATCTTTTCTCCCCGTTCTTGTCGGGAAAGGAGTTATCCACAGGAGTTTTCCACAGTGTGGAGAACTTACATGTGTGTGATTCTCGCTCCCTATGCAGAGGGAGCGGTGCGTCTTAAAAATTCCGAGCGGCGGGAAAATTCTTGTAATTACAGGCTTCTGCGTTCGTTAAAACCGAGGGGAAATTCTTAAACCGAACGGTTTCTTGCCTTTAAATCCGCGGATGTAGATTTTCTCCACACCTGTGGATAACCCTGTGCACTTAATCCACCGCCTCTGCCCTGTGGTCCCAAAAATCATTAGGGGGTGTCACGAGATGTCATATACTTCGGCTGGGAGCGAGGGGCTTGGGCGCGATGTAATCCTCTGCCTATCCCCTTAAAAATGGTTATCCACAGGAGTTTTCCACAGTGTGGAGAACTTACATCCTTGTTATTCACATGAGTGCATACCCCGATATTTCAAGGCAGAATAGGGTGCCGAACCTGAAAAACCTGTTGATACACAGGATTATCCACAGGTGTGGGGAAAAGTCTTTACCTAAAATCCACAGGCTCGAGCGAGGTCTTACATAAATGTGACGCACCCCAACTCATGAAAAGTAAAGTAAACGCTACGCTGGTAATCTTTAATACAAGCCAAGTTTTCTAATGAAAGGCATCATCATGGCTGAAAAGTACACTCTCCCCGAGCTCCCCTACGACTACGCGGCGCTCGAGCCCCACATCTCCGCAAAGATTATGGAGCTGCACCACGACAAGCACCACGCAGCATACGTTGCAGGCGCTAACGCAGCTCTCGAGCAGCTGGAAGAGGCACGCGAGAACGGTGCATACGGCAACGTCTCTAAGCTCTCCAAGGACCTGGCATTCAACCTGGGTGGCCACACCAACCACTCCATCTTCTGGAACAACCTGTCCCCCGAGGGCGGCGACAAGCCCACCGGTGAGCTGGCCGCAGCAATCGACGAGTTCTTCGGCTCCTTCGACAAGTTCCGCGAGCACTTCACCAACGTTGCACTGACCATTCAGGGCTCCGGCTGGGCAATCCTCGCGTGGGACACCGTTGGCAAGCGCCTCATCATCGAGCAGCTCTACGATCAGCAGGGCAACATCTCCGTTGCACTGATCCCCGTTCTGCAGCTGGATATGTGGGAGCACGCATTCTACCTGGACTACCAGAACGTCAAGGGCGACTACGTCAAGGCATTCTGGAACATTGTGAACTGGGCAGACGTTCAGGCTCGCTTCGAGCGCGCAGTGTCCCAGACTAAGGGCCTGGTCCTCTAATCTAAGGTTTTCGCCGACGCGGTGACGTAGCCGCGGCGGAATAACCGAAACGGGTGCCCGGCGCCTCCATATTCGGAGGTGCCGGGCACCCGTTCGTTAAGCCCCGGGTTGCCGGTTCGAGGCGCTGTCCGGCCTAGAGCGCGAGCGTGCGGTCGATGCGGATGCGGCGGCAGAAATCCTCATCATGGCTCACCACGATGAGTGCGCCGGTATAGGCTTCGAGCGCCTGCACCAGCCAATCCACCGAGGAAATATCGAGGTTGTTCGTCGGCTCGTCCAGCATGAGTAGCTGTGGCACCGGATCTGCCAGAAGCACCTGCGCCACTGCGGCACGGAAACGCTCACCGCCGGAGAGTTCACCGGTCTTATGGTGTACGCTCTCGCGACGGAAAAGCAGCCGCGCCAACTGGTCACGCAGATGCTGTTCGCTCACCCCGGGGTTAGCCCGCTGCACGCTCTGCAGGAGAGTGAGCTGCGGGTCGAGGGTGATGCGCTGGGGAATGTAGGCTCCCTCGATGCAATAGCCGACGCGGTAGGCGGGCTGCACGGGGGAGCGGTACTCCGGGTCTTTTGCGCGGGCAATTGCTTCAAGGAGGGTGGTCTTACCGCTACCGTTTGCGCCGGTGATGCGCAGGTGTTCGGGACCGCTGAGAATCAGGTGTTCGGGGTGTTCCGCCGGGGTTCCCTGCCGACTCTCGTTAGTAGCCTTGGCGGGTGAAAAATACAGAGAATCAATCTCGACGGGTTGCTGAACAGTAAATGTTTCACGTGAAACCGGGTGGGTATCAACCCGGTGCAGCTCCAGCACCTTGCGACCCACGGGGAGGGGCTGTTGGATCAGTTCGGCATAGATTTTCTCCTGCACGCGCACCTGCTCCTGAGCCTTCTGATACGCCTCCTGGGCTTGCTCCTGCTTGCCGACGCGCAGAACTCGAAGCTTCGCTGCCGCCTGCCGTGAGGCATCCTTGGCGAGGGCAAGAATCGTGTCCGGCTGGTCGTCCTTCCAGACCTGCGCCATGTTCTTCGAGATAATCTCCTGCGCCTGTACCCACTCACGATGCACCGAACGCACCCGGTTCTTCGCCTCACTCACGCGACGTTGAGCCGCCTGCTGCTCGGTATCCAACGCTTGCCGGTAGGTGCTGTAGTTGCCCTCGAAGAGGCGCAGATGAGCCAGCCCCTGGCGGTCAGCATGAAGCTCCGCAATCACGTTTACACGCTCCAGCAGATCGCGGTCGTGACTAATAATCAGCGCCGGGCAGGGGAATGCCTCCAGAGCGGTGAAGAGCTGAGCCTTCGCCACGGAGTCCAGGTTATTTGTTGGCTCATCCAACAGAATGAACTCGGGGTCAGAAACCATGAGCGAGGCAAGTGCCGCAATGACCGCCTCGCCACCGGAGAAGCTGCGCATGCTGCGGGCAAAGAGTGCCCGAATCGCCTCCGGGTTGTCTCGATCAATCAGTGCCGCCGGGGTGAAACCGTAGGTCGCAAGAGCCGCCAGGGTGCGCTCCTCAACGTCCCAGTTATCCCCGATGGTCTCATAGAGTTCGGGGGAGTACTCGCCGGATTCCACCGCCTGTAGCGCCCGCAGAATCTCGGAGATTCCGCAGAGCTCGGCGAGGGTCTGCTCCCGGTCCAGACCCAAATCCTGAGGTAGATACGCCATGCGTGCCGGTGCCGCCAAAGAACCGGAACTCGGGGTCAAATCACCCAAAATCAACCTCATAAGGGTTGTTTTTCCGCAACCATTATCACCAATGAGTCCGGTTAGAGGTACCGAAAACACCGCCGAAAGGTCCACAAACAGTGGAGGTTGGCTCGGGTGCGCAAAGTGTAGATGGGCGATACTAACGTGCGCCGCCGCGTGGGAAGTGGCGTGCGAGCGGGCATCGCAGGAAGAAGCGGAACGGGGAAAGGTCGCCTGCGGCTGAAGTACGTGTGTCATACGAGCTCCTTGAGGTATGGATGCTCGGGTGCTCTCAAACTCCGACGGTGGTGCGTTGCAGTAGTGTGCCGGCGGTTTGGGTGCCTATGCTGAGCGCGTGGCGGTAAGAGGATCGCCCCAAAAAAAGGCGCGAAAAAACCCGAGCGTAACGGTGGATGTACCTGTGCCCGGGTGCGTGCGCGCTGATTGGAACACGTAGGAAACGTGTCCGTAGAGCTGCTGCGTGAGCGCGCGAAAAATTCTGTGAGGTCCGGGCTTATGCTCGGTGGGTCATTTCTTTGATGCCTCCTAGATTCCGAATACCACCCCGGTCGCGCCTTGGGTGGCTTCGGTCAAACGATACGTTCAGCTCCAGGCTACCTCGGTAACGGGAGCGGGAAGAGAGCTGATGGTTCAAGCATAGAAACTGTGTGGGTGCTGAGTCAAACACCCCCCATGTGGAGAAGATTCAGCATGCTGATTCCCCGAATGGTTCCTTCCCGAGAGTTTTTGTTGAAAGGTTGAGTGTGCGGTCAATGCGGATACGGCGGCAGAAATCCTCATCATGGCTCACCACGATGAGCGCGCCGGTGTATGCTTCGAGCGCCTGCACCAGCCAATCCACCGAGGAAATGTCGAGGTTATTCGTCGGCTCATCCAATATGAGTAGCTGCGGCACCGGGTTGGCCAGAAGTACCTGTGCCACCGCGGCACGGAAGCGCTCACCTCCGGATAAATCCCCAATGCGCTGATGTACGCTTTCGCGACGGAAGAGCAGGCGCGCCAGCTGGTCACGCAGATGCTGTTCGCTCGCACCGGGATTCGCCCTCTGTACGGTTTCAAGGAGGGTGAGCTCCGGGTCGAGGATGATGCGCTGCGGCAGGTATGCGGTGTTGTCCAGGCGGTAGAGCACTTGGTATGCAGGCGGCACTGGGGAACGGTAATCAGGGTCATTCGCGTGCGCTATCGCATTGAGAAGCACAGTCTTGCCACTGCCGTTTGCTCCCGTGATGTGCAGGTGTTCGGGTCCGGTCAGGATAAGAACCTCGGGAAAATCTTGGATTTGAAGCAGATAATCAACTTTATATGGTTGTGTTTCACGTGAAACGGTGTTTTGGGTGTATGCATTCTTAAGGTCGGCGCTCTGCGGTGTAGATACGCAAGAGTCGTTCTTCACCCGATGTAATTCCAGTACTTTCCGCCCCAATGGGAGCGCATCCTGAGCAAGTTCCAGATAGATACGCTCCTGCACGCGCAGGTTCTTTTGGGCTTCTCCAACTGCCGCCCGCGCATCCGCCACCATGCTTTCGTGGGCTGTGTGAAGTTTCCCGGCAGAGCGCTCTGAACTGTTCTTATCCAGGCCCATAGCCATGCCAGGTTTCCGCTTTGACCGCTCAAATTCGCGACCTCGGCGAGTGTTGCGATCGAGCTTAATCTGGTTCTCGGCACGCTCACGCTCAGCCTTATGCGCCTCATTCTTCGCCTCGGTCACGCGACGCTGAGCTGCCTGCTGTTCGGTCTCCAATGCCTGCCGGTAGGTGCTGTAGTTACCCTCGAAGAGGCGCAGATGAGCCAGTCCCTGACGGTCGGCGTGAAGCTCCGCAATCACGTGCACGCGCTCCAGTAGATCGCGGTCGTGGCTGATGATGAGCGCCGGGCAGGGTAGTGCCTCCAGTGCGGTGAAGAGCTGAGCCTTCGCTGAGGAGTCCAGGTTGTTCGTCGGCTCGTCGAGCAGAATGAACTCTGGGTCTGAATACAGAAGCGCGGTGAGTGCGGCTGTGACCGTCTGACCACCTGAAAAGGTGCTAAGGGGACGCATCAGAAGGTTGCGGCGGGCCTGTGTATCGGTCGTAGTGAGGGCAGGACCAAAACCATGTTCGGCAAGGGCTACGAGGGTGCGTTCTTCAATATCCCAGGCGTCGCCTATGGTGTCGTAAAGGCTGGGGGAATATTCGCCCGATTCCAGCGCATCAAGCGCCTGCAGTATTTTTGTAATTCCAAAAATATCGGCAAGATGCAGATGCCCACTCAACCCTAAATCTTGCGGTAGGTACGCTATGTGCGGTGGGGTGCTGATTATGCCTTGACTAGGGTTTATGTCGCCAAGAATAAGTCTGAAGAGGGTAGTTTTTCCGGTGCCGTTATCGCCGATAAGCCCGGTGAGTGGCGCAGAAAATACCGCGGAAAGGTCTGTGAAAAGTGGGGGCTCACCCGGATGTGCATACGAAATATGGTCGAGTGTAATGTGGTGTGGCATGGGCCGAGTTCCTTCGAATGGGTGCTCGGATTCCCGCCATCGTATTGCACGTTAGGCATGAGAATATGAAAAAACCCGAGCGCGGTCTGTAGGTACACGTAAGCCCGGGTAGTGGGGTGGACGCATAAAAGCGCATTGACCTGGTGTTGTTGGATCCGGGCTTATGCTCGGTGGGTCATTTCTTTGATGCCTCCTAGATTCCGAAGGGCACCCCGGTCGCGCCTTGGGTGGCTTCGGTCAATCGATATGTTCAGTCCCTTAGGCTACCCCCACGGTGGGGTAGCGCGGATAGAGAGCTGATGGCTCAAGCATAGAAACTGTGTGGGTGCTGAGTCAAACACCCTCCGCAAAACCTTCTGACAAGTACCGATACCCCCTAGAGAGCACCGGAGAGTACTAGAGAACACAAAAGGAGGGGCGACACCATTCGGTGCCGCCCCTCCTTTGAAGCATTAGATCTTAGGCATTAAATCTGCGCGCGTACAACGCGCGAAACGCTATTACGCCTCGTGGCGCTCACGGTACATGCCCAGCGGGCCCGCATCCGCGTACGCCTGAGCGTCGTTGTAACGGTACAGGCGCGGCGGGCGGTGGCGGGTGCCCTCCACACGGCGGCCGGTGTCAATAATCGACTTCGATGCCGCAATCTGGCGGCGGAAGTTCGCCGGATCCAGGGTGCGGCCCAGAATTGCCTCGTACACCTCACGCAGCTGCGCCAGGGTGAACTCCTCACCCAAGAAAGAGTGCGCGATACGCGAGTACTCGACCTTGTTCTGCAGGCGGTAGAGCGCGTACTCAATGATTTCGTTGTGGTCGAAGGCCAGCTCGGGCAGCTCATCCACCGGGAACCAACGGATGTTCTCGTGCACGCGGGTGTTCGCGACCTCAGTGGCGGGAATCGAAGCCCAGTACACCACGGACACCACGCGCTCGTGATCGGCGGCGGGGGTGGGAACCGGGGCGCCGCTCAGGCGGGCGGCGCGTGCCTCGGGGGCGCGCAGAACGTCACCGAATGCGTAGAGCTGCTCCAGGTAGCCGGGCTGCAGGTTGGTTGCGCGCTTCAGGGTCGAAGCGGCTGCCTCTTCGAGGGAAAGATTCGGGTTAAGCGGACCGCCAGGAAGCGCCCACTGGCCCTTATAGGGCTCGCGGAGGCGGCGAACCAGCGGCAGCCACAGGGTCGGGTGGGTTTCGTTTTCCTTGGGGCGCAGTGCCAGAATAACGGTCGAGACGGCGAGGGATACAGAGGTGTGGTCCACGTCGTTGTGCTCTTCGACGGCGACTGCGCCGGGAAGAGGCTGGGATGCGATGCTCATTCAGACCTCCTGTGCGAATGGGTATCGATAGGTGTGCATACTCTACCCATTTTAAGGGGTTAATAGGGTAAAAATGCACGCAAGGCACCTGCTGAGTCGAAAACCGGTACCATCCGCGTCGTGTCAAGGGGAAAAGTTCAGGTACCGGACACACCAAAGCGCCTCTCCTGCCTGTCCAATAGGATAGAGAGGAGAGGCGCTTTGGCGTCTACTTATGCAACATCTAACTATGCAGTTTTAGGTGCATATCAGGGGTGCAGACTAGTCAATCTGCAGCTCGCCCATAGCATCCCAGCCCTCGCCGTCAACCAGGCGAGAAACAATCTTCGGGGTTGCGGTCAGCATGGGGCGCATGTCCTTCAGAGCCTGCTGGAAGTGGTCAGAGTTCACGTGCGGGCCAGCTGCGTCGTCGTTGAAAGCCTCGAGCAGAACGAACTCGTTCGGGTCCTCGATGCTGCGGGACCACTCGAAGAACTTGTTGCCTTCCTCGGCGCGGGTTGCCTCGGTGAAAGCGCGGGTCTTCTCAATCCACTGGTCAGCGTATTCGGGCTTGACGGGGAACTTTACGGCAATAAAAATCATGGGAACTCCTTGGTTGAAGAGTAGATACGTACCCTTCTAGTTTAAGCCCCGGGTGCTCGGTGGCGCTGAAGAATAGGGTGTGAGGCAGCGGTTTTAGCTTGTGGCTTTAACCGCTGTATCGAGTGGCTTTTGTGGTTTAACGAGCCGCCGCCTTGAGTACCTGCAGGGCGCGTTCGAGTGCCGCACGGTCTGCCGCGATGGCTGCAGCCCTCTGCGGGCTGGCGGAGTCACCTCCGAACGCCGCGTTGTAGTACATGCCGTCACCCAAAAGCAGCACGGTGCGGGCAATCTGTTCATCACCCAGCTCAGCGAGGACGAGCGCATGCCAGCCATCCTGTACGCGGCTCATGGTCTGCTGGGCGAGCTCATTATTGTTCTGCGCCAGGCGGCTGAGGGCAATGAGGGCACGGTCGAACGGGGTGTTATCCGGCGTGGAGGAATTGATGTAGTAGGCGCTTGCCCCCTCGGGTGCCTGCTCCATCGCCGCGAAGTCCTCTTCAGCCAGGGTGAGGGTGCGTTCTGCGAGCGCCTCAAGGAGCGCCTTCTTGGATGAGAAGTGGTAGAGTAGCCCGCCCTTGGAGACCTTGGCGGCGGTGGCGACGGCGTCGAGGGTTGCGGCGCGTTCTCCCGAGCGAATCAGCAGGTCGACGTAGGTGTCGAGGATGTGTTCGCGGGAGTTGTTGGCGCGCTGTTTGCGGTGGTTGGGGGTGGTCATGGGTACCAGTCTAACCGCTTGAAACTATACCGTCCAGTTGGTATAGTTAATCTTCGTTTGTGGACCCGCCCGGACCCCTAAAACCTCCGGGTAAGCCCCGAAAACCTCACTAAAAGACCTAGTCCAAAGGATATACCGAGCTGATGCCGCGCCCGCGTCCGCCACATCAGCCGACACTTTATAGACGCACGAAACACTTCATGACGAATCACAATCCGCACACCACGGCTCTGCCCATTCACGCCCCCGACCAGAAGACCAAGCGCTGGGCGGCACTCGGCGTGCTCATGCTCCCGGTGCTCCTGGTCTCCATCGACAACACGGTGCTTGCCTTCGCGGTGCCCGCGATCGCTAAGGCGCTGAGCCCCTCCTCCGCGGAGCAGCTGTGGATCGTTGATGCCTACCCGCTGGTGCTCTCCGCCCTGCTCGTGCCCATGGGCGCTATCGGTGACCGCATCGGCCGCCGTAAGTTGCTGCTCATCGGTTCGACCGGCTTCGCGGCGATTTCTGCGCTCGCGGCGTTCGCACCCTCCGCACTGATGCTCGTGATTGCCCGTGCCCTGCTCGGTATTTTCGGTGCGATGCTCATGCCGGCGACCCTGTCGATTATTCGCAATATCTTTGTGGACGCGACCGAGCGCCGCATCGCTATTGCCGTGTGGGCTTCGGGCTTCTCCGCCGGTGCGGCGCTGGGCCCGATTGTGGGTGGCTTCCTGCTGGAGCACTTCGACTGGGGTTCGGTGTTCCTGCTCGCTGTGCCGATTCTGATTCCTCTGCTGATTCTTGCCCCGATTATGGTGCCCGAGTCTAAGGACCCGAATCCCAGCCCGGTGGATCCGCTGAGCATCCTGCTGATCATGGTCGGCATGACCGGTATTACCTTCGGTCTGACTCACACCTCCGAAACCGGTTTCGATGCGGTGGCTATTAGCACCATCCTTGCCGGTCTGTGCTTCATCGTTCTGTTTGTGCTGCGTCAGCTCAACCGCGAGAAGAACGACATTCAGCCCATGCTGGATGTGCGCCTCTTCCGCAACACCGTGTTCACCGGTGCGATTACCGCGAACCTCATCTCCATGACGGTGGACGTTGGCTTTATCTACTTCGCCTCCCAGCACCTGCAGCTGGTCTCCGGCCTGCCGCCCATGTACGCCGGTATGCTGCTGATCCCCGGTACCCTGGCGACCATTATTGCCGGTCTGGTGATTGCGCGCGTGGCGGTGCACTTCCACCCGGCGCAGGTGGTGTCCTTCGGTTTGGCGCTCAACGCTGCCGCGTTCGCGGTGCTCGCCTTCCTGGGTGCGCACAGCGACGTGGTCATTATCCTGATCTTCATCGTGCTCGGTACCGGTATCGGTATTGCTCAGACCATTTCGAACGACCTGATGCTCTCCAGCGTTCCGCCGCGTAAGGCGGGTGCGGCATCCGCGATTTCTGAGACCTCCTACGAGACGGGTGCGGTGCTCGGTGCCGTCATCATCGGTGGTATGCTCACCGCCGTCTACCGTGCGAACGTGGTCGTGCCCGCCGGTCTGGATGAGACTCTCGCCGATAACGCCCACGAAACCCTCGGCGGTGCCGTGACGGTCGCAAGCCAGGTGGGTGGCGAGCAGGCAAATCAGCTGCTCTCCTCCGCATTTGCTGCCTTCGACTCCGGCGTGGTGCTGAGCTCCGCGTTCAGCGCCGTGCTCATGGGTGTTATGGCTGTTATCAGTTACCTCATGATCCGCAAGGCTCCTCGCGAAATGAAGCCCGCAGAACACTAAACGCAGAACACTAATATCGCCCCCGTTCGTCATGGGTCCGCCGCCCGCCCCGGCCTTCTTCGGAAGCCGGCGCGGGCGGCGTTGCGTTACCCGGAGGTGCCGCCCCGGGGGCGCCGCGCGAACCGCCGACCAGTCATGCGGATTTTCCAGCCCGCGCACAGCCGGTCACAGGTGCGGGTGGTACGGTAGAACCCGGAAGATATTGCACCCGAGGCAACGCCCGGTCCGCGTGCGCGCGGAACTCGGGGCGACCGAAACCCCGGTATACGCGTTCAACGAGAAAGGCCGGAATGGGACTCAAAGACTGGATTGCACCCTTCATCACCCTGCTGATCGGTGCCAGCACCATCTTCATCTCCTATAAGAACTATCAGGCGCAGGCTGCGGCAAAGCCCTCCGAGCTGGCGCGACTGGAACTGTGGAGCAAGCTCCTCACCGAAGCCGGCATGGACCTCAAGGCCCTACCCGACCCCGATAAGCTCACCTCCGATCAGCGCGTCGTCCTGGAGAATTACCGGGTCTTCCTCAAGCGCGCCTCCCTAGAATCGAAGCTGCGTAAGGTCGGCATCGACAGCAACCGCATCTTCAGCCTGCTCATGAAGCGCGCCCACTCCTCGGTCAAGCCCGCCCCCATCCAGATGGGCGACTCGATTAGCTACTACCGCCTGATTCTGCGTGCCCTGCTGTACATTTGGGTTCCGCTGGCCGTGATTTTCATCGGTGTGCCCATCATCGTGGTCACCATCGCCTACCTGATTGGCCTGTTCACGAACCACCGCGGTAATCTGTCTGACTTTGCACTCTCCCCGCTCGCCGTGGTGCTCCTGATTGTTGGTGCGGTTGCCGTCGGTTCCCTCGTGTACCTGCAGAACCGCATTATCTCCGCCATTATCGCGAACAACGTGTACTTCTACTTCTGGGATATTTACGGCTCCAAGAAGAACTCCCGCGACTCGGCCCACGCCTACAGCGAGCGCCTGGCGGCTAAAACCTACGCCGACCAGCTGTTCTTGGGTCAGCAGGAGTTCGCCCACCAGTTCCGCGAGAACATGTACATGGCGGGTATCCAGGAGATCGACGAGTACCCGCGCGTGCTCAGTGATAGCGTGATGTTGCCGCGTAACTACCGGGTCGTGGAAACCACCGAAGGTGAGGACCGCATCGACCGCTTCGTGAACTGGGTGCGTTCCAAGATTGGCTTCGAGCGTCTGGAACCGCGCATCATCTACACACTCGAACATAAGGACGCGCACAAGGATGAGCAGAAGGATGCACAGAAGGATTCCGCGCACGGTGAGCCGGTAGCTACTGAGCAGGGTGTTTCTGGGCAGCCCGTAGAGACTCCGGCTCAGGATAAGCAGGAGGATGTGCAGAAGGCTCCGGAGGTACCCGCCTCGGAGGAGCCCATCGTTGCGGAGGTGCCCGTTGGAGCGCCTGCCGAGGATCCGGCTGATGCACCCACCGAGCCCGTCACCGGAAGTGCCACCGAACCCTCCGCCGCAGCAGTTGCCGTATCCGGGGCAGACGACCCCACGGAGGCGTTCACCCGCATCCCGCACGATGCCGCCAGTGAGGAACCCGGCGCTGAGAAGCCCAAAAACTAAATAGCCGCCCGGAACACAGAAAAACCCCGGGGCACAGAAAATCCCCGCAGTGCCGGAATCCGGGCATGAGAAAAGGGTCGCAGCCTACGAGTTCGCCGTTGAACCGTAAGCGTACGACCCTTTTCTTTATTCTCTTCGGGGGCGCGCGAAATCGGAGGTACCGCGCGTTCCAGAAGAGCCTATCGATGCGCTCGTCGTGCATCGTACCGGCCATCTCGCCGGGTAGCCGGCGGGCGCATCACGTCTTTCGAGCCGTCCGCTACCGTGGACGGGGAATCCGCTCCCCGGGTGAGTCCTACCCTTTCTCACCCGGGGGCGCATCGAGGGACGTTCACGGTGTCATGAACCATCCCACCGGAACCCCACACTCAACACAGGAGTTCCGGGACCTTGACGGTATGCGTGCCTACCGAGACGTGGGGGCGTCCTCGCGAGCGATAACAACCTTGACCGCGTTGTGCTCGGTTGCGTGCCCGAAGACGTCGTAGGCCTCCTCGAACTGGTCGAAGGAGAAATGGTGCGTCGCCATGGCCTTGGCGTTCAGGCGGCCGGAGCGAACCATGTTCAGCAGGTTGCCCACGGTGTTGCAGTTGACCAGGCCCATGTTGATGTTCACGTTAGAAATCCACATGGTGTTCAGCGGCAGCTCAACGGGCTTGCCGTGCACGCCGGCGTTCGCGATGTTGCCGTAGGGGCGAACAATCTTGGTACAGGTCTCAAAGGTCTGCGGAACGCCCACGGCCTCGATAGCGACGTCTACGCCCAGGCCGTCGGGGGAGAGGGCCTTAATCTTCTCGATGAAGTCCGGGTCGGCCGCGTTGACCTTATCGGTGGCACCCAGCTCCAGGGCCTTGTCCATGCGGTTCTCGTCGAAGTCGACGGTGATGACGCGACCGGCACCGCAGAGGTTAGCGGTCATAATCGCGCCCAGGCCCACCGGGCCCGCACCGATCACGGCGACGGTATCGCCGGGCTTGGTGTTGCCGTTGAGAATACCCATCTCAAAGCCGGTGGGTAGCGCATCCGCCAGGAAGAGGACGTCCTCGTCGCTCAGACCCTCCGGAACCAGGTGGACCGAGGTCTCTGCGTAGGGAACGCGCACGTACTCGGCCTGCGTACCGTCAATCATGTAGCCAAAAATCCAGCCAACGCCGCCGACGGTCTGGCAGTGCGAGGGGCGGTTGGCCTTGCAGTACGAGCACTTGCCGCAGCTGGTCACGGCCGGAATGATGATGCGGTCGCCGACCTTCAAATCGGTTACCGCGGAGCCCACCTCGGTGATGGTGCCGACAGCCTCGTGGCCGAGGATGCGCCCGTGCTCCACCTCGGGGCAGTCGCCCTTGAGGATGTGCAGGTCGGTACCGCAGATGGTGGTGGTGTCCACGCGTGCGATGACGTCCGTGGGCTCGAGGATGGTGGGGTTCGGGACTTCCTCCCAGGCGCCCTTCTGGTCGGGGCCGTGGTAAACATACGCTTTCATGCTGACTCCTCCGTTGAAGTTCATGTAAGGGGTAGCGATGACGTTATCACTGCCGATATCAACCTATAAGAAGTGTTTGATAGGTTGTACTTTCATTAAACAGGGAGTGTTAAATTAAGCGTCTTTATTACACGGAGTGTTCTCTTTGGTTCTTAAGGCTTAAGCATGGGGCCTCTTGAAGGCTTAAGCCGCTGCCTCCGAGCTCTGCTTGAGCTGGGCGCGCGCTCGAGAACGAACCGCCGTAACCGCCCAGACCAGCACAAAAGCCGCCACCATCGACAGCACAATCGTGCCACCGGTCGGCAGGTTAAACGCCCAGGACAGGTATAGGCCGACCACCGAGCAGATACCGCCGAACACCGGCGAGAACACCATCATCGACCCCAGTCGGCGGCACGCCAGGCGCGCTGCCGACGCGGGAATCACCAGAAGCGCCAGCACCAGCACGTTACCGAGGGTCTGTAGGCCCAGCACCACGGAAATGGTCACCAGAACGTACAGCACAATGTCCAGGGCGAGCACCGGCAGGCCCATCGCGCGGGCACTCTCGCGGTCCAGGCTGACCGTCACAATCTGCCGGTGGAACAGCCACAGCACCAGCAGAATCACGGCGCCCATGATTGCGGCGTTGGTGATGTCCTCATTCGAAACACCCACAATCGAGCCGAACAAGAAATCCTGCACCGACCCCGAATAGCCCGGCGCCAAGGAAATAATCACAATACCCAACGCAAAAGAGGCGGCGAAGAAAATACCGATGACCGAATCCTCGCGCAACCGCTGATTCTGGCTAAAAATAGCCACCAGAATAGCCGTCACCACGCCCGCGGTCAGGCCGCCCACCATCAGGTTGCCGCCCAGCACGAACGCCACCGCAAGGCCCGGGAACACCGAGTGCGCCACCGCATCGCCGATGAAGACCATGCCGCGCATCATCACGTGGCAGCCCACCACACCGGTGACCACCGACGCGAGTAGCACCGCCGCCAGGGCGCGCGGAAGGAACGCCAGGGACGGGTTGAACAGGTCGGCCAGAAAATCGAGAGGAGTAATCAACGGGAACCCCCGGTAGAAGTAGCAGTATCAGCGTGGGCGGGGGAAGAAGCGCAGGAATCCGGCAGTTCGTGGCCGTACTCATCCAACGCACCACCGGCACAGGTGAAGCCCGTGCGGGCGTGGCCCTGCGCCTCCTCAATGTCGTGGCCGTGCAGCCACGTGTGCAGCTGTTCCAGGCTGAAGGAGGCCGCCGGACCGTCCAGGTGAATATTGCCGCGCACGCCGCACAGGCGCGAACAGGATTCGCGCGCCGCCAGCATGTCGTGCGTGGACATCAGAATCGTGATGCCCTCGTCCGCCAGCTCGCGGTACAGGCGGGGCAGCGTGGGGTCGGGGGGGGCGGCCCCGCCCGGGAACGGCGCGCCCCGGCGACAGCGGGGGGGGCGGGGCCGCCGGGGGGCCGCCCGGGGAACCACCGCGCGCGGGGCGCACGCGTGCCGCGCAGAGGGAGG
>OKVG01000553.1_pt1 | contig 25472 bp, 18 predicted proteins | sample 1606981 | NCBI WGS metagenome assembly OKVG01 (sample SAMN03281018, study PRJEB24777) | human gut metagenome | isolation source: fecal sample PR128 from 1 month old male Malay infant, vaginal delivered... | reverse complement strand
GCCCTGGAGATTGTGAAGCGTTCCCCCAAGAGCTACACCGGTGTGGATCTTGACCCCAAGGCTGCTGAAATCGTGACCGAGCGTATTGGCGCATCGACTAAGCCGAACTACCGTGTGGTGAACGCTAGCGCTCAGGAGACCGGCCTGCCTTCAGAAAGCTACGACGCCGTGGTGGGCGAGGCGATGCTGACCATGCAGACCGATAAGCACAAGCTGGAGATTATGCGTGAGGCGGCTCGTCTGCTGCGTCCGGGTGGCTACTACGCTATCCACGAGATGTCGTTGGTTCCCGATTATCTGCGCCCCGAGTTGAAGGAAGAGATTCAGAAGGATTTGGCGCGCACTATCCGTGTGAACGCCCGCCCGCTGACTGTTGCCGAGTGGACTGCCCTGGCGGAAGAGGCTGGCTTCGAGGTGCTGGATGTGTACCAGACCGATATGGCTCTGTTGGAGCCGAAGCGTCTGCTGGCTGATGAGGGTCCCGCCGGCGTCGCAAAGATTGCGTTCAACCTGGCTCGTAAGCCGCAGATTCGTGAGCGTGTGCTGGGTATGCGCGGTGTATTCCGCCGCCATGCGGACCACATTGGCGCTATCGGTCTGATTCTGCGTAAGAAGTAGGACAGACTCACGCCACAAAACTCATACAGTGAAACGGAGCCCCAGTATTCCTCTCTATCCGAGGGAATACTGGGGCTCCGTTTTACACTGGTGAGGTTATGAGCCGCAGATTCGGCTCAGTCACGTGTGCGCCTGCCGGAGTTTGTTATGAGCCGTATTCTTTTCTCTCCCGAAAGCTTCAATATGGGTGAAACCACGCGCTGTATTGAGATAGCGCGTGTGGCTCGGGAGCGAGGTCATACGGTCTTGTTCCACGTGTATTCCCCTAAGTACCTGGGGCTACTGGAAAGCGCGGGGCTTCCTGTGCATCTTCGCGAGCCGATTATGAGCGATGCCCAGGCGGAGCAGATTATGGCGCTGGATCAGGGCAGGGGAGTCCGGCATCCTTTCACGACCGGGATGGTGCGTCAGAGGGTTGCTGCTGAGCTTGCGGCTATTCGTGACTTTAGCGCGGATGCTGTGGTGATTGGTTCTAATCTGACGATGCTGCTGTCGGCGCGTATTGCGGGTGTCCCTATTTTCTATGCGCGCCCGTACGCTTACTCGTCGACGTATTTTTCGAAGAAACCTGTAGGTGGCGAGCTTGCGGCACCGGGGTGGTTGCGTGCGGTGGCGCGGGTGTTGTCGTATAAGCCGGCTTCTTTTACTCGTGTGGCGCGTGAGCATGGGCTGAGGCTTCCTCGCCGTACTGTGGATATGCTCAGCGCCGATGTGAATCTTATCTGTTCTCTGTTTACGCAGCTGCGCGGGGATTCTTTGGTGGAGCCTGATGTTGGTGTGGGTCCTATTTATTACCGTGCACCCGGTGAGCTGCCGCAGATTGTTCGCGTGCCTAGAGAGCGGCCACTGATTTACGTGGGAATGGGCTCATCTGGCTCCGCAGATATTTTGGTGCAGGTGCTGCAACAGTTGTCAGCCGCTCCGGTGGATGTGCTGGTCGGCGGCGGGGTGCAGCTCTCGGATACCAGCATGCTGGGCAGCAATATCCATTTCGCTGGGACTGTTCCGGCGCATCTGCTTGCCAGCCATATTGATGCCTCGATGACCCACGGCGGTGAGGGGACGGTACAGACGGCGTGCCTGGCGGGTGTGCCGTTTGCCGGTATTGCGATGCAGGCTGAGCAAAGCTGGAATATTGAGGAGTGCGTGCGCTACGGTAACGCCCTGCGCTTTACGAAGAATGATGTGCGCCGCGGCAATGTGCGCGATATTCTGGGCCGTCTGCTCAGCGATGAGGGCATGCGCGCTAGGGCGCGGCAGCTGGGTGAGGTAATGCGCACTATGGATGGCGCGGCGCTCGCCGTTGAGAAGATTGAGGATTATCTGCGCGCTCCCCGTTAGGCGTGTATGGGTTTCGCGTGTGCCTTCGTGAGAAACTAGCATAGGAGTTCTGCAGAAATTGTTTCTGGAACGTCGTAGATATCGGATTGAAACGCGAGGATAAGCATGTCTGAAACTGCCATTGATTATGGTTCCCGCACTATGCCTCATGATGATGTGGCTGAGCAGTCGGTGCTCGGTGGCATGCTGCTGTCGAAGGACGCTATTGCGGATGTGGTTGAGAGCCTGCGTGCGTCTGATTTCTATAAGCCGGCGCACGAGACGATTTATGAGGCGATTCTTTCTCTTTACGGTCACGGTAGCCCTGCGGATGCGATTACGGTTGCTGATGAGCTGAAGAAGCGCGGCGAGCTGACTCGTGTGGGTGGCGCGTCCTATATTCATACGCTGATTGCGTCGGTTCCGACTGCTGCTAACGCTCAGTATTACGCTGAGATTGTTAAGGAGCACGCGATTATGCGCCGCCTGATTGAGGCGGGTACTAAGATTGCGCAGCTGGGTTACGCCAACGAGACCGAGGTGGACGCACTCGTGGATCAGGCGCAGGCGGAGATTTACGCGGTGACCGATGGCAACGCGAAGGAAGATTACGTGTCCTTCTCTGAGGCCTTGGAAGCGACGATGCGCGAGATTGACGCAAACTCGAACCGCCCCGATGGCGTGTACGGCGTGCCGACTGACTTCATCGAGCTTGATGAGCTGACCGGCGGCCTGCACGGTGGCCAGATGATTGTGATTGCGGCTCGTCCGGGTGTGGGCAAGTCGACCCTGGCCTTGGATATTGCGCGTTCGGCGGCTATTCACCACCACATGGCAACGGTTTTCTTCTCTCTGGAGATGAGTCGTACTGAGTTGGCGATGCGTATTCTCTCTGCGGAGGGCAAGATTTCGATGGGTCGTCTGAAGAAGGGCGACCTGGATACTGAGGGTTGGACGAACTTGGCGACTCTGCAGGGTCGTATTGATTCAGCGCCTCTCTTTATTGATGATTCGCCGAATATGACTCTGATGGAGATTCGCGCGAAGTGCCGTCGCCTCAAGCAGCGTAATGATTTGAAGCTTGTGGTGCTGGACTACCTGCAGCTGATGAGTTCGGGTAAGAAGGTTGAGTCGCGTCAGCAGGAGGTTTCGGAGTTTTCTCGTAGCCTGAAGCTGTTGGCTAAGGAGCTGGATGTTCCGGTGATTGCGCTGTCTCAGCTGAACCGTGGTTCGGAGCAGCGTACTGATAAGCGTCCGATGGTTTCGGATCTGCGTGAGTCGGGTTCTATTGAGCAGGATGCGGATATGGTGATTCTGCTGCATCGTGAGGATATGTATAACCCGGATAGTGAACGCGTGGGTGAGGCGGACATGATTATTGCTAAGCACCGTGGTGGTCCGACTCGTACTATCCCGTTGGCGTTTAGCGGTAAGTACTCGCGCTTCAACAATATGGCGAATGAGGCGCCTCCCCAGTACTAACCCCGTACTCAACTAATTCAGTACTAAGCTTTCAGCACTAAGTTTCAGCACTCTGTAGCTGTACCCCTCTTCTTCTGTTCCATGCCGGACGGAAGGGGAGGGGCTTTTTGTACCTATAGGTAGGGGCGCCCAGGCATAGGGCATGGGAATAGGGGCTGCAGAGGGGCTCTAGAGGGCATTCTGTGAGGGTTTAAGTGGTTTCTTCTGCGTTTATGAGGTTTTTTGGAAGTTTTTTAAAGATTTTTTAGCACCCATAAAACGCACTGACTAGGTGTTTTGGTGTTTGTGAGGGTGTTTGAGATCCTTTCAAGGCCTTATTTGTGGTCTACTTCACCCATATTCGGGTTGCAGGGGCGTTTAGGCATCTGTATAGTTGTATGAGTCGCCGCGGCGAGGAGGAAAAAACGAAGAGCTTCTTCGGTGTTTCTCCTAGTCGGAAGCGGTTTTGACAGGTTTTCAATTGTATAGTGTTTCGGTTTCTTGCTTGAAGGAATTCTTGGTCATCGTGTGGTGATTGTGGAGGATTTTAGGAAAGAAACTTTGTGGTGCGAATCACGGAAATCGGATTTGCATGGCGAATGAAACGCTGGTATAGTTGATTGGGTTGCCGCGGGAACGCGGTAACAATGAAAAGAGAATGACCGTTCAGCGGTGAGGCTCCTTCGGTTGGAGGGGTTGAGGTGTTGAATCGGTGTGTTGCTTGAGAACTCAATAGTGTGCTTTGTTCAATAAAATCACCGAATTGGTGATGGAAACTGAAACTAATACCAAATATTTATTTATTTGATAATCATTGAATGGTTTCAAAAAAGTCAGCTTGAGTCACGCACCCCCGTGTGTGATTCGCTGTTTGAGATCAGGTTATCGAACTTTTCTATTTTTTCAACGGAGAGTTTGATTCTGGCTCAGGACGAACGCTGGCGGCGTGCTTAACACATGCAAGTCGAACGATGAAGCCTAGCTTGCTAGGTGGATTAGTGGCGAACGGGTGAGTAATACGTGAGTAACCTACCTTTAACTCTGGGATAAGCCTGGGAAACTGGGTCTAATACCGGATACGACCAATCTCCGCATGGAGTGTTGGTGGAAAGCGTTATGTAGTGGTTATAGATGGGCTCACGGCCTATCAGCTTGTTGGTGAGGTAACGGCTCACCAAGGCGACGACGGGTAGCCGGCCTGAGAGGGTGACCGGCCACACTGGGACTGAGACACGGCCCAGACTCCTACGGGAGGCAGCAGTGGGGAATATTGCACAATGGGCGCAAGCCTGATGCAGCGACGCCGCGTGAGGGATGACGGCCTTCGGGTTGTAAACCTCTGTTAGCAGGGAAGAAGAGAAATTGACGGTACCTGCAGAGAAAGCGCCGGCTAACTACGTGCCAGCAGCCGCGGTAATACGTAGGGCGCGAGCGTTGTCCGGAATTATTGGGCGTAAAGAGCTTGTAGGCGGTTTGTCGCGTCTGCTGTGAAAGGCCGGGGCTTAACCCCGTGTATTGCAGTGGGTACGGGCAGACTAGAGTGCAGTAGGGGAGACTGGAACTCCTGGTGTAGCGGTGGAATGCGCAGATATCAGGAAGAACACCGATGGCGAAGGCAGGTCTCTGGGCTGTAACTGACGCTGAGAAGCGAAAGCATGGGGAGCGAACAGGATTAGATACCCTGGTAGTCCATGCCGTAAACGTTGGGCACTAGGTGTGGGGGACATTCCACGTTTTCCGCGCCGTAGCTAACGCATTAAGTGCCCCGCCTGGGGAGTACGGCCGCAAGGCTAAAACTCAAAGAAATTGACGGGGGCCCGCACAAGCGGCGGAGCATGCGGATTAATTCGATGCAACGCGAAGAACCTTACCAAGGCTTGACATATACTGGACCGCATCAGAGATGGTGTTTCCCTTCGGGGCTGGTATACAGGTGGTGCATGGTTGTCGTCAGCTCGTGTCGTGAGATGTTGGGTTAAGTCCCGCAACGAGCGCAACCCTCGTTCTATGTTGCCAGCACGTTATGGTGGGGACTCATAGGAGACTGCCGGGGTCAACTCGGAGGAAGGTGGGGATGACGTCAAATCATCATGCCCCTTATGTCTTGGGCTTCACGCATGCTACAATGGCCGGTACAGAGGGTTGCGATACTGTGAGGTGGAGCTAATCCCTAAAAGCCGGTCTCAGTTCGGATTGGGGTCTGCAACTCGACCCCATGAAGTCGGAGTCGCTAGTAATCGCAGATCAGCAACGCTGCGGTGAATACGTTCCCGGGCCTTGTACACACCGCCCGTCAAGTCACGAAAGTTGGTAACACCCAAAGCCGGTGGCCTAACCCTTCGGGGAGGGAGCCGTCTAAGGTGGGATTGGCGATTGGGACTAAGTCGTAACAAGGTAGCCGTACCGGAAGGTGCGGCTGGATCACCTCCTTTCTAAGGAGCACATTTAGTTGGCCATGCTACCCGCGAGTGTCGGGTGGGTGGTTTTGCTCATGGGTGGAATGTTGGTTTTGGGTTGAGTGAAGCGCATTGTTGGGTTTTGGGGTAACACGTTGGTGTTGTTCCTGTTTTTGCCTGGCATGGTGATGATGCGAATGTTGTGTTTGTGTTGTTGTTGTGTTGTGGGTTGTTGTTTGAGAACTATATAGTGGACGCGAGCATCTTCTGGAATTTGCGTTGAATCAATGCTTTGGTGTTGGTTTGATTGTTGATTTTAGATTCTTATTTTTCTTGATTGTGTGTAAGTTATTAAGGGCACACGGTGGATGCCTTGGCATTAAGAGCCGATGAAGGACGTGTGAATCTGCGATAAGCCTCGGGGAGCCGATAACTGGGCGTTGATCCGAGGATTTCCGAATGGGGAAACCTGGCTCATCTTCATGGTGAGTTACCGCCAGCTGAATGTATAGGCTGGTTGGGGGGAACGCGGGGAAGTGAAACATCTCAGTACCCGCAGGAAGAGAAAATAAAGTAATGATTCTGTGAGTAGTGGCGAGCGAAAGCGGAAGAGACTAAACCTGTGGTGTGTGATAGCGGTTAGGCGTTGCATCATGGGGGTTGTGGGAGTCACAGTGGCAGTTCTAACTGGCTGCCGGCATGATGTTCAGGATGGTAGGTGAACGACTTGGAATGGTCGGCCGTAGAGGGTGAGAGTCCCGTAATCGAAATTGTTCTGTCCGTGGTGTGGCCACCCGAGTAGCACGGGGCTCGTGGAATCTCGTGTGAATCTGCCAGGACCACCTGGTAAGTCTAAATACTTCTTAGTGACCGATAGTGAATCAGTACCGTGAGGGAATGGTGAAAAGTACCCCGGGAGGGGAGTGAAATAGTACCTGAAACCGTGTGCTTACAAGCCGTTGGAGCCTTTTGGGGTGACAGCGTGCCTTTTGAAGAATGAGCCTGCGAGTTAGTGTTATGTCGCGAGGTTAACCCGTGTGGGGTATCCGTAGCGAAAGCGAGTCTGAATAGGGCGTTTGAGTGGCATGACCTAGACCCGAAGCGGAGTGATCTATCCATGGCCAGGTTGAAGCGACGGTAAGACGTCGTGGAGGACCGAACCCACTTCAGTTGAAAATGGAGGGGATGAGCTGTGGATAGGGGTGAAAGGCCAATCAAACTCTGTGATAGCTGGTTCTCCCCGAAATGCATTTAGGTGCAGCGTTACGTGTTTCTTGCCGGAGGTAGAGCTACTGGATGGCCGATGGGCCTTCACGGGTTACTGACGTCAGCTAAACTCCGAATGCCGGTAAGTGAGAGCGTAGCAGTGAGACAGTGGGGGATAAGCTTCATTGTCGAGAGGGAAACAGCCCAGACCACCAACTAAGGCCCCTAAGCGTGTGCTAAGTGGGAAAGGATGTGGAGTTGCTTAGACAACCAGGAGGTTGGCTTAGAAGCAGCCACCCTTGAAAGAGTGCGTAACAGCTCACTGGTCAAGTGATTCTGCGCCGATAATGTAGCGGGGCTCAAGTACACCGCCGAAGTTGTGGCAATGACCTTTTTTGGTTGTTGGGTAGGGGAGCGTCGTGTGGCCGTTGAAGCTGCGGTGTAAACCAGTGGTGGAGGCTATGCGAGTGAGAATGCAGGCATGAGTAGCGAAAGATGAGTGAGAAACTCATCCGCCGGATGATCAAGGGTTCCAGGGTCAAGTTAATCTGCCCTGGGTTAGTCGGGGCCTAAGGCGAGGCCGACAGGCGTAGTCGATGGATAACGGGTTGATATTCCCGTACCGGTGAAGAACCGCCCATACTGATATTGTGATGCTAACCATGCGAAGCATGATGTGCAGGCTTTTGTTTGTGTGTTGTGTGGGTTGTGGGACCCGATCTTTGGAGGTAAACGTGTTAACAGGTGTGACGCAGGAAGGTAGCCAAGCCACGCGATGGTTGTCGTGGTCTAAGCGTGTAGGGTTGTCGGTTGTTAAATGCGCCGGCTGTGTGCCTGAGACGTGATGGGACCCCGTTTTTGGGGGATTTGGTGATCCTATGCTGCCGAGAAAAGCATCGGCGTGAGGTTTTAGCCGCCCGTACCCTAAACCGACACAGGTGATCAGGTAGAGAATACTAAGGCGATCGAGAGAATCATGGTTAAGGAACTCGGCAAAATGCCCCCGTAACTTCGGGAGAAGGGGGACCTTGAGCGTGATGGGCACTTGCTGCCTGGAGCGTGTATGGGTCGCAGAGACCAGGGGGAAGCGACTGTTTATCAAAAACACAGGTCCGTGCGAAGTCGTAAGACGATGTATACGGACTGACTCCTGCCCGGTGCTGGAAGGTTAAGAGGATTGGTTAGCTCTTTTGAGCGAAGCTGAGAATTTAAGCCCCAGTAAACGGCGGTGGTAACTATAACCATCCTAAGGTAGCGAAATTCCTTGTCGGGTAAGTTCCGACCTGCACGAATGGAGTAACGACTTCCCTACTGTCTCAACTATGAACTCGGCGAAATTGCAGTACGAGTAAAGATGCTCGTTTCGCGCAGCAGGACGGAAAGACCCCGTGACCTTTACTATAGTTTGGTATTGGTGTTTGGTTTGGCTTGTGTAGGATAGGTGGGAGACTGTGAAGCATGGACGCTAGTTTGTGTGGAGTCGTTGTTGAAATACCACTCTGGTCAATCTGGATGTCTAACTTCGGGCCATGATCTGGTTCAGGGACAGTGCCTGATGGGTAGTTTAACTGGGGCGGTTGCCTCCTAAAGTGTAACGGAGGCGCCCAAAGGTTCCCTCAGCCTGGTTGGCAATCAGGTGTTGAGTGTAAGTGCACAAGGGAGCTTGACTGTGAGACTGGCAGGTCGAGCAGGGACGAAAGTCGGGACTAGTGATCCGGCGGTACGTTGTGGAACGGCCGTCGCTCAACGGATAAAAGGTACCTCGGGGATAACAGGCTGATCTTGCCCAAGAGTCCATATCGACGGCATGGTTTGGCACCTCGATGTCGGCTCGTCGCATCCTGGGGCTGGAGTCGGTCCCAAGGGTTGGGCTGTTCGCCCATTAAAGCGGTACGCGAGCTGGGTTCAGAACGTCGTGAGACAGTTCGGTCCCTATCCGCTGCGCGCGTTGGAAATTTGAGAAAGGCTGTCCTTAGTACGAGAGGACCGGGACGGACGAACCTCTGGTATGTCAGTTGTACCGCCAGGTGCATGGCTGATTGGCTACGTTCGGGAGGGATAACCGCTGAAAGCATCTAAGCGGGAAGCCTGTTTCGAGATGAGATTTCCTGGCACTTTGGTGTGTGAGGCTCCTTATAGATGATGAGGTTGATAGGCCGGGTATGGAAGCGGGGACTGAAGACTCGTGGAGTTGACTGGTACTAATAGGCTGAAGGCTTACTTTTCAAGGTTGTGTTTGCGTTCACTGTATGGTTTTTGGATAACAATCCAATAGGCAATAAAAAGAGCCCGCTTGCGCGGGCTCTTTTGCTTTAACAGCTAAAGCTGGGAAGGGGGGGGCAGACCCAGGTGGGTCTGCCCCCTTTTTTTTGTGCCCTCGTACCCCTTCGAAGGGAGGGGGGGTAAGGAGGAAGAAAGAATATCTCCTCCTGAGAGGTGACCAGTGGGATAGAGTAGAACCATGCACTACCCCATGTTTTCTCACGCACCAGAGCCTACCGACCAGCAGCAACCGGTCAGCGAAGAACGCACTGTAGCCCTCTATGTAGAAAGCACTCTGGAGCCCCATGAAGTATGGGCAGCACTCACTGAATACATTCACCTCTGGTGGCCCAGGCAGCTCCTACAGAGCGAGGAAAGCCATATAGACCTCTCCACTGAGCTACTGCTCGAAGAGACCGAGAACGGTGATGTTATTCCTATAGCCCGTGTTATCCAATGCGTAAACGAAGACGTACTTACCATCGCCCCCTACCCGGGAACACTCCTAGGGCGCCTCATGGGAGTAGAGGAAGACGCAGAAGAGAGCCTGAGCTTCATCCTGGACGCCCTAGCCCCGGAGACTGCAGAAGGACCGCTATCCCTGCTCGAGATGAGCAGCGGTACCTACAAAGGACTAGAAGATGAGGAGTTAGGCATCTATGCGGGACACGAAGAAGTAGCTGCGCTACTCATGGGTGCGTATGCCCGTTTCATTGGAGCTGAACTCCAGAAGGAAAAACTATAAGGTATTCTCGACCCTGTAGAGTGGTATGTCATGAGCACGCAGGAGCAGAACACCCCGCGGAAAAAAGGCGCACGCCCCACCTGGGCACGACTGCGCACCAAAGCCGCAGAGGGACGATCTCTGCAATACAGCAGAGCCGATATGCTGAGGTAAAGCAATATCTGGTTCCGCAAGCAGGGCGTGCCCCTCATTATTCCTGCACGTCAGCGTGCTCTCGACGCGTTCCCGCGCTCCATTCCCTGGATTCTGCGGGTGAGCATCATGCACGTCTGCTATATTTTCCTGCGCGATATCCTCATCTTCATCCTTGACGGAACTAACGGTTCCCTCCCGGAGTACCTTAGGGCCATTGCAACCGATACTGCCCCGAGCGAGGACGTCGTTCCCCTACTCGTGCTTGGTGGCATCTTCCTCGTGATGCCGATTATCTCTGGTGCGTTTATTGCCCTGGTACATCTGCTGATGGTGCGCTCCCCGAAGTGGGTACAAATTACCGCAGGTGCTTTTACCGTACTCGTTGCAGGGGCTCAGCTTCCCGCGTACCTGGGCTGTTCTGGGGCTCATGGGGCTACTCGCCGTGTTCGTGGTCGTCACGGCCTCTCTAGAGCGCACAGCGCGCCTTCTGGGTCGCAACAGAGGTGACAACGTCGCAAGCTTTAGCGAGAAAACGACTACGAGCGCGCCGCAGCCCTCGAAGGCGGAATCTGGAACACCGCCCAGGACTGGGTCGAAGAAAAGAAAATCCACGAACACCGACCCCTCAAAATCGCGCCCTGGGGCAACCTCATCATCATCCCCATGATCGGGCAGATTATTCAGGCAAACTTCTTCATGCTGCTCGTCTTCGGGTTCTTCATGGGGTTCTCATCCGTAGCCATTAGCGACACCATCATCGAATCGTGGATGGCCGTCAAACCCAAACACCTCAAAATCCTCGGCGTAGACACCAATATCAACGCCGTGGTCATCAAGGTGTCCATGATCGTTGCCGTGTTCTCCGGGCTCAGCTTCGTCGCAACCACCAGTAGCGACGAAAAATATGCCCGAAGCTTCCTCAAACCCATGATTGAGCAAATCAAGCACATCCTGATTATTCGCGATATCTACCTGGGGCTTGCTCACCATGCCTAAAAGCGAAGTACTCGTACCCCTTAGCGAGGAGGAGACTGCGGAAAAAGAGCCTGACAAGGGATAAAAGGTATGGTGCTAGTGGGCGGATAGGTCCATGGTGAGCAGGTTGAATACCAGATACACCATGAGTAGGGCCACCGCCGCGTCAAGTACACGCCAGGCCTCCGGGCGGGCGAAGAGCGGACGTAAAATTCGTGAGCCGTAGCCAATCATGAGGAACCACAGCACGCTACCGCAGCAGCAGCCCAGGTAATACCACCAGCGGCCGGGATCGCCCTGCGTATTAGCCAGAGAACCGAGGAAAATCGTTGTGTCCAACCATGCCAGCGGGTTGAGGTAGGTGACCGCCGCCGTGGTTAGCAGGGCCGCCTTCAACGACTGCGCATCCTCGGTGCCCTCCTCAACGACAACCGCATGCGGGGTGAAAACACGCTTCGCCGACTCGTAGCCGAACCACGCCAGAAAAGCTGCGCCGACGTAGCGGAGAACCTCCATAACCCACGGGGCGGCGTCAAGTAGCGCACCAAGACCCACAACACCCAAGCCAATCATGAGCGCATCCGAGAGCACGCAGAAGATAATAATCGGGGTAATATGCCGACCCGTAATGCCCTGACGCAACACAAACGTGCCCTGGGCGCCAATGGCGGCCACCAAAGAGATAGTGGTGGTGGCACCCAGAAACAGCAGGGACAGGGATGTGGACATCGTGAAACTTTCTATGTCGATCAAACGGGGTATGAACCCGCGTACGCAGTGGCGGGTAGCGGCTCTCTTACTACCAGCTTGCCAGGCAAAAGCTCGCGACGCAGGGATAAAGCCTGCGTTAGCAGGAGTATGAAGCGCCAGAGACGAGAATACGGGAAAAAGGACCCTAAATCTATCTAAATATTTTCACACTGCGTAAGATATTCTTATGACACGTTTCAGTACCGACCAGCTCACCACCTTCGCCACCGTCATCGAATACGGCACTTTCGACGCGGCGGCAGATGTTCTGCGGGTGAGCCCCTCCGCCATCTCCCAGCGCATCAAAGCCATGGAGCAGATCGCCGGAAAGGTTCTGCTGCGCCGAAGCAATCCCGTGACCCCCACGGATGCCGGACAGAGCGTGCTGCGCATCGCCCGCCAGAGTGAATTCCTGCAGCAAGAAATGGAACGCGAACTCATGGGTGCCGGCGGCTTCCAAAGTGTTTCTGTGGCGGTCAATGCCGATTCGCTTGCCACCTGGTTCATCGACGCCGTCGGAACTCTCAGCCGCGAAGACAGCATCTTCTGCGACCTGCGACGAGAAGGCGAATTCCACTCCTCCGCCATGCTCCGCTCCGGAGAAGTCATGGCAGTCATCACCTCCAAACCCGAAAAAATCCCCGGCTGCTCCGTCGAAACCCTCGGTGTGGCACGGTACTGGTGCGTCGCCACCCCCGACTACGTGCGGCGCTACCTGCTCGGCTGGCCCAAGCGCGTAAGCCGCGAGGAGCTCAACCAGGCCCCCGTCGTCGAATACGACCGCAAAGACTTCGTGCAGGACGTAGCACGAGTCCTCATCGAACAAGAAGTAGGTCTGGAGGCTGAAGAAACCTTCACCCAAAGCCCCACCATCTACATTCCCTCCTCCCCGGACTACGCGCGTGCTGTCAGCGCCGGTATCGCATGGGGTCTTATCCCCGAAGCGCAATGCGCCGAAGAACTCGCAAGCGGGCACCTCGTGAAGCTCGCCGCAACCCCCGTAGAATTCCCTCTCTACTGGCAACGGTGGAACATTAACTCACCCGTCATGGAGACCGTAACCCGCCGCGTTCACGAAGCGGCACGAGGCGACCTTATCTACTAGAAGGGGTGGTTCCGTGGGCTTTGTGGAACGTCACCAGGTGGCCCTCTACCTTGGCTCCATGGCTGTGGGAGTTGCCTGCGCGGGGCTGGACGGATGGAGTCAGGTCTCCGAGCAGCTCGTGCCCTACGCGCTCGGTGCGCTACTGTGGACCAACTTTGCCCTCATGCCCCTGGCCGGCATGAATGTTGGTCGGCACAAGAGGCTCACCCATACTGTGGTGCTGGTTGCTGCTTTGGGGACTCCAGTTCTGGTTGCGCTGCTCGTTCCCCTCTTTATTCCCGAGGGCGGTCCCGTTGCTCTAGCGGCAACGATTGTTCTGCTGGCTCCATGCGTGGATTACGTTGTGGTCTTTACGTGTATCGCCGGAGGGGAATATTGAGGTTTGCTGGCGGCAACACCCTACCTACTTAGCGCCCAGATCCTTTCTATTTCTATATGGACTAGTGTATATATTTATATGAGAATATTAAATATGGGGTAGTGGGAGAAATTTTCCCCCTCCCAGCCGAAAGCTACCTCAGCCTTGCACCGCTCATCGTGCCCCTAGCAGCCGCCTATCTGGCGCAACGCTGGTCAGCCCGCTCACCGCAGCGTCAGCAAACCTCATGAGCGCCACCGTACTCACCCAAACCCTCACCGAACTGCTCATCATGGTCGCTATGACCGCGACCTTCCGGGCTGCCTTTCAGAACAGAAAAACAGGGGCAGAGAGTCACTAGCCCCCGGTTCTTCGAGAACGACAGAGGCGGCCGCCCAGTAATGGGACGGCCGCCTCCTCAATACGCTCTAGCGCCAGCGGGTCATCATCAGCATACTCACCATCATGGCGCCCACGCCGATGCTGACGTTCCACATACCCAAGTCAGGAATCGGGAATAGGCCCTGCGTAATGTAGAAAACAATAATCCACAGGATGCCCAGGGCCAGCAGCGAAAACATGATGACCCGGTACCACAGCGGAGTCTGTTCCTTCAGCTGCGTACCGCTCTCCATCTCATGGGCAATCTCGCGCAGACGAATCTCGCTTGCGTCCTCCACCTCAGACTTCTCGGACTTCTGAGACTTCTTCTTGGACGATGCCTTAGCCGAGTTGGACGACATACTTCCTCCGCTTATTGTTGTATGGGTAACCTAAAAATATACGTTTACACCTATCTTTGCAGACTTGCGGGATGATTTCACCTCGCCCGAGCGTTAAACACAGCGTATGACGGCTGAGAAACGCAATGCCACTAACCCCAAGGAGAGAGCATGAGCCACGGAAAGGCACATAATGCCGCGCGCCGACCCCGCACCGTGCTGCAATGGATCATCCAGATTACCGGCGAGCTCCTTATCACCGCGGGCGTTATTCTACTTCTCTTCGTTGCCTGGCAGCTGTGGTGGACCAATATCGACGCCGACCGTACCCAGTCCCAGGCCGTCAGCACCCTCGTGCAGGAGTTTGACGCGCATCCGGCCGAAGCCCCGCCCAGCTGGGACCCTAACACCCCTCCCGCCGGGCTGAGCGAACCCGAACACGGTGAGGTCTTCGGAGTCGTCTACATCCCCAAATTTGGCGCGGATTATCATCGTCCCGCCACCCAGGGCACCAGCGCCGACGTGCTCGACTCCCTCGGTCTCGGACACTACGACGGGACCGCCATGCCCGGCCAGGTCGGCAACTTCTCCCTCGCCGGCCACCGCCAAACCCGCGGTAAGGTCCTCAACGACATCGACCTGCTCACCGAAGGCGACCACATCTACGTGCGCACCAAAGACGGCTACTACACCTACACCGTCTACAGCCACGAAATCGTGCAGCCTGACCAGGTTGAAGTCATCGAACCTGTGCCCGGCCAACCCGGTGTGGCCCCCACCGAGCGTCTCATGACCCTCACCACCTGCCACCCACGCTACGGCGATACCGAACGATACATCGTGCACGCCCGATTCGAATCGTGGCGTCCCGCCTCCGCCGGCGCCCCCGCAGAAATCGCCGCTTCGGTGGCCGGATCTTAAGGAAAGGAAAAGAACATGTACGGATGGATTTTCCGACACCTGCCCGGGCCCCTGTGGCTGCGCATCATTATTGCCATCGTGCTGGTGCTCGTAGCCGTCTACCTGCTCATGGAGTACGTCTTCCCGCACTTCGCCGAGTACGGCCCCTTCAACCAGAACGTCACCATCAACCATTAGCACTAGGACAACACCATGACCCGCATCCTTGTCATCGACAACTACGATAGCTTCGTCTTCACCCTTGTGGGATACCTGCAGCAGCTCGGCGCCGAGACCACGGTCATCCGCAACGATGAATACGACCTGGACCACGTGCTGAAGCTCGCGGAAGACCACGACGGCGTGCTCATCTCTCCAGGCCCCGGAGCGCCCTCTGAAGCCGGCGTCATTATTGACACCATCCGCTGGGCGGCAGAGGCAAAGAAGCCCCTGCTGGGCGTCTGCCTGGGCCACCAGGCCATTGCCGAAGCCTTCGGCGGCACCGTTACCCACGCCCCCGAGCTCATGCACGGCAAGACCTCGAAGATGGTGCACGAGAACGTTTCCGTCTTCAAGGACGTGCCCTGCCCCTTCACCGCGACCCGCTACCACTCGCTTGCGGTCGTACCCGAGAGCATGCCGGACATCCTGGAAACCACCTCCACGACCGACAACGGCATCATCATGGGCCTGCGCCACCGCGAAGCCCCCATGCACGGCGTGCAGTTCCACCCCGAATCGGTCCTGACCGAAGGCGGCTACCTGATGCTCGGCAACTGGCTTGAAGAAACCGGCCTGCAGGGCGCCGCAGAACGCGCTAAGAGCCTCTCGCCCCTCATGGCCTAAGCCCTTATAGCCTTTAGAGTCCTCAGTGGCTTATATCGCCTCCAGAAGCTCCGTAGTAGGCACACTACAGGGAAGCTGGAGGCGATACTCTATCTGAGCCCATAGTCGCGAGCAAGCCCGGGCACACGGACAGGCACACGAAAGGGGCGGCGCCCCACACCCAACGGTGTAGAGCGCCGCCCCTTTTTTCGCGGCTAACCTCTAAAACCCCTTAGCGGGAGTTAGCGTTATTTGCATTGGCGTTCGCGTTATTACCCTGAATCGTACGGGTACCCGCAGTAGCGGACGCAGCCGGTGCCGGAGTAGCCGAAGCGGTAGAATGCTGCTGGTTCTGGTTACCGGTGGTAGCGTTCTGGTTACCGGTCGAGGCGGCAGGCTGAGTAGCCTGCTGAGTGGCCTGACGCTGCTGGTTACCGGTGGTAGCGTTCTGGTTACCGGTCGATGCTGCCGGCTGAGTAGCCGCAGCAGTCGGGGCAGTCGTCTGAGTCGGGGTAGCAGCCACGCGAATCGTCACGGTGCTGTTCTGCGGCACCAGGGTACCGGCCGCAGAGCTCTGCGAAAGCACGGTACCGGCGGGACGCTCGGTCGTCTGAACCGTCTCAATGTTGGTGTTCAGCAGAACATCCTGAGCGGTCAGAGCGGCAATCGCCTGATCCTTGGTCAGACCCACCAGCGAGGGGACCTTCACCTTACCCGAGGACAGGACAATGTTCACGGTGCTACCGGCCTCAACCGTCTGAACACCCTTATCGTCCGTCGAACTCTTCTCGGGGGACAGCTCAACCACCATACCGGCAGGCACCGAAGCGCTCTCCACGGTGGAGACACGGCCGTCCACCAGACCCAGGTCCTTCAGCGCGTTACGCACGTACGCCTCGCTCTGGCCCTGCAGGTTATCGGGCAGCTTAATCTTCTCCGGGCCGCTTGAGACGGTCACGGTCACGGTCGAGCCCTTATTAACCATAGAACCGACACCCGGCTCGACGCTGATCACGTCGCCCTTCTTGATGTTGTCGGAGTAGCCCTGACGGTACTCCACCACGAAGCCTCGGTTACGCAGCTGGTTATCGGCATCATCGCGGGAAACGTTCACCACGGCCGGAACCTGAACCTGCGGAACCTCGTTCAGCTTGTTCTGGTAATACAGCACCGAGCCGACGCTAAATGCCAGTAGCGCGGCGATGAGAATACCAACCAGGAAGCGCGTCCACGCACGCTTACGGGGCGAACCCTCATCGTATTCGACGTACTCCTCATCCTCGTACGGTTCCTCTTCATCCTCGTAGTCGAAGAATCCGTTGAGACCGCCGTCCTCCACCGAAGCCTCGGTAATCGAGGTGGTGTACGGGGCGTAATCCTCGCCCAGAGACGCGGTGGTTGCCGACGGCACGAACGCGGTCGTCATGGCGGCGTCCTGAGCCACGGTTTCCTCGCCGGGACGAATCACGGAGACCAGTGCCTGCTCGAACTCGGCAGCGCTCTGATAGCGGTCGTCCGGGTTCTTAGACAGACCCTTCAGAATGACCGCATCCAGACCTGCCGGAACCTCGAGCGGGGTGAACTTGCTCGGGGGCTCAGGGGTGTCGGAGAGGTGCTTAGCAGCCAAATCCACATTCGACTCGGCATCGAAGGGGGAACGGCCGGCAATCATCTCGTAAATCACGCAGGCGGCCGAGTACAGGTCGCTACGGGCATCGACCTCCTTGCCGCTGACCTGCTCGGGGGACATGTAGCGTGCGCTACCCATCACCACGTTCGCCTTGGTCAGCGCCTCGCCGGCCTCCTCAATCGCGCGAGAAATGCCGAAGTCCATGACCTTAATCTGGCCCGGCTGACCCTTCGCGATATCCTCGCTGGTGCGGTCCAGCACCATGATGTTCGCCGGCTTAATATCGCGGTGAATGATGCCCATCGAGTGGCTGTACTGGAGCGCGCCCAGCAACTGCTCGGCGTAGCCCAGCGCATCGCTCACCGGCAGGTGACCGCCACGCGACAGGATGGTGCGCAGGGTGTGGCCCTCCACGTACTCCATCACGATATAGGGGATGAGCGTAGACTCGCCCGCGGCCTCATCCACGCCGTAGCTCTGGGAAGGATCGAACGAACCGGTGTCATACACCGCAACAATCGCAGGATTATTCAGAGACGCGACGGCCTCCGCCTCCCGCTTGAAACGGGCACGGAAGGTCTCATCCTGGGCCTGCTCCGGACGCAGAATCTTAAGAGCCACCTTGCGGCCGAGGCGGGTGTCCTCGGCAGCGTAAACGGTCGCCATCGCACCGGTACCGATTACCTCGAGTACCTTGTAACGGTTATCAACCGTGTCGGGAACCGACAGGTCCATAAGTTCTCCTGGATCAATAAGACAAAAACTAAATCAAAACGTAGGGGCTAACGCGCCGTGGCGGAAGCCGACGCAGACGGTGCAGCGGAAGCGCTGGCACTCGATCCCCTACCCGAATTGGAAGAGGCCACATACATGTCTACATTACTACCAACCGTCACCTTAGTGCCAGATGAAGGTGTAGTACGAAGAACCGTGCCGGGGGCCGCGGTATCCGAATTCTCGTAGTGAAGAGAAACATTCACGCCGAGCGCTGCGACGGCCTTCGAAGCCTCGTCCACGTTCTTACCCTCAAGGTTCGACGGGAGAGTCACCGACTTCGGACCGGTCGAATAGCGCACGGTGACGCTATTGCCCTGCTCCAAAGTACCCGTCGGAGAAACCGAAATCACCGTGTTCTCCGGTTGAGTGGACTCCACACCCTCCGTCTTGGGGGAAAGGCCGAGGTTCTTCAACTCGTTCACCGCATCCTGCAGCTCACGACCCTCGTAGTTCACCGCGTTCACGGTCACCTTCTTCTTGGAAGAGGTCGTGGCAGCGGCCTCGCTCGTCTCCACCGTCGACACCTTACCGGTGTTTGTCGGTTCCGAAGAGGCCGAAGCGCTCGCCGAAGTCTCCGGGGACGTGCCGCCTCCACCATTATTGGTGAAGAACACGGTCCAGATGCCACCCAGAATCAGCAGGGTTGCCAGCAGCATCGCAATCCACATCCACACGTTCGGGCCACGCTTCGTCGAGGAACGGGGCGCCGCGGCAGAACGCTCCGCACTCGTGCGCACCGTCTGGGCGCTCGTGCGGGGGATAGGCGCCGTGGTCGGTTCCGGCGAGAAACGCCCGCCCGAACCAAAACGCGGTGCGGCGGAGGCACTAATCGGCTCAGCCGCAACGTTCATGGCGTCCATGGCCACGGTTGCATCGTCGGCATTCTCCTCGGCCAGGAACTGGGCAAGGGAGGGCACAGCCTTCACCGCTGCCTTCAGGTCGCGGCGGCGAATCGCATCCACCGCGGAGGCCAGGGCGGTTGCATCCTTGGGACGCTGCGCAGGGTCCTTCGCCAGCAGGCACATAATCAGCGCGCGTGCCGCAGCCGGAATGCTCTCCGGAAGCGGCGGCGGCGGATCGTTCACCTGAGCCAGCGCAATCGCAATCTGCGACTCACCGGTGAACGGGCGTCGTCCCACCAGGCACTCGTAACCGATGATGCCCAGAGAATACATATCAGAAGAAGCGGTCGCAGCCTGGCCGGTAGCCTGCTCGGGAGCCAGGTACTGGGCGGTACCCATCACCTGACCGGTCGCAGTCAACGGCACCTGGTTTGCCAAGCGCGCGATACCGAAATCGGTCACCTTCACGCGGTCGTCCGGGGTGATAATCAGGTTACCGGGCTTCACATCGCGGTGCACCAGGCCCTGCGAGTGAGCGGCAGCCAGCGCACGAGCGGTCTGCGCGATAAAGTTCAGGACGCGGTCCGGCGGCAGGGTACCCTCGCGCTCGATGATACTCGACAGGGGGCTACCCGGCACAAGCTCCATCACCAGGTACGCGGAGTTATCCTCCTCGCCGTAGTCGAACACGTTCGCCACGCCGGGGTGGTTCAGCAGCGCCGTATTGCGAGCCTCCGCGCGGAAACGCTCCAGGAAGCCGGGGTCGCCGGTGTACTCTTCCTTCAGGATCTTGACCGCAACAATGCGACCAAGCACCTTATCGCGAGCCTTCCACACCTCACCCATACCGCCAATTGCGATACGCTCGGTCAGGGTGTAGCGCCCGCCCAGGGTAATATCAGCCGCAGGCCTCACTTGTTCAACACCGCCTCAAAAAGTTGCTTACTTGTACCGGTTGCCAATTGTGCGCCGGTCGCCACATCAATATCCTCATAAACCACAGCAATCGCAATCTGAGGATCATCAGCCGGCGCGAAACCGGTAAACCAAGAATTATTCAAACCTGCCGTGGTCTCCGCGGTACCGGTCTTACCCGCCACCTTCACACCGGAGACACCAGCATTACGTGCAATACCATTATCAACCGCATTCACCATCCACTGCTTCACCTGGTTGGCAATTTCAGGGCTAGTGGACGTACGCAGCTTCTCAGGAGAGAACTCCTGCAAAGTGCTCAGGTTGCTGGTCTTCACCGAACGAATCAGGTTCGGCTTCATCTGCACGCCGCCATTCGCAATCGCCGCAGAAGTCATCGCCACCTGCAGCGGAGTGGTCTTCACGTCGTACTGACCAATCGCCGACTGGGCCAGCTGGCTCTGCGTCAGATTCGACGGGAAAGACGACTTAGAAACCGTCAAAGGAATCTTCAAATCCTGGCCGTAACCAAAATTCTCAGCAGTCTTCGCGATACGCTCCTGACCCAAATCCATCGCAATCTGCGCAAACGGCGTATTGCAGGACTGAGCCAAAGCCCACTCAATCGTCGCCTGAGTGCGGGTCGAACACTGGCCGCCCGTATAGTTCGGCAGGCTGATGTTCGTGCCCGGCAGCGGCAACTGCGCGGGGTTCGCAATGACCGAAGATGCGTTGTACTTGCCGGACTCCAGCGCCGCCACCGCATCAATAATCTTGAAGGGCGAACCCGGCGAGTACGTATTACCGGCAATCGCTCGGTTGAAGAGGGGCTGATCCTCATCTGCCGTTAGCGCCTGGTAGTTCGCAATCACGGAAGAACCCGAGTGGGAGGACAGCAGGTTCGGGTCGTAGGAGGGGGAAGAAGCCATCGCCAGAATCTCGCCGGTCTTCGGGTTCAGCGCCACGACGGCACCCTTACGGCCCTGCAGAGCGTTGTAGGCGATGTCCTGAAGCTTCGAGTTGATGGTCAGCTCCACGCTGGCACCCTGAGCGGAGGAACCGCTGAAGAGCTGCGCCACGCGATCGTAGAACTGGCTATCGCTCGTGCCGGCGAGCTCCTTATCCATGGCGGCTTCCAGGCCGGTTGCGCCGTAGATGGTGGAGAAGTAGCCGGTCAGAGCCGCGTACTTGAGCGGGTGGTTGTACACGCGCTGGTAGTTGTATTCATCATCGGACTTCACCGAGGAAGCAATCTCCGTGCCGTCCACCACGATGGAACCACGCGCCGAACCGTAGTTGTCGTACAGTGCTCGGCTATTCCACGGGTTAGCCATCAGGGTCTTCGAATCGAAGAACTGAATATAGCTGAGGGTACCCATCAGCAGGACAAACACGCACGCGGCTGACATCCACATGCGGCGAATCGCCCTATCCATTCTTCTCACCTCCAGAATCCTTTGCCGTGATACGGGCCAGGACGCTTGTCGCGCCCTCGGGCTCGTAGCTGGTATCCATATGGTCGATACCCTGCGATGCATCGTAACCGGCCACCAGGTGCGGGGCACGGGCACTATGCGAAATCGACAGCCACAGCGCCACAATAATCCAGTTGGCCACCAGCGACGAACCGCCCGCCGACATAAACGGAGTCGTCAGACCCGTCAGCGGAATCAGACGGGTCACGCCGCCAATCACCACGAACAGCTGCAGCACCATGACCGTGGACAGGCCCGCCGCCAGCAACTTACCGAAGCCGTCGCGGGTGCCCAGAGCCGCGCGGTAGCCGCGCGAAACCAGCAACATGAACATCATCAGGATGGCGCCCAGACCAATCAGGCCCAGCTCCTCACCCAGCGAAGAGATGATCATGTCGGAGTTTGCGTAGGGAACCAGGTTCGCTCGGCCCTGACCCCAGCCGCGACCAAACAGGCCGCCGTATGCCAGGCCGAATACGCCCTGTAGAATCTGGCCCGAACCACCCGGCGAAGCCTGGTAAATATCCGGGTCAAAGGCGTGAACCCACGCGTAGATGCGGGCGTGCACGTGCGAAACGTAGTTGTACGCGAAGTACCCACCCACAGCGATACCGATACCGGCCACGACCAGCCACGACAGGCGGCCCGTCGCCAGGTACAGCATCGCCATGAATAGGCCGAAGAACATGATGGCCGAACCCAGGTCCTTCTGGAATACCAGAACACCCAGGCTCACGAGCCAGGCCAGGAACACCGGTGCCAGGTCGCGCAGACGCGGCAGGTTCACCGGACCGATGCGGCGGCCCGCCACCAGAATCAGGTCGCGGTGCGTTGCCAGGTAACCGGCGAAGAAAATCGCCAGCGTAATCTTCGCGACCTCACCGGGCTGGAAGGTGCGGTTGCCGATGTGAATCCAGATGCGCGCACCGTTCAATTCCATGCCCAGGCCGGGAATCAGCGGCATGATGAGCAGAATCATCGACAGCACCAAGGAGGTGTACGTGACCTTGCGCAGCACGCGGTGGTCACGCAAAACGAACACGATGACCGCGCACAGCACCATGGACACGCCCGTCCACATGAGCTGGCCATCACCCACCGGCGCGGCAATCTGCGGGTCCAGACGGTAAATCATCGTCAGGCCAATACCGTTCAGAGCCACCACCAGCGGCAGGATGAATGGATCGGCGTAGCGGGCGCGGAACTGCAGGACCAGGTGAATCAGGAGCGAACCGGTAGCCAGTACGATGGTGCAGGGAAGCCACTGGCTCTTCGAGGTGTCCAGGGCATGCTCCGGGTCAATCAGGTACATGCCGAAAGAGCTAATACCCACGGCCACAACCAGCAACAGCAGCTCCGTGAAGCGACGCGCGCGCGGCGCATCGGAATCGCGTCGGAACGACAGCTTAGCCACGGTTCTCACCGCCCTCCGTGCTCGGGGATTCGGTCGGGGTTTCAGCCCCTGATTCCGCGGGCTCGGGAGCCAACGATGCGGTCGCCGTCGGATCGGGGGTCGGCGAAGCGGAGGCGGACGCCGCCTGCTCCGCCTTGATGCGGGTCTGCTCGGCCTGGGTCTTCAGGCGCGACACAATCTGGTGCGCCTCGTCCAGGTCCTTCGCGGTAATCGAATTACGCAGCAGGGTGCGGGTGTGATCGGAGAGCTGCGAGGTCGAAATATCGGTATTCTCCACCACGTGCGAGAGGCGAATCGGGCCCAGCGCCTGCGGAATACCGTTGTACACCGCCACCGTGCCGTCGCTCTCGCCCACGTAGTAGCTACGCTCCACGTAGCGCAGGCCGGTCCACGCCGCCAGGGTCAGCAGAGCCGCCACCAGCAGGAAGATGAAGAGACGCACCGACCAGGAACGGCGGGAGGTGCGTTCGGCCGGCTCCTCCGCGATGAGCTCCTCCAGCTCGGCGGGCAGGGGTGCTTCATCCACCGTTAGCGGCATGCGCTGAGCCACCGTGGCGCGGTGCTCCAGGGTACGGGAGGTCACCGCCGGAATCATGCCGGTCTCGGTCGCCACCGCGGCGGCACCGACTAGCTGATGCGGACGCGAACCCAGCTCGCCGCGCAGAATCGCGGCGTTGGTGAGGGCCGCATCGACGGCGTTGTCGTAGGTTCCGATGTGGTGGCGCACCGCATCGGAACCGCTGTGCAACAGGGTTCCGGCAAAGTCGCGGGCACGGCGGAAACGACGCACGTTGTGGTGAGCGGACTCTTGCTCCAGCGCGGCGAGGGTTGCCTCCGCGGCCTCGGCGGTTGCGGCAATCTCGGGGAGCTTCTGCGTATTCACGCTGACTTCCTGCTCCGCCACAATCGAGTCGGGCAGCGCGGAATCGGGTAGCGCGGAGGGACCCACCGGCTCGTCCACCGGTAGCTCCTCGCGGTCGATGACCTGCAGGGCCACGACGGTCACGTTATCGGGCGCGCCGCGCTCCAGGGTCATGGCGATGAGCGTGTCGGCAACCTCCGCGAGGTCGTCGTGCGAACGCATCACCTGCTCAATTTCGGGTACGGAAACCACGGCGTCCAGGCCGTCCGAGGACAGCACCCAGCGCTCGCCCACGACGGCGTCCAGGGTCTTGAGCTCCAGCTCGGGGGAGGCGTCAACGTCACCGAGCACGCGCATAATCACGTTCTTATGCGGGTGGTGTTCGGCCTCCTCCGGGGTAATGCGGCCCTCGTTCAGCAGGCGCTGCACGAAGGTGTGGTCGGTCGAAATCTGCTCGAACTCACCGTCGGCACCCGGGCGCAGGCGGTATGCACGCGAGTCACCGATGTGGGCAAACTCGATGCAATCGCCGTCAATCAGCAGCGCGGTGCAGGTGGTGCCCATACCGGCAAGCTGCGGGTCGTTTGCGGCCAGCTCGTTAATAATCAGGTTGGCGCTCTGAATCTCGTCGGCCAGGTAAACGCCACCGGTGCCGTTCTCAAAGTCGGGGTGGTCCAGCGGGGTCAGGTTCAGCACCGTGGTCGCGGAGGCGACATCGCCGCCCACGTGGCCGCCCATGCCATCGGCGACGACCGCAAGGTAGCGGCCGCCGTAACCGGAATCGTCGTTCTTGGAACGTTTGAGGCCCGTATCGGAGCGCGCCTCAAGACGGAAAGCAATCTTCATCGGCTACCCCCTCAGCTGCATGGTGGTGCCGCCCACGCGGAATTCATCACCGGGTTCAATCGGGGTAGCGCGAGTCAGTCGCTCACCGTTGACGTACGTGCCGTTGGTCGAGTTCAGATCCTCCAGGAACCAGCGGGAACCCTGGGGGAACAGGCGGGCGTGACGGCCCGAAGCGTAATCGTCCTGTAGAGACACCTCAATATCGTTGGCGCGACCAATCGTGATGGGGTGGTCGCCCAGCTGCATCATGGCGCCGGCCTGCGCGCCCTCGGTAATAATCAACTGCGAGGGCCGCGAGGGCGGGGGCGTGATGTGGGTGGCCTCGGCGGAAGCCTCCACAGGCACTGCGCGGTAGTTCTTACCCAGACCTAGGTCGCGGCGTGCTGCGGAGACCACCAGGAACACGAAGAACCAGATGAGCGCCAGGAACGCGTAGCGAAGAATAGTGACTGTTAGTTCGGACGCCATTAACGGGCACCTCCGGTAGAACTATGGAAGATGATGCGGGTATTGCCCATGCGAAGGAGTGAACCGTTGGTCAGCACCACGGGAGAGCGAAGTGGAGCGCCGTTGACGAGGGTGCCGTTCGTGGACCCCAGGTCGGTGGCAACGACGGCGCCGTTATGCGCCGACAGCTGCACGTGACGACGGGAGACGCCCTTATCGTCCAGGCGCAGGTCAGACTCCGAACCGCGGCCCAGCGTGAAGGGCAGGCGGCTAATCGGGTGCATGCGCCCGTTGATCTCCAGGAAAAGACGGGGAGCCGCCGCGGCGGGAGCGGCCGGGGACGCCGGGGCACCGTGGGCGCCCTGCGGGGCGTGCCCACCCTGGCCGCTACGCGGGATGCGCGAGAGACGAGAGTTCGGCTGTGCCACCGGCTGCTGCGGCTGAACCGGCTGCGCGGGCTGAGGGTGGGCGGCGGGTTTCGTGATG
>OKVG01000546.1_pt1 | contig 25826 bp, 28 predicted proteins | sample 1606981 | NCBI WGS metagenome assembly OKVG01 (sample SAMN03281018, study PRJEB24777) | human gut metagenome | isolation source: fecal sample PR128 from 1 month old male Malay infant, vaginal delivered... | reverse complement strand
GCATTCGCTGGTAACGGACCCAGACATCAGCCTGGATGTGCTCCAGCATGTGGCCGAGGTGGATGGAGCCGTTGGCGTACGGCAGGGCGCACGTTACCAGAATTTTCTTCGCGACTTGAGTCATAGTGAGCATTACATCTTCTGTTGTAAAAAGGGCTTCCGATATTACCAAAAGGGCTGTGGGTGCGCCATAAATGGCTGCCCATATATGGATAATCGTTACCTGTGATAAACTCTGTGATTACTGAAAGCATCTCAAAACAACAAAGGAGTCGGGATGAATTCGCAATCCCAGGCCAAATCCCCTGAGCGCCTACGTGCGATGGTCGCCGGGACACTGGCCAATTTCCAGCACCCAACCCTGAAGCATAATCTCACCGCCCTTAAGGCGCTGCACCATGTCGCCTGGCTGGACGATACCGTCCATATTGAACTGCAAATGCCGTTCGTCTGGAGCAGCGCTTTCGAAGCGCTGAAAGAGCAGTGCAGTGCCGAACTGCTGCGCATCACCGGCGCGAAGGCCATCGACTGGAAGCTGACCCACAGCATCGCGACCCTCAAGCGGGTGAAAAACCAGCCCGGGGTCAACGGCGTGAAAAACATTATCGCCATCAGCTCCGGCAAAGGCGGCGTCGGTAAATCTTCTACTGCCGTAAACCTGGCGCTGGCCCTGGCGGCGGAAGGGGCGAAGGTGGGCATTCTGGATGCCGATATCTATGGTCCGTCGATTCCGACCATGCTGGGCGCGGAAGACAGCCGCCCGACCTCGCCGGACGGCACTCATATGGCGCCGATCATGAAATATGGTCTGGCAACCAACTCCATCGGCTACCTGGTGACCGACGACAACGCCATGGTCTGGCGTGGGCCGATGGCCAGCAAGGCGCTGATGCAGATGCTGCAGGAGACGCTGTGGCCGGATCTTGATTACCTGGTGCTGGATATGCCGCCGGGCACCGGCGACATCCAGCTGACCCTGGCGCAGAACATTCCGGTGACCGGCGCGGTGGTGGTCACCACGCCGCAGGACATCGCGCTGATCGACGCCAAAAAAGGCATCGTGATGTTCGAGAAAGTGGAAGTGCCGGTGCTGGGGATCGTGGAAAACATGAGCATGCATATCTGCAGCAACTGCGGGCACCACGAGCCTATCTTCGGCACCGGCGGTGCGCAAAAACTGGCCGAGAAATACCACACCCAGCTGCTGGGCCAGCTGCCGCTGCATATTACGCTGCGGGAAGATCTGGATAACGGCACGCCGACGGTGGTGGCGCGTCCGGACAGCGAATTTACCGACATCTACCGCCAGCTGGCGGGCCGGGTGGCGGCCCAGATGTACTGGCAGGGAGAAGTGATCCCGGGTGAGATTGCCTTCCGCGCCGTTTAAGGCCGCGGCGAGCGCATCAGCCAGTATCTGCCCTTGGGCGACGCGCCCTGTGCTTCGATGGTCCAGCCATGACGCTGGTAGAAGCGCAGGGCGTTTTTATTTTCCATCAGGCACTTCAGCGTTCCGCTGGCGGTAAAGGTCCGTTCGACCTGCGCCAGCAGCGCGCTGCCGATATGTTTGCCTTGCCAGTCGGGGTCGACAAACAGATGGTGAAGGAAATTATCGGCGGTCCATACGGCGGCAAAGCCCACCGGCTGGCCGTCGCATTCCGCGACCCACAGCTGTTCATCCGCGGTGGCGGCATCGAAATCTTCCAGCCGCCACGCCGCGGCGGGAAGCCAGGTCCACGATAAACTGCGCGCCCGCAGGAAGATCTGGCGCAGCGCCGGAGAGTCCGCTGGCTCGCCGGGGCGGATGTGGAGATTGCGCGGATCAGCGATGATAGAAGATCTCGCCATCGTACACTTTGAGGATTTTGCCTTCGGTATCGGTAATCAGCACGTAGTTACCGCCCATATAGGTCCAGTGGCTGCCGGCGTCCGGCGCAGGCAGGTTACGCTGCTGCCACTGTTTAATGTTGTATTCCGGGGTGAGATACATCGCCGGAACGGTGTCGCCGATGTGAAACTGGGTGAAATCGGCGGTGAACTCTTTCAGCGCATACTGATCGATCCCCGCGGCAGTAGCCGTCCAGCTGGCGCCAGCGGTGGCAAGAAGTACGCCCAGAAGCATCATTTTTGTTTTACGCATAGTTTCCTCAATATTACCTGGACTCAAAATAGCAGCCTCGTATCATTCCTGATGCGTTGCTGAAATGGCAAGCACTGGATTTTTAAAAAGTGTAAGCAAAACGCGGCGCAAGTCTTGTGCCGCTTGCGTTGCAGCGACGGTGATGCGTATTTTGGGAGCAATCTGAAGCAGGGGAGAATCGGCATGTTCAGGCTGGAAGATCTGACCTTATTTGTCCGCGCCGCGGCGCTGGGCAGTTTTAGCGACGCGGCGCGCGAGGCCGGGCAGCAGCCGGCGCAGGTCAGCGCGGCAATTAAGCGTCTGGAGACGATCCTCAATATTCGCCTGTTTGCCCGTTCGACCCGCAGCCTGCGCCTGACGCCGGAGGGGGAGACCTGGCTGCCCTACGCCACCCAGATGCTCGATACCCTCGAGGCCGGTCTGCAGAAGATCCAGACCCCGGACGATGAAGTTCGCGGCATGTTGCAGATTGCCGTGCCGTCGGACCTCGGGCGTAACCTGCTCCTGACCCTGTTCCGCGATTTCCGCCAACGCCACCCGGCGCTGCGCCTGCGGCTGCTCTTTTCCGATCAGCTGACCGACGTGTTTAAAGATCCGGTGGACGTTGCGTTTCGCTATGGCAATAACGACGATGCTTCGTTTATCTCGCTGCCGGTGGCGCCGGAAAATCGTCGGGTGCTGGTGGCCTCGCCTGAGTGGATCGCTCGCCATGGCGAACCGCAGACCCTCGAGGAACTCAGCCAGCACAATGCGTTGATCTACATTTTGCGCGGCCGTCCGTTCGACCGCTGGTCGCTGAGCCTCGACGGCGTGGTTCAGCAGCAGAAGGTTTCCGGCACGGTGATGAGCGACGACGCCGAGGTGATCCGTCGGCTGGCGATCGCCGGGGAGGGCATTGCCTATAAATCGATGCTCGACGTCAGCGACGATCTGCGGGCGGGGCGCCTGCGGCGCCTGCTGCCGCGTTATCAGGGGGATGTAGTGCCGTTGAATCTGATTTGTCCGCACCGCAAACAGCTCTCTGCCGCGGTGCGTTTGTTATATGAAGAGGTGAAATCACATTGTGAAGGGCTTAATGCCTGACTAAGGTCGCGAAGTAATACACCAGCGGGACGGCCAATACCCACAGGCCAATCGGGATCTCCCGCCACTTACCGGCGATAGCCTTGATCACAATGTAAAACAGCAGCCCGCCGGCAATCCCGGTGCCAAAGCTGTTGGCGATAAGGGTGATCATCACCATCATCAGCACCGGCAGCCCGTCGGTGAAGTTGGCAAGATCCACTTTGCGCAGGCCGCTGAACATGTTCAGGCCAATCAGGATCAGCGCCGGGGCGGTGGCTTCTTTCGGGATCATCAACGCCACCGGCGTGAACAGCAGCATCAGCAGGAACATTACCGCCGCTGACAGGGCGGTGAGGCCGGTTTTGCCGCCCGCTTCCGCTGCCGCCGAAGATTCAATCAGCGCCGTAGCCGCCGGAATGCCCACCCACGGGCCGAGCGCGGCGGCAATCGAATCGACCATGAACGGGCGATTAATCTGCGGCATGTTGCCTTCTTCATCCAGCAGACCCGCCTCGCCGCCCACCGCCAGCGTCGTCCCCATGGTGGAGAAAAACTCAGATGCGAAAAAGACGAACAGGAACGGCAGGAAGGCGATGTTTAACGCCCCCAGCAGGTCAACCTGTCCCAGCACCGGCGCCAGCGAGTGGGGGGCATCGATAAAATGCGTCGGCAGTTTAGTCACGCCGAACGGGATACCCACCAGCGTGGCGCACAAAATAGCCCACAAAATCGCGCCCGGTACCTTACGCGCCTGCAGGGCTATCGCCAGGAACAGGCCGCACAGCGCCACCAGCGCGCCGGGGGCGAGAAAGTCGCCGAGCATCAGGGCGTTGGTTTTCGCATTGGCCAGCACCAGCCCGGCATTGCGAAAACCGAGGACGGCGACAAACAGGCCGATGGAGGCCGTCAATCCCAGCTTGATCGACTGCGGCACCGAGCGGGTGACCACTTCGCGCAGGCCAAAGCGGGTCAGCAGGAAGAAGAGGATCCCCGACCAGCAGGCAATTCCGAGGCCAGTCTGCCAGCCAATCCCTTCGCTACCGGCCAGCGTCACCCCCACCAGCACCGAGCCGCCAATGCCCGGGCCGACGATAAACGGCAGGTTGGCATAAAACGCCATCAGCAGCGAGCCGACGACGAAGACCAGAATGGTGCCGGTGGTGGCGGCGCCTTTATCCATCCCGCCGATCGCCAGCAGCCCCGGGATGACCACCAGTAAATAGGCGGCGGCGAGAAAGCCGGTGATCCCGGCCAGGCATTCGGTGCGTAGCGTGCCGCCGCGCGAGCGCAGCGCAAAGCGGCGCTCCAGCCAGTTAGCGCGGGCGGAAGAGTGAAGTGTGTTATCGGCCATGCTCAGGCTCCCTGAGGATTATTGTTGTGATCGGTTGGCTCCGGGATCTCCCGGCAGGCTATCAACGGGTCGACTATCTGGCGGCTGCCGCCGTCGGTCAGACCCAAATCGGTTAAATGCGGCCCGGCGTTACAGGCAAGGCAGGTGCCTTCAATGGCCTTGAAGACCCGGTACGGCGGCTCCCAGTCGGCGACTTGGCTGCTCAGATCGCGCAGCTCGCGGAACTGACGCGCCAGTTCCGCGGCCGGGAGATCCGACAGCATGCCGGCAATCGGCATCGCCACATGGGCGAGGATCTCGCCCTGTTGCGCCAGCGCCATCCCGCCGCCGGAGGCGATAAGCTGGTTGGCCGCCAGCGCCATATCATTAGCGTCGCGCCCGAGCACCACCAGATTATGCGAGTCGTGGGAGTAGCTGGTGGCGATGGCGCCGCGCAGCTCACCCCAGCCTTCAAGCAGGGCGATTTGCGGCGTCGCCTGATGGCGGCCGTGGCGGTGCTTGACCCAGATCAGACTGAAGCCGGCGGGCAGCTGGACTATCCCGTCACGAACCTGCACTTCCACTTCGCCCCACTGGGTGAAGCGCGCGCCGCGGATATGGCGCAGGCGGGCGATGCCGTGACGAATGCCCTGGACGCGCAGAATAAAGTCATCGGCGCGGAGGGGGGCGATCTGCAAAGTATCGCGCGGCGGCGTGACGCCCGCGGCGGGCGCGATCGGTGTCAGCAGGTTGCCCGCGCGGGCCAGCAGCTTACCGCCTACGTAGACTTCGCGGGCCACCAGTTTCTCCAGGGAATCAAACACCACCAGATCGGCGCGCCGCCCGGCGGCAATCAGCCCGAGATCGTGGCGCTGCAGGCGAATAGCGGCGTTGAGGGTGGCGAATCGCAGCGCATCGACCGCCGGTAAACCGTGCTCGATCAGCAGGTTAAGCAGGGCGATGATCCCGCCTTTCTCCAGCAGCATATCCGGCGGCACGTCATCGGTGCAGACGGTGATCTGCGAGGAGAGGTGCGGCAGCGTTTTTAACGCCGCGACGATATCTGGCAGCAGATAGGGGTGCGAGCCGCGGATCTCGATCGTCAGCCCGGCGCGCAGTTTTTCCAGCGCGTCGTCCGCCGAGGTAAGTTCGTGATCGGAGGTGACGCCGGCGGCGAGGTAGGCCTGCAGGTCAGCGCCGCTCAGGCCGCGGGCGTGGCCTTCAATCAGTTTGCCGCTGTTGAGACCGGCCTGGACAATCTCCTGCATCCGCTCGCTACCGTGCAGCACGCCGTGCATATCCATCACCTCCGCCACGCCGCGCACTTCCGGCCAGCCGAGCATGGTCTCCATCTCCGCGCCGGCAAAATCGGCGCCGGACATTTCGAGACCCGGCGTGGAGGGGACGCTGGACGGGGCGGCGACCATCACCTGCAGCGGCAGATGGCGGCTGGCGTCCACCGCATAGCGCACGCCAGCGACGCCGAGGACGTTGGCCAGCTCATGCGGATCCCAGAACACCGCGGTGGTGCCCTGGGTGAGGACGATTTCCGCATAGCGCTCCGGCGGCAGGTGCGAGCTTTCGAGATGCACGTGGGTGTCCATCAGGCCGGGGGACAGGTAGCCACCGGCCATGGAACGCACTTCATGGGCGTCTTCGCGACTGCCGCGCGGGTGGACGCTGGCGATCATCTCGCCGACGATACCGACGTCAGCGGGGCGAATTTCGCCCGTGGCCATATCGACGATCTGCGCATCGATCAGCAGCAGATCAAACGGGGATTCACCGCGCGCGGCCTGCACGGCGCGACGGCGGACTTGAGCATTGCTGGACATAACCACTCCGGCACAAGGATAATGCGGATACTCTAGGGGCACAGCAAACGTTTGCCCAGATGAATAAATTTATCACCCGATAAGCTCGGGTTATTGTGCAGGACCACCGTAGCGAACCCGATGATGAACGAACCCTGGCAGCGGCTGCCCGCGCTCTCTCTTAAACAGCTTCAGTATTTCGTCACCCTGGCCCAGCTGCGCCATTTTACCGATACCGCCAGTCGGCTGGCGATTAGCCAGCCGGCGCTGAGCAGCGCCCTGCGGCAGATTGAAACGGTACTCGGCGGCAAACTGGTCAACCGTACCGCTGCGACGGTCACTCTGACTGAACTGGGGGCGGCGATTTTACCCCACGCCCAGCGGATCCTCAGCGTGGCGCAGGCGGCCTTTTCCGATATGCAGCAGATTGTCGAGGCGGGCGGCGACGGGACGGTGCGTATCGGTCTGGTGCCGTCGGTCAGTTCGCTGCTGTTTCCGCTGCTGCCGCAGACCCTGGCTGAGGCCTTTCCGCGTCTGCGCATTGAATTTCACGATCAGACCAACGATGCGCTTATCCAGGCGCTGCAGCGCGGCGAGATTGATTTCGGCATCGGGGCGATCGACAGCTCACTGCCCGCAGAACTGCTGGTCTATCCGCTGCGCGAAGATCCCTTCGTGGCGGTGCTGCACCGCGACGATCCGCTGGCCGCGCAGGCACATCTGCCGTGGAAACAGCTGGTGGGGCGGGATATTGCTGTGTTCTCGAAGGGCAATATCCAGCGGCTGGTGGCGGCATTAGTGGAGAGCCATCGCCTGACGCTGACCACCCGCTACCAGGTGGACTATATCGAAACCCTATATGGTCTGGTGCGCTCGCGCTTAGCGGTGGCGATTCTGCCGGCGCTGTACACCACCCATCTGCAGGACCCGGCGCTCAGGGTCGCCCAGCTGCAGCAGCCGGCGCTCGCCCGCACAGTGGCCCTGATGCGCGGCCCGCAGGCGCTGCCCCCGCTTATTGAAGACTGTTTTTCTCTGCTGCAGGCCGCCTTGCGCTAGGGCAGGTGCTTGATCAGCACGTCCAGGTTTAAGTGGTTGATGTACTCCAGCGAGTGTGAGGAGAGGACGCCCAGCAGCCGGTTATGGTGCCCGGCAATAATTAAATCGATCTGCCGCTGCCGAACGCAGGTTTCCACGTCTTCAAACCGGCGGGTGGTCACCAGCGAGAGGGTATCCACCGGCAGGGAGACGGTGCAGGCCAGCTCGTTGAGCAGGGCTTTGGCCTGGATCACCTCCTGCGAGACCCGATCGTCGCGCAGGCTGTCGGAAACATAGTTCAGCGCCCGGTAATCGGTGCTGATGTGGGCGATGGTGATGCGCATGCCGTTCTCTTCTGCCATTCTGGCGGCATGCTGGAGCAGCGGGACGCCGTCCTGACTGCTGTTAATCAGTACCAGCGCATGGTGATAAACGGCCATGGCGTATATCCTCGGTAGGCTAAATAGCGCATGATGTCATTATTTTCCGCCCGCCAGCAGCGGAATGCAATCCCGCCCGGTCGCCTGAAGAGCATGATGGCCGCGAAGGTGTCGTATCCAGGGCTAAAGGCTTGTTGTATGAACCGGTGAGTTGCGGTAAATTCCACAACGCTTAACAATTTCACTATTTTGACTCGGGGTGCCCTTCTTCGTTGAAGGCTGAGAAATACCCGTACCACCTGATCTGGATAATGCCAGCGTAGGGGGGTGATTTTTTATATAATTCATTGCGTTACATAAGCTTCTGTTCATTTTCCTGTATGAACTGTAACAGAGGCAGTGTTGATTTTGCTTACCAAACGTATCCGCTATACCTTCCTTCGGGACTCTATCTACTACATTCAGTTTTGCCTTCCAGATGGGAAAATGTTTAGGCGCTCTCTGAACACTGATAGCCATCGTGAGGCCAGTGTTTTGATGATAGCTTTAATGCCTTTTATCCTTCAGGTTAAGAATCGCCAGTTAACTCCAGAAGCTCTCTGTCTCCAGCTTAACGCGCTTAACACTAATCGAATGCTTGAAAGGGCCGCTAGAGCTTTCCCGCTCTCTATGCCGCTCTCCCTTCCTCCAGAGAAGCTGATAGAGCAAAAGAAGGGGCTGCATTTAGGAGAAGCTTGGGCGCAATACAAACATGAGCGGGGGAAGGGATGGACTGCTGCTATCCACTCTGCAAATGAGCGCTATATGGAAGTGTTATTAACCATACTTGGAGATGATAGGGACGTAGCTACCATCACAAAGAGGGACATAAAGCAGGTGATGGAGGTGGTAGAAGGCCTCCCTAAGCGAGTCATACAGCCTTACAGGTCTATGAATATAAAACAGCTCATTGCGTGCGATGTGCCGGAGGAACACCTGATAGGGACGGAGGCGATTCACAAGCATTTAAAAATTTATAAATCTTTGTTTAAAACATTTTTGCAGGAAGAAAAGGACGTACTTACAGCATCCCCTACAGATGGTGTCATAGCTCCGCCGTCTAGCGCTCGCTATGGGGCTTATACAAATAGTGAGATGAAGAGCTTTGTCAGTTATGCAATCGAAGAGGCCAAGCCTGAATGGCTCAAATGGATTATCCTGCTTCTTGCGTATACAGGAGCAAGAAGGGGAGAGATTGCCACCCTCACTAAATCACAAGTGAGATATGACGATGATAGTAATCGTCACTATCTACTCATTACGGACGGAAAAACTGAGAACGCAGCGAGGGAGGTTCCTCTCCATAACCATCTTATTGATTTAGGTTTTCTGGATTTTGCTGCAAGCAAGAAGACGGAGCTTTTCAGTGAAGTAGCGGGAACCAATATGGCTAAGATTGGTAAGGTGATGTCAGATATCAGGGAAGAGCTTAACATCCCATACAGAGACATCCACAACCAGCGGAGGATAGTGCATAGCTTTAGACATAGCGTTGTTACAGCGGCCACTGGATGGATGAATGACATCACTCACTTGCAGCAAGTAGTAGGGCATGAGAAGACGGGGACAGGCATAACGCGTAGGTATATCCACACCTTCCCCCTGTCCGTTGTATGTCATATCATTGATGGACTTAACTGGCGGTAAACGTTACATAATTAACACAGCAATAAGGCAGGCTATTTATGGTTAAGCGGTTCTCTCAAAGATATGGCTATGTAAAGGTTGAAGATGTTTTTCAGTTGAATGATTTAAACGAAGAAACCAGGAAGGCGATTTGGAATTATCTATATCTAGGTCTGTTCAGTAATAGAGGTTTACAAGACAGGCCGACGCGATGCGCGCAGAGTATTTGGATACATTATTTTAATAACCCTGCTGATAATATTCCCGCTTATGATAGGGATTTTAGATATGAGAATTCCCTCCTTACAACAATTAAGGAATATATCTATGAGGCTAAATGGTTTAATGTTTTAGATTTGTTAGAGGAGCTTCTGGATTATACATCAGATTTTTATCAGTTTGATTTAGGAGAATACATTAATGCTGTCTTTGAAAAATATGGTGTGGGCTATCGGGTAATTGATGGACTAATTACTCCTATATCAGATGAAGTGGAAATCGAAAGTATTGAAGGTGCGTTAGCTAATAACACGGAATCCGCTAGAAATCATTTCACAAGAGCGCTAGAGTTAATGGCAGATAGAGAGCAGCCTGATTATAGAAACTCAATCAAAGAATCTATCTCTGCCATAGAATCATTGTGCAAGAAGATCTCTGGTAATGAGAAAGGGACTCTTGGGGATTGCCTTAAAACTATTGAGGATAAAGGACATATTCATCCAGCAATGAAACGAGCATTCCAACAGCTATATGGGTATACAAGTGACCAGGGTGGAATACGTCACGCGTTAACAGATGATAGTGAGGAGCCCACATTAGAAGAAGCTCGTTATATGCTGGTGATATGTAGCGCCTTTAGTAATTATCTTGTGTCTAAAATGGCTGATTAAATAATATTGCGGGGTGCTATTATACCTCGCATTTTTAATGCGGCAGCAGTGATATTTGGGACGGAGTCCCTTCATTACCAGCAGGGATAATTTTTCTACAGAAAATAGCCCATGTAGTTATACCACTGTCTCCAAAAGACTCGTCCCTTCCGGGACAGGAGACATACCCGCTGTTGCAAGAGCAGCTATGCTGCCTTGCGTTCTGTTGAACAACGACATGCTCAGCCTACGGCTGTGCTTGTTAACCATCTATTGTATTAATGAAGAATGGCTGTCTATTGCCGCACCTGAAGGTGCACACACTGTCACTGTCTACCATCTCCATAAACAGGTGACAATACGTCACGGAGATGTACATACAATCGTGCACGCCAGTGCGTATATAGAATGCCATGCAATAGTATATAAATTAATGAGATGGAACAGGAAGGAAGGGTGTGAATGAGGTGTGATGTATGAGTGGAGTGAGGGAGTAGGGGTGTTGCACTTTTTAAGTGCTGACTAACATAGAAATGCTATCATCAAAGGGCATTCGCTACGCTCACACGCAGCAAAGCTGCAAAGGTCAACAGAGCGCAAGCTATTGCTTGCTGGTTACGCATGGAAAGAGCATTCACAAGCCTGAGCTTGTTCATGCCCTTCCCGACAAGACAAGGACACTTGTTGTCCTCTGTCCATCTACGCTGGCTTGTCCAGCCATCTCAGGAGGATTTATACTACTACTGGCGAAATAGATTTGTTCCAGTGTCTTTTTACGGTAGCTATCCCCAGCCCCAACATATCACTTGCAGCTTGCTGCGTCATACCATCAGCCTTAGCTTTCTGTACCATCGCAGTAGTATCAACCGCTTCAGGCCTCCCCAGCTTCTTCCCCTCAGCCCTAGCTCTGGCTATACCATCCTTAGTACGCTCAGCTATACGGCTTCTCTCAAACTCAGCAAAGACAGCAAACATCTGCATCATCATTCTGCCTTCAGCACTGGCGAGGTCTTTTGCTGGTAAGTCCAGACTAACTACAGTGATGCCACGCTCCATCAGTAATTTAATGGTAGCCTGTACATCCATATTATCTCTGCCTAACCTGTCAATCTTCAGCACTACAAGCGTGTCCCCCGGCCCCATGTGACTAATCATCTCAGCAAACACAGGACGCTCTACAGCACACACAGAACCGCTCACCTGCTCTTCATACACATGGGTGGGCTTATAGCCTGAACGTTCAATAGCAAGCTTCTGGTTAGCTGTAGATAGGTCACTGCGTGATACACGGCAATAGGCGAAGATGTTCATGTTCATTCCTCATTAGGCAGTGAAGATAGCATGGCATGGTATCAACAAACGTGCAATATGTGATACCTAATTAAATATGTTGACAAGCCTGGCTGAGTGGGTGATAATTATGGGTTGGTTGGAGTGGGTTTGGAATAATTTAGGAGGGGAGCTGTGGAAGGCTTACAAGGGGGTGTACCGGGGGTGACTTCTATGCATAACACACCTTCCAGATTTCTCAGAAAAATTACAGCGTAGCTGGAAATACAAGCTACTTGTTTTATTCTGACGTAGGCAGAAAACCAAGCCTACTTGATTATTACCACTACCCTGAAACAAAAAGCTCTGAGTTTGGTACAAACGAAAAAGCCCCATACACAGCGTATGCCATGTACAGGGCCGGTTGTTACGTCAATGATATGGTGAGGATGTTACCGCTCTCATCACGCTCTGTAACACACAGAGAGCAACGCTCCAGCTTGTCTATGACATTAGACCAGCCAGAGGAATGAAGGCCCCATAGAGCCTTAGAGCGTTGATTGGAATAGTCTACATATTCAAGTTTAAGTAGCTTCAGATAGGCTTTAAGCAGGTTGCCATCTTTAGCCACCCCAGCCTTTGCTACAGCCTCATTGAGAACGCGTACAGCTTCAAGGCTTGCCATCATCCTGTTTCTCCTTTAATGCGTCCGCTACAGCTTCAGCAATAGCTTGCTTGTGCGCCTTCTCCTTGTTTGCCTGATTCCATTTCATAAAGAATTTAATAACAGGGATGAGGCCAAGAGTGACAATGGCACTAACGGTTTCAATGGATAGTCTCATTTAGCGCCCATTAACAGAGGAGGTGTCCTGAGCTTTCGTGCCAAACATCTCCGGCTCACTCATTTTGAAATATTTAGAATAATCAGAAGAGCCATCAAGGTGAGCACGCATCATGACATTCTTGTTAATGAGAGGGGCTAGCTGACGCTGCAATTCCCCGGCCTTAGCCCGTACTCCTGCGTTGTTCTCAAATCCTTTAGCTGGCTTAAACTCAATAGTTTTACCAGTCCATACATAGCGGATGGTGTCTTCAGCAGGTTTAGTGTTAGGAGTCGGGACGAATGCTGCACCAATCTGCGTACCAGTCTGAGGCACCCCCACAACACTTTTCCCCTGTTCCCATGCATTCTGAATAGCAGGAACCAGCTTATCCGAATAGTTGGAGGCGATAGCGTTACGCATATTGTTCAGGTTATCTGCGTCTATATGCCCGCCCATCTTCTGATAATCAAGGAAAGCAGGGTTGGCAAGGAAGTTAACCAGATTGTTATAACCTTTAGGGTCGTCAGTAGTCCCAGAGAATGCAGCCCCACCTTTCATAAGCTGATTAACATGCACCTGTAATTCCTCAAAGGTGCCTTTAGGGTCGGCAATAGCAGGGTTTTTATTCTTCAGGTTATTGATGTTATCAACCAACCCGCCAGTGTATGCCTTCGTTCCAGACTTCTCGTCCGGGTCAGTGGATACAGGGTTGGCTGGAGTGGCGTTAGGGTTCATATTCTTGCGTAAGAACTCAGCCATATAGCCCCCGGCCTCTCCCAGAATCTGAGGATTAGTGATGCCGCCCAGATACTTAGAGGAAGCAATGACGGAGGCCATCTTAGGGTCTGACAGGTAAGGCAGTTCAGCCTGTGCCTGTAATGAGTTATTGCGGCTCTTCAGCGTATCCTCAGTGATTTTGCCTGACAGAAACTCCATGCGGTTATCAATCGATTTGAAGATGGGGGAGGAAATGTCATCAACATAGCTGCCACCTGCTGCACCACGAATTTTCTGTGTCTGCGCCATGATGGCATCTTTAAGGCTGTTAGCCTGCACCATAGCCTGCTCATTCGTAATCTTACCAGCGCTCAGGTCTGCCTGAATCTTATCAAGCTGCGTCTGAGTATGCTGCATTACGTTAGCGCTAAAGTCTGCTGTAGCCTGACGTGCATACATCTGGTTCTTCTTAATCTGCAAATCAGCAGCAGCATTAGCACGCTGTACACGGGAAGCTGCAATGCTCTCTGCCTGAGCCTGAATGCTCATTTTCTGCTTCTGAATGTCTAGCTGCTGGCTATAAAACTTCATTTCCCCAATCTGCTGCTGACGCTGCTTATACAGGTTAAGCCCATTCTCCTGCTGCTCTGGGGTCATCCCCTCAGTGATAAAGCCCTCAGCAGTAGCTTGCTTAGTATCTGTAACAATCTGCTGGTCAACGGCTGTACCTTTAGCCAGCGTATCACCTAAGCCCTCAGTGGTTGTTACGTCTTTAGTGAAGCCTGTAAGTTTCTCAGTGAGGTGGGGGTTGTTAGCAATAGCTGAGTTATACAAAGCCCGCTGACGGCGTTGAGCCTCAGCATGTGACATAGAACCTTGAGCTACAGCAGCGTCTAAAGCTGTGAGCTTCTGACCGTAGTTGCTAATCACTCCAGCATCTTTAGCGGCCTGAGCTTTCTTAGCCCCTTCTGCGTATCCTTGAGCCACAGCTGTAAAGAGATTCCCTACAGAATTTAGGGCTCCGCTGCCTACAGCAGAGGTAATAGCGCTGGGAGCTGGAGCTACGGCCTGTTGTGGGGAGACGCCACCACTAACATTGCCGCCAGTATCTGAAGTGTCAAATAAACCTGTCATAATAATATTCCTCTCAATAATTAATGTAAGTTGTAATCAGAATCAATAAGGGTGCCATCGATAGCGGCTTTAAGTGAATGCTCAATATAGGTGAGCTGTTCACTCAAACTGCGGATATCTTCCAGTGCCTCAGTGTCATGCTGTACAATGGCCTTCATGGACGCACCCGACAAGATAATGAAATTAGATTCCACAATCTTTAAAGCCTCTTCAGGCGTAATATCGAGAGGGAAAGGAATCAAATTGTAGCTCATAAATGTATGTTCTCTTTATTATTGTAGTTAAAACACAGTCTCATCTGAGACATATTCCACTTCTTCCATCAATGTTTCTTCCATGCAATAATGACACTTGAGGCGTCTACGGCCTGTGTCAATGCGGTCTTCCTCCCCCCATTCGTTCTTTACATACTTCCAGACAACATGTTTGTGCTTAGCGTCCAGCAGGGTTATGGTGGCGCAATGGGGGCATTTCCAGTTTTTAAGCCTTTCTCTCACTTCAGCGTGACGCTTTGCATCAACACTTTCTAATCCAAAATCAATCAGATCTTTCAGGATGTAGGCTGCTGTAAAAGTGCCTTCCATCTTCTTGATTACTTCTTCAGGGAAGCCTTTAATCTGAATACGCTTAGCGATGTAATAAACATTCATGCGTTTCTCAATCACTACACCCTTATAAGCGTAAATGGCATAACCATTACGTGTAGAATATTCAGGGGTAGTTTCCATATAGCGGCTGCGCTTCTCTGAAGGCTTCTTTCTGTTTGGTACACGCTGCTTCTTTAATGCCGGAGGTGCAAATAACATGTTCTACCTTTTTAATATTAGGGCGTCCTTGCCCTTGTTATTATTAATTGTCTTTAGCCTCAGACGGCGCTTTATACGCCATATCAGCCCAAGCCCTGTAATTGGCTCGCTGCTCATCAGTGATGTTTGGAACGGTGTCCAGCCAATGATGCACATCTTCCATCGTGGCCCAGCGAGAAGCTGCCATGATTTGTTTCAGAAGGCGGTCATCACTGTTTGACACTTGTTCCCGGAGAGCTTCCATATACCATTCAGCGCCTTGTGGGTCGTCTTTGAATAGTGACATGGCTAGCTGCCCCATCTTAACCTGATAAGCCAGTTCATCCCCGCCAGTGGTGCCAATGAGCATTCTTGAGTTTTGATTGAAGATTTCGAGAACATCCTCTTTGCGGGCCTTATATTTACCCGCCATATCCTCAATTACTTTCCAGTTAGCTTTGCCCTCCTGCCCACCAAAGCCCATCAGCATAGCTAGTGCCTCTGGGGTGGAAACATCATCACGGAGCACTCGACCATTAGCCGCATACTCTTTCCGATACTTGAGGGCCAGCATCGCCTTGTAGCCATTGGACGTACCAGAGGAAAGGTTAATTACGTCTTTCCAGAGACGTCCCCAAAGCTGCGGGCGTAACTCATCAGCAACATCGCCATAGCCCACCATATTACCCATAGTCTTAACTAGGTTAGTGATACGGGGGTTATTGCCAAAGACAATAGAGCCAGCAGGGCTTTCAGTTACCAGCTTAGTAAATCCACCTGAGCCCACCTTCTGTAAGAACTCAACCACGCCATACGCGTTGACGGGGTTTAATCCGCTTACATCAATGTTAGTAGGCTTGTCAGTGAAGGCACTAATAATGCCGTTAACTGAGGCGCTGAGAAGTCCATCTACCACAACGTCCCTAGCAAACTTGTCTTTCGGAAGCTCATCAGAGAACATGTTGTAAATGTCTTCTGTCCCAATGCCGAACATAATAGCTGTGGTGGATGCCATCGCTAAACGGTTCTTCAGAGGGATTGCTTTATTGGTGAGCACTAGCTGCGCTATTTTGACAGGTACTTGCAAGTATTGCGTAAATACAGAGGCACTGTTCTGGTTCATGGCGAGTGAGCCTGATTTACCAAAGTTACCAGTGAAGTTACGGGCCATGTGAGTTACATCGTCTAGCTGTCCTTTGGTAAGAACTTTTCCAGCTTTAGCCGCATCATGATAATGCGCCATGAAGGAGGAAGCCTGAACCATGTATTCACCAGCATCAAAGCCAATCTTACGTGACGTGTTAACAATTGCTCTCCCTGCGGTGACAGGGGCTTTTGCTACTTTACCCAATAGGCTGCTACGTGCTGCATTCATAGAGCGGATGGAACTGTCAGCAGTGGAATCAATGATTCCCCGTGCTAAGTCGTGCTTACCTACACCTTTTGTAATGCCGCTCTCATCCATGCTTTTCACCATCTTGTCCCAATAATACTTATCTCTGCCGAACGTCTTCAGCACAGTTTCTGGGACATTGCCCCCCATAAGGTTATGAGTGATAAGCAGGAGGTTATCTCCAATGAGATGCGGGATGTACGCTGGGAAACGTCCGGCTAACATCGCTATCTGTGAAGTCTGCAATACAAGCTGACGCAACGGGGATAGAGCAATCATCAGAGTAAACGGAACCATTTTGATTTTGTTGGTCACTGAGGCTTCTGAGAATTCACGGGCGAACCGCTCCATCTTACCAAAGCCACGAGTACCAGCCATATCGGCTACGCTGTTTGCAATTGCTTTATATCCATCATCTATCAGATTGGTATAGCCATTCTCCATAGCGCGGATGTATTCAAACATTGCCCTTGCATCTGCCGCCTCTTTGCTGGTGCCCTTGATCTCATCAACACGGGTGGGATAGTCGGGGCGTCCTTGGCGGACAGGCATTACATCTTTGTAAGTAGCCATGAGGCGCTGCTTCGAAGTTTCCAGCCAGTCACGATAGGAGACACGAGAACTAATAGCGTTGATACTATTCATCATCGATTCCCCCGGAGACTCAATGTGTACAGCATCAAGTTCCATGTTACTGCCTGTAGCATCCTCTAAGCGCTTCCCGCGAATACGTTGAGCTGACAAGCCACCTGCGGTGTGTAGCTGTGTATTCGCTGCCTCGTATTCCTCCCCTTTGAGGTCGTTACGGCGACGATATTCCCCCGGTGAGGTTGAGTTATATCGGGCCAAGGCCTTTTCAGCGGAGGGGATATCAGGGGCTGTTGCTACAGCTTTCCACACTTCATTCCCGTGGCTGTCTCGGAGTGGGGTTCCCATCTCGTCAACTAGCTTACGCTCAATGAAGTGAGGGTCTTTATAGCGTACAGCGTAATATCCATGACGGTATGCCATAATAGGTTCACCAGCACTCAGGGAGCGAATGTAACCAGCTTCAGCGCTGTTATGGTTGATTACATACTGTACCTTGAGGCCGTCTACATCCATCACATCAGCCGTCTCAGCGATGCTTTTGTTTCCTGCATACATCTCATCAAGCTCTGCTCTGGACAAGGTGCGCACTTCATCCTTCACAGGGTCATAAGCACGGATGCCGTCTGACACTTGATTGCGAGATACAGGGCGGGCAACAACATCAAAACCCGATTCTTTATGAGTGAGCTTACCGTAGCCCCGATTCTTGTAGCTTTTAACCAAATCAGCGTTGGTAACTTCCCACAGCGTATCCTGAGTTTTACGGAAGCTCAGGAAGCCAGCAATCTCCTGAGCACTCCAGCCCTCAGCCTTCAGCGTAGTTTCAGACAGAGCTTGTCCTTTCAGGTTGGCCTCTTTAATGCGGCGCTCCATAGCAAAGTGACGGTCAGCCGGAACTTTCTTCATGGTGTCAACAAAAGGCTTAGCTGTTTTCATTAGCTTAGCGGATACAGCATCTCCAGCCACATCACCAATTACAGCCCCCTTGAGAAACTCAGGGGAGAACATGGAGGCCGGGTCAACAATCTGTGAGGTGAGGGAACCATTTCCTGTTTTACCATTGGCAAACTCAAAGCGGTTCATGAAGTTGAATACGGAGCTAACTCCAAACTTTTCAAACTGTGAAGCCTGAATGTCAGCGGAGGTGTATTCATAACGATGATTAATCTGGAGGAGGTAATCACCTTTAATCTGGGCGTTGTTACCAGCCAGCAGGGAAGCCTGAGCTTCTTTACTGATTGGCACATACTCTTCACCCTGACGCATCAGAATGGAGATTTCATTTTCATCTACACCATACTTGCGTAAAGCGTATTGAGCCTGATTGACAGCATCACCTACACTAGACCAGCCACTATCTGTAGGCCCATACACAGCCTTAATGCTCAGACCTCCATCAACACTTTCCGCAATAGAACTCATTTCTTTACGGGAGGCCATGCCTGTAGCATTGAAGAAATCATTGGACACGTTAGCAGCTAAAGCCTGTTTCTCACGTTGAGATATGTGAGGGGAGGCAGTGTTAGTCACCATGTTAACAATATCAGGGTCTGCAATGTTGGCATTGTCTGAGGCAATCTCAGGGCGATGCACTTTACTCTGCACCCCACCAGTGACACTCCCCGGCTGTGGGGCTAAATCCCCAGCAATAGCATCGGTACGGCTTGTGCCATACAGAGCCTCAGCAACATCTCCTGTTTCATCAGCTTCTGTTAGAGCGTGAAGCTCACGAGCTTTAGCGGGGTTGGCATCCTTAATGGTCTGAGATGGTGACACGGGCTGAATGTCTGAAGCAATGGTGCGGCGCTCCCAGCTACGTGCTGTAGCCTCTGCCAGCCCTTCCGCTGTATCCAGCCCCTTAAGAGCCGTAGCCCCCTCAGCGGCAGCCTTGAGGGTGCCCTTAATCATGGAGCCGATGCCGACAATGTCCAACAACCCTACAATGTTATCAACATATTTATCGGAGACAGTGTAAGAGCCGTTCTCGATTACCTGCTGAAGTCCTTCATAGTTTGTCTGGTCGATGGAATCAGGCAGAAGAGCTGTCTTACCTTCTGCGTTAATCCTATCTGCTAGTCCCTGCAATGCAGCCCGACGCTGGTCAATAGGCAGGGAGTTAAATTGCTCCGCCATAGCTGCACGGGAGCTGCCGGGGAGAATAAAGGCTTTAAGGGCATTCCACCCACCGCCATTAACAGCCCGCTCTACCCCCGCCTGTTTAGCACCAGCCACCAGAGGGAGGAAGCTTTCACCAACATCTACCACATTGGCAAGGCCGCTCTCTTTAGCCTTAGTTGCGTTGTATACTTTCTGCTTCTCACGCTGGTAGGCCATAGCCTCACCAACACCCTGAGCGTACAGCTCACGTAAATCGGCAGATTCAGCGGTAGAATTGGGAGTTGGCTGTGTAGCTTCTTTAGTTGCCAGCATGGTGCGTGGGTTATACATCGGGTTGCTGCGGTCATTCACAGCCTGAATGGCGTTTGCCTTCCATTCATCAGAGATAGCAGGGTTAGCCAGATACTGAGCTGTAGTGCGCTGCATAGCGGCTTGCTCATTGGAGGTGATTTCCTCCGTAATATCCTGCATGGTGGGGCTGTTGCCATGATTGACCAGCTCAGCGTTAACAGCCTGATAGGTTGCCATCTGCTGTACAGGGTCATTTGAATTGAGGAGGGCTACAGTAGCGGCCTGATTACGATTTGAGGGGATGTTAGTTGCTGGAGGTGGGGCCATCCCAACACTGTCACTGTCCTGAAAATCTTCAACCTGATACCCTTCATCATCACTGAATGAACCGATATTTAAATTATTGTCTGCCATGTTAATTATCGCTCCATTGTTGGGGAAAGGGTGGGGTAGGGAAATTTGTTTTCAGGGTAGTTAATTAGATAGCGGGTGGCTTCTTTCTTGCCCTTGTCATCTTCAAACAGGGACACTCTACGCTTAATGAGGCCAAAGGCTTCCAGCCATTTAAAGATTGCTGCGGCTTCTTCTATTTCATCCAGCCCTGTGCGTTTGCACACTGAATAATATGAAACCCTTACATCGCCATATCGATTAGCCAGTGAGGCCATATACGCAAATACAATGCGATGCTGCGGGGGAAAGGGGATAGTGGTTCCTTCATACTCAAATGCAGGAATGTCCAGAATGCTCCAGATACGAAACTGAGGCTTGCAGCCTTCAAATAAATCAGACATGTATAGTTTCTCTTTTGTTATTGTTATTTTAAATCTTTCAGCATGTAATACAGCGCCATCACCTGCGTTTTACTGGCTGACCAAAGCTCAGGGAAATAGATAAGAAGGGCCATTATTATTTACCCTCACGCAATGATTTAAAGAAATCAATACCAGCGTTAACGCTCTGTAAAGGAGAAACGTTCTCTGTTTTACCAACGTGCTTCCCTCGAATCATATCCATCTGTTCACGTTTAGACAGATTGTCAGTGGATTGCATTCCTTCCAGTGGGTCAAAATACTTCTTAGCCTCTTCCTGCTTACGAGCGTCGGAGAAAAACTCTTTAGCTTTATTTAAATCAAAGCCACCATATGTATTGCGTAGTGTTGTGGTGGTGGAGACAGCCTGTCGTTCTTCAGCTTGTCTCTGTGCATCAGCAGCAACCATGTTAGCGGCTTCAGTCGAGGAGTAACCAGCTTCTAACAGCTTCTGCATCATTTCTGCTACGGGATATGCCATAATTATTTTCCTTTTCTTTTTGATATGTCTTTAAACGCTTCCAGCAGCTCTGCGAGCGTGTCTAATTCTTCAGCTGTAAAATGTATGTCAGAAGCTACAGCGTTCAATGGGGAGCAATAGCGGCGCTCATACAATGATGTCTCAATGCCAGTGAGGAATAATGCTTCACTGATTATCTGACAATGCTTGCTGTCCATTAGGGGATATTTAGTTGAAAGGGCATAAGCAATGCCAAAGGGGGAATGCTTAGCTGCTTCTTCTTCATTTAGTAGTTTAATGCTATGTTCTGTATAATTCATCTGGAGCCTTTTATTAAGTATGTTATCAGATTTATCGTCTTAAGGGGGAAGTCCTCTCAGAATGCGATACAGGAGCTTCTAGGGGGTATTCTGAGGGGGGGAGGTTAGTCTGCATATTCAAATGGCATAAATTCATTGTATGCGTATTGGGTATGATAGCTTTTCTTGTGCTCAGGCAGGCTCTGTCTATTGGGACATTGCCTTGCTGCTCTTGAGCGAGCATCATCTGGATTATTAGGAGAGCGCTTAGCATTGACGCCTGAGTAATCAACTCTGGAAGCGAGGAGGTGTTCTACATCAGCAGTGAGTTTTACCAGTTCATTCATTATCAAAGGCTCCTGTGTGTTCTAAATATCTTTTGAGAAGACTGAGGATGATTTCATTTGGACTTTTATCTATCTGCTTGCAATGTTCTTTCAGAGGCTCACGCATTGCCGGGGGCACTCTTATTTGCAAGCGCTTCAGTGATGCATCAGTATTCATTCCCCCTCCTGTATTATTGATTGCCAGTGGTTAGCTCCAGGACAGAAAGCAAATAGCGAACGCTCTGCTTATTAAAGGGCTTGCCTTGTGGAGTGAAAATACCACGGGCATTAAGAACATTTGACAGGGCCTGATAGCCATAGCCAAAGGTGAGTAGTTCTTCCACAACAGGGCGTACAGCCTGCTGATATTTCTCAGAGGAAGCTTGACGCGATTTAGTTAAGTGTTCGGAAGTGGGGCGGGTGTAAGTGAAGGTCATAGTATAAATCCTATAAGAAATTTCCCTATAGCGCTGACAGAAAGGATGTATGCGATGATCTTCCAGTCAAGCCAGGCTAAGGTGATTGAGTCGTAAATGAATTGAACATATTTATTTTTTATTTTCATATTAAAGGAATCAAAGGTGTATTGGAGAAGGTGGGGAAGAGGAAGTCAGAAGGGCGACTACTCCGAATGGCAGTACGGAAGTAATCTATATTTCCTCTCCCCCGTGTAGAAACAGCCGGATGTGCTCAAGCGACCAAACCCTTGCACACCCATCACCGGGCAGAGCTATCTGCGGCCAGGCTGCTGTTATTCTGTTAAGGCCACAGGGTGCCTATGATGAAACATGTTGTTGCAATCAAGAAGATGAGCGGCTCCATTATTTAGCCTCCCCTTCCACTTTATCAGCGTGCTCTTTACGCCAGCGGCGGATGTTACTCTCTAATGAATTGAGGGACGCATCAACAAACATACAAGTGAATGGGCCATACACTCTGTTCCCGATAAACAAAACATCTTTGTCGAGGCTCATCTCTTTCTCATTAGCCTTCCATTCAGCATACCCAATCAATTGAGGAAGCGTATCGCAGAAGGTAGAGAAGTTGAGCCACAGAGGATGAACTGTGCAATCTTTGTAGGAGGCATACTTAGGGTGATTCCCATATACCCGCCGAATCATATTAGACCATGCAGAGTATTCACGAGTAACCTTTCCGTTAATGCGTGTAGGATGATTCCCTTCTCCGATACAACCAACTCCCATAAAGGTGGGCTTCATCTTATCCTCTACTTTACCCGCTTTAATGGATGAAGCTTTAACTACCTTGAGAGAGCCAGTGTTAAGAAATTCAACAGTGATGTGTTTAGCATTCTTGTATTCAACAATACGAATGTCACCACAGTTGTTGGTTGGGATAATGTCGCCTACAGAGATTGAACGAGGGATGTAAGACATATTGATTTCCTTTTATTGTTATTTGTATTAGGAAGAGATGTTATTTGGTTAGTTTATAATGTTGCATCAGGAGATTTACAATCAAAGCAGCTACACTGGTTCCTTTGTCGTGAGCTTCTTTAGCCATTGTATCGAACAGGATTTGAGGAAACTTTAAGTGCATGTTGATTTCCTTACGCGTTACGGAGGAATTCACCTTCAGGGCGGAGGGTGTATACCAGTTCATCATTGTGATTGATATACATATCAAACAGGCGATTGATGAAAGCCCATTTAATATCAGCAATCAAATGTTCTCGGGAGATATCCAAGTGAGCCATAAGCTCAGACATTGGGACGCTCCCGGAAGGAGCAAGCAGCGCTTTCATGAGGGGAATAATTTTCATCTTTTCTTTTTCCTTATTATTGATGATAGTATTAATTAATATTGCCTAATGTATGGGTCATACGGAAACTCAGCATTCATCTCAGCTTCAATCTGTTTTAATGTTGGAGCGGAGAACTTCTTCATCAGTTTATCCTGTGCATCAGATACTGCTTTAACATACTTATCCGCTTCTATGAGCTTCCCTTCAATAGCAAGTTTACGAATTATCTCTTTATCCCCTTTAGTAAATGGAGCTGGAGAAATTACACAAGAGGGCACGCATCCATACTTTTCATAATCCTTAGCATCCTGAGCGAAATCAAATGATGTACGCTGAGAGAAGTTACCGCGTTCAATATGATATGACAGGCTGTTAATGACGCTTTCACATTTACGCAAGATGTAGCGGCAATAGCTGATACCCGGAGCAGCATCACCTTTAAGCTCACGCTTAGCAGTGAACAGACTTTGGATGCTTTCTACTGACAGAGTTTCTAAGTGGGCAAGAACAAAAAGGAGCTGATTACGTGGAACCGTTGTGTTGTCTCCTCCCTCATTCAAGCGTAACGCCCCTGTCACTACATCATCAATGACTGACGGTAGAATGGCTACTGATTTAATTTCGCCAGTAGTAGTTCTAACATCTTTACGCTCAAGGTTTTGGAAGAGGGAGCAATACTTGTTGACAAGTACTTTAGGCTTACGCCCTTTACCCTTTTTAATTTCGCCAGTAGTAGTATAAGTCCCTTTCAAAGGGAGGCCAGTTAAAGCCTCTGTCACAGCTGGTGACACATCGTAACCTTCTGGTAGACAGTAATCTAAAGGGTTAATAATCTCGCCTGTAAGAGAGTCTACAAAAACATCTTCACACTTAACAATCATTAATGATGTACCTTTTGTTATTATAATTATATTAGGCCATGCCTGTTTACAGTGACTAAGGACAATATGTCCGGGGGAAGATTAATGTGCTCGATAGAGCGTATGATTGAGTCTTACATGTTTCTTACTTTTTTCATACCCCCATACTATATAACCACTCTTAAACGTGAGTTTGTGCAAAACCATTTTTAATTTATTTTTCATCTGTATGTTTTATAAGGAAATTTATTTTAACTTAAAAGGGGAGTGCAGCTATGCTGCGTCTATAGGAGGTATACAGTTAGGAGGGTGAATGGAGAAGGCCAAGGGCGACGCAGGGGCAAGCCCCCGCACCCCCATACGCAACAATCTATCCTCATGGCTGGAGGCCATTCGTCTATCTTGAGCAAAAGCATCCATCTTTTCTGCGTAATATGTATTATGTGTGCAGCTATGCTGCGTCTATAGGAGTTAAGTTAACAGGAGACTCTGCAATCAATTCAATGATAAAAATAAGAAAAGGTATTCCCTATTATCCTAAGGCTGCCTATAGGCTCTCTGAGAGCGTTTTAGAGGGGGTCTTTATTGGTACTAATTTCGCCAGTCATTTTGTATATAAACTTCTCCGTAGCATCTAAAAACGCGGCTTTATTTTTGCCAAGAAGTTTACATTTGGTTATGGAGTCAACTTGGATAATAATATTGCGTGCAAGCTCTTCTTCGTAGTTATATTCACTCATAAGCTTATTGATAATCCATCTTGAGTTTCTTACCCTGCAAATAGAGCTATGTATAAATCCCGCGATTACTAGTGATAGCCATGCAGAAAAGAGTACCCCTAAGATGATAAATATCGTCGTGACCACATTAACCCCCTGCAATCTCACCTTAACTAGATAAGAGTTCATTGTATCAATGCATACTATGTCCGGGCTATTAATTTAAGTTGGCTTTCTTGCGTTAGGTGTCACATATGCTGTGATAAAAATGAGATAAAACTGTGATAATGCGTATCCCGCCAGACGGGGGAGAAGCGACGACCCTGCGGGAGGCTTGTGCTAACAAGCCACTTGCCTTAAGCTGGCAGAATTACAGAAGTTTATTGTAACGATGACTCGGGGTGCCCTTCTTCGTTGAAGGCTGAGAAATACCCGTACCACCTGATCTGGATAATGCCAGCGTAGGGAAGTCAGAGACCGCAGGGTCATTGCTTCTACCTCGTCTGGCGGGAGCAAACTATGCCTGAGCTGTTGAATCCCGCGCCTGTCGCGCACCTGCGCCATCTGCTGCGCGCCCATTCCCCCCTTGTGCACTGCATGACCAATGACGTGGTGCAGACCTTTACCGCCAACGTTCTGCTGGCCGTTGGCGCCTCGCCGGCGATGGTGATCGATCCCCGCGAAGCGGCGCAGTTTGCCGCTATCGCCGATGCGCTGTTAATTAACGTCGGTACCCTGACCGAAGATCGCGCCGTGGCGATGCGCGCTGCGGTGGAGCACGCCCGTCAGGCCGGCAAGCCTTGGACGCTGGATCCGGTGGCGGTCGGCGCCCTGACCGTGCGCACGGCCTTTTGTCACGAGCTGCTGGCCTTCCAGCCGGCGGCCATTCGCGGCAATGCCTCTGAAATTCTGGCGCTGGCCGGGATGAGCGCCGGCGGGCGCGGGGTGGATACCACCGATACGGCCGCCGCGGCGCTGCCGGCGGCCCAGGCGCTGGCTCGTCGGCTGGCTACCGTGGTGGCGGTCACTGGCGAGGTGGATTACGTCACCGACGGCGAGCGGGTGCTCAGCGTGGCGGGGGGCAATCCGCTGATGACCCGGGTGGTGGGCACCGGCTGCGCGCTGTCGGCGGTGGTGGCGGCGAGCGCGGCGCTGCCGGGAGACCGGC
>OKVG01000539.1_pt1 | contig 26181 bp, 25 predicted proteins | sample 1606981 | NCBI WGS metagenome assembly OKVG01 (sample SAMN03281018, study PRJEB24777) | human gut metagenome | isolation source: fecal sample PR128 from 1 month old male Malay infant, vaginal delivered... | reverse complement strand
GTAGAATGTAAAGAGTCCATTTTGACCTCCAATAGAAAGTTTTTGTGGTTATTAACATTCTATCAAACAGGTCCGAATGGACTTTTTATTTTTCTAAAGTGTTCAATTTGATTTTACAATCAACGATCTTTTATTTTTTAGAATATTAAATACTATTCAGCATCTTTTTTATTCTTTTTTCTGCCTAAGCCTTCATATGTAATCTTCATTGCAGCGGACATGTTAATTGGAAGTAAGAATACTAATAGTAATAACCCAATATCCACACATAATGCAACTTCAATTAAAGTTGGGACACCTGATGGAATTAAGGCTGCAAATGTACCACCAAGGATGATAGCAGCAGAAATTACTACAGTTCCAATAATGTCACAAGCTTGAAGCATCTTCTCACTTGTAGTCCAGCCTGGGTTTACTTCTCCTAATTCACGATAACGCATCATTAAGAAGATCGAGTAGTCAACACCTAAGGCAACGATCATGATAAAGCTAAAGAATGGAGTATTCCAAGCTAATAATGATCTACCTAATAAGGCGTGAACTAACCATTGGTTAATAGATAGAGAAGTTAAGTAAGCAATTACTAAAGTACCTAGAATAAATAATGGTTGCAATACTGATCTAGTAACAAAGATCAAAGCAATTCCGATACCTACCAACATAATAATTGCAGTTCTTAAGAAGTCGCTACTTGCAGTTTCTTGAGTATCATAAATCTTTTCGGATTGTCCACCCATAGCAATAGTTGAGCTTTGAAGGCTGGTACCCTTCACTGACTTCTTAACCATGTTGCTGAGTTCGTGAGCTTTCTTTGCCCCTTCAGTTGAAGCTGGGTCTAATTTCAAGATAATGATAATCTTAGTAGATTTCAAATCAGAACTCATGTAGTTATCAAGAGCTGGTTTGAAAGTTGATGAATGAATCATCTTAGCTGGGATGTAGAAAGTCTTACCAGCAGCTGAATCTGCTAAGCCAGTTAAGTATTCTTGGCCTTCACCTAAACCGTTATTAACTTTATCAATTCCAGCGGTAATCTTAGGATTATTTGATGCAATTTGACCAGCACCATTTGCTAATTGACTTGCACCACCATTAAGTTGACCAATACCACTTGCTAATTGGCCTGCGCCACCATTAAGTTGGCCAATACCATTGGCTAATTGATTAGTTCCGCTTAGTCCGGCTTGTAAGCCTGTGTTCAATTGACTGGCACCGTTTGCTAATTGTCCAGCACCATTTGCAAGTTGACTAGAACCTGACACACCAGCTTGTAAGCCTGTTGCAAGTTGACCTGCACCGTTGTTTAAGCGAGATGCGCCTGAATTAAGTTTATTAGCCCCAGCTACTCCTTGAGCCATAGCGCCTTGAACTTGTGTTAAGCCAGAGCTCAATTCACTTAAAGCTGTGCTTGCCCCTGGTAATGCTTGGTTTGAAGCATCTGCTAATTTATTTACATTTTGCTTCAATGTTTGTAATTCCTTAAGTGAACCAAGCGAATTACCAACTTTAACTGCAGAATCACCTAATTTTTTATCAGCATCTGCCGCTGCTTTTAAGTTTCCTGCCACCTTTGTTAAACTAGATAAACCAGAATTTAACGCTTGAGACTTTTGTTCAGCTGCAGAATTTACCTTACCTAAAATGCTATCAAAGGCTCCACTCATTATTTGTTTTTGTTGGTCATTCAACTTAGCACTATTCATTGCTTGAGCATAAGCTTGAGTAAGTTGGGCTTTTTCACTATCACTCATAGTAGCTGATGATCCTTGAACATTATTTAAGCTATTTAAAGTAGCCCCAGCTTCTTTTAATTGTGTAGCGATAATTCCCGCCTGTGTACCTACATTAGTTAATTCCTTCTTTATTTCATCAGAATCGATTGAATTAGAACCAGAATTTAGCTTTTGATTTAATAATTGAATATTCGCATTTAATTCTGGTAATCCGTGTTCTAATTTTTGAATATTTGCCTTATCTTTGGCACTCAATTTTCCTGATAACTGAGTACTCATAGAATTTAATTGGTTAACAAAGTTTTGTGTACCCTGACTCAATTCTCGTGTACCGTTTTGCAAGTTAACAGCACCATTCACTAACTTAATCGTACCGTTCTCAAGTTGTACAGCACCTTGTTGCAAGTTCAAAGTACCACTCTCTAAACGACCAGCACCAGTAGCCAATTGCATCGTACCCACTCTAAGTGTATTAGCACCATTTTGTAGACGTGTAGTACCACTTAACAATTGATTTGCACCACTTTGAAGACGACCAGTACCATTAGAAAGTTGATTTGCACCGTTCTGCAATTGAACAGCACCATTGGTAATTTGCTTGCTACCGTTACTTAAAGTGCCCAAACCATTTCTGGCTGTATTTACACCTGAGTTAACAGTTCCTAATTGATTATCAACGTAAAGACGTTTAATAGACTTACCATTTGGTTCAGTTACTGATGAAGCAAATTTCACGTCTGGATCAGCTTGAATTTTCTTAACAATCTGATCAATTTCTTTTAAGCTCTTCTCATTGTCGAGTTTATGACCACTTTGAATATATAAGGTTGAGTATTCTGGTGTACCTTCAGAGAAGTGATCTTGCAGTAATAATAGCCCGGCCTTTGAAGGGGTAGAGTCAGAAATTTCATCTGCATCGTTATAGTTCAAATTATTTGAATAGAACAAGCAGAATGGTAAAACTACAACAGCCATCACAACTAAATAAATAATTGGATGAGCTAAGCTTCCCTTAGAAAGAGCGTGCCATAATTTAGAATTACTTTCGCCTTCAAAATTCTTAACTGGCCAGAATAATTTCTTACCTAAAACAGCCATAAAGAATGGATTTAAGGTCAAAAGTACAACTAGTAAAACAGCAACACCAACAGCAACACCAACAGCTGATTGGTAAATTGAGAATTTAGCTAGTCCTAAAGCACTAAATCCAATTAAAATTGAGGATCCAGAATAAAGGATGGTCTTACCAGCTTTACGCAAAGCATCGTTTGTCGCATCGTGGTTCGACATCCCCTTACTCAAGTTCTCTTTAAACTTGTCATACAGCAGGATATTGTAGTCGGTCCCAATACCAAACAGAACAATAACCATGAAAACTTGAGTAAAGTTTGAAAATGGAAAGTTAAACTTCTCTACTAAATTAGTAACAATTGAAAATGAAGTAATAAAGGAAACTCCAACTGTCAATAATGAAATTATTGGTACAATTGGTGACTTAAATACAATTACTAAAACAATAAAAATAAAGAAGATAGTAATTAATTCAGTCTTTTTAATACCTTCCTGAACTGAAGCCGAGAAGTCATCTTCAAGGATTCTTACCCCAGTTACATATGTTCTAATTCCAGATGTTTTAACTGCTTTAGTTAAAGACTTATTAACATTAGACACAGTCGAATGATCATTTGCAATATTCAATTGCACAATTTCAGTCGTTTTATCTTTTGAAATTAATTGTGCTTTTGTAGCGTAATTATCATTCGGGGTCATCATTGACTTAATACCCAGCTTTTTCTTGTTGTCTTTCAAAAAGCGAATAGTATTGTCAATTTTCTCCTTATCACTTGAGGTTAATTTTCCATGCTTTTTATTAAAAACAACCCCTACAACATAAGTATTATCTTGCCCGTGTCCTCACTTACTTTCGATGTTTGTCGCAATCGAGCTTTGAACATCTTCAGGAAGTGAAATTTCCGAATGCTGACGCGTTAAAGCATCTACATCTGGCAATGAAAAGATCGCAATCAGTAGAATCGCAATCCACGCTACCAAAGCACCAAGATGGTTTTTCAGTAATTTCATGTATACTTTCCTTTCCTCTATTTTGTACCCTCAACTTGAAGTTTTGGCGCTACAAGTCGCAAAAGCATCTCATGGTAATTATCATCAGCTTCTTTTTCTGTTTCATCGATCACATAACGATCTAAGAAAACGTATCCCAAGACTGCTCCCAGCAAACTGTGCAGGGAGACGATATTTTTATTATCTACATCCAGCTTTTCTCCTAGTTCTACTATTTTCATAACTTCTTCGTGAATTTGTTCATTTTGAACATATTCATTTAATCCATAGTAAATTCCAGAAATTGCTTTATCATGTAGCAAAAAATCTCGTATCTCATCTGCGAATCTAAACAAGGCGTCTAAGCCCGAATGACCTATTATCTTTTTCGTTAAATGTTGCCGCAAAACTTGTAGTCTATTCACGCAAACTAGAACTAACAGATCATTACGATTAGCAACATAATGATATAAAGACTGAGATCTAATCCCTAATGCCTTTGCCAAGGCTGGCATGGTTAGCTCACTTAGTCCCTTATCACTAATAATTGCTATTGCTTGATCAATTACTTTTGAGCGGTCTAAAGCTCTTTTTTTAGCCAAGATAATCACCTTCTTTTTGTGTACTCATATACTTTAACACGACAACCTGTAGAAAACAATCTACAATGTGTAGAAATTTATCTACTTTTTGAGCAAAAAGAAAAAGGAGTCACGAAACTCCTTTAATATAGTTATCTTTGTTTAATCATCCAATTATTAATTGCATCTCCAACTTTAGCTAGATCTGCATCTTCCTCACTAACCATTGCCATTGCATATGTTTTTCCGTTTTCTTGAATTAAGGCTGCGCCTTGTTTTTTATCAGCTATTCTATAAACTACGCCATTAATATTTTTAGCTAATCCTTTTTCGGGGAAATTAGCTAATTGACCTAAAATCTGATTATCAATATCATTGCCTAACACTTTCCCCTGATATAGTTTCTGCATAGTCGTAACTAAATCATTGCTACTGGTTTTCCCGGCAAAATCCTTACCAAAATTTTCTGTAATTTCAGTCTTGCTTGCGCCAAATGTTTTTGCAGTTTTATTTACTTTATCTTTTCCAATTTTATTTAAGATGATATTAGCCGCATTATTATTTTGCTGCCGTATCATTAAATCGAGCAAGTAAGTATAAGAATAGGCCATATCAGCCTTCAATACTTTATCTCCACCGTTTAAATCACTTGCTTTAACTTTATATGGAGTAGCAGAATTTAAGCTTTTATCTTGAACTGCCTTGTAATAAGCAAGTAGGACGTATAATTTCAAGACGTTTCCTGCATTTAAAGTGTCTTGACTAGTATTAGTTAAATCGGTAAAAACTTTAGTACTATTCAAGTCTTTTACGCTTATTTGATAATTGCCTTGAACATTTGAGCTTGCCTTAACAATAGCCTTAGCTAAGCTTTTATTACTATTTTTTGAAATAGCAGCTTCGCCAATCTCGCTTTCTCCATTAGTTAAACGAGTCTGCTTACTGCCCTCTTTCATTTTGCTTTTTTGAGCTACTTTCGCGGTTGAATTTCCATATATCTCCAAAGTTTGTGTCTTCATATGATTTATGCTTGTCATATAAAAAGCTAAAGCACAAAAGGATGACAAAATTGCTCCTAAAAAGATTTTATTTTTCATTAAAATTCTCCTTAATTACATATTTTTATTTTATCATGCAATTTAATAAAAATGCTTTAAAGATAAGGATTATTATATTTCTTACTTATCTTTTTATTTAGATAGGATCAGTTGAATGCGTTCACAAATTGATTTTTTTTTAGTACAATAATTCCAGTATTAATATTTACAGTGAGGGATAATTAATTATGTTGAAATATATGATTGGTATTGACGCAGGTGGTACACACTCTACGGCAATTGCTTATGATGAAAATGGTAAAGAATTAGGTCGTGCAGAATCTGGCCCAGGTCAAATCAACAACGACTACGAACTTGGTATTAAAAACATTGCTCAAGCAGTTAACGAATTGCGCGATAAGATTGACGGTGACTGTATCAAGGTCTTAGCCGGAATTGCTGGTTTATCAGTTGTTGGCAATGCTCCAGAAGTTGCGGCAACTATTTCTTCAATGGTTGGTAACATTCCAACCCGTGCCATTACTGACTCACTTCTTGCCCTTTACAATGGTCTTGAAGGAGCAGATGGTGCTCTAGTTATTGCTGGTACTGGATCTGTTGTTAATGGTCGTCAAAATGGCTCATTAATTGCTGTTGGTGGTTACGGTTCTTTACTTGGAGACGAAGGTAGTGGCTATGCTATTACCAAGGCTGCTCTTCAATCTGCACTTCTTAGCTGGGACAAACGCGAGAAGAATTCCTTAATTGACTTATTTGTAAAAGAATTTAATGTTGACAACATGGGGGAAGTTCCGGCTAAGTTTTACAGCTTAACTAGTCCAGAAGTTGCTTCAAAAGCTGTCAAAGTTGCTAAACTGGCAGATAGCGGCGATGAAGATGCTCGTAAGATCATCGCCGATCAAGCTCATCTTTTAGCACGCGATATTATTATGTGTTTAGATCGTTACGAAGATCCTAAGCCAATGCGCATTGCTTTAACTGGTTCAGTTCTTTCAAACAATGCTATGATGCGTTCCTACATGGAAGCTGAAGTTAAAGAAAAATACCCAGATGCAGTATTCAGCGTTTCAAACGGTGAAAACGCACGTGGTGTAATTTTTGATAAGAGTAAAGACTACCGTTACTTCACTAACCATAACGATGATGAATAATTAAAAGTTAAAAAGGCCTCGGAATTCTATTTTCCGAGGTCTTTTTCTGTCTATAAATCTTTATACATTAAGATGTGATCAATGCCAGCTTCATTAAATATATTGCCCTTCACTTGATAGTCAAGATAATCGTAAAATGGCTTAGCTGTCATCTGTGCATGGCAATATAATCTATCAACTCCATTTTCTTTTAAATAATAGTGAACTTCTTCCAGCATCTTGCTTCCTAGATGCATCCCCCGTGCTTTCTTTGAAACTACGACGCGTCCTAAATACCAAGCTCCATTTTTATCTTTAAAAATTCGGCAAGTAGCTAATGCATTATCGTTACTTTTATTTAAAGTAAAAACATGAATAGCATAGAAATCCTCATCATCTATTTCAGGCACTGTGATTTTTTGCTCGCTAACAAAAACTTCATTTCTTAATCTTTCAACACAAAAAGCCTCTCGTCCCGTCATTTCATCAATTGCTTTAAAATAAAACCTCATTACTTTAACTCCTTAACTAAAATAAAGTCTGTTTGAGGATCATCTCCAACTACAAATGTATGTTGACTAACTCTCTTAAAGCCATCTTTTTTGTAAAAAGCCTGAGCTTGATAATTTTTCTCCCAAACACCAAGCCACATATTAGCCTTGTTCTTTTTCCTAGCCAGTTCCTCAGCTAGTTTAATTAAAACCAAGCCAAATCCCTGATGCTGAAAGTTTTGTTTCAAGTAAATTCTTTCCACTTCTAAAGCATTGTCTGCCACCCGCTCTGTTTGAGCATCGCCTTCATTTACCTTTAAATAGCCAGCTACTTGATTATTTACAATTAAAAAATAAAAATTACTATTTTTGTTTTCGATTTCAGATCTCAATTTTTCTTCTGCATAAGCTTTATTCAGAAATTTTTCCATGTTTTCAGTACTATTTTGCGAGCCAAAAGTCTCTGAAAAAGTCTCGCGCGAAATCTGTTGTAAGTCTTGAATATCAGCTATCGTCACTTTTTTTATTTCATATGCTTGCATCATCCTAGTACTCCCTTTTTCCACCATTCTTTACAAAGCTCCAATTCTCATTAGCATTTTTTTCAATAATGCTCAAATATCTTCCTAACTCAGCTTGTTCAGTCTTACTTAGTCCCTTTATCATTAGTTCATTGGAATAAGTATTTTCTTTTTCTATCTCTTTCGCTAATTTTTCACCAGCTTCTGTGACAAAAAGATGCTTAATTTTCTTATTAACCTCATCATCTTTTTTAAAAACAAGTCCTGCCTGTTCAATCTTTCTAACTCCACGTGAAGTAGTAGTGCGATCGATATTCAATAATATAGCTAATTGATCAGAAATAATTCCAGGACGTTCAAAAATTCGAACTAAATATAAGTATTGTCCCCGATTCAACTTCAAATCCTTAAATTCAATATTCGCAATCGAATCTAATGCCCGTGAAATTGAACCGATTTGTCTTAGAATATCCTCTTTTTCCATGTTTACTCCTTTTATTTTTATCTAGTATATTTCACTATTGTTGTAAATGCAACAATATTACTAATTTATATTAAGTTGATCAGTTGCTTTACCTACTAACAATAAGTAAAATTTATCTGAAAGAATTAGTAAGGAGAGTACAAAATGATTTTAAGAAATATTGGAGTTATTCTAACAATCCTTGTCGGAATAGAACATATTGGAATTATGTGGTTAGAAATCTTTGGAAAGCCCGATTTACAAGCCAAATCATTTGACATGGATATAAATTTTGTTAAACAACCTGCTGCCAAAACTGCCTTAGCCAACCAAGGCATCTATAATGGAATGTTAGGTTTATTAATTTTAATCGTATTTTTCTTCTTTAGAATGCCAACTTTAATCACGATCTGGCAACTATTACTAGCATTTGTTGTAGTTGTTGCTATTTTTGGCGGTTTTACAGCAAGTAAAAAAATTTTTGTTGTTCAGATGTTACCTGCGTTAATTGCCTTTATTCTACTTTTCTTTTAAAAATCATCAAAAAAATGAGGATTGTCATCACGACAGTCCTCATTTTTTTACTTAATATTCTGTTTTTATTGATTCCAAGCACTTTGGAACTTAGTCTTACCAGCATCAATTTGTGAATTCCAGCTTTGACCCTTCTTTGCTTGTGCAAAGATGTTTTGCATAATTGAATTCAATTGAGTGTATGCGGCATTACTGTTCTTAACTACAGGAACACTGTATAAGTGCTTCATTGCCTTATCTAATTGAGCAGGAACTTTAGTCTTAGTTGAGTTCTTGTAAGCACTAGAATTAATTACTTTATTAGTTACAGGAATGTATCCAGTCTTATCAGCCCAAGTTAATTGTTGGTCCTTACCTAACAAGTACTTAATGTACATGAAGGCAGCTGCTTTTTGTTGAGCAGTACCCTTGTTAAACATGTAAATATCAGTACCTTGTTGCATATTGTACTTAGAAGGACGAGGTGCAACACCGTATTGGAACTTGTTACCAACACCCATCTTAACGAAGCCTTCACCAGCACTAGTACCTACAAACATAGCAATCTTTTGGTTAGAAAAGTCACCTGAAAGGTAGCCAGCTGAACCAGCAGTCTTAAAGTAGCCAGCCTTAATACCATCAGCATAGTAATTAATTACTTTCTTAGACTTAGAACCAGTAAAGTTGATGTTCTTAGAGAAGTTTACGCCTTCATCCTTCATACCTAAAACGTAGTAGTTTGAAAGTGAGTCAAATCCAGCACCAACAACTTTGTGGTTACTCTTTTCATAGATCTTCTTAGAAGCTGCCTTTAATTCAGACATAGTCTTTGGTACTTTAACACCGTATTTGTCTAATAAATCCTTGTTGTAAGTTAACATTTCAACAGATTTATTAAATGGAATACCATATTGAGTCCCCTTAATTTGAGCACCCTTTAATAATTCTTCACGGATATCACTCTTTTTAGCTGAACCCCAACCAATCTTACTATTATTAATGTAAGGGGTCATATCAACTAAGCGTTTGCTGTTAGCGGCATTTAATAGCCAGCCAGGATAAGCTTGAGTAATTGTAGGTAAGTTATTTGGTGATTGCAAAGTTGAGTTAATCTTTGCTTGCAAATCATTGTACTTACCTTGGTTTTCAAGCTTAATAGTAATGTTAGGATTCTTCTTTTCAAAATCCTTAGTCAAGCTTTGCAAAGTCTTTTCTTGAGTACCAGTCATACCATGCCAGAAAACAACAGTAGTCTTCTTGGTAATCTTAGTTGGAATATCAGCAGACTTACTACTTGAGCTATCATTACTCTTAGAATTTGAGCAAGCAGTAGTGCCAACAAGGGCTAAAGCAGCAACTGCAACTGCTGCAAATTTTTTAGTGAACTTCATATGTTCCTCCCAATAAAAACAACAACAAAATAAAATTTTAATTTTAACTAAGCGTAAATACCTCTCCGCGCTTAGGTAAAATCCTTTCTCCAAATGGGTTTTCTTCTAATTCAGGATGCAATGTGTGCACTGGAGCCAAGATTTTCGGCTCAAAACCCGCAATAATTTCTTTTAATTCAGCTACATCCGCATGTCCTGAGCAACGCAAAGTTATTAATTCAATTCCACGCTTCTCAATATTTTCAATAAACGGAGCATAGGCTGGATCAAAATCCCCTAAAGGCTCGGCATTACTGTGAATGTACAAGCCACCTTGTTGTAATTGATCATAATGACCAACTACTTGCCAGAAATATTGATGATCGTCCTTTAAAAGATCTTGATAACTAATTTCAAGATCAGGATCAAGCGCATCAATTTTTTTATCTTCTGGTAAATAATAATAAGGAACATCTTGCTTTAATGCTAGCTTCAAGAGTTCAGCACGTTTAGCATGAAGGACTACTTTTCGAGGTGAATCTGAAATGATTCTCAAAATTCGCTCTACATTTGTAGGATAAGTATTAAAAGTTAATTGGCGCTTCGGATTATCTTTTTGGTATTGAACTATTCTTTTTGTCAATTCAATTTCATTCTTAACGCCTTTAAATTCCTCGCTATCGTCTTCACTACGATCTGGCCATGAAACACCAGTACCTTCAATAATTAGCATATCACATCCCTTACCAGCTGCCATAAATTTACGCACCCAATCAGGATGATAGCCATGCAGACGTATATCACCAGTATGAACAATTGTTTTATCTGGCGTCTTCATAATTAAACCTGTTGCCCCATAAGCATCGTGGTCACTTGGGACAACTGTTAAAGTTATGTCACCAACATGAATTGGCTCATTTAACTTAGCAGCAATTATTGGGCGAGTATAATTTTTAGGCTTATCAGCCGCTGGCAATAAAAATTCGCCATCACGATTTAGCACTGGCAACAAGGCTGCTGTTAATGGACCTGCATATAAAGGAATTTCTGGCGCTAACAAGTTCATTGCCTTACTGTGATCTAAGTGAAGATGAGAAATATATGCTGCGCTATGTTCCCACCGTTCATGATCAATTTCTTTTCCTGTAACTTTAGGATCATAGAAATCTGGCACATCACCAATTAGTTGATACTTGAGCAGAGTAGCAAAATCTTCATCTTCCATTTTTAGCCCTAATTCTGGACGATATACTTCTCCTAAATCAAACAATACATGCGACTTATCATAAGCCACTTCAATCATTGGGCCACCGATGGTAGTTAATCCATTATAAAAAGTAACTTTAGTTTTAGGCTTTGAGGTCATTACGTACTACTCCTCGAATAATTTGCTTTCTAAAAATGAAGTAAACAATTAAAACAGGAACAACTGTTAAAGTTGCTGCTGCTAATTGCAGTTGCGTTTGAGCTCCTGCATCTGACGCAAATGCAGCTAACCCATTGTTTAATAAACGCATCTTATCTTCATTTGTAACCAATAATGGCCATAAGAATGAATTCCAGCCAGAAATAAAACTAAGTAACGCTACAGTAATTAACCCACCTTTAGACATTGGAACTAAAATTCTCCAAATATATTCCCAATCAGAAGCCCCATCGATCATGGCTGCTTTATAAATTGTTGGCGAAATTGCTGTGAAGTAGCTTTGCAAATAATACATATAGAAGATTGAAGTTAAGAATGGTAAAACTAATCCTAAATAAGTATTCAATAAGCCTAAATGAGCAATCGTGTTATAGTTGGTAAAAATTATTGCTTCTCCAGGCACCATTAACAATGAAAGAAAGACCAATTGAATTAATCCTTTTCCCCTGAACTTTAAGTTAGTCATTGCAAAAGCACCAAGGATTGAAGTAAATAGAGTAACAATTGTTGTAGTTGCTGCTGTGATAAAGGTATTCAAAAAATATCTTGCAAATGGCGCTTGTTCGAATACTTTTTGATAGTTACTCCACCTAAAGACTTTAGGAATCAAAGTTGGCGGAATAGTCGTGGTTTCTTGATATGACATCAAGCCACCTAAAATCATATAAATAAATGGGAAAACAGTTATAATGCCAAAAATTCCAATGAATAAATAGACAAAAATCATTCCCCAACGTAATTTTTTCTGCTTCATTTTAACTGTTCACCTTTTTCATCAATTTTCTTTGTAAGAAAGTTACGAACAATATAAATAGGAACAAGACCACAGTAGCAGCCATAGCTACGCCCGGAGTTCCAACAATTTGGAATTTATTATAAATATAGTAAACTGCCGTCATTGCTGAATTTCCTACTCCAGCTTGTCCATTAAATAATGCATAAACTTGAGTATAGATCTTAAATGCCCCAATTAAGTTAACTGTTAAAAGAAAAGCTAAGGTTGGTACTAGTTGAGGAACAGTTATCCGCCAAAATTTTTCTTTACTTGTTGCCCCATACATATCAGCCAAAACATAGTAATTCGGTTCAATATTTCTTAACGCACCCATTAAGATAACAATATTAAAAGCTAAGGATGACCAGACACCAAAAATAATTAGTGAAACAAGACTTAAGCTAGGATTATCTAACCAATCTGGTTGCGGTAAATGAACAAGTTTTAATAAGAAATTCAATAGGCCATATTCACCATTGAAGATGTAGCGAAAAACAATTCCGATTGCAATTGTACTTGTAACATATGGCATAAAGAACATTGTTTCAAAGAAAGCTGTATGCTTAATTTTAGAAAAAATAAACCAAGCAAGGGCAACAGAAATTATTAAAGCAATTGGAACAGCTAAAAATGAATAAATAGCTGTATTCATAATTGCACGCCAAAATTCTGGATCACTAAAAATATACTGATAGTTTGAGAAGCCATTAAAATGCAGATCAATTAATGGGCCTCCCTCAAAACTCATCGTAAAGGCACGTAAAATCGGCCAGATGCTAAATACAGTAACGCAAACAATTGCCGGTGCTAAGAATAACCAAGCTTTTTTCTGATTATCTTTCATTAATAGATTCGCTCCCCATCTGGCTTAAATAAGTAAATGCGATCCAAGTTCATCTTAAATTTAACTTTATCTCCGCGTTTTACTTCTTGCTCTAAATCAATTAATGCACGTTGACTAATTCCAGCATGATTAAACTTTAATACACGCTCACGTCCAATTAACTCAATATCATCGATCACTTCAGAGAGTTCGCCTTCATCAGCTAGCTTCAAGTTTTCTGGACGAATACTTAATGTATAATCGCCATCTGTTAATTCGCTTCTAAATTTTGAGCTATTTAACTTTGCAACTGGAATTTCAAAATCTGAGCCAACAATTTGATCATTTGCTACCTTAACATCAAAGTTATCAATTACTGGATTACCAATAAAGTTAGCCACAAATTGATTATTTGGTTCTAGATAAAGATCTTGTCCCTTATCATCTTGTTGAATTACACCATTATGGAAAAGAATAATCTTATCTCCAATTGATAAAGCTTCTTCTTGATCATGCGTAACAAATAAGGTTGTAATGCCAACTTCTTTAACTAAATTACGAATCTCTTCACGAATCTTTAAACGCAGGCGTGCATCTAAGTTGCTTAGCGGTTCATCCATTAATAAAATCTGGGGTTCTTGCACTAAAGCACGTGCAATTGAAACACGTTGTTGTTGACCACCAGAAAGGTTACCTGGTTTTTGATCAGCCAACTCTTCAATATGAGTTAACTTCATAAATTTTTTGGCAATTCTTTCAGCCTCGTCTTTAGGCTTCTTATTCTTTCCAACTGTCATTGGAAACATTACATTTTGTAAGACTGTCATATGAGGGTACAAGGCATAGTTTTGAAAAACATAGCCAATATTGCGATCTTTGGGCGCAACATTAAGAAGAGACTTACCATTTACAATAATGTCTCCTCCAGTTGGATTCAATAAACCCGCAATCATATTTAAAGTAGTGGTTTTCCCACAACCACTAGGACCCAACAAACATACCAAGTCGCCTTTCTTTACGGAAAAGCTAACAGATTTAATTGCTTGGTAACCATTCTCATAAGTTTTTTCTAGGTTATTTACCTGAATGAATTTATCTTCGTTCATATATCTCTCACTACTACATTTAGATTTAAATCATATTACACCACAAATTTTATGATAAAAGCAACAAAATCACAAATATTTTTTCAGTAAATAATTCGTACTTTGTGAATTTTTTATTGCTTTTTTGTGGATAAGGTGTGGATAATAATATCATTTTAAGAACATTTTCATATAAAAAATATTAATAAATCGTATTTTGCTACTTGCATTTTTTAGTTTTATGTTTTGTATTGGTTTTCTCAATATACAAGATAGAGAAAGTCGAACAATAAAAAAACACTACATCTTGTGCAGTGTTTTCTCAAAAAATTATAAATTATCGCCGCGTTCAAATTGAAATTTAGATGTATTTAATGCTTGTCTAGTTAAGTCACTAATCAGTTTCTTAGTTTCAGTAGTAATATGAGCAGCAGTTTCAGCATTAGCAGCCGTTAAATATTTAGTTTGTTCTTTTCCAGACATTTCTCTTGCTTTCTCATCAGTTGCTGAAACGCGACTTACAGCATAACTTTGACATTCATCTCTAAAGTTATCAACTTGGTAAATAAATTGATGATATCTTGGTTCTACTAATACTTGTAAGCTCTTATATAACCAATAAGCACTAGATTCAGGCGTAACCATATGACTAGCTTTTTGATAGTTAAGTGGCGTGTCATCAATATTGGTATAGAAAGGTACATAAGGACTATAAGCATAAAAACCAAAGTTAATCCATTGAATACCAGCTATTTCTTTAGGTACATCATTTCTAATTTGAAGAATACAACTAGATTGGTTTCTATCTAAAGCAATTGACCTGAACATCTTTTGCTTCTTATCATCCCCAGAAGCAAAAGATCCCATTGGATCATATTCAGTCCCGTTATAGTGACTTGATAAGAAATACTCTACATCTTCAACGCCAATCTTCTTTTCAGGCTTTCTGATAAATGGCATTTCTTGACTTAGAGGATCTTGTTCAACACTAGGGTTAAACAACTTTTGACCATACCAAGTTCTAGGAGTGTTGTAATAACTATCAGCTTCAGCTTTAGTACCGAAAATATCTCTAAAACTCCACTTGTCATCAGTACTTGGATTCAAATGGTTCTTTTCCACAAAATCACGAATTGTAGAAGCATACATAAAATTCTCATGATCATCAAAGTCGATATCTTGAATAACCATAATATTCGGACAAATTGCATAAGAATCTTCTGGAATTCTTTGAGCAACCCATTGATGGCCAGCACCAGTTTCAAAATACCAAACTTCATTGTGATCAGAAAAAGCGATACCGTTACTTTCACCAGTACCATATTTTTCAATTAACTTACCTAAGCGTTCCACACCCTCACGAGCACTTTTAACGAATGGTAAAACAAGATACACCATGGAATCTTCATCAACACCATTTTTAACTAAAGGATCATGTCCTAAACAGCGAGCATTGGTTGCTTCAGTTTCAGTAGCTGACATTGCTACGTTATATTCATTAATTCCTTGCTCATCCCAGCGACCTTCTGAAGCATCTGCTGTTGGTGTAGCAGTCCACTTGCAGCCATGCCCCTTTAAGTGAAGCTTCAAGCCGTTATACTTTGATACATAGTCTTCATCATAGTCCTTAGCTTCATGAACGACAAAAAGCTTTTCATTAATACCACCATAACCATCTTCATCACGTGCAATGATAGTTGAACCATCAATTGTAGCTTTTTTTCCGACAATCATTGCCGTACAGTTATCTTTACTTTTCTTCATTGTTTTCTCCTAAAAATTATTTATTGATTAACTACCATATTACGATCTATTTTAGCCCTACCATTATTATAATCAAACACATAATCAGGCTGCACGTTAAAAAGATAAACATTAAAGTTCAAATTATTGTTCAAGCTTATTGCCTGTAAATTAATACCACGCGCCATTAATTCATTTCCCCTAAAAATTGGTGTTGCTTGAAAAATAATTTTATTTCCTTGTTTTAAAGAATTTCGAACTTTTCCCTCAAAAATGGTCTGGATTTTTTGATTAGAAAATGCAGTTTGCGTAAATAAATTTTTCGGATTATTTTGATCACCTGACTGATTATTAGGATTATAGTTACCATCCTGATCAATTCCTGCCGAAATTGAATAAGCAATCAAATGACCACGATTATAGATCTGCGTTCCATTTTCTCGGTTAGAATGCCATGCCGTAGGATTTATAAATTGTCTTACTCTTAAAGAATCATTAGCCACATTTCTTGGTTCGAGAAAAGCAGTATTTGAATGAGAAGTACGATTTAAATTATCTAAATTAGAATAGATTACCTTATTAACTTTCCAGGCATTCTTAATCAATGTCGACTTATTATTATTTACGTAGACATAAGCCTTGTCGCCACTTTTAAAATCCAAATTGGCTAGTTTTTGATAATCATCACTAGATAATCCGCCATAATTAGTATTAGCTGTTGTAGCCTTATTTATTACTTGTTGAGAACTACTTGGTTCTTGACTTTGATTTGATGTATGGTTAGAAGATTGAAGCTTAAACCAACCACCCCAAATAATAATCACAATTGCTATAATCCAGTTTGCTACTGTATTTTTTTGCTTTTTTCTATATTTTCTTCTCTTTGCCATTTCCTATTCCCCTAGCTTTATTTCTTTCAGTATAGATATTTGAACGTATGTTTGCAATATGATTAATAAGTTTTTATTCATTTAGACTGCTACAATAAACATGGCAACTCTATCAAAAATAGAAAGAAGAAAAAGAATGGAATATTTCAATTTAAACGATGGGAATCGTATCCCCAAAATCGGTTTTGGAACTTATAAATTAAACGGTTCTCGCGGCGTTTTTGCTATCCAAGCAGCCTTAAAAAATGGTTATCGTCTACTAGATTCCGCTGTTAATTATGAAAACGAGGGAGCTGTAGGGCGTGCCATCAAAAATAGTAGTGTAAACCGCGACAATATTTTTATAACTTCTAAATTACCTGGGCGTCATCACAAATACCAAGAAGCACTTGAACAAATTCAAGAATCTCTTTACTCTGCCGACCTCGACTATTATGATCTCTATCTAATCCACTGGCCAAATCCAAAGGAAAACCACTACCTTGAAGCTTGGCAAGCCATGATTGATGCACAAAGATTCGGCTTAATTCGCTCAGTAGGAGTTTCTAACTTCGAACCAGAACATATTGAATACTTATACCGTGAAACTGGTGTTATGCCAGCTGTTAACCAAATCGAACTGCATCCTTACTGGTCAAGTAAAAAAGTTCGTGAGTATGATAATCAACATCATATTATTACTGAAGCTTGGAGTCCGCTTCAGCGTGGTGGTGAGGCCTTTCAAGAAAAAGAAATTATTGAATTAGCACAGAAATATCACAAATCTCCCGCTCAAATAATCTTACGCTGGGAAACGCAAATCAATGTTGTGCCAATTCCAAAAGCCAGTTCTTATGAGCACCAACTAAGCAATTTAGACATTTTTGATTTCAAATTAACTCCTGAAGAAGTTCAAAGCTTAATTGATTTAGATAAAGAATCCGCACGCCGTTTCGATCCGAATGAGCACGAAGAATTCTAAAGAAAGCAGGTAAAATCTTCATGCAAGCAATTTTAAATAAACGAGTTTCAAAAATTGCTTTATTTTATGATCTCGTTTTTGTCTACATGATCTCTAAAACAACTGAGATACTTCATCATCTTGAGCATGGCCTTGTTTCCCCTACATCTTTTGCACTATTTGCATTAATTGTTATTATCTTTATTAATTCATGGATGGTTCAAACTGTCTTTACTAATCGCTATGGGATAGGTAGCTGGGCAGACATTGCTTTTTATTTCATTGACATGATGATTCTGCTTTACATGTCTAACTCTTTGGACACAAACAACCTAACTGAAATGAAAATTTTATTTATTTCTGCTGGTTTACTTTCTTTTACTTTAGCAAGTCATTACTTAATTAATTATTTTCAAACTAAAAGTGAAATTGATCAAAATATTTCCCGGGCATTTTTTCTAATTTTAATTTTTAGATCAATTACTTTAATCATTGGCCGACTATTAGATAATATTCCTGGCTTTGTTTTAGCAGTCATTGGCATTATTTTTAGTTGGTTAATGCCTATTTTAACCACAAAATATACTATTAAACATCCTATTATTTTTCCTCATTTACTTGAAAGATTAAATCTTTTAGTAATTATTATCTTTGGTGAAACAATTATTGGAATTGCGGATTATTTTCGACCTAATACTTTTTCACTTTATTCAATTCTTATCTTTTTAACAGTCGCTTTATTATTTTTCACTTATGCTTTACAATTCGATAAGTTTACTGATGAAGATCAAGATGACGTTACAGGTAATGCTTTAATTTATTTACACTATTTAATAATCTTTGGAATCAGTCTAATTACTGTTAGCATTAAATTTATTCACGAAACAGACGCTAATTCTTGGTTTGCCGTCTTATGTCTATATTGCGGGGTTGGTTTATTTTATTTAGGATTATTATTTGCAACACGCTACAATAAACCGCAATTCAAATTAAGAAGATCTACTATTCTGGTCTTTTTAATTACAACTATAATTGGAGCAACTGCTTGCCTTATTTGGTCTAGTTTTGAGGTAATTACAATTCTAACTTTTATAATCGTAGCAATTAATATCAGCTGGTTAGTCCATCTTAATCTTCCCCACATAAAAAAAGGAATCCTACTATAGGATTCCTTTTTAGTATCTAGATTTTTAACTACGTGCCCAATTATCAAGCACATTTAAGAAAAAGCTCTCTGACCAAGTTCTAATGTTTTGCCCTTGTTTTTTCAGAGCTTTTGCCTTATTTAATTCAGTAACATCTGTTCTGAAGAAATCGTGATCACCAACTAGAACGTAATCCGTATCTTGCCCCACTTCTTCTTGAATAAAGCCGCCTAGATTTTTTACTGCGTTAGCTAATTCATACTCATCTAGGTCTAAATCACCAGCAATTACCACTTTTTTATGAATAAAAGGACTGCGAAAAGCTTGCGTTTGCTTAACAATATCAGGCCACTCACTAGTTAAATCTAAAGTTTTAACTGCCTCTTGTGCTCTAAGCATATGCTCTTGTTTAAATAGTTTATGAAACTCATCAAAAACCTTTTTAGTATCTAAGCAATCATCTAAACCACGGTGTTCTTGGTTCTCTGCAATATTCATTCGATGCATGCAATCAAGCAAGCGATTATGTCGCTCTTGTGGATAAAAGCTACGCGCCAAACGGTAAACATCTACATAGTCATTGTTTAAAACTGTCAAATGATACTTTTCAGCTAAATCATAAACAAAGTTCAAATCAAAATTTACATTATAGCCAACAATTGGATCACTGCCGATAAATTCGCGATACTTCTTAATTGCTTCTTGAACTGGTAATCCTTTTTCTTCAATAGCTGCTTCATCAATTCCATTTAATTTAGTAATAAAAGCAGGTACCTTATTATTATCAGGAAACTTCACTAATTCTGAAAAAGTTGCTACTACTTCTCCATGACGTACTTTCAAGCCACCCATTTCGGTAATTCGATCACGATATGGACTAAGACCAGTAGTTTCAACATCAATTAAAGTATAGTTTTCTGGAAAACCAGGCTTTTCAATTCCTTTTTGACGTATTTTATCTTGAGCAGCTGGAATTCGTAGCACACCTTGAATAACTGAAATACTCATTTTTTAACCTTCATTTTTAGAAATTTTTTCAATCACTTCAGGAAGCGCCATCCTTAACCCGGCACTTCTTTTTTGAATGTTATCAGGTAATTCATCCTGACTTAAATCGGCTGCAACATAATGCCAATCTTTAAATTGTTCTACTAATTTTACCATTGGATCAAGCAATTGTGGACTAGTTGGATCAACACCTAATTCTAAAACCACAACTTTCTTAGTTTGATTTCTAGTTAAAAACCACCGAAATCTTGTATTAGCATCTTCATCTGGGAAGAAATGTGCATTAAGCGGCATATGAATTTCCATTGGTGAATCACAATCTTCGCAGCGCGGAATCTCGCCTTGTCCATTAATATATCTCTTTACAACAGACAAATCAGAGTAAGTACCATGGTTTAATCCACTAGAACACTGCATTCTAGTCCAATCGCCAAAAACATCAAAAATTTTCTCTTGCTCAAATCCCGCTGTTTCAAAAAAGTGGCCAAAAGCACTGGTCGCAATAAAATAGTTCTTTCCATTTAAGAGCTCTTTTAATTGCTTCATTGCCTTACTTGGTTCATATTCAACTGAATATTCATTAATTAACTGACTCCAAAACTGCCATTTTTCATCCCAGGAATCAAAATTTTTGTCTAAGGCATCTGCAATAGTTTTAACATGATATTTTTTGCTTACTGCTTGATATTCAATTGGAAAAGCCGCGTCCTCAAACATATCAAGCCCCTCCATTTGTGCAAAGCCATTACCAGCAGTAACAATTACTGCATCTGCTTCAGCTAGCCATTTTTGTATTTGTTTAAAATCTTTCATGTTATTTCTTCCTTTTTATTTTTCAGAATATCCAACCAAACGTAGTTTTCCTTCGATATATTCTCCTAAAAAGACATCATCAATACTATTATAACCAGCTTTAGTTACTTCTTGTTCAAGCCAAGCACTAGATTTATGAATTAAATCTAAAACGTCATCATTAATTTGACCATCACTAATAATTGGAAAGCGAATATTATCTTCATCGTTTTCAATTACCGTTAACTGCCCATTTTGTTCAAAAATGCAATTTTTAACTTTTTCAACTGAATAAATTCCTCGACTCCTCAATCTAAACATTAATTCATTAGCTGAAATACCCGCCTTCATACAATTTCCAACTAAGACCTGACCATTCTTTATCACTTGAACCGGTTTTCCATCAATTAAATTACGAACCCAATTACTACGTTCACGTCCAAACTTCAAAATAAAAACTACTAAAGTCCAAATCACTAATACGAGTAAAAACTGAATAATTGTAATGCTGGAATTATAAATTAAACCACCAATAATTCCACCAAGGACATAATTTTGTAACTGATCTAATGCTGTAGTTGGTGCTAAATTGCTCTTACCAAAAACGTTAATCTGAATAATGAGAGTTAAGATCCCTAAAGCAAACTTAATAAATAATTGTGTATAATCCATCTTTTACCTACTTTTGTACATATACATGATGATCAATTACATGAGCACGAGTCAAAGTGTAACTATTATTATCTTCATTTAAATTCAATTGATAATCTTCATTTTTGGAATCGATTCGGATAATCATTCCATCTTGCAAGGTCGTCGAACTTACCATTACATCGCTTTTCTTAACATTTGCATCGTCTGCAATTGACTTAATAAAAGGAACAATTTGAGCAGCCTTTGATTTTTGCTCATTATTTTGAATATATTTTTCATACTGAGTACCAGCAAATAATACCAAAAATAAAAGTGCGATGATTCCTAAATCACGATACCTGGTATTAAAACGATCTCGCAAATAAAGAATAGTAAAAATAATCATCGCACTAGCTGCTACAATCATTAAGATATATAAGGCCGTCCGATCAGTGTTTTGGTGACTTTGAATATAATTTATTGTATAAAAATTCATTTAACTTAATACTTTCTCTTTAATGGACGTTCATCACGATTACTATTTAATAAAACATGTTGCCGAACAATTTCAATCAAAGTTCTAGAAAGCAATGCCATACTCTCAGTTGTTACATATTCATATGGCCCGTGGAAGTTCGCACCACCATTAAATAAGTTAGGTGTAGGAATGCCCTTTTCTGAAATAAAATCTCCATCTGTTCCACCGCGAAATGGAATAATTTTAGGCTTTAATCCTAGAACTTCATAGGCATGTAAAACTAAATTTACAACATAAGGATGTTTCTTAATTAAATCACCAGGACTACGGTATTGATCATGTAACTCTAAGGTTACGCGATCTTTTCCATATTTTTCATTTAACTTATCCACTAGGTCTGTGACTAACTTTTTCTTTTTCTCAAAGCCATCAGTATCAAAGTCTCGGATAATCAATTGAATTTGGGCATGATCAACATTACCGTTATTGGATAAAACCATAAAATAGCCATCAAAGCCCTTACTATTTTCTGGGACCTCATCAGCTGGCAAGCCTTGGATAAATTCACTAGACATCAAAGCGGCATTAACCATTAAGCCATATGCTTCTCCGGGATGAACAACTGTACCATGAAAATGAATTGTAGCAGCTGCTGCATTAAAAGTTTCAAAAGCAATGTCACCTGGATCTCCATTATCTAGAGTATAAGCGAACTCAACTGGAAAACGTTGAACATCAAAACGAGCTGCTCCTTTGCCAATTTCCTCATCAGGACCAAAAGCAACCCAAATATCACCATGCTTTACGCTAGAATTTCCTTTTAAATATTTGAGCATTCCTAATAAACCCGCAATTCCGGCCTTATCATCCGCTCCAAGCAAGGTTGTTCCATCAGCAGTAATTAAAGTCTCACCTAAGTGCTTTTTCAAACTAGAAAATTCACTTGTGGACAAAACTCGACCTTCTTTTAATACAATATCTTTTCCATTGTAGTCTTGATGTACTTGCGGCTGAACATTTTCTGCATTGAAATCAGCTGTATCCACATGGGCCACAAAACCGATCGGAGTAACTTGTTCATCTCTCACTGTGCCAGGTAGTTTTCCAACAAGATATGAATCTTTTTTAAAAAAAGAGATATTTTCTAAGCCTAAATTTTCTAATTCTTGTTCGATTATTTTTAGCAATTCAATTTGTCCAGGTGTTGTTGGTACTTCTTTACTTTGGTCATCTGAGCGCGTGTTTACTTTACAATATTCAATAAATTTATCTTGAATATACGCTTGATCAATTACAGCCATTTTAACTACATTCCCTTCTCCTAGATATTTTAATTATATTTTAAGGAAAAATATGCTTATGTCAATTTTCTATAATTCAGACGCTCCACTTTCGGCATCAATTTCTTGATTTTTACGATAAACTTCACCATTCGGATTATTTGGATCATCAACTAATTTTTGCCCAGTTTCCTTTAAATAATATTCCACAAGTGGATAAATATCTTGAATACTCTCATTAATTCCTGAAAATTGATGATTTTTATCAAAAACAGCACGATAACTATCCACCATAAACCTCTTTTGAGTATTAGTCTGGTCCGCAAAGCGGAATTCTTTTTCCCGACCTGTGCTTAATTTGTGGAAGACTTCCTCTAACTGTTTCTTTTCTTGCTCTGTTTTACCCAACGAAATAATATTTTCTCCAAGCTCTGGTGGATTATAGTTCATTCCCGGCAATTGTTTATAATATGTAAATTTTCCCAATTTATTAAAAGCAAGCAAGTTACTAGGAAAAGATGATAAATAATTATTTAAATCTGATACTCTCATTAAGCCCGTATTTAGCTTTACATAGTCATCATTATTTGCTGCATTTGCCAATTTCTTTTTCCACTTTTCATTCATCTATTTATACCTCACAAACAAAAAAGCACGCCGAAACTCGACATGCTCATTTTAACTTATTTCGATTTTTATTAGTCTTTAATAGCTTTTAATCCTTCACGCTTTCTTCCCATATTAAACCAAGGGGAAACAGTAAAGGCCAAAACGTCATTAACAACATAAATTAAGGAGTTAACTGCCATTGCTAAAGTTGCATCTCCTTGTGCGTAAGTTACACCCCAAAGAATTAATTGAAAAATTCCACTAGCAGTCCACCAGAAGTATTGGTTGTTGTAGCGTAAGAAACACATAATTCCAGCAGTTAATGAAATAGCGAAACTAATTGCATCAATCCAAGGACGTGGATCGTTAGTAAATTTACCAATTAAGTAACCTGATACTGCATACACAATTAAGGTACCAACAATTGCAATAATCCATTCTTTAGCACCAAATTTACGTAAATGGTTCTTAGTATCATCATTCCAAGATCTAACTGAAATAATAACTGGTAAGTCTAAAGTTAAAATATAAGCAATTTGCTCAAAAATCGATAAGTAATTTTTAGCAGCTAAACCTGCATAAATAAAACAAGCTGCCGAAATCAAACCAAGCCAACCATTAATTGCCTTAGTAGCATTGATTGCTAACACACATAATGTTCCAAGTAGAGTACCAATGAAAGTAATTAGTGTTAAAGTAGTAATTTTGTTTTGAATCAAAATAGCCAATTGAAACCCAAAGGCAAAGAACCAAAGCATATAGTTTTGTACTGGCCAGCCATGTAATTGCTTAAATAGCCAAACAAAGTAATTATCCTTTCTTTCCTTATGATCTTCTTGTAATGATGTTGAATTATCCATCCATTAACTCCTCTTTCTCTATATTAGGTCACACCATATATTGTGCCTTATCCGCCTTTTACTCAAAAAAGCATCTGTATCTAGTATAGTAGTCAAAAAATTCAAAACAAGAGTTTACATCTTTAGGTAAATATGCGGTAGGCGCTCCTTCCAGTTAAATAAAGCGTTTTCTTTTCTTAGTCATTAGGATTTTCGAATAATTTAATATTTTTTTGACCTTTCAGCTTGCATCATCAGCATAACTTTACGTTCCAATTTATTTTTTTGATACCTCTTTTAATAACGTTTTTTAATTAGGTGCTTATTTTATTATGGTATAAAATTTATAGTCTTTGCCTTTTAAAGCTATTAATAGCAACTTTTTATCAAAAATAATATGAATATTCAGATTAATCAATCTTTTTTGATTTCATTATTTAAAGTTGAGTTATAATAACTTGTTGGAAAACAAAATTGTTATTTTATATATAAAATGATTGTAATCGAGGAAAAAGAAATGTCACATAAGAATGATTTATCTTTTATTGCTAAGCTTAATGGGAAAGAAAAGTTTAGCCTTAGAAAACTTTCAGTTGGATTAGTTACTGTTGCATTAGGTACAACATTCTTTTTAGAAAGTTCTAATACCGCGCATGCTGCTGAAGTAGACACTACAAATCAAAATGTTACTAGCCAAGAAAGTACTTCCGATTCTCTCAAATCGCGCACTTTAAATATTCAAAAAACTAAAGCTACAGAAGATTCCACAACTAGCACTAAACCTGTTCAAAATAATGAACAAACTTCTGTAAATCAAACTAGTAAAAATAGTGGAACTACTGTTAGGCAAGAAACTAACTTATTAGCTACTAAGTCAGAAAAAGCAAACACTACACAAGCATCAGCTCAAGCAATTAATTTTGAAGAAAAAATTCAAACTACCACTGATCAGAATCAATCTACAGCTGTAAGTATTACAGGTGATGACGCTAATAAGTCAATGATGGCTAATGTTACTCAAGGAACAATTAGAGTTCATATTAATCAAAATAAAGAGAACCCCATTACTATTAATAATGGACAAAAAATCACAGTTTCAATCGCTGCCACTAATAACTTGTTACGCTTTAGTACTCCTCCTTCTAAGATTAACGACTTTGAGATAAGCACATCACAAACAAATACCAATAAAATCTTTACTTTTACTTATACTGGTAGTGATGATGGGATTCTATCAAATTTTAATCCAACCTTTTATTTTACAGCTGATAATGACGCAACTAAGCAATATAAGGACATTCACGGTACTTACCCAGACTTCAATTTACCTGTTACCGTAACTTTATTTAATAACCAAAAATTTACTCAAAACTTACCAATCAAGATTACTCCATATAAAGATTTAGTTGTAACCAAAGAAATTCTTCACGGTTTTGTTATGGGACCAAAATTAATTGGAACCCCTGGGCAAGACGGTTATCCTGGTAATAATGGTTCTTATACCGAAAATGGTGCAACTTATTATGGACCAGAACCAAGTGCTGCGGCAGATGTTCCTGCTGATAAACAGAAATCTGCTCGGCTAATGCAATACGCACTTGAGTGGAATTATGGTTCTGCTAAAGATCCAAGTTTAAATCCATTAATGAATGTTTTAGCTAACATAAAATTCGTAAATTGCAATAATAAATTGAACACTTTTGGTTAAGCTGCTTGATAGATTCGATCTAATTCTCTTTCAAAGATTTCATCTGGTGTATGATAAGCTAAGATCTTTCTTGGCAATGAGTTGCA
>OKVG01000538.1_pt1 | contig 26217 bp, 29 predicted proteins | sample 1606981 | NCBI WGS metagenome assembly OKVG01 (sample SAMN03281018, study PRJEB24777) | human gut metagenome | isolation source: fecal sample PR128 from 1 month old male Malay infant, vaginal delivered... | reverse complement strand
CTGGATAAACGGAGCCATCATCCCTGATACCCATCGCTATATTGCCGTTTTCATCTGTCCAGGCAATCTCCCAGCCCGGTGTCTCTGTTTTTTTTAAGTTGACCTCGGCAGTCAGCAATTCCGGCGCCTCGACCTCGCCTCCTGTTCTGACACCGAGCGCGACGTTATTTTCCTCATCAGTGTATGCCACGCTCCAGTCAGGGAGATCATCTTTCGAGATATTGATACCGCCGGCCAGTAAATCCGGAGTCTCAACTACACCAGAATCGCGAATGCCCAGCGCCAGGTTGCCCTCTTCGTCTGTGTGAGCCGCCACATACCCGGGCATATCCTCACCTGCAGATGAAGAATCGCCGACGATTAGCTCAGGTATTTCAAAGCCCCCATTGTCGTTAATCAGCGCCGCCGCGTTGCCATCCGGGTCAGTAATAGCAGTAGAGTATCCCTGAGGTAGATAGCTGTCAGCAATGAGCAGATTCAGTGCCGCGACGCCCGCGAGTGCATCGTCAACCGCGGCCTGAGACGGCATTTTCCGCCCGGTAGGCTGCAGCGTTCCGCTGACGTTCATGACCTCAATCGCGAGGGTGCTGTCATCCGGGATGCGGTAATACGCCGTTGATCCGGTCGGTATATTGCCGGCATCAGCATCAGCCTGCGCAGCCGCCAGCGTAGGGAATTCGCGTATGGTATTAGTTATAGATCCCTGCCCGGGGTACTCCGCAACCTCTTGTGCTACGCCTGAGTTGTTTTTGTAATAACGGAACGCAAGGACATTGCCTGTTCCCTGGGGAACGCGGAAGTATTGCCCGCTCGTCGTCGCTGCAAGGCCAGCAGCCGTATCAGCAAAGGTTGATTTATTGTCACCAAATTCCGAGGCGCTAAGTGCGTATCCCTGTGCCTCTTCCGCTGAATCTGATGCCTGTTTTGCAAAATCAGCAATCACATTCAGCGTGTCAGCGGTCATCATGTTGGCAACCATGTCGTTGGCCGCCCACGCGCGCGCCAGTGTTCCTTCCTGCGCACGTTCAATCGTGAAGATGTCTCCAGCCTTGGCTGTCACGTTCACGATCTCAACCTGGGAGCCGGTGGCGGCATCGGTGAGAGTGAGTTTAAAGTAGCTCTCGCCTGCCACAGCATCAGGGAACTCGGCACCAGTTCCAGCGCTAACGATCAGCGACGTGTCGGTTGCGCTGATAGCAGAAGCCAGCGTGCTTTCTGCGTTGTTTGTAGCCAAAAGGGTTAGTGCCATGTCTCCTCCGGATTTAGGCATAAAAAAACCCGCCGAAGCGGGTTTGATGTTATCAATGTGTTGTTTATGAAATCCCACTGGCGTGGGCTTTGAGTTAATTATCTACAGAAACAGAGACATTTCCGCCGTTATTTTTAATTTCATATTTGTAGCTAAATTTATTACATGCGAGCGTAAAGCCATTCGATGAAACCATGGGTATGAAAGAGCTAACAGAGTCACATTTGTAAGAGCTTTGTCTGACAAACCCAACAAGTGTATCTATAAATTCGAATGCCTCTGGAGAGTCTTTGTATAATATTGCGTTATGTTCAACTGGCGCGGCTCTGTCCTTTGAATCGTACAAGCTAAAATCTTTTTTGCTTTCCTTTGCCTTCTTGGCTGACGGCGTTGTAATCTCAGTAGGTTTTTCATTAATTCCTGAAGGTTTTGTTACACCTTCATTCTTTAATATATCATTTACGCCATTTGTTTCTGGTATGCCAGTTTCCTTTATGGCGCCGTAAATTGCGAACGCAGTATCATACCATTCATCAACACATTTGAGATCACTGCAACGTTCTCTTGAATCCAAAAGAGCTTTAGTTATCTCAGAAAACGCCTTCCGGTCTTTGGTGTATGCCTTAGCGTTTGCATATAAATACTTTAAGTCATCATCATCCTTTGAAAGCTTAGGGTTCTCACATATTGTTTTCTCAGCAAAGCTTTTTGCTTTAGAGCAATCAAATGAAGCTGCAAGGGAAGTACCCGTGCATAGTGAAACTGACAATAATCCGAGAAGGGCCAATTTTTTCATTTTAATGATAACCATGCTGTGGTGGATGCGATAAATTCTACACCACAGGAACTGTGCTTCAATCAATAATTTCCACCGAAATGGACTGATAGAACGGCATGTGCAGCAGCCCGCTATCCATGGCCTGCTTGAAGAAAATGGCGAACTCGAAATCCTCGGTGATCACAAAGGCCGTGTCCTTCTGGTTGTACTTCCTGGAGTTATAGGCCGATGCGTTGTAGATAGCGCTACGCGTGAACCTACGCCGCCCCTTATAGATGGAAATCACGATACCGCCATCCACAAACTGGATCGAGATACTCCACCGCTGGTCATTGAGGATATCTGTGCCATTCACTCCCAACAGGAACCGCAGAATACGCCGCTTTATCCATGGGATAGAGAAATAGAAGCCATCACCTTTGTAAAAATTCCAGGTCATGATCCGCTTAAAAAGGTCATCGGAGACAACAACCTGGCTCGACTGGTCAATCACCCGGTACTCATTGAATGCCAGTTGGTTAAATTCGAAGGTGTTATATGGGCCTATCTCCTGCTGATCGCTGCTGGAAATCACCGGCGGCAACACGCCATAAATGCCATGGGCAATCCATCTGAGCTGATCTCCGGTGTTGTAGTCACCGATAAAAATCGGCAGGTTGGCATTAACCATCCAGTCATAAATGCCCTGCGCCATCGAGTTATACGCAGTAAAAAACGCCCGCAGATTGTCATCGTCGTTGTATTGCGTATACATATACGACCGGATGATATCGTCCAGCATGCTACGCCCCTGTTACGATCACGCCATCCGACGCGATATAAAAATAACTGAACTTATCTCCGCTGATGATATTCGTCCCGGCATCCGGTGGCGTTATCACACCATTGACGGTGACCACGACGTTTAGAGTGCTGATCAGCCCCATGTCGATTGTCGAGTTAATCGCCTGCAAGAATGCGTCTTTCAGGTTGTTAACGTTCAGCGGTTTCCCGGCGAATATACCATTCACATACTGAATCGTAGGCGCCGAGACCAGAGAGGCGACCGTGGCATCAGTCAGGTAGTTAACGCTTTCAGTGCCCCACTGATACGTCACTGTTACGCGCTGCAGCAATGGAGTCACGAATGGGATCACGTAATTATCAGGCCAGTCATTCACCGTCACGGTATTGTTCCTGACGTTCGGCGTCACCTCGCCGCCGCCTCCCCAGGTCCCGGCTGAAGTGGTATCAATCCCGATGGAAAAAGTGTGAGGGGACAGTACCGTCACGGTCAGAGGAACGTCATTAATGCCTGTCATCCCGGTAACGCCAGTGATCCGGATAACCTGGCCGTCAGTGTAACCATGAGTCAGGTCTGTGCTGACGACACCAGGATTTGCATTCGTGATCCCCGTTACGTTCAGTGAACACCCTTTCAGCCTGCTGATATCCCCCGCAGACTTATAGAGCGCGCCAGCAATATCGTAAATATCACCGCCGGCACACATGACTATCCACTTATCCCCGTCCTGAATGACAGAAACCAGGCGCGCCTGCACGTTATCAAGGCTGGTGAGATATTGCCGGATAAATCCAGGATATCCCTGAACGGTGGCCATCTGCGCCTGCCATACGCGATCACGAAACTGATAGTTCGTTTCCGGGTCAGCACCCGGAGTGCCGGCGATCGGGTTGGTGCAGGTGATGGTGACGTCAGACGGTAAACTGGATATGATCTGGTTAACCGTATTTACCGGCACCGCCCAGGTCCCGGTCTCCGTTCCCTCGCATGATACGCTGGCAGATACTCCAGACGACGAGATAATCGTCGCATCACTGACTGAATAGGTATAGGTCCCATCAGAAACAATAAACCCCTGTGGGATAACAAATCCCGCCGGGCCGGAAAACTGAACCGGGACCGTTGTCGTGCCAGCAGTTTTCTGCCCCGGAATACCAGCCTGCTGTGCGAGAAGCTCCAGCATGGCGAGGTTAGCCTTTAGCGGCCCCACTGAGTTAATCAGATCAACCCTCGCTTGATCACAAACGATGAGCGCGCCGACATCGGTGCTGGCCACGTCCTCAATCAGAGAGCCAGGCAAATCAGTTGTGAGCCCCGGAGATAGCGCAATGGCCTGGGAAACGAGCTGTGCTCTTAGCTCTTCCGGCGTCAGAGGAACCGGTCCTGCTGACGTATAGCTGACTGGTAAATCGCTCATACGGCCACCTGTGTAATTATTTTTGAACCTGCGTTTGTGATTGCCGAGATGTTATAAACAGGCGGGTCGTCGCTGATCAGCGCAATCTGCAGCGAGGAAAAATACTGGCTGAACTGTTTTTGAATACGGTTTACGTAATACGTCGGCAGGATTTGCTGGATCACCGACCCGGCGGCCGGGATTCCGTTGTTCGCATAAAAGGGCGACTCCTGCGGTGCCAGTTTCAGATTCTGGATCAGGGTGGTCAAATACACCGAGTCATTAAACCCATATTCGTCGGTTTCCACCAGGACCCACTTCCCCTCAGAGTTTCGGCCATAGGTTCTCACTCGGTGATACTCCCGTTAAACGTTGAAGTCGGCCCCCCGGTATCATTTCCATCGTTGCCGTTTGAATGCTCATGGCTGTTAAGCCAGGCCAGAAGCGACTGCCACCCGGCGTGCATGATTGCCGGGCTGGTGCTGGCCGCTGAATCCTGCAGGTGACCTGCATCTCCTGAAAGGCTCCATTTGCTACCTGTCAGTGAAAAAACTGTCCCGCCAACGGTTACGGTGAAGCTGTCAGGTGTGGAAATGGCGATGCTGTCAGGCTTCAGGAGAAACGTCGTGTTGCTGCCGCTGTCGCGCAGCGTTACACCCTCCGGGCCGTATACCGTCACCACCTGCCCGTCGACACCCTGCCACTCGGTATTACTGATCGGCAAGAAAACAAGAGCGCTTAAGTTTGCTGGCGGAGTCATATCCGCAATGCCGCCTCCCTGACCGCTAACCCCGCCAATGTAAGTATCTGCGGGGATAACAATCCCCTTGTCCCCCGGCTGCATAGGGTAACGAATATATTGAGGGCCGAATAAGGGGATAGTCACTTGCGGCAAAACATATGGGATATCCCTTAGTTCAAAGGAAACGGTGATCATATTCCCTGCTTGCTTAACCACGCTTGCCGGAAGAACTTTCCCTGATTTTTGAAGCGCATTTTCAATCTTTCTTTCAGTAAACCTGTTCATGCTTGAGGCAAAATTAAGCTTGTTGTCGATGCTCATGCATTACCTGCCTTAATGAAAGGTGAAGCCTCAATAATTGTTACCCATGCTTCTGCCGTTGGTTGCCTGCTATTACCTAACAGGCGAACGGAGTTCACAATAAAGTCGCCAGTAAAGGCAGAGTCTTCTCGATACTGAGAGTACGAAGAGGCCTGTATCAACGGAGTGCTTTTTTTAGGCATCAGGATGTGATCGCCAACCTGAATATCACCGCGCATTACGCACGCCATGCTGATTGTATTAAATGCCACCCATGTTGGCTGCCCTATCAAATCCTTGAAATCTATTTGGGTTGGGCTGTTACTTCTGGCTACGGCGCTTGAAACAGAAGTCTTATCCGGGTGGTTATCATAATCGTTATCCCATACCCGGATCTCATTACCATTCACTATTGCGATCTCTACACCAGAGTACCCGCTATCGCGAATTCTGGAACGTGAAAAAGCATTAAGGTCCTTGGCCAGGGTGACAATGTCATCACAAAACAGCCCCCGGTAATGATTAAGGATTAGCCGGTCGCTTATGTTGATATTGAACGTATACCCTCTGATGTTCATAAAACACTGCGTGAGGGCTACAGAAAGCTTTTGCCCCTCCTTCCAGTCAAAGGTTAAAGGAAGGGGTACGGGTTTGTTATTTGGCACGTTCTGGACAGGACCAACCACGATTATGAAGTCGAGTCGTAACTCAATACCCTGCCAGTTACCAAAGACCTGATTTATCACGCCATCCAATACCAGTTTTGGCGCGGTAACCTTTCCAGCCAATGGCAGCCCGTCTTTCATCCCAAGGAATATTTTAATTTTTTTGCCAAAGAAATTCTGGCGAGCCTGCTGCATTTCTTTTGGGCCAATACCCCAGATGGTCAGGTGAGTCTCGCCCTGAGGAGTCGATTCACCGTACCTGAGGATATCAAACTCAATCATCAGGGCGCCTGGGTTGTAAACTCCGTTCTTATGGCTACTGTATTTTATCGTTCTTTCCGGAGAGGCGCCTTCAGCAGGAATGGTTATCTCAATATCATAATATCTCATGAGCTGTTTACCTCAATCTGTCCATTCTGTTCGCGCCAGTACATGGAGGACGAATTAAACACTCCGGAGATTATATTTATTCCACCGTTAAGCACGGAGCCAACGAGCGGGGTATTAAGAATGGTATTCCCAGAGCCATCTGTAATGAGGACATACCACCTCATCCCGGCAATGTTCCATTTAACCTGGCAGTTATAGACGGTGCCATCAAGGATCGGTGTAAATGTCATGCTTTGACGATCATTGCCGGTAAACGGATAATTCTGGGTTGTCATGGCCCTACTCCCAACTTACCCAATAGCCCGGTGATTGCTTCCGAAACAGAACTCCCGAGAGGCGTGTTTCCAAGAGCATTGGCTGTATTGGTCCAGGATGGGTCAGTTACCATATCCCCGGCGCCAATCTTGTTTAAAAAATTGTTCACGGCCTGCTCTGCACCATTATCGGTTATCAGTGGCTGCTCGAAATCCCATATCCATGAACGCTGTGGTAATGGGTCGTTACCAGAAGTGATGTCCCTCACGACACGCAAAATGCAGTTGCTATAGATAACGGATGGGGTGGCGACGATAAACGTGCCACCTAAGTTAGAATGCGCCTGAAGGACAGACTGCAAAGCACTCATAGTGACGAGCTTTGTCATCGCCCCGGTGTTTTCATTGACCGGAGCCTCCATTACCAACGAAACGCGCAAAGGCTGAGCAAGCAAGGCGTTCGCAGCTACTACCTGGTTGGCGAAAGGGTATCTGGCAATTTCATAATCAACCATTGTGGCGCCCTGAACCGGGCGCCAGTGGCAGAAATATTTATCCAGATCGGTTAGGTTTATGGCTCCTCCAAGCAGTCCCGTAACAAAGCTCGCGCTCTGCGTCAAAGCGACGATCGGGAGCATTCCTCCAGGAATGGCCTGCGCTATCCCTCCGCAAAGTATTACTGGCGATATTTCAAAACCCAGCTTATACATTTCACGTGTGAATCCCATTACCTCGCCCCCAATTGCGCTGAAGTTACCACGGCATTCCCGCCGGTGTTGTTATAAATAACAACGTCACCGCTCCCGCCTCTGCCGGTTTTCCCATCTACGATCTGTTGCAGGAGCTGGTTAGTTTTCGAGGTATTTTTGGCAATCTCTGAACTATTGCCGCCAGTAGCGTCATTGTTCTTCGGTGCGCCATACATCTCAGCATACTTTTCCATAATCCTGCCGGGATAAGCCCTGTTTTCAGCGCTACCGCGGCGGCTTCCTCCGTTGTAATAACGCAGTGCTTCTTCGATATCACCATTAGCGCTCTGCATCGCCCATGAGAATACTCGAGCGCCAGCCATGATGTTGTCATGTGGGTCAAATGGATTTTCTCCCGGCTGGAAGTTGCCAGGCATCACCTGCATTAACCCTTTAGCGCCTGCTTTGCTGACAGCATTCTGATCCCAAGAGGATTCCCCCGCGGTAATGGCTTTAAGCCAGCGCGGGTCGACGTTATATTTCTTGGCTGCATCCAGAAAATACTGGTCGTACTCAGCAGGGGCCGTACCAGTCCAACTGTACAGATGGCGCGTCAGCCACTTCGAAACCGCTGGCGTGTTCGGATCGCTGAGTCCGCCTTTTACGAAGTGATTTCCTCCGGCATCGGTCTGGACGTCATTATTCAGGAATGAGGACCCGGACTTAATATCGTCCATCGCCGACGATCCGCCATCGAGCCAGCCGAGCACTTTCATGATGACTCGCCCCAGCCGCTCAACGCCCGACATAAACGACTCAACGTCGCTTTTGAACGTCGGCGAGGCCAGGTAATTACCGAACCGCTCAATACCACCGGCCAGCGCGTCAATCCACTTGCCGAGTTCAGGGGATTTGAGGACGGTATCGATCGCGCCTGACAGCGCATCAGACAGCTTGCTCAGCTGCGGCGTGAGCGGACCCAGGCCACGCACAAACGTGTTTCTTATACTCTGGCTGCTGTAGTCGAGCTGGACGTTAAAATCCTGCCACTGGCGCGCCTGCTGGTCGGTAATTTGCAACATGCGCGCATCCTGCTGCGCGCGCTTCTCCATGGCGGTGATCTCTTCATCGCTCATGTTTTTGAAGCGGTTCAGGTCGTCCAGCGTAAAGAAGTTTGTCAGGCCGTGCGCCTGTGCGCCCTGCAGCGTGCTGCCGTTCTGTACGAAGATATCGCGCGCATTACGAATCATCTGCGGGAGCAGTTTGGCCGGGTCCTGGTCGGGGTTGTTAATCCCCATAGCCTGAAACGTCCAGCGCTTCGACAGGTCCATTTGCGAATCGCGGATAGCGCCCAGCGTCCCCGCCGGATTACCCAGCGCTTTCTGGTAGTTTATGGCGGTGGAATCCAGCGCGCCGATACTCGTCCCGAGTCCGAGAGAAGTAAACCGCTGGGCACCGGTGGTGGCCGCCAGCCGGTTGATGCCAAACAGGCCGCCAACGCCCAGGACGCCGGTAAATATCCCGACAATACCGCCCCAGGACAGAAGACTGGCCGTCGATTCCTTAATGTGCCCAGCAAGTTCTTTGGCATCCTTTTTTGCCTGATTAATAAATCCCTGACCTTGCCCGGCTTTTTTGTTGAATTCGTCCTGCTTTTTATTCGAGTCTTCCAGGTTGGCATTGAGCCGATCGATACCGCTGTTGATGGTCAGGATGGCCTCGGCCACGGCATTAAACTCCGCGCCTAACCCCTTCGCCTCACCTTTGGCTTTTTCGGTCTGCTTGCTGCTTTCGCCAATACCAACGGCAGCTACCCGCCAGGCTTCCGGTAAATCATCCAGCGCGCTCTGGTACTCGCGAAATCTTTCCATAAACGCGACAAACTTGTCGTCATTTACGTCAATGTCGACGATCGACTTAGCTACCATTGAAGAAACCTCTTTCTTTGAGCGCGGCGAGAAGGTAGCGCTGCCGGTACTGCGCCGGGCTGGCATACTCCTCGCCGGTGATCTCCCTTATCACCTGCCAGAAGCCCTCATTAGACGCCCAGTCTAAGAGGGTATAAATGACGTTTCCGGCGGGGCATTCTGGGTCGGGGTATCGGTAACCGGCTTCGACGTCTGCAACGAATCGCGGAACGCCGTAACGCTCGATGAGGTTAGTTGCCCATCGTACATTTTGATTACCGTTCCGACGGTCGGCGCGATCAGGTTTGCCTTCTGAATAGCAGAGGAAACCATAAAAAAAACCACTTCGCCTTCGACCTCGCGATACTCATCAGGGTCGATAATCCCCTGATTGAATGCCACTTCAAGGGGCGTGGTTTTCCACTGGCCGCCGACGTTATGGATAACGACCGTCAGTCGCTGAATTTCATCAACGATGTTCGGGCCTGTCCGGCCGTTATCTATTTCCGTTTTCAGGCTCTGCCTCAGCATCATCGCGGCGATTCTAGCGGCGCCAAGACCACCCACCTGCGAGATGAATTTTGTGAACAGGTTCCCCAGCAGGATGCAGTGTTCTTCCACCACCTCATAGGGGAATGGCGTCACATGCAGGTATACGATCGAGCCGTCTTCGCGGGTAACGCTGGTGACCAGATTCAGTTTCTTGTCAATTTTCATGCATTACACCCACATGTTGTCGTTGGTGACCATATAGCCGCTGATGGTTACCACAAAAGCCGGGTCCATCCCGCTGAAAGCCAGCTCGTTAAAGTTGACCAGGTAGCAGTTGAGCAGCGTGATATTGCCGAACGTCGTTGCATCCGGCGTCACCACGATTTCACCCAGCGACGTATCGGTTAAAAAGCGCTGCCGGTAGCTTTCGCCCAGCCCCTGAGTTTTCAGGAGATGCACGGTCAGCGTTACCTGCTGATACGGTGCCTGGCTGCCGACGGTGCCGGTCATCGTAGGGATGATGTCGGTTGCCGGGCCATCCGGACGCAGGCTAATGCCGTCCTTTGCCAGGTACGACGCCGAGACGTTCAGCGCCGGTGTATCCGTGACGGAAAGAGCCCCGCGAACGCGGTTAAGAAAGCCCTGCGGTACTAATGGGTTCGCCATTTTTTACGCCCCTACAAAGTTCGTTACGTTCACGTTAAACGTGATGGATTCGAAGCCGCGGCGCGGCGTCATGACGGCGCTCAGCCCGTTATATTTGCCTTCCTGGTAATCGGAGGGGTTCAGGCTGTTGTAGTTACTGAACGGAACGGCGTTGATCACGGCGTTGCCAGCGTAAGTGCCTTTGTCATACTCGGTGCTGAAATCTTCCTGCGTCAGTTGCGTGTCAATGACGCGACCGAGGATTAGCCCGTAGCTGATGCCATTACGCAAGGTTTTCAGAGCGCGACGCTGCAGGCGGTCAATGCCCTTCTGCTCGTAGTACAGCGGGTTAACGGTCGTGTTGGAGCCGTTGATGATTTCATTCGCCAGGTCGAGCTCAAGGTTGATCGCCGTCCACGCCACCGAATACCAGTAGTTGAACGGGTTACCATCGAGCATGCGGCCGGTGAACATCACTTTATTGCTGAGACCGCCTTCTGCGCCGGTGCCGATGTAGTTGATGTTGCTGTCCTGCAGCGATTTAAGCAGTGCGCTGTTACCTCCCAGCGGGTACTCAGTCAGGCCGTACATAAAGCGGTACGACATCGGCGGCACCATGTTGCTCGACCCCGGATCGTTTGCCAGGGATGACTGGAACGGACCGGCCATGGAAAACTCGCTCGCCGGAATATCCGGAGCCTCGACGCCGGCAAAGACAGTTTTGTTTTTCGTCGCGACCCAATCCTGATAGGTGGCGATCGTTGTGGTGACAAAGAAGTAAACCAGGCTGCCCGGCGAGGTATAAAGCCCGGTCAGGGTTTTAAATTCATCGACCGAATCCCATTCGCGCGGCACCAGATAGGAGAAAAACTTCTGGTAGGTGTTGCCCAGGGCGACGTCTTCAGAGATGAAGGTTGTCAGCGCTGCGACAGCTGCCTTCATGGACACATCGCCCAGTTCCAGCACATAAACTGCCCGCGTTTTCCCCTGGGCCCAGAACGAGGTATTCATCTGGGAAATTTCGGTCTGTACTACCGTTTTTACCGTTCCCATTACCGTTGCGGTGCCGGGGTTGGTCGTCAGCGGATAAGTGAAGGTGTTGGTACCTGTCACCGTAGCGGTAAAGGCGCCATTGTACCCCGCAGGAGTCGCTCCGGAGATAATCACCGGGACCTGTGACCCGTTAGTCCATCCGTGAGCGGCAGCCAGCGTGACGGTTACCACGCCAGTATCCCAGGCGAGCGTCGAGATGGTTTTCGCCGGTGCGAGAATGTCGGCCAGGTCGGTTTCACTGGTCAGCAGCTGATATTCACCGGCATTCAGCGTCGTGCCGCCCATAGAAATCATCGCCCCGGACTTTAACAACTGCGAGGGCTTCGGCGGATTCGTCACCGACACGTTAATATGAACAATTGCCATTTACTTATTTCTCCGGGTCAATGGACGGAATTGCAGACGTGATCAGCTGGCGCGCTAAGTTACGCATCCGTTGCTGGTAATAATTTATTTTGAATTTGATGGTCTTACGCATGGCGATGATGTTGAGCTCGTTCTGAGTGACTCGCTCATCCTGCACGACGGGAATATTCATGATCCCCATCTCCGGGGCATCTCCGGTCGTGTAGTCCTGCACATACCGCACAAAGTCTTCAATGCTGGCGTTACGCAGGCCGGTGACTGAAAGCGTCACATCTTCCGATACCAGCTGATACTGGTTTTGCTTCTCGTCCAGATAGAACGCGCCGGCGATCGGTGACGTGTTACTGCATTTCACCGTCGCATAGGGCGGAGAAAGGTTCTGCGTTGAGAGCATCGCCGGGAACATCGGCATGTACTGATTCAGGGTCAGCCAGATCGGCAACGAGCTCGACACCACTACGTCAGAGAGGTCTATGTCATCCGCAGAGTTGATGATCTGCGACCGCATGTGCGGGAAAATCGCCTCTCCGGTGTAGTGGTACAGGTTCGCCGGCTCATTCAGCCCGGTACGCCGTGAGAACGAGAACTGCACTCCAAAAAACTCGCCGATGTACAGCACCTCTGACCCGATGTCGTTAAACGGGTCGATGTCCGCCTGTGCGGTGAACGTCACCACGTTGCGATCGTACAGTTGCTCGTCGTCCTGAATGGTTTCGGTCGTCAGGTGCAAATAACCTTTCACATCCACCGTGTCCGGCTCATTGTTCGGATCGTCAGACAGGACCGAGGCTTTCACCCAGAACACGAAGCCATCGAGCGGAAGAACCTTTCTGATGTACTTCGTGAACGTCACCACCTGAAACCGGCTCAGATCATCCAGACCCTGCGTCAGGGTAGCGTTAAGCTCGGTTTTGGCGTTCTGTAACTCACTCAGGGAAGGCATTCAGCACCCCGCTTACCCAGGCTCGCATAGCAGCCTGATAGGTTCCTGTGTCAATGAACGAAGGGCGCGGCGGCCCCTTTTTGCCTTTAAAGCGCTTCGATATACCCTCAAGCGCGCGGCGCGTTGGAACGCCAGGGAGGCCGTTCATCTCGGTGTTATCGAGGAAGCCGACAAAGAGATCGTGAACTTTGGACATTGACTCAGCGAGCGGGTCTTTTGCCGGCGGCGCGCCAGCGAACATGTTTTCAAACGCTGCGGCCAGGTCTTTGCTCATCAGATCAGCGATGTCGTTCCCGTAGCGGTCAAAGAACGTCTGCATAATCTGATACCTTGCTTCCAGCTCTTCCGCTACGCTCCCCGTCGTGGTGTCCTCGTCCTCGTAGGGGATATCGATAACGCCCAGATGAAAGGTGATCATGACAAGCCCCACAGGCTCCCGAACTGCTGAGCGATCATCAGGTAGCGACGCCCCCACGGGTCCTGCAGCATCTGCAGGTCTGCCAGCGACAGGTCTTTGAAGAAATCAGGGACCAGGCGCTGTGCGCTGGTAGAGTTATCCCCGGCCCCCGTAATAACCCCGGCTTTGAAGTCATTCAGCCCATACTGGCTACGGAAATTGGCGAACACGGCCTCCGTCCCGTAATTTATGAGAAACGACGCCCCAAGGTTATAAACGGCGATGCTGTACATGTTCGGCATAACGCACGCGATGTCAGGGTTTACCCATTCAACGGCGCCGCCATAGGCGAGAGAAAAAGACGGCGAGTCGTCGGGAACCTGGTCGGGGGTGATGCCCATATCAGATCGAACGAATTCGATGAATCCCGACAGACTGGTGGTCATTTCTTCTTGCTCCCGGCTTTCGGCGTGACAATTTTTTCGTTGATGGTCGGATCGTCAGAATGGTCATCGCGCCCCTTGGCCTGCTCTGCGCTGAATTCCATGTCACCCTCGTAGCCGATACCGCTTTCGCGCAGTGTGTTATCCAGCGCAGCGACGGATGCCTGCCGGCGGTTATGAGCCCCGCGGGTCAGATGGCCATCGTTATCGCGAATGGTTTTCTCAATAACGCTGGCGGAAACGGGTTTGTTGATGCTGTAGCACAGGCCGACAAATGCCTGGCTCTGGTCGATTTTGGTTGAGTCAACCAGACCGTAAACCTGATGATGCTGAATAACCGCTTCGACTTCTTCGGTCGAACCATCCAGAACCTGCATCTGTGAGCCGTGCTCAATGGGGATCTGGCGGAGGCGCCCGGTTTCCAGCTGGCGGAAAGTGAAGATGTGGCGCTGTTTGGTAGTGTTGGCGATGTACAGTTTCATTGTTTACCCTCGTAAAAAAGCCCCTGCACAGCGAACCATGCAGAGGCTTAAGCACTTCTCAATTTCGCGTTTTAGGAGCTGTATGCCATCGACAGGATGGTGATAGCTTCCGGACGGACTGCCCAGCCAGCCGTAGAGCGCATTTCTGACAGCACGTCGATAGCGCCCCCGGGGATTGGCGTCGGGATTTCCATCGGTGCCGCCATGTCGGTGAACATCAGGGCATTCGCCGCCAGAGACGGGCTCAGTTTGGCGAATTCGTTGGTGTTCACGGTGGAGTTGACCATCGGCACTTCCACTTCCGGGATGGTGATAACCACCGCGTCAGTACCGCCGGCACCGGCGCCGATCAGCGTGTCGTCGTATACCCAGTCAACCTGGACATTCGCACCACGCAGAACCTCTTTAACAGTTCCGCCGACGGTATCAGTACCGCCGCCAGGACGCTGATAAGAGGTCAGCTGAACGATCTGCTGAATCTCCATCGCGCCCAGCACGCGCTGCGGTCCGAGGATAACAACACGCTGCTGGCGACCCAATTGCATGGTGCGGGTCAGCGCAGCCTGTACATGGCCCAGCAGATAGACAGCCATCTGTCCATGGTCGTAGGTCAGCACAGTGGTGTTGCTGTTGCTGTCCGGCGGCAGGGTTTCGGTGGTCGCGCCTGCAGTGTTCAGCAGACCTTCGCCGCCCGCCGGGTTCATGCCGTACAGCAGCGCAGAGCGCAACTGCTGGAAGATGCCCTGCCGCATGCCGAGACGCTGCGCTTCTGGCAGTGCCACGTTCCAGTTACCGGCCGCCGCGGTGTCGTGGTGATCGTAGATACCACGGCAGCGGAACAGGTAGGTTGGAGTGGAGATCATGCGCGCCTCGAGCGCCACGCTCGGCAGCTGGTTGGCGTTGCCGGACTGGCTGGAGGTTACCTGGGTACGAATATCCAGGCGGCGCATATAAACGTACTGGTCGCCTACGCCAAGGCGGACCTGCGGGTTACCGCTGGCGATGGTTTCGAACGCACCGGACGCCTGCTGGTAACCAATGATCAACTCCGGCGCAATGTACGACGGGTTGACGATGGTGTAGCTGGGGGTAATTGCAGCCATTTAAAGCTCCCGATTAAAGTAAGACCAGCGCGCAGCTGTCGGTGTTGTTCCAGGTAAGGAAGCCCGTCGCGCTGTCATAGTTGACAGTTTTCGAGCTCCCGCTCTCGATGGAGATGACTTTCACCGGCAGGGTGATGTCTGCCTGAGCCACAGCGCCGATATTGCCCTGCGTGGTCGCGGAGCCGCCCGGTGCACTGGCAGGCGCATAGGTGAAGGTTGTCGCATTCGGCACGGACAGCACAACGACGGTGCCGTTATAGGCCGCCGGAGCTACGCCGCTGATCTTCACGTACTGGCCAGCAGTCAGCCCATGCGCGGAGGCGGTGGTGGCGGTGGCCACGCCGTTTGAGTAGGTCACAGCGGTCGTGGCAATGTCAGCACCGGCAAAAGCCGCCGCGGCTGCGGTGGTGACCTGGTTATTGACGAAGTCCCACGCCAGCGGCGTTTTCACCGATGCGCCAGCGGTTCCCAGTGCGACCACCTGCGCTGAAGCTTTCAGCGGCACGCGCATGTTGGAGCCAAGGCGGTAGAATGAAACGCTCATGCCGGACGCATACAGCGGAACCGGCGATTGCGGAGTGGTAAGCCCGTTGTGGGCCTGGTTGAAGACGGTGAAGCCTTCGAGTTCAGCCAGTGACACAGCGCGACGAATAGTCGACCCGCGAGGGCTGGAGTTCACGCCGGGCAGCAACTCGGCAACCGGCAGGCCACCCCACAGCGGTTTGGTTTCGGTGGCGGCGACGGTGCCAGACGCCAGGTTAAAGCGGTTTGCCGGATCATCCAGAGCAACGCCCTGAATGAAGCCATCAGACTGCACACCGAAGGAACCAGCGGCATTCGTGGTCGCCATCGGGTTAAGAGATAAATTAGCCATGCTTCAGAGCTCCCGTTAAGCCTGGTTGTTAAAACTGGTGACCTGACGCTTGCCAGACTGGAACGGCGCCCAGGTGACGGCGGGATCGCCTTCAAAGGTGCTGATCTCGCGACCGGTAGCATCCTTGCGCTTAATCTCGCGCAACTGACCGGGACCAACTGACAGGCTGGCCGCCTTCTGCGCATCAGCGTAGATATGCTTTTCGGCCGTGCTCAGCAGTTGCGAATCAACGATGGCAGAGAGATCGACGGCTTTGTAGTCCGGCGAATGCTCCTGCAGTTGAATCATCAGCCGGCGGCGATACGCCATCGGTTTTTCACCGGACAGCGGGATCGGGGCGCGCTTGCCAAAGCTGGAGAAGACGCTATCGGCTTTCACCTGCGCTTCTGCCACTTCGTTGCGCTCTTCGTCGCTCAGTTCGGTAGGAATGCGGGAGCGAAGCTCTGCAATTTCCTGGAGGATTTGAGAGTCGGCTTTTTCTTTTGCCATTTTCTCAGCCGCTTCGGCATCTGCCTTTTCTTTGGCTTCAGCGTCAGCTTTTTCCTTAGCGGCTTTCTCTTCCGCGTCGGCTTTAGCTTTCGCCTCTTCCGCTTCTTTTGCCTCAGCATCAGCCTTTTCTTTTTTGGCTGCTTCTTCGGCATCAGCTTTGGCTTTCAGGTCTGCTGCTTCTGAATCAGCCTTAGCCAAACGTGCATCGATCGCCTTATTAATCAGCGCTACGATTTTTTCCTCGTCCATCTTTTCAGCCTCTTTGGGAATGGAATCAGATTTAACACCGGTGGGGTTAAGGAGCTTGTCCCATACGCCCTGTTCACAAATTGCAACGTGGTCGAGCAGCTCGGGGGATGGCTCCACCAGTAGAGGCTGACCGTCGACAATGATTGATTGAGCAACCTCTGAGAATTTCACAGTTGGCGAGGTGCTTAATTGCCTTGTTGCCATAATTTCAGCAGCTTCGGCGTCGTACACACGCGCAACGGCCCACACTTCGCCCTTATCGGCAACCCAGGCATTTGTCAGGGTGCCAATAACGCGCTTTGAGAACTCGTCGCTATCAAGTGTTCTTTTTTCGGGGTGAAGCCAGATAAGTGGTACGCCAGCTACCCGCTGGAGAAATTCAGGGGTGAGATAGTCGTCCGGATTACGGAACGTCATCTCCTGATCTGCAGATCGCCAGGTAACCCCTGTTCCGGTCACCCGTATGGCGAACATCCACATGTTGTAAAAATATTGCGGGCTGCTGAGCGTTCCGTCAGCGATGAGCGCGGCCACGTCGGTTTCGTTAAGCGCCTGCTGCGCCAGCATTTCAGCGAATGGCTGATGAAGCGGCTTTGGCAGATCGTCAATATGGAACCATCCGGCGGCCAGCGATTCGTCGTTTATCTTCGCTTCGAATTGCTCCGGCACGTCGGCGCGGTAGGTCAGGTAGTCACCATATACGCTGTGCGGCGTCAGCGGGCCATCGTACTGATAGCCTGTTTCCTCCAGCACCTCGCGCCGTGCGGCGTCTATGGCTAACTCTCCCGGCTCTATCGTCCCGCCCGGCTGGCACCATGTGCCATCATCCGAGCGCTGGATAAGGAAGACGAACTTCCCCTGACGGAACATTATCCCGCTGCCAAAAATAGCCACGTTTTAATGCTCCTATGCTGCTTTCATGGACTCCAGGAACTTGCGGCCCTTCTGGGTCAGCATGTCCTCGGGAATGCTGCGGAGGTTGTACAGATAAGTGACGTAGCACCGACAGAAAACCTCTTCGCCAGGCTGCGTGATTTCGTCGAGATAGCCAGCCGGGCCAGCTTTGACATAGCCATTTTTCTGCGCCCAGTTCCCGCGGATGAGATAGACCAGCTTGTCACGCTCCTTGTGGTCTTCCCGGTAGTCATACCCTGGCTGGCGCCAGTGGCTATGCCATTCGGCAGCAATCGCGTTATTGCCCGTCGCGATGATGTTGTCGATATTGGCGATCAGTTTATGGCTCTGGTCAATCATCACGCGGCGCGCTTCGTAGTCCACCTTCTCGGCGGCCTTCTGAATGTGGTCAGCCGTTTCCCGCATCGTTCCCTGAATGCCGGTCAGCGCAATGCTGTCGGCTGAGGGAATGCTGCTTGCCCAGCCGCTAAAACGCGACAGTGTGGTGTCGATGGCTTTTTTGCGATTCAACTTTATCAGGTCAGCGCTGGCCAGGATGCGGCGATCCAGCTCGCTGCGTAACTTCGGCTCCATGTAGTTCAGCGTGAAGCGCGAAAGCCCCTTGTGGCGCTCCAGCGCTCCAGCCTTGCTCACCTGCAGGTCATAGGTCTTACGCAACCGATCCGACACCATGCTCATGTAGTCGTCATCAGTTTCGCTTTCGGCCGCCTGCCGGATAATGGCCTGCCATTGCTCCAGCTCCTGCCGCGAGGTGTAGCCATTGCGCAGAAAGAACTTCACCGCCTCACGTACGGTGCGCGTGAAAGTCTTCATAGCATCATCCCGCCGCCTGGCTCTTCTCCCTGCGGCTGCTGAGGGCGGTTAGCTTTTAGCGAGTCGATATCGAGATCGAGCCGCTGCGGGAACAGGCTTTCGTTAGCGTTCGCGTTGGTCTGCGCCCACTCGATAAGCAGAGCGCGGTTCTCATCATCCATGTTGACCTGCGGAAGCAGCACTTCCAGCATGCTGACGATCGCCTTAAACCGGATTTCGTCGACCTTCACTTTTTCGCTTTCCGGCTCTTTCAGGGATGACGGCCAGCGATATTCGAAGTTGTTAATCCATGATGAGAAGTACAGGCTGTAGGTGTTTTTCAGCTCCGGGAAGTCGGCACGCAGAGAATTGAAAAACTCAATACTCCAGGCGCGGTACTGGCAAATGCGGATGAAATAGTCATACAGCGGCTCAAGCCACTCGCGGATGTTGTCGATGTAGACTGCAACCGAACGCGCGTCTTCCGTCCCCTCACCGAAGCCCTGGGCGAATGTTTCCGAGTTCAGGATGATAGCCGGCATATCAGCTGCCGCCGCGATGTTCTCCAGAATGTGATTCCTGGAGGAGTCGAGCGGCTTTTCCAGGTTGCTCAGGTCGATGGATTCGATGCTGTCATTTGCGCCGATCTGCAGGACCTCGCCTGTCTTCCCTCGCTTCAGCATCATTCGTTTGATGCCGCTGAGCTTCTGCATCATGTTGTTAACGACTGAGCTCGGTCCCTGAATCTTCGTTACCAGCAAGCCACCCTTCACGGAAACCATGTCGTCGGTGCGCATGGTCTGGATGAAGGATTTCAGCGGGAACAGTGCGCGCTGGTATACGCTGCGACCGGTAAAGCCAAAGGCCGCAGAGTTATAGGCCAGATAAATCGGGTCCTCGTTCTGCTGCACAACGCAGCGGGATTTGTGATACGGCTTGCCCGCCACTCTGATCCCGTCAACCTTCTGGAAGTCCTGCGCGTTCGGGTCCTGGTTAAGCACGATGCTCCCCGCGGTGTTCAGCGGGTCGAGAATGTTGAATGTCACGTTGTGCTTATACAGCGTGCGGTAGTCCACCGCCGTGGACGGCTCCTGGTTATCAACCAGCATTGCGATCGCCGAAACACCGTAAATGCGAGAGATGCGCGCCGCATTAGCGATGTGCTTATCGGCGCCCAGCGCTTTCCACTCCCGCTCAAATGCATCGCGGAGACGCTGCTCAATGCCATACGCCTGAGAAATGTGAACGGTGCGCGATTCGTTCATCGCCATCTTGATCGGGCGATCCACCATTTTCCCGCCCAACGGGTGGAAGAGGTAAATCGTTTTGCAGGTCTGATAACCAGCCGACATACCCGGTTGAATGTCATCGCTATCCAGGAGCGTGATCAGCTCCGGCGAGCAACTGCCGATTGCGATATCATCTTCGTTCATTGGTTTTCTCGCTAGAGTGCGTCGCCGCTGCCGAAGGCGATAATCAACCCGTAGGTGTAATCATCGAGCAGGTCATCGGCGCGCTTATGCGCTTTCTTGTCGGCAAGGTGGAATCGGGAAACCTGCTTGTGCAGATGGTTTGCTGTCTCGCCCTTGAAGACGGCCGTCTTCTCGTAGGCGTGTCGTGATATTTTGGCCAGGCCGCGGTAGTGATAACCGGAGGCCATAATGGCGCGCTCGTCCTTTCCTTTGCTGGTCAGGGCTGACTCAATTTTGTTGACCGGCCATCCCAGGCTTTCGCCTTTCTGCAGGAGGATGCTGCCCATGCTGGCGTCTTCAATGAACACGCCCAGGCTGCCGTTGATGGCAACGCACTGCCCGGAAAGCTCGTTGAGTCGCTCAAATACCGATGGCATCCACGTTTCCAGCAGCGCGCCGTCAATCTGCACCACATCCCAGTCAAGAATGGTGAGGCGCTGAATGCCGGGCCTGGTGTCGACGGCGTAATACACCACCGCCGTGCCGTCATGCTCGGATCCACCTTTGACGGCGGTATCCATGACAGCGAAGACGGCCTGGCACATTTCAGGGTAATCGACAGGCTGATCCTGGTTTTCACCCTCGAACCACTTTCGGACGTCGAACAGCGACGCAGCGGACCAGTCGACGAACTCGGCCAGGAACTCCTGCCTGAAAACGCGAGGGTCGTTGTTCTGTCGCTCTTTCTCCAGCTCCTCGGGCGGAACGAAGGGGTTTGATGACGTCGGCGCGTGATGCTCATGGAAGCCGAGGTCTTTGTTATGGCAGATGGCATAAAAGAAGTTTTCTTCGTCCACACCGTCAGGCGTTGAGAATACGTAAGCCCGGCCCTTTGTCGTCAGCAGCGTCGGCTTAATCGACTTCGGCCAGATCTCCTTCAGCATTTCAGGCGATTTGGTAAACGCCGCCTCATCGATCAGGATAATTTCGTACTCACGACCACGACCGGCCAGTTTGTTGTCGTTGGTGACCCAGAAGTCAATCTTCCCGCCGTTCTTCAGCAGCAGGCGCTTTTCCTGCCGGCTGAAGCTCTTTTTCAGCGGCAGCAGGATTTCTTCCAGCTTGTCGTAGATCTCCTGGTACTGGCGATACTCGGCAGTGAAGATACCGACCCGACCGCCCAGCTCGATGTCCATGCCCGGGCGCCGGAACTGTGACGTTGCGTAGGTCACCGCAGCGCTCGACAGCATGAAGGTTTTCCCCCAGCGCCGACCACAGCGAACCGCATTCAACTGGTGATCCCAGGAGTCAGACCAGACCGTTAACTGCCCGTTGTGTAGCGTGGGTAGGTAAATGTCGGCCATGATTTATCTTCCCGGGATAGGCAGCGAGTTATGCACGACGATCGCGTTATCCTTGTCGCCGTCTTTCAGCACATCGATTTCGAGCTCAACCTTTTCGGTCGCGGCTTCGCGGTAAGCGGCATCAACGCGCTGCTTGATAATCGCCGCCTTGGTGTGCTCCAGCGACTCAATGCGCGCAGTGTTGCGATGCATGGCTTTCTGCGCCTGAGAGATAAGGTCGTGTAGATCTTTGGCCTGTTCGCTGTCGGCTATCTCCAGCTCTGTTTGCCAGCGCCCGATATTCTCTGCCGCCGTCAGGCTCGCAGCACGCAGCCAGAAAAGCTCATCGTCGAGCGTGAGCATCTGGGCATCTTCAGTGATAGCGTCAGAGAGCAGCATCCGGCGGCCGTAGCCACCGTGCTTTAATGCGTTCTGGTTGCCAGGTCTGGAATTATAATGAGCGCGTTTCGTTTCTGGAGATTTTGAGAGAGGGCCTGTGTCGGGGATATCCTTTTTGACTCGCCCGGATTTACTGGCTTCCGCTTCCTCTCTCTGCGCATTGCGCACTTTTTTTTGCGCAGTTTTTTGCGCATCTTCCTGCGCATTTTGCGCAGTTCTCGTTTTGATGTATCGGCGCGCAGAATTGAACTCCATCCCCCGCGCTTTGCACCACTCTTTGAGCTTGATGCCAGTCCTGGCATGATCGGCGAGGAACTGGGCCTGTAGCTCATCCCATTCCTTCTTTGTCATAAGATGACCCTCGCCTTGACATTATCGAAGCCCCTCATATAGAAGGGCTCCTGTAATGCCCGATCAGTCCTTTTTGAACCATTCCGCGTGGATTCCCGTCTCACCAGTAAGCAGAAGCTTTTTGGCGCCGGTTCTGTCGATATAAACTGATGTATGAGCACTGGCGTTTTCGTTAAGCCATTTAATTACCGGCTTCACGACGTCTTCAAAGGAGGATGATTTTGACTGCATTGCCTGAGCTTGTACCCCCGGAATTTTCCCTGCGGAAATGGCATCGAATAGGCTCAGGATTTGATCCCAGTCCCTTCCGCCGTTCGGGAAATATTCCTGCATTATTCCTGCAGCGAGATTCCGGCTTTCGTCATAAACGTTGCATTCGCCAAGGCATGGACCTTTATCGGCAAAGCAGTTTACGCAGGAGTGATCGTGGATTTTCTCAGGGACGCTAAAAGTCTCATGAAAACCATGGCCTTCTTGGTACCAGCGCCAACAAGCGCGATATTCATAATCTACCGCCTCGTCATGCAACTGCCAAAGCAGATCAGGATTGCTAATGAGATCATGGCAGTTTTTGGGCTGATAACCTTCCCCGATAGCCTGTTTGATATATTCAATCATGGCCTCGCGTGAGGGTGGCTTAGTCTGCTCTTCCTGAGTCCCGTCAGTTTCATCATCATCTTCACACACCGGGAAGCAACGCACACTGTCAACGAGGTGTTCACGAAAGATACGGGTTTCCAGCGAATCGGGTGCTGTAAACAACTCAATATTTACTCCGGAACCGAGGTTAATTTTCGGTTTATCTTTCGAGTACCCCTCAAACAACAGGCTTTCGACCAGATTGCGGGCGTGGATAATGCCGGAAATATTGCCGGAAGGCTGAGAAAGCTGCAGAAGCTGAACTTTCCAATACTTGATAACTTTCATGCTGTTTTCCTTTAGGTGTGAGCCTGTCGTACAGGAACGCCGCCCGAGAGAGGTCGCCACCTTTAACGGCGTTCCTCAGGCTCACGACTGAAAGACTCTCGATGGTTTGCGTGTACGATACGCATTAAAAAGCCCCGCGAATGCGAGGCTCTCTGCCGGTTTATCGGCTACTTTTTAACGCTGTCCGGCATCACCGCACCAACAACGCCCGCCAGCGCTACGCCGCCAGCGATGACGGTTTCCTGAATGCCCGGAGGCATCTGGTAGCCAAATACGCCAGCAATGACCATGATGATGCCGCGCCAGGTTGACGGCTCTTTCAGCCGGTTGATGAGATAGTTCATAGGTTCCCCGTTTTCACGATAAAAAGACTTCTCGCTCTGCCTTGCGGCGATTGGTGAGGCCAGGCATTACCTTGCCGCCTGACCGGTTCCAGCTAAGGAATGCGTCAGCGGCGCCTTTCACATCACCTGCATTCAGCTTCTTCATCAGCGTTGAGGTGGATAGCGCTCGCGTACCGATGTTATAGGCCAGCGACACAAGCGCGTCATACTGGCTCTGGGTGACGGAGACTTTGAGCATTTTGCTTACCGCCTGATCAAAGCTCACCACGCCAGTGCGCAGCAGGCGATCCGCCGTTGCGTCGTCAATCTTCATTCCGGGCTTAATAGGCTTTCCGTCTACTTTTCCCGTCCAGCCGTAGCCAATCGTCCATGGATCGCCACCGGTGCCAGGGTCTGGGTATGCGGTTAACCTGCAACCCTCAAATCGCTTAATCAGCGCGATACCGTTATTACTGATTTGCATCTTTAATCCCCGTCAGGCGTTCCCAGAAATAGGTCAACGCTACGGAGCCCATCGCGCCGCTTATCCCCGCGGTTGCCAGAATCATGTAAATGCTCAGTCCGCTTTCAATGCTCACCAGGCCAGCAATAACGCCGGTAAACCCTGAAACCACCATTTGGGCAAGAGCATTGATCAAGCTCCATGTTGCCTTGCTCTGCTTCACATCTATCAGGTAGCGGACAAGTCCACCCCAGCAAGCAATGATCAGCAGAACCAGCCAGGACATCCCGGCAATGCTCTCTTTGTCTTGCATACGCTTAGCCATAGTTACCGCCTCCGATGAAAGATCGGGAAGCTGTGTGTGAGAAGGTCAGGCCCGTCGGGCTGGATTTAACAACGAAGCGTGTCGATGATGATTCCCGCGGGACCTGATAATAAAAAAGCCCGCGAAAAGGCGGGCAATAAGCATGAGGGTAATAGCAATGCGGCTCTATGGCCGAAGGTACCCTGGATGGGTCTGGTGGCCTGTTGCGTTGCGCCAACAACGCCCTGATGGATTGGATTATGAGCCCGTCATCAGGTCAGGCCATTATTGGGTGGGGACAGTACGAATGCATTTTGCATTCTGGCCGTTCTGTCTCAATGAGCCATTACCTCACAGCTGCCCCAAGCCCGACCAAAGGCTCTTGCAAGTCTAATCTGGTTCAGGGCTCTTGCGCGGCGGGTGTCGACGTGTCGTGCAGCACGTCTCTACCCAAGAGCCCTGACCGGATCGCAGGCATAAAAAAGCCCAAGGCGTTAACCTCGGGCTTGAATTCTTTGTGTGTCGACAATCGAAGCTATGGCGACGATATCAGATTTACATGAAATATATGCCTTTCAGTTCGGTTTTGCAAGACTTACATCTAAATTTGACGCCTTTTGTTGTGAACGTGATCGCGTTACCGCTATGAGAGCGTCGCTATCAAGCTTCACAAAACTGCTGCGCAGCGCCAGCCAATGAGGGAGGTAGGTTTCTGTCCATGTGGACTTTGCTACACCAACCAGCTCCGCCAGCGACTGGTATTCATACGTCTCCCGTCCTGCCAGTTCGGCTTTGACGTCCTGCGCCGCCAGCCAGATAAGTTGACGGAGGCGATCGACTGTTTTCTTTGCAATGCGCACGCCGGCCAGCTTTTCGTTGAATTGCTCCCATGCCCACCGGGTGATCGTCTCCTGATGCTCCCAGCGGATATTGTCGCTGTAGTTCCACAGCAGCCACGCTTTCTGATGCTCTTCCAGCGACAGCAGAGCCCGGCGCCAGCTGGCTGTCGAGTATTCAACGGGCAGAACGAGAGCGATTGAGGAACCCTTAGCACGTGACTGGCTGCCGCTCATCGGCGGCCCGTCCGGGTTAACCATTTTTTGCTTCACCTCGCTATATACCTTCTTCCGGCCACGGCTGCGCGCCGTAGCGGTGAATTGCGCGTTTTCTGCAAAGGCTACCAATTGCCCTTTCGTCGCACCGCTCAGATCGGCGGTGGCCACTATCAGCTGCTGGCGAACATACTGGAGGTATTGGGTATTTATCATGCTGTCTCTCCCAGGGTCTGATAGATGCGAACGAAATTTCTCAGTATGCGGTAGTCAACCAGTACGGTGCCGCGGTGCCGGCAGAGGCGGAGCTTTTGCCAGCGATCCCGGATGCGTTCGATAACGTCACGGATCATGCGGCCTCCCGCTGTTTCAGTGCTTTGAGCTTGGCGCGGTACTCATCGCGGATGCGAATAAAGTCTTCCCGCCGGTAGTTGGTCATTTCATGGGGTCCGTTAAGCCAGTCGACATACTCCTGCCCGTATCGAGCGACCAGGCCAGCTTCGTATTGCTGAGCAACTGTCGACTCTTTGGCGGTGTACTTACCGGCCCCGGCATTGCACGATTTGCACTGCTTATGAGCGTTGCGCTCTTCAAAACGCAACTCAGGGTAAGCGCCAACCGTTTTGAAGTGGCCGCAGTCCCACTGGCCGCCATGCAGATCAGGCGGGTTGGTCTCGCCGCAACTGATGCATGGCAAACCAGCATCACGAGCGCGGATGTAGGCGTTGAATGCCTTCTGAGCTTGGGCTTTGTAGTAACCGTTAGGTCTGAGCTCAGCCAATCTTGCTTTACGGCGCTGGCGCCCCTCTTTCTCGGATTCGCGCTGGCGCTTCACCGCTTTGGCTTTCGCCGCTTCCCGGGCTTTTGCTGTCTGTTTTTTGCCGATCGCGCTGGCGCATACAAAACTGCATACCACCTGCCCTTCCCGGGCAGGATGGAACCATTCGCGGCAGTGGGCGCATTTACGACGTGCTGGTTTACGCATGTGGCCTCCGTGCTCTCAGGCGTAGCCACTTCTTATCGACCAGGCGGGCTGTGTAGTCTTTCAGGGTCGGGATGTCGGAAGGCTTAACTTCTACCTTGCGCTTGCGGCGCGCCGGTACGCGGAAGATGCCGCGATCCATTACTTTGGTGAGAAGGCTGCTCATCAGGCCTCCTGCTTTTGCTGCAGTTGCTGATATTCGCAACCATGTGGAATGGTGAGAGCCAGACCAAACTGAGCGCACCAGGCCTCAACTTTGGTCAG
>OKVG01000536.1_pt1 | contig 26280 bp, 27 predicted proteins | sample 1606981 | NCBI WGS metagenome assembly OKVG01 (sample SAMN03281018, study PRJEB24777) | human gut metagenome | isolation source: fecal sample PR128 from 1 month old male Malay infant, vaginal delivered... | reverse complement strand
TGGTGCAACTCATTGCCAAGAAAGATCTTAGCTTATCATACACCAGATGAAATCTTTGAAAGAGAATTAGATCGAATCTATCAAGCAGCTTAACCAAAAGTGTTCAATTTATTATTGCAATTTACGAGTAAATACTGTTTTAGATTTTCAAAATATTCCTTCGCAGGAGTAGATAATTCTAGTGAAAACATTAGCTGAATAAATCTCCTTTGATGTCGTCAAAATTGTAGTGCTTTGATTTTTCAGCTCTTTTCAGTTTATTTACTAATTCAAGGGCAGCCGTAAATTCATCATATTCTTCAATATCAACAAGTGCAAATTTACCGTATCCATTTTTAGTAAGGAATACGGGACTATCCTTTTTGACTTTATCAAGGACTTTATTATAATTTCTCAATTCTGAAACAGGTTGGATTTGTAACATATGTATCACTCCTTTTGATAAATATTGTACATTATTTTTAGAAGTATTTACAGCAATGGTATCTATTAGTATTCCAATATTCTGTAGTGCCAGCACTATAGAATATTGAAAAAGAAAGTTTTATAGTCCATAATAATTTTTGTAAGTAATTAAAATTATTGTGAGGTGTTAAAATGACCGAAATTATAACTTTTGGTAACTTCAAAGGCGGAGTCGGCAAGACTACTAATGCCACTCAAGCTGCCTATGAACTATCAAAACGAGGGAAGAAGACTCTACTTTTAGATCTTGATCCGCAGGCGAATGCGACAAACATCATGCTCAAAACTAAAGTGAATTTGACAGACGAGATCTTTCAATTTGATTCATCTTTAATGTCTGCAATTCAAAGTAAAGATCTAACTAAGGCTCTAGTTAATATCACCAAGAACTTAGATTTGATCGGATCTTCCGCAGACTTTTCCTTATTTCCACGAGTAATGGAAAGACAGTTTTCTAAGTATATTGATCGAGTAACGCACTTAAATAAACTATTAAAACCTATTGCTCAAAAATATGATTATGTAATTATAGACGTTCCACCAACAATTAGTTTAATTACTGATGCAGCTTTGTACGCCAGTGACTGGTGCGTGATTGTAATGCAAACTCAACAGCAAGCTTTAGATGGTGCTAGTGCATTTATTCAATATATGCAAAAAGAAGTTATCGACACTTACCATGCTCCTAGATTAGACTTAGTTGGAATTTTGCCTGTTCTAATTCAACCAGGAGCACCTGTCGATAATTTAACTTTGCAAAATGCAGTAGAGGAATTTGGCCAAGCAAACATCTTACCGACCTCAATCCACCAAATGCAGCGTCTAAAGCGCTATGGTGTAACTGGAATTACTGATGATAGTCGGTATGATAAAAAGGTCTTTGAAGTTTATAAGCAAGTTGTAAATGATATTTTAAGTAGGATTGAAGCAAATGAGTAATTTAATTAATAGTAACAAACGTAAGCTTAATTTAAAGCCAAAACATGAAGTATCAATCGATGAGATTGAAAACAAGGAAAGTAATCAAACTTTTAACGTAAACATCAAAATTGACAATACGGTTAGAAATAGTTTGATTGCCATTTCTAACTTAGGTATTGCACCTAATCAAAAAGAAGCAGTCGCATATTTAGTACAGCAATTCCGTGATAATTTAGATCCAGATAATCAACGATTGTTTGACTTACAAGTTGATGTTCTAAACAAAAAAGATGCTAAATTGCACGAAAAATAAGTGGTGTCTTTGTACTCTGTAGTATCGTAGTGCTAAGATAATTAGATAAAATAGTATATACAAAAGGGCAATCCTATCATTAAAAGATAGAGTTGCCCTTTTTTGATATTATTTTAAAAAAGTTCCGAATGTGTACCTATTCCAGTTAAGTAAATAATATTCTGATTGGTTCTAATAAAAAGAAGCAAATGATCTCCATTATGACCATCAAAATGGAGATCTAGCCCTTTAATTTTAAGCTTATTTAATTTTTGATATGAACCCCAAATTTGGGACATATTATTGAGCTGCTTTATTTAAAACCATATTTCGATATTCTATCGGAGTATGGTTTTTTAGTACTGTTTTAATTCTATCATGGTTGTAGTAATGAATGTATTCCTTGATTGCTTGTTCTAATTCGTTCATGGTTTTGAATGTCTTTTCAAAGCCATAGAACATTTCTCGCTTAAGAATGCCAAAGAAGCCCTCCATGTAAGCCATCATCTAATGAATTGCCCTTGCGTGACATAGACTGGGAAACACCATGATTTTTAAGCCATGCCTGAAAAGCTGCGTGCTGATATTGCCAGCCCTGATCAGTATGAAAAATTAAGCCATTAAGAGCTGGATGCTTTTGACAAGCTTGATCCAGCATGTCCATTACTTGTTTCAATACTGGATGACGGCTTAATGTATAATCTTGACTGCAGCCATCCATCACAGGCGATAGATAAAGCTTTTCTCCATTAAGGTGAAATTCAGTAATATCTGAGTACCAATGCCTATCTGGGGTAATCGCCGCAAAATGACGTTTAGTTAAATTGGGCTTGATTTTTCCAATAGTTCCTTTATAGCTTGAATATTTAAATCTGCGTCTAATCGAAATGGCATATAAATGCATTTTGACCATTAAGCGCTTAACACGCTTATGATTGACTATAGTGCCTTCACGACGCAATTGAGCAGTAATTCTGCGATAACCGTGCCGATGCTTGTGCTCTTCGAATATTTCCTTAATCCGCTTCATGATTTTTTCGTTCTTTAAATCTTTGTCATCCTTGCCTAGTGTGTAGTAATAACTGCTGCGTGATAAATGCGGCAGATCAGGATGGGAATTAATTGTATCAAGCACAAAACTAACGGTTACGTGTAATTCTTGCCTTAGCTGTGTAACCACAGAAACTATTTCTTGTGCTGCTGGTCTCTGGTTCTTTGTGAGACTAAGGCGTTCAATTTTTTTACAAATTCGTTCTCGACAGTAAGTCTTAAGTTCTTCGGTTTGAGGTCCTTTATTTGCCTTTGAAGCTCTTGAATCTGTTTGTCTTTGTCCTTCATGGGCAGGTCTGCCTTTCTTATGATTAATGACATTATGCCCATCTTCTTTATATTTGCGAATCCAATTATAAATCATGCCCCGACTAGACAATCCTAATTCTAAAGATACTTGATCGGCTGCTTCGTGATTAAAAAGAACTCTTCTGATAGCTTTCTCCTTAAATTCAACTGAGTAGTTTGTATAACCAGCATCAAGAATCTCTATCCCATGGCGTTCTATTAACGTAATTAGATAAAACAAGTTTGCCCGATTTGCTCCATATTCCTTAGCTGCCTGATTAGCTGATATATTATAATTTTTCCAATTATTGTAAATATCAATTTTATCTTGTTTGGATAATTTAGACATAAATAAAAACCCCGAAATTCTTGTCCGAATTTCGGGGTTCATATCAATAAACACTTTAGCTGCTTTTCTATTATTAAACTAAATCATACATTTCTGGCATTCTGCACCATTTTGAATTAAACATTCGTCTGCAGTCAAGTTCTCACTACCAGCTAAAACTTTTTCTCTTATTCTAACATAATAAATTGAGTTGCATCGCTTTTTAAAGGCATAAATATAAGCCTTATTTAAATCTCTTGTTGTTGCATTATCTTCAACAAATAAAGTTAACGAAATTGATTGATCAACATACTTTTGTGCAGCAGCTGTAATATCAATAATAGCATTAGGTCCTACTTCATATGCACCCTTTTCGTAATACTCATAATTGTCTTTATTAATCTTATAAGCTGGTACATAAATTCGACCCAAATCAGCCTCTTTGCGTGTTTCAACAGGAGCTACTACTGGCTGCAAACTTGGTGTACATGAAGATAAATAACTAATTGATCCAGTAGGTGCAACTGCTAACAAGTTAGCATTAGCTATACCTGTCTTTTTAATTTTAGTAATCAATTCTTCCCAATCTTCTTTAGTTGGAATAACTAATTTATATTTAGCTACAATTTCTTTAATCTTGTCTGTTTTCGGTGAAACTTCCTCATCAATAAATTTTTTGAAATAATCACCACTAGCATATGATGAATCTTTGAATCCTTTAAAAGCACCATACTTTTCAGCTAATTTATTTGATTCTTTAAATGCATGGTATGTAATTGTATAAAAGAAAATTCCTGTAAATTCAACTGCTTCTGGTGAATCATAATAAATATGATTAGTTGCTAAAAAGCCATGTAAATTCATTGCTCCTAGACCGATTGCTCGATTAGCTTTATTTCCCTTTTCAATTGAAGGAGCACAATCTAAATCTGAAGACCTGGCAACACGATTAAGCGCTTGAACACTATCAGAAACCAAACCACCTAACTTGTCAGCGCTATTCATTGCTGCTGCAATATTAAGTGATCCTAAATTACAACAAACATCGTAGCCCGTCTTATTAAAACTTAAGTCTTCATTATAGGTACTTGGCGTATTAACCTGAGCAATTTCTGAACATAAATTAGACATCACGATCCGCCCCAATTTCTTTTGTGGGTTTCTTCGATTGACAGTATCTTCATACATAATATAAGGATACCCTGATTCAAATTGAACTTCAGCAATAGTTTGGAAGAATTTTCTAGCACTGATAAATGTCTTTTTAATACATGGATTATTAAGGAGATTTTGGTATTCTTTAGTAATTGAAATATCTGACATTGGTTTACCATATTCACGTTTAATATCATATGGTGAAAACAAAGCCATCTTTTTATTTTCTTTGGCTAGTTCAAAAGTAATATCTGGAATCACTACGCCAAGTGATAAAGATTTAATTCTTACCTTTTCGTCAGCGTTTTCTCGTTTAGTATCTAAAAATTGCATAATCTGAGGATGATGGGCACTTAAATAAACTGCACCGGCACCTTGTCTTTGCCCTAATTGATTGGCATAAGAAAATGAATCTTCTAGTAATTTCATTACAGGAATTATCCCACTAGATAAATTCTTCATTTTTTTAATAGGTGCACCTAATTCACGCAAATTAGTTAAGCATAGAGCAACACCACCACCACGTTTAGATAATTGCAGACTTGTGCTTATTGCTCGTGAAATTGATTCCATATTGTCTTCAACTCTGAGCAAATAACATGAAATATATTCACCGCGTCTCTTCTTACCTGCATTCAAGAAAGTCGGAGTTGCTGGCTGGAAACGATTACTAATAATATCTTTAACTAAATTCAAGGCCAGTTCCTCATTGCCATCAGCTAAAAATAAAGCATTCATAACAGCCCGATCTTCAAAACGTTCTAAAAATTGTTTATTATCGTTTGTTTTTAAGGCATATGCTTTATAGAATTTAGCTGCACCCATAAAGTTCAAAAAGCTAAAATTTTGTGCATAAGCTAATTTGAAAATTTCTTTAATAAATTTAGCTGTATATAAATCTAGAACTTTTTTATCATAGTAATTATTATCAACTAAATAAGCTAATTTTTCTTCTAAAGAAGCAAACTTTTTCATTCTTGGTTCAATATGATTTTCAAGATATTGCTTAGTAGCTTCCTTGTCAGCTTTAAAATTATAATTTCCTTTTTCATCTTTAAATTTAGCAAGTGCATTTAAAGAAATATATGAATCATTATTAAGATTATCAGTCATTGTCTTCACCTGCATCAGCAATTATTTTATTAACATTATTTACATCTTCAGTTGTTCCCAGTAACTCAAATTTATATAGATAAGGAACATGTAATTTCTTAGAAATTACATCCCCTGCCAAGGCAAAAGAATTACCAAAATTGGTATTTCCACTAGCAATAACACCAATACATTTTTGCCGATTAGCCAATTTGTTCAAAAAGTGGATAACTTGCTCAGGCACAGCACCTGTAGTCCCATGGCCACCAGAATAAGTTGGCGTAATTAAAATATATTCTTCAGAAACTGAAATTTCTTTACTGAGTTTAATAGGAATCCTAATAGAATTACAATCTAACTTTTCTACAAAGCGTGCTGTATTATTTGAAGTGGAAGAATAATAGACAACTAATGGCTTTTTAGAAATCCCAGTCATCATCTTTAGTCTCCTCTCCTGTTCCCATTACATATGAAGAACCATTACCAGAAAAGAAATCATGGTTTTCATCAGCTTGAGCTGATAATTGAGCGAATACTTCTGGGGAAATATAAGTTTCTTCTGCGGTAAAAGGAGAATCATAGCCTAAATTTTGTAAAAATTTACCTGCATTATACAAACTGAAATGAATTGCATCATCAACCAAATCAAAATCATCATAAAGCTCGTGCAAATATTTCTTTTCCAAATCAATTAGTTTATCTAAGAAATCAAAAACGAATTTTTTCATTTCTGCTTGTTTAGCTGGAGCTAATTTCTTTACGGCCAATTGATATTTGTAACCACTATAATAATTGTGAATAACCTTATCTCTTAAGATCAATCTAATAATATCAGCAGTATTAGGCAATTTACCTCTTGCAGCTAAATAAAATGGTAAATAAAAACCACCATAGAGCAGGAACCCTGGCATAATTGCTGCGGCAACCTTTGATTTAAGCGGATCATTGCCTGTATAATACGGAATTACCGCTTTAGCTCTTGCTTGTAAAGCATCATTATTAACTACCCATTCATGCGCTTCTTCAATTTGTTCACTAGTACATAAAGTAGAAAAAATAGTTCCATATGATCTTGCATGGACAGCAACCATAAAAGCAAAATTTGCATAGATAGCTTGCTCTATATCAGTTTGTGAATTTTTAATTTGGGCTACATCACCCACACTTGATTGAGTTGTATCTAATAAAGTCAATCCAGTGAAAGTGCGAGTTATAAGCTGTTGCCAGTCATCAGATAATTGATTCCAAGAACTTATATCATTCGAAACTGGGATTTTTTCAGGTAACCAAAAGTTTTGAGTAACTCTGTTCCAAACCTCAAGATCCTTATCATCTTTAATGTCATTCCAGTTAATAGCTCGCATATTTTTGCCGTTGTTATTGTAAGCAAATTCAACTGGTGACTGTGAATGATCATAATAACTCATATTTGCTCCTATCATTATTTATTGTTTTATCTAATATTTGTGTGAACATAATATAGCATCTTCTGCTCAATAATACAACATGTGGATTTTTTGGTTATTTATAATCAATATATTGTGGCTAAGCCGTTTTGATAATACAAAATTATTTTCAAATTTATTTTATCTTCCAAAAATAATGTAGGTGTTGTTTTTTGCTTTTTTGACAAAAAAATCTCTAATAACTATTTTTATTGTTATTAGAGATTATTTATTCTAAATATTTTTTTAATGAAATCTCATTCCACCATCAACTTGAAGTGATTGTCCAGTAACATACCCAGCATCTGATGAAGCAAACCAAGCCACAACTTCAGCTACATCGCTAGGTTTTGCTTCACGACCAAGCGCTATCTCTTTGAGACAATTTGCTTGTTGCTGCGTTATTGTTTCATGTTTAATTTTTGCAATTTTTTATCAATTGCATCTCGCATTTTTGTGCGAACAATTCCTGGATTATAAGCATTAACAGTAATTTTATCTACTGCCAATTCTTTGGCCGCAGCTTGAAGCGTCGCCATGAAATTCATGTCGGCATTCAACACGGAGCACTAACAGCAGAGGTTGCCGGGGGAAGCTATTTAGCTAAATTAGATCGGATGTTAAACCACATAAAATATTAAGAAATTAAGGTCAGACTAATGGTTTTTGGACTACCGCAAAAATATTGACACTTACCCACATCGTGATCGCTTGTATTCGGCATCTGTTTGTGCTAATTCAGCCTGATAAGGTTGACATCGAGATAATTCATAAGAAATTGTTGACGGTGATCGGTTCAGCCGAACGCCCATTTGGATATTGGACAGCCCTAGTTCACAAAAGGTTTCGATTTTAATTCGTTCGAAATAGGTTATACTAGACAAAAGATCAGCTCCTAAAAGATGGGTTTGTGGTAAACACATTTTAAAGGAAGCTGATCTTTTTTGTCCGAACAGCGTTCGGATTAATTTTACAATCTGCCTGAAATTAAAGTAAAACATTTATAAAAAAAGCCAATTACTACAGTAATTGACCAGCCAATAACAACCATGGATTCATTTAAAAGATTGTTAAAAAGTTTAACATTAATCATTTTTTCTTAAATAAAATAAAAAAGTGGGTAAATGAAAAATGATCATGATGTATACACAGTCAGGGTGTCATTCTTGTATGACATCTCGTCGATAGTTTAATAAACACGGAATCAGATTCCAAGAAAAAAACTTTAGTAAACAACCTCCAAAACTATAAGTAAAGAAAATAGGGTCCCTATTTTCTTTTAATACCGTATTTCACACGGTATCGAATAAAGGTCGTCCGTTTAATCCCGGTATTTCGAGCCACATCAATGTCACTCATGCCTGCCTGATAAAGTTTAAAAGCGTGTTGTAAGCGGGGATCGTCTTGGGTGTATTGGGGTTTGCGTCCATGATATTTACCCTGCCGCTTAGCTAAGGTAATTCCTTGCTGCTGGCGCTCAATGATTCGCTTACGTTCACTTTCGGCCTGGTACTTATAGAGTTCAATAATCAAGTTGGTCATCAGTTGACGTAAATTTGGGTCAGCAATCCCTGTCATGGACGGCAAATTTAACACATCTAAGGTGGCCCCCTTATTTTGAATGGTGTTCATGATCTTAGTTAAATCCTGGTTGTTTCTGCCTAAGCGATCTAATTCAGTGACCAGGACAATATCACCCTCACGAATATAGGCCAGCATTTTTTGCAGTTCTGGCCGATTAGTGTTTGCCCCACTTAATTTATCCGTAAATAATTTATCAACGTCTTTTAAAGCCGCTAACTGTCGATCTAAATGTTGCTCCTTGGAACTCACACGCGCATAACCGATTTTAGCCATTCTAATTCTCCTTTTGGACAGTTCTAATGAACATTTGTAATTCCTAGTATAGCACAGAAATAAAAAAGGCCAATAGGGTATACTCTAGTGGACATTTTTTTGCTTCAAAGGATTTGTTTTATAAGCACTATTTCTGTCTTTTACTAAACTTGGTAGACCCTTAATTTTTCTGTATAATGGATTAAGTAGAGAAGTTAAGGCGGTGGCGAAACTGGAAGAAGGTGGTGCTTATGGTGTTAAACCTTTAAAGCCCATAAATCCTAACGAAAGGAGTAGCCTAAGTGTCCGTGTCGGACGCTTTACAATTAATGCTGGCTTTCGGTACCTTTATCGTGGCCTTAATCGCATTAATTGTTGAGCTGATCAAAAGTCAGCAAAAAAAATAACCGCCTTAGCTCTGGCAAGCTAGCGGTTATTAAATGTCGTTAAAATCTGCCACCGTCTTTAACGGCTCTACATGGGAAGTCCTGTTCACTCGGGACTTCCTTTTTCCTACCTACATTATAGCATGACTTAACCAAACTGGCTACCGTTTCAGACTTTGATCAGGTTCAGGATCGGGTTGTTTGATCTTGGGATTTTGTTTAGCAAAATCTTGCAACTGCTTTTGCGTTCGTTTACTGATTTCTAGGTGCACCTCATGTAACTGGTTTTTTAGTTCTGATTTTTGTTGTGGATCAGTCGCTTGTTGAACTTTTTGTTGCAAGTCTTGATACGCCTTATTAAGTTCCTGGGCTAATCGCTTTTTTAGATCATGTTCAGGTTCTTTTTGTGCTTTCTGTATCTATAAAATGTTTTAAAGTTATATCACTATTTCCATTCCTCCGGGTATCTGCGTTTTATTTTCGCACCTGAATCAGTCTGGCTTAAATAAGTTTTAAAGATTTTTATTAATTGGTCTATTGAACTAGCATCATCGATTTGCTGTAAAATAAATAAATTTAAACGATGACTGGCTTCATTGATATCAGGCACTAATAGTTTTCCCTTTTCTGTTAATGATAGAACATTCTTCCTGCGATCTTTCTTATTTACTAACTTATCAACGAAACCTTTATTAATTAAGGATTGGACCAAACGACTCGGAGAGCCTTTTTCACAGATTAATAATTGACCAAGTTCCTTTAATGATAGTGGACCTGATTGAAATAGAATCAATAACACTTCCGCTTGATTAGTAGTAAGCCCGTAAGTACTAAGCATACTGTTGAATACGCTGGTTGATTCACGTTCACTTCCTTTAATTAAAAATCTCAAAAGCTCGACTTTTTTTTCTGTTAACATACGAAAATCTCACACGCTCCTCACGCCATTAGTTATTTAAAACCATTTTACCGGAAAAGTGTACAGATTTCATTATATTTAATTGACATGTATTTAATTTGAGAATATTATGATAATCGATGACATGTCATGCATGACGTGTCATCGATTATTAAAGGGGGGGAACATTTTTATGGATGTTAATGATATTCTAGGGAACTATGAGACTCGCTATTTTGGTGCTGGGCACAAACATACAACTTATGCTATTGCTGACGTGAAAAAAAACACTAAAGGAAATTATGTTGCTTTAGCCAGTCTTGATTTTAATACAGATCAATGGTCAACAAAAAATGGAATCCAACAAGTAGCGCATGTTAGTACTATAGATGCCATTACCTTAAGTTGCTTACTGATTGAAAAAGTAATAACCTCATTAAATTTGGACAATTATTTTATTCAGAAATTTGATTTTAAGGCTGGGCGCAGTGCTATTGAAGATATCAAAAATATTGATATGGAGGTTATGAACCTTATTATCGATGAACCTACAATTTCTTTTAAAACCATACTTGAGGGAATGAAAGTATCAATTGTACTCAAAAAAAGTGAAACCTATAAGCAAAACAATTCTGATTTCACTAACTCTGCCAGCTTCTTAAATAATCATTTAAAAGATACTCATTTAGATATTAATGAAATTAATTATTTGGGTGATTCTGGACTTTCGGCCAGCGTTAATCGCAAACGAAAGCCACAAGCTACATATCATGGATTAGGAAGCTGTCTTCAAGATCATTTATCACTATTAGAATGGTTAATTGTATTTTCACAAATTGGTGAAATTATGGCATACAACTATGATCATATATCTCGCCAATATTCAAATAATTTGTGGATGAAGCATGTAACGGCCACATTTAATGAAAAAGCTACATTAAGTTATCCTATCAAAACAATTAGTGAAATTACCAAAGCCTCTATCATTAAAATGAAGGGAAATAGTTGGCGGATTCTTAAAGAAAAAGGCTCTGATATTAATAACGAAGTGTTTTTTGAAGCTAAAATTACGCATCAATTACCGCAATAGGAGGAATACATGACAACCTTAAGTAAAAATAAACGAATTGTTATTTCGGGAACTTATTCAACTGGAAAAACAACTACAACAACAGCGCTTTCAATTGTTACTGGCATTCCTATGATCAATGCTCTTTCCGCTCGAGAGATTCTCACAGATTTATACCCTGGAAGAAGATTTCAGGATATGACAGCTACTGAATTAATGGCTCTAGGATTAAAAAGATTTGAAGAGAGAATTCGAGCAGAAGAACAGGCTCTATCTCAATATGATGGCTTTATTTCTGATGGATCTGTACTTAACGAATGGATTTATGGAACAGTCAGAATGAAAGTCGGAATTAATCCAGGTTCAACTCTGCCACATCGTATTGCTAAGAGAATTACCGGTTTTACCTCTAAACCTTTTGTAAATAAATACCTTGAAAGTTACGGAGTTGTAGTAAACAAGCATGCAAGAAACTGGTATACAGATGTCATTCATCTACCAATAGAATTTCAAATGGATCCAGACGGACATCGACCAGTTTCAGAAAAATATCGTAGATTATCAGACCAAGAAATCATAACTTCATTCAAAAATCTTGGTTTTTCTCCGTATCCTGTAAAGGGATCTATTCCGGATAGGTTAGAGGCTATTATTAGCCATCTTGGACTTACTAAAACAATGTCTATAGATAAAGCTATTGAATTAGCTCAACAACAAATTAAGAAAAATAGGGAAGCCGTCTCTCAACGGATTATTGAACAATATCATGAGCCAACCTTAAAAGAAAAAATTAAATTAATGACCAAGTATTAATGAAAGGAGCAACTAATGATTAAATTTTCTAATATCAGCAAAGAATACCACGTTGGTACCCAGTTTGTAAAAGCACTTAATCAAGTTAACTTTGAAATTGAACCTCACCAGCTTACTGTAATTTTAGGACCATCTGGATCAGGTAAAAGTACCCTTTTAAATATTTTAGGCGGTATGGACCGACCAACAAAAGGAGACATCAGTTTTAATGACCAACAGGTTAATAAATTGAATGATCATGACTTAACATCATATCGAAGAAAAGTGGTCGGTTTTGTTTTTCAATTCTACAATTTAATTCCAAGTCTAACGGCATTAGAAAATGTTGCAATTGCAGCACAGCTTAATAACAATGATGACTTATCCGAAAACTATCTCAAATCAGTTGGACTTGAAGAACGAATGAACAATTTTCCAAACCAGTTATCTGGAGGAGAAATGCAAAGAGTTTCTATTGCTAGAGCTTTAGCAAAAAAGCCTAAGCTTTTATTATGTGATGAGCCAACGGGTGCGTTAGATTCAACTACCAGTATGAAAATATTAGGCATTTTACAAAATATTGCTAATACTACAGACACTGCCGTTGTTATGGTTACGCATAATCCGGAGTTTGAACGCTATGGCAATCGAATTATTCGACTAAAAGATGGTGAAATAGAGTCAATCAATGACAATGAACAGCCATTACTGGTAGGTGAAACAGGATAAATGAAATATTTAAATAAAAAACTACTACGTGATGTTAAAAATAACTGGGCACAATTTTTCTCAGTTTTCCTAATGGCTTTGTTGTCTATTGTTGTTTTTGTCGGACTTCAGGGAGCTTGGCACGGCCTACAGGACAGTGTAGGTAGCTTTATTAATAAATCAACATTAGCTAATTACTGGACGCAAAGTAGTTCTGTTACTAATACCGACTTAAAAAAAATAAATAGTCTTTCGGGAGTTTCGAACGCTCAACGTGGTACAAGGCTTCAAGTAAAGCAAAATAAACATTATGTGATTATTGATGCCTATGAGCATCCTATTTCGCAATCTTATGTCATTAAAGGAAAAAAGTACAATAATCAAAGTGTAAATGGAATTTGGATTAACAAAGAGTACGCTCAACATCATCATTTAGCTATAAATGATACGTTGAAATTCTCCGTAAATAAGCGAACCGTACTTTTCAAAGTCAAAGGAATAATTCAAAATCCCACTCGTATTTATTTTACAGGTACACAGGAATTTATTGCTCCTAACTATTCCAACTACGGCTATGCTTACGTTTCCCCACGTGCGTTAAAAGCACAATTGAATTACCAAGTTCCTTATAATATTGTAGAAATCAAAGGAAATCATCACAATATGCGCAAGGCAACTGAAACAATTTTTGGAAAAAGATTAGTATCATTTAACTCTCGGTCAACTCTTCCAGATGTTTCAAATGCACTAGATCGTGTTGGACAGATTCGTAATCTTTCCTACTTATTCTCGTTTATTTTCATTCTATTAGCTATACTAGCAATGTATACCACCATACAAAGACTGATTAAAAGCCAGTATGATATAATCGCAACCTTCAAAGCCCTTGGTTTCTCTAACCTTCGAGTTGGGCTTCATTATGCTAGTTTTGGTTTATTCGTAGGAGGATTAGGATCTCTAACAGGCTTAATAATTTCACCTACCATTTCATGGTTCGTTTTGAAGAGTCAACAACAAATGTTCTCTATCCCCCATTGGAATATCTCCTACACATATAGCGCGGTCTTTGTCGTTTTAGGTGTTATTTTAATTTGTATTTTGTCAGCCTTTCTAGCTGCTAGAAGTGCTACAAAAGGGCTCCCTGCTATCTTTCTTCGTGGTAAAGAGGAAAGTTCTGCCCATAAAATATTTATTGAACATTGGGAGTGGTTATGGACACACATTCCATATGCTGGTAGATGGGCAATTAGAGATGTCTTCATTAATCGGACTCGCACTTTAATGGGAATTATTGGTGTTGCAGGTGGTATGATGCTTATGATAGCAGGAGTTGGTATGCCGCAATCTATGAACCATTTAGTCGACAAAGCATATACCCAAGACTTTACTTATGATAAACGACTTACGGTTAATAGTTATTCTCAATACTCAACTGAGCACCCACAAGCAAAACAATGGGTACAGTTAAGCTCTGCACATTTTACCCCTGATGACGGCTATAATCGTCTTCTAGTAATTGTTGGTCCTGGAAACAGTGTCAATAGTCAAACCACTACAGGAAAAACTATCAAAGATGGTGGCCTTTATGTAACTCAAGGCTTTGCTAAAAGGGCTAATATAAAAATTGGCGACAAGCTTAAGGTGAAAACCTTTGGCTATAACCAATACTCTCGAATTAGGGTTAAAGGAATTATTACTAGTGAAACAAACCAGGGAGCCTATATAACTAAAAAGTCCTGGGAAAAAGCAGGAGGAACCTTTGCTCCTTCAACTTTACTAGTTAAAAAGAATTACACTTATAACAAAAACGAAATTGACTCGACTATTAAAATCAAAGATCAGAAAAACAATGCCTATAACTTTGTTAATAATCTAATGAGTATTTTTATTTTGATCATTGTTTTTGGAGTTTTATTAATCGTGATCGTTTTGTATAACCTTGGATCACTAAGTTTTGTTGAGCGTACCCGTGATTATGCCACGCTACGAGTCTTAGGAACACATCGAAATGAGATTCGAAATCTAACATTAATGGAAAATTTAATGACTACGTTCGTAGGGTGGATTATTGGAATTCCTGCGGGAATCTGGTTCTTAGGACAATATGTTAGCATCTTTTCAACAATTAATCTTGAATATACAAGATACTTTGATTGGAAAACAATTGTTATATCTAGTGTTTTTGTGTGGATCTGTTCTCTATCAACAACTTTGTTTATTAGTCGTCGCGTAAAACGGATAGATATGGTTCAGGCATTAAAATGTGTTGAATAGAACTTATAGTATTGAAAGGCTAGTCACAAAAACAAAAAGTTTTTAACTCCTTTATAAGACAAACTAAAGAAACGCATGAGATCTGTTTTTGAACATTGATTTCATGCGTTTCTTATTTTCTTTTCAATTTCAGTCAACAGCACATATTTAATTATCAAATAGACTCGAAGTTAGTCATTCAACTATCATTTGTAGGTTTTCCTTAGCAAACTCATTAGAACAATCACGCAAAGAAGTTAAGACATCGTCCCATTCAACTAAATATTCTTGATAATCAGCTGGACTAAATGTTTGTGCTTACGCATTAAGATTCAACTTGTTTAACTCTGCTAGATAGTTCGCTATCCTATCCGCAAAATATTCTTTTCTCGTTGTCGTTTTACTCACTCCTCACTTTAATCAAAACCGTCTTTAATGCCATGAACAAAATAATCATGCATTTCTACACAGTCAATCCCAGAAATAATAACTTCACCATATTGATTTTTTGAATAGGTTTTATCATTCATAAAATTCCAAATATCATCTTCGGAAACTTGAAACGCACGTGCTAATTCTTCAGGTGTCATTTATTTTCCTCCCTCTTTACATTAAACAGAGTCTCTTTACGTATTCATTCATAGTTTGCCAGTATTCTTGAGTTGTCTCTAGTTCTTCCAAAGAATGAGCGTCTGTGATTGCCAACTTAGCGTCTCCTAACTGGTGCATAAGATGAACTAAGAAATGATTTTCATCATGAATATTCAACTTATGCTCAACAACTAAATTAACTACTTGCGCATAAACACTACTAGCAAATTCCACTAAAATCTCTTCTTTGTAGGTTTGCTGATAATCTAAACGCATTAATATCTCCTCTTTCCAATAACTCACTAGATAGTTAAAAAGACATTCATTTAAGGTGAATGCCTTTTACTAATTACAAATTAAGCAAAACTAATTTGCAACGACTTGCCAAATGCATTTGCAATCTTTGAAATGGTATCCATGCTTGTATTAGCACCATTTTCCACTCTAGCAATTGTTGACTGTGGTAAACCCGACTTTTCTGCTAAATCATGTTGAGTCCAGCCGTACGCTTCACGTTCACTCCGTACCGCGACAGCACTATTTAATTTATTTAGTTCTGCTTTAACATCATTAGCAAAGGTTGGATCTTGTAAATCTTTGGAAAAAAGATCATCAATATCTGTTAAATAAATTTTGTTAGCCATTCTTTTCATCTTCCTTTCGTTGATAGTATTCTGCACGAATTACCTTAGCATGCTTTATTTCACGTGCTGGTGTTTTCTGAGTCTTCTTAGTAAAACCATGCGTAATAATGTATTGCTCTTCTTCGGCATGAAAATACAAACCTCTTTGGATATTTGAAGCAACTTTGGACCTAATCTCGTATAGGTTACTGTCTAATTTCTTGATCCACTCCATTTTAGCAGCTGTTAATAGTCCTTGTTGTTCAATTGCTTGGATTAATGCAATTAATTTTTTACGATCTTTGACTGGTAATTGCTGATAAAATTCCACAAACTCATCATGACCATTTAATCGTTGATAGCTCTTAAACTTTGGTGTTTTCATAAGTCAATTATATCATATATCGAATTTAATTCAAAAAATAAGTTAGTCTGTCTTTATCTATGCAAAATCCCATAATGTCGTCCTTTTTTATGATGTTGCCGTTGCTTTCTCTCTAATTCATACGCTAAGTCTACCTGTCTTTTTTGTGTTTGCATCTGCTCCTGCTGGTCGTCATACAATAAGTTCATTAACGTGTCCGTTAATAGTCTGCCTAAATAGTCCCGTGGCTTAGTTTCCCGATAATTAACTGCTCGATAATCTGCCATGCTTTCGTGACGGTAATTATCCTTTTTTTGATTATGCCGCTCTAAAGCTTGCTTAACTTGTGTAATCTGTTTAACCGAAATCTCGTGATCCTGGCTGGCTTCACCAATAAATAATTGTTGCGTGCCTCTATTCTTCAATACCCGTAACAAGTTAGCATTCTGAATCTCATCAGGTTTGACATGCCCACTCAAATAAGCAAGGCCCTGTTCATGCTCCTGAGTGGTAAACTGCATTGGCGAATTATCTTTCAATTGCTCTAAAGCATGTTTTTCTAAAGGCTTAAGCTGTGAGCTAAAAATAATGATACATTAAGATAATTTTTCTGTATAATGGATTAAGTAGAGAAGTTAAGGCGGTGGCGAAACTGGAAGAAGGTGGTACCTATGGTGTAATCATCATAGATAACCGGAAACCTAACGAAAGGAGTAGCCATGTTGTCCATTACGGACGCATTACAGCTAATGTTATTGTTTGGTACATTGATTATCAATCTAATAGCCTTAGTTGTTGAGCTGATTAAAAATCATCGGCAAAAAAACATACTAACCTGGTGTTGAATCATAATTCGACGGAATTATGATTCAACACTTTTATTTTTGCCTAAAATAAAAGTGGAGATAAAGCAAATAAGCCATATCGCTATTGGACACATGATGTCGTAAAAAAAAACGGGCTGCTTTACCAGCTGTTTGTCAGTCTCTTCGGATTCTGTGGGCACTTGATGCCGTGTTTAGAAAATTAGATCCGAACAGTCTGATAAAGCTTATTTATCTTCAAAAATCGGTCCCCGGGCAATAATCATTAACTTCATATCGCCGCCCTTTAAATATACTAACGAACCCATCGGTAATAAATCTGCTTTTCCCATCCTACTTACTTCCTTTCTCTTTGCGCCACTTTTTAAACATTGCCTTGATTAATCCATAAACTGCGATGAAGGGTATTACGCCGATACAATTGACGATCCAAAAGAGTGTGCTATTTCCAACTCCCGTTTGTAGGCGATTCTTTATAATTGGTAACCAAACAAGGGGCGTATAAATTAATGCGAAAACTATAAAGCCGACAATTCCCCATAAATAGGTTTTATACGAGAAATTAGATTCGTCATCATCCATGCTTATTTCCCTCCTTTGGCGTTGGTTCCTTTGTTCCTTCCTCTACTGGCGGATAAACCCGCGGATGTTTCGCTGCCCTCTTGGCTGTTAACCACCACTTTTTATCTGGTATTTTATATGCAATTCTGAATTGTCGATTATACTTCTGGATATAAATCATTTTATAAGTCCTATCTAATTGATAGAACATTATTGCAATTAATAGAACATAAAATACGATTAATGCTGAAGCTAATGAGAAGTAAAAATTTATATGCTTACAGGTAACTAAGTATATAATCATTACAAAATTAATGAGCAACATTACGCCTAATGTAACAATAGTAACTTTTAGAGTACCTATCTTCGTTTCCTTAGTGTGTATTTTCATAATCCACATATAAATAGATACACAAAAATACATAAGCACAATGGCAAGTTGAATAAAAAAGGAAATCCAGCCTTGTACTATTACAAGTGCTATCGTAGACAAAGAACAAAGTGAAAAAAATGTCGTCAGACACCAAACTAATCCGATCAACGAGCCCTGTACTGCTGCAATTCCTCGATTGTAGTATGGTATAACTACCCACGCCAATAGCATCAGGAAAAAGATACCGTCAGATATTTTTACCAGTGGGCCCACGATATCCAGTAATATTCTAGCGACCATGTTCCCTGTTTCTCCCCAATTTCCTTGCGTAGGCCCAATACCAATAGCGTATAATCCAAAGACGAATCCCATGGCTAAGATAAATACACCAAATTTTGTAAAAAAATTAGAATAGGAGAATTTTAAAGTTTCATTTATATCCTTTCTTTGAATGTACCCTGATATTTGTTTATAAGTTTGGTTAAACATATTATGCACCTGCTAATTTTCCAATAGTTCCATCATAGATACTGGTTCCCTATCAATAAAAATAACCGCCTTAGCTCTGGCAAGCTAGCAGTTATTTAATCACTAATTAATTGCTACCGTCTTAAACGGCTCTACTGGGGAAGCCTTGTTAGTGCAAAGCTTCCTTTTTGTTTGTCTAAATTATAGCATTATCCGCCACAAAATACGGGCGAAAATATGTTTTAACAAAAAAATAGCCCCTTAGTCCTTAATCGTAGGATTGAGGGGCTTTTATTTTCAAGTGGCTATTTCTCAAAATGGACCCCAAATTCACATCTCTTGGTGAAAGATTATGCGACTAAGCTAGTCCTTTTTAAATGGTACTATCATCACATAGGTGAAATAAGGTATTATCTTTAATATAATATGACTAAAAGTACGATTCACTCTTAGATCATTAGACTTTTAGAAGAATAGTGATTCCAAGATTGGTCTTCATAATAGTTAACGGAGGAGCTTGCGATGAAAAAAATTCTTAGCCTATTTGGATGGATCTTCTTATTACTGGGCGTAACTTTAATTGGGATCGGCTCTCTAGCCTACTGGCGTACTTCTCAGCTACAGGCCAAGGGAGAGAGTGCTACTGCCAGGATCACAGATATCGTTACTTATCACGAGAGCGGTAATCGCTATTCCCACTATTCTCAGGATTCCAGACGTCATGAGGTGTACATAGACTACCGCTATCACGGTCAACGCTACACCGATATCCGTTTAGATACATATACTCCCTCGATGCAGATAGGTAAGAAAATCAAAATACTTATTAATCCTCAAGCCCCAGCAAATCCAACTATACCCGGTGCAGGAATACTTAATCTTGCCATTTGGGGTGGGATAGGCTTAGTTTTCACCATTTTAGGAAGTATCTTCCTTAAATACGTCTTTGCTGATAGAGGGAGACATCGATTAAAGAAAACTGGACAGCGAGTCACTGCGATAGTATCAGCTATAACCGATAGTCATGTAATTTTGAACGGTGTGGTTGGCAAGATAATAAAGTGCTACTATGAGGAAGCAAATGAACGATACCACTTCGAAAGTGCCCCTGTCTTTAACTCCACTGCTCTTCATGGGTTAAACGTGGGTGATACCATTTATGTCTACGTTGATCCTAACAATTATAGTCATTACTATGTTGAAGTTTGATGATTAATATTTATATGAAAATGGAACACATATCACTATTTTCCAGATTACAGTTTATCGGTGGGTGTGTTGCGGGCAAAAAGAAAGCGTGCGAATACTCGCCAGCAATTATTCTACCAATTAAACTACACTCGCAAAAATGGACTAATCAAAAAATCTATAACTAGACAAAAGAGTCTGGGAAGAAACTCTTAAATTACAAAAACCGTTGATTATCTTGGTTCTATAAACCTTAATATATCAACGGTTTTATTTTTGAGTTTTATTAGAATTTAGTCAAAAAATGACTTTTTTCCCAGACTCTTTTTAATTAAAAGTTACTTTTTCTTCCTTTTAAGAAGGATGACACTGAGCAGCAAAATCAGCAATACCCCACCAATAGCAATAAGATACGTTTCAGAGGAACTGCCTGTTTGTGGCAGAATTAGCTGAACTATCTTTTGAACTATCTTTTTGATCGGATTATTGTGGCGACTCGACTTGTTTGGGGTCTTATTTGTAGGAACATTCGGAGTACTTGGCGTATGCGTGTTAGTCACTATGAAGTTACCATTCTTACCGTTAACTGATGAAGTGTAGCCCTTAACAGTACCAACTTCTTTAACTGAGTATTGAACAGTTTTCTTATTTGATTTTTCAGCTAATTCGGTCCAAGTGTGAGTCCACTTGTTGGCCGCATTAAGGGTAACTTCGTTACCACTCTTTTCACCATTAGCGTAGAGCTGAACTTTAACTTCATTTGGACGACTGCCATCTTGGTTATTATTGTCGTTCCATGCTTTAGTTACACTAACACTCGTCTTAGCCGGCGTATAGCTGTTAGTTAAGTTGTAGCCATTAACAGTAGTTGAATAGTCTTTAACTTGGTCTTCAGTAACGGTGTAGCTAATCTTCTTACCATTTTCAAATTCAGGTAAGTTAGTGAAGCTGTACTTCCAGTTGTCTGATGCCTTCACTGTCTTACTCTGAACAACCTTACCATTAGCTAATAAGTTTACCTTGATTGAATCAGGGCGCTTGCCGTCTTGATCATTATTATCTTTCCAAGTCTTTGTACCTGAAACGGTAGTAGTGCTTGGCGTATGCGTGTTAGTCACTGTGAAGTTACCATTCTTACCGTTAACTGATGAAGTGTAGCCCTTAACAGTACCAACTTCTTTAACTGAGTATTGAACAGTTTTCTTATTTGATTTTTCAGCTAATTCGGTCCAAGTGTGAGTCCACTTGTTGGCCGCATTAAGGGTAACTTCGTTACCACTCTTTTCACCATTAGCGTAGAGCTGAACTTTAACTTCATTTGGACGACTGCCATCTTGGTTATTATTGTCGTTCCATGCTTTAGTTACACTAACACTCGTCTTAGCCGGCGTATAGCTGTTAGTTAAGTTGTACCCGTCTACCGTCGTTGAATAGTCTTTAACTTGGTCTTCAGTAACGGTGTAGCTAATCTTCTTACCATTTTCAAATTCAGGTAAGTTAGTGAAGCTGTACTTCCAGTTGTCTGATGCCTTCACTGTCTTACTTTGAACAACCTTACCGTTAGCTAATAAGTTTACCTTGATTGAGTCAGGGCGCTTGCCGTCTTGATCATCATTATCTTTCCAAGTCTTTGTACCTGAAACGGTAGTAACAGCTTTCTTATCTGTGATTGTTGCTGTTGCTCCCTTAGAGTCAAAACTATCAGCTGAAACAGTAACATCTTTAGCCAATGTATATCCCGATGGAGCCGAAGTTTCACGTATAATATAATCATCTTTTAGAAGACCATAAATTGTTCCTTTACCATCAGGACCAGTAGTTATGGTTCCAACAACCCCATTAGTTGACTTGCGAATAACAGAAAAAACAGCATTTGCAAGTGGGGCTCCAGATTCATCCTCTTTATTTATAGTTAAACTATGATTATATCCATTAGCTTTGCCACTGGCCCCTTGGTAATAAACAGTATTCTTATAACTGTTTATTACCTTTTTATTAGATTCATAGTTAACATTATTCACGACCTGTTCGCCATTAAGTAATGGATGGTTTGACTTAACCCGGTAGACAATTGCATAACCCTCAGATATATTGCCCAATTTCACTGTATAAGCACTATTGCTTGAATTAATATCAATGTTATATTGGTTTGTCACATCTTGTGGATTGCTCAATGTCCAATAGTTCTCGGAATTTCTTTCCCAGTTCCCTTTAGAAATAGAAAAACTTCCGGGCACATAAGAAAAACCATCTGAAACCAAACTATCAGAGATAACTACATTACTGACGCTTTGCATAGAAGCGTTAATGTTGACGTGATAGACAACTTCATTCTTATCATAATCAACATATCCGTACTTCCAAAAGTCTGTTGCTGTATCACCCCTGGAGGGTCTGTGTTTTATGCCAGAGCTATCAATCGTAACGGTGTGCCCATTAATCTTGATTTCTGCTGGTATGGTCTCTTCTTTATTAACTTCACTTGTAGCGGCCGTTACTTGCATATCAATATGGCCACTTATTGAGTCATGTGAATCAACGTAATCGGTGTAGGTTAGAACAAGTGATTTACTGGGCTTATCGATAACTGCTGTAGCTACAACAGTTTTGCCATCAGGTGCATAAATATTAAACTTCTGAGATCGTTGGAAATCTAACTGATCCGGTAATGAAATAGTTGTTGTATCCCCAGATTTGGCTGAATCTGGAACTGAGAAATCGAATTTAAATTCAGTAGTGCCAAAACCTCCTTCAATACTATTAGTGGTTAACTTGGAATTGCTAATAGTAATATCAATACTAGAAGATGGGCCTCTCACACCTTCATTGTTTCCAAGCTCATTGGATGCTTTTTGGCTGACTTTATTTTCATTTTTCGTAACATTTTGTGGAATATCATTAGTTTTTGCAGAACTGGCAAACTTTGATTTGGAACTTTGTGCTTGATCGATGCTAGGTAAGTCACCCTTACTTTGACTGCTAGCTACAGATGGTGTCCCATTTATATTAGTGGCAGCCATAGTTTGAATTGGGGCTGCAAAAATTCCGCCTACAATTATCAACAAAGTAAAGTATAGAAACGTTCGAATTCTTTTCATTTTTCCTCTCCTTAGAACACGCTTTGTATACAAAACCATCTACTTATCTATACTATCCACCACCCCCTTCTTGGCGTTAATACCTTTTTGGTCTTTTGCCTACTCAATTAATACAGGGAAATTACTAAGTAGACAACGAAAAAAGAAAACCCTGATACTGACGAGGATTTCCAGTGTAGAGTCTCATAAACGGTACCCTAACTAGATGCAGTTAAATAACTGTTCAGGATTCCCCACCAGGAATAATGGGATATTGAACCACGAGTTTTTAGACCGTCCTGTTTCTACAAACCTTATTATACTCAAACCTTGTTGTACCGCCAAGATCAAATCTCTAGCCAGAGCTGAAAAGAGTTACCTGTTGGTAGCTCGCAAATTCACAAACAAACACATGCTGCTGAATTACGAAGTCACCGTGACTAATGGACATCTCATAATTCAGCTGGATTCTATCATAGTTATTTCTTAAGTAAATAGTGGTGATTAGATGAACTACGATATTTCCTACGCATTAGGAAGGGAACGAGATTCACGTCAGTCAGGCGGCCTCTATGATTGGTCACAAGTTGAGTTTTCTTATAACAGTAACCACATGGAAGGTTCCACGATTACGCGGAACCAGACCGCCCAGATATATTCGACCGGGAATTACGTTGCGGACAAAGATTAGCTTATTCGCGCTAATGATCAAGTGGCTATAATCAAACCAACCTTCCAGACAACTTTTTCCACCAGTCAAGAGGATAACAGCACTAAGAAATCAAGAACAAAATTTACGAATCGGATTGATTCTTAACCACTGAGGGTCCCCAGAATCCGTGGTTAAGACGAAAACAGCGGGCGACTTACGCAATATCTGCGTTAACCGTCCGCTTTTATTTCTCTACTAAATACGGTACATGCCTGGCCCATGGTAAAACCATAATGTCTAGCGAATACGTTGCGCGTGGACCGTTAAGCTTGAAGATATAGTTGGGTGCTTTTTAGTTAGGCGCGGTCAACCTTCTGGCTCACCTTGGAGGCAGGGGTGACTTCGAGCGGGTCCCGCCAGAAGGCAAGGGCCGCGATGGCGTTGATGATATAGTAAACATACTTACCAATGTTAGCGAAGTTGCCCTGAATTCCGGCCTTCGCTAACTGAATAAAGTCGTAAAGGACCCAGAACTTCCACTGCATTTCAAACTTCATGGCGTTGAGGACGTTAGCACCCAGGCTCAAGCCAAAGGCGATAACGGTGATCCAGAAGAGGGGATCAGTAAGGCCGTTCGTCCAGCCAATGTAGTTGGTTCCAAACGAGAAGAGCAAGGATAGGATGAACATGCCGATGATGGTGAGCACCCCTTTAGCGCCCGTCATTGGCTTGGAGCTCTTGTACTTCTCAGTCCGCTTCCAGTGTTCGATCGCCACCGTGTAGATGATGAAGGTCACTGGGTAAGTGATGACGGCTGCCTGGTTTCCCAGAATGTAATCAATCGTCCCGGAAAGCACCACGTTCGCGATCCCAACCACGTTCCCCAGGTTATTCATTCGGCCGGTCAGCCGAGTTGAATAAATCGAGAGAATCGAATTGATAATCGAGATGATTCCAAAGGGAACGAAGACCGTCCAGTGGCCCCAATGCGTGACGTCAGCGAGGGTTTCGGTTAGGTAACCAGAAGCAATTGAGATGGCAACGACAATCAGAACCCCAAGCAAATCAAAACTCTTCGACTTCGCAATCTTCTGTAACATAAAAGTTACCTCCTTTTGTTTTTAACGTGGCGTTACTTCGAGCTGAGGTATTTCGGATGCAACCCACGAAGAATAGGGGAATAAAGTGATTCCCCTATTGGTAGTTAGTGATAGCACACACAATTATAAATGTCAATTTTCGATGAAAAATGAATTAGAATTAACAATTGGTGGTGTTGGGAACGAGAGTGTCAAGAATGTTGTGTAAAAAAGGAAACTTCGCCCGCATGAATTGGCGATTCTAAAACATCGAATCAAGCGTGTCGTGACAGTCTTTGAATCCCCGGTGTGCTCGATTCTCAAATTTATCGTTGTACTCCATCACTTGCGTCATGATAAAGCGATCGAGGGCCCCTTCGTTTGGGAACTGCTCTTTACGTCGGACCATCTTCTTCAGACTCTTATTGAACGACTCAATTAGGCTCGTCGAGTAGATGGTCTGACGGATCGCAGTTGGAAAACTGAAGAACGTGAATAGCTCCTCCATTTGGACTAGATTCTTGATTCGACGCTTATAACTGGACTCCCACTTAGCACTGAAAGCCGCCAATCGTTCTTTGGCGGCTTGTAGGCTCTCTGCTTGCCGAATGGTCTTAAAGTCGGTGATAATCTCCCTGAGATCGTTTTTGCGAACGTACCCTAAAAGGTTGCGTTCGTGGAACTCTTCAACCAGGTGTTTCGTCCGCTTAGTGATGTTTGAAACCGTGGTTGGTGAGTAGTAGTGGCCGTACATTCTCTCAACCATATCAGCGATTTCACGAGTTGTGACGCCCTTGGAGTACATCTTGATGACCATTTTCTCCAATCCATCAGTCCGACGCACGTAAGGAGGGAAGAGGGCGTTTTGAAACTTGTTTAACCGGTCCCGTGGGATCGTCAGATTAATTTCACCGTACTCAGTGTCGATAGTGCGGGTGTACGTCCCGTTCCGGTAGTTCACGTCGTCTTTTGATCGGTCGATCCGAGTATGTGGTTCGTAGCCTAGCACCGCAGTCAGTTCATTTTGAAGGAACTGATTAGCGGTCACTTCGATTTGACGCCGTAAGACTTCATTCAGGGTAATATCTTTGTCTGAAGATAGCGCTGCGATAATATCTTTGTTAAACTGATTCATGGGGAAAGCCTCCGTATTCTGATTGGTTTTTAGCGATTTTAATCATACGGGGAAGGCTTTCCCTTTTTCAATACCCTCAAGGTATCAATTTACACTCCCAACCAGCTTGTAAAGGCAATCTAATAGAAAAGAAAATAGGCGATAAAAAACTGACTTACTCAAGTTATGAGATAAGTCAGTTTTTTTAGTTTTTAGAATTTGAATAAGTCATTAAGAGCTTCGGTCATAGTTGGGTGAGCATAAATTTGGTCACGCAAGTCTTCAGCCTTTAAGTGGTGCTGCATTGCTAAAGTAATGACATTGATAGTTTCGTAAGCTTCTTCAGCGTAAATAGTAGCACCTAAGATTTCGTGGGTTTCTGGGTCAA
>OKVG01000521.1_pt1 | contig 27082 bp, 6 predicted proteins | sample 1606981 | NCBI WGS metagenome assembly OKVG01 (sample SAMN03281018, study PRJEB24777) | human gut metagenome | isolation source: fecal sample PR128 from 1 month old male Malay infant, vaginal delivered... | reverse complement strand
GTATGAGCCGGCGCGGAAATTGCTGGGATAACAGCCCAATGGAACGCTTCTTCAGAAGTCTGAAGAACGAATGGATGCCGGTAGTGGGTTACGTAAGCTTCAGCGAGGCAGCTCACGCCATAACGGATTATATCGTTGGATATTACAGCGCACTAAGACCGCACGAATATAACGGTGGGTTACCCCCAAACGAATCGGAAAATCGATACTGGAAAAACTCTAACTCGGTGGCCAGTTTTTGTTGACCACTTCACTACTGGAAAAGAAAGATAAGAAACCTGGGGCAAGCTTCGGGTTATCTGCATACACTGGCTTGTGAAGGTGGTTTACCTATCCGCATGATTGAAAATGAGAGCGGTTATTTGATTACCTATTTCAGAAGGATATATCAGGCGCTTCGTGGGCAAGCATCTCAATATCCTGCCGCTAAAATTGCACAAGAATTAGGCGATACGATTCCTGTCACAATGCAAAACGAACTGGTCTATGAAATAGCCGGTGAATTCTGCGAGACTCTCTGCCGATTACTTAGTGAGCATCCACCTCAAAGCAGTGATCCCGTTTCTGCATTACGTAAGCTCTCTCCAGACTGGCATCTTCAACTTCCACTCGTTCTCCCCGAAGCGAATGCTGCAGAGATTGTAAGGCGATTACTTTCTCAATCTTCTGAAATACGCAGTGCAAGTAGTCTTCAGGTTGAAAGAATCTGGGTCGATGTTGATGACAGTTGGTATTGTGATGCCCGGTTCCGATTCCCGGCCACAATGCGTACAGAACAGTTAACCTCTTTGTTTGAATGCAATATTCAGCCGGAGCAGACCCGACTCATCATTTCAGGAAAATGGAGAAATGGCGGGGCAAGGTTGGCAATGCTAAGCCGTTATGAGCAGCAAGATTGGCGGGTCGAGTTATTACCTATTGCGATGCAAAAGCTCTCTGGTGCAGATGCAATGGCCGAAATCTCGTTGTCGCTTCATGAAGGTCCAATTCTGTTAGGCCACACAATTCCAAAAGGCGGTTATGAACTTACTGAAGAACTCCCCTGGGTTTTTGAAGCGATGAATGAGAGTGAATCGCAGCTAAAACTTGTCGGTATGGGGTCTGTGAGTTCCAGGCTAAATGCTCTGTTTATTTCGCTACCGAAAAATAGCCATTTAGATATTAGTGGAGAAGGTGAGTTTGATATCCCAAGGTTGCTGAAAAACAGTGAACGCAGCTTAACTAAAATAAGTGGAGTATTTAGCGTTGTTTTACATGATGGTGCAGTTTGTACAATTCGTACCCAGCAACTTTATGATTCTGCGATTGAATATTATATTAAATCGACAGAAGTTGAACTGGTTAAATCGGATTATCCTGTCCATCGAGCCTGGCCGAAGATCGGTTGGAAAAAGGATCTGCAATATGGCATTGTACCGGAGAAAGAACTTTTTTGGCGTTCCATTCGTTCAGGTAACAATGCCTGGTATTCTGTCTCATCAGAAATGCCAAAAGGACAGATAGAAGTCAGACGAATAGTTAATGATGAGGTTTTATTTAGCGGTAAAGTTGTAGTTTTACCAGCAGACTTCGATATTAATATTATACCTGAGAGTGCTCAGCAAGGCATCATAATGCTTTCTGGTATAACGGATACTAGAATTGACAAATATTCAAACAATGAAAAAGTAACACTTAAGTCCGATTATTCACAAAACGAGTGTGCTATTTATTATAATTCATCGGAGATGCTGGAAAATACCGTTGATTTACGGGTCTCCTGGAAAGATGGTTCTAATCTTAAACTATTATTACCTAAGCCGGTTAGCGGTGGCCGATTTGTAACTCATGATGGTTCTGTTCATTTTGATGGTGTGGCATCTATAGCGCATTTGCATGGAATAGATGCTGAGTTGTTAACCATATCTTGTGCTGGAAGAGGATATCTTAATATCGAGTTGTTGGATGAAAATCCAGTAGCTGAAAAATTCCGTTATTTACATGCCGACCTTCCTCTTTTATCAGGATGCAATGACAAATTAAAACAAATTTCACTTTATGAGAACTATAATTTGATAAATGCTATGCTGGCATGTGCATGGAACAGCAATAGTACATTAAGTGTTGATTTTTACTCTGACAGATTTGGAAAGGATAAAGCAACACTCAGTATTAAACGCTACGATGGTAGTTTTATTGAACACGATCAAGGGTTACTGGTTGATATAAAAAATTCTGTTGTTTTTCCTGCAAATAGAATAGACGAACTGGTTGTTGATGCTATTTCTCTTAAGGATCCTGGCTTACACATATCGTTGCTAAAAAAAGATGAATTTGCTTATGAACTTTCAGCTCTGAATGTTCAGGATAGCCCATGGTTAATTGTGGGAAAACTTGATGGTATAGCTCGCATTGCACCAGTAATTAAATGGGTGCTACCTGTATTACAGACAAATGATTTATTACTAAATGCTTTATGCGAAGCGGATTCCGAACAGCGAAAAAAATATTTTAATGAGCTAATTTTTGAAATAGATAACAATCCTTTGCAAAATTATTGCTGTTTATTAACGGAGTATATTAAGAAATACAAAATGAATAATGGCTTATCCTTGCTGGATCTGGATTTGTTCAGAGGTATTTCGAGTAATTACCGCGTAGTTGTTCAGTTGTTAATATCATCATGTCTTTCTGGTGATAGCGATACGATTTATGATATACAGGAAGAATTACCCTTTTCATGGGGATGGATTCCCGTTTCAATCTGGAAAGATGTTTTTCAAAAGTGTTGGACTTATCTGGAAAAACAGATTAACGATAAAACATTAGCATTACATATATTGCAACCCTTTATTGCTTTTATGAACCATCGTGCACATATCGATCGTCGTCTGGCTCCCATTGCGAATATGTTACTTACATATAGCGAACTCCTACCAGCCGGTTGTAATGTCTTGCCAACTGTTAGTCGTGAGCAGTTTAATGAAGCTAAACAGATGCTATTAAGGAACCCCGACAGCTTTGGGCGTATCAGTATCTTCCCTAAAGAACTTTGGTCTAGTGCTATTACTCCAGAGTTAAAATCTGTTTTTAATAAGCTTTGGATTGAAGATAAATATCACTCACGGCTTGAAAAACGTTTTAATTTGATGTTAGTCGCAGCGCTGTTAACCCAAAAAGATAATAACTTGATACATCAACTGTCTGCGCTTTTTGAATTCCACTATCAGCAAGCCCCGCAGCAATTAGGGGTAATCTATCAATATTATTTTGAACAAGCAGGAGTATGTCATTGATGGACGTTCAGCAACTGCATTATGCGCCACTTCTAAATCAGCTTCATCAGCGCGCGGTGAGGTCGGTGGTAAGTCAGTTGGCATTGCGGAGCAAGTCGTTGACTCATTATCTGGAATCACAATATTTCCAGCCTCCCGGTCAGGAGGGGTCACTGCTTGCAGACCCGGTATTCGAAAGCACGTTCGGCTGGATGCCTGCGGATGAAACAATGGAGGATTTGCGGGACAAGCTAATTTCCAGCCCGCTGGTTGATGCATTGAGCAAAGCGCCGGTGCCATTTCGTCATCAACTTACGGCGTGGCGAACGATTCTGGAAGACAAAAAATCCTTGTTAGTGAGCAGCGGTACGGGATCCGGGAAAACAGAATGCTTTATGGTACCGGTTCTGGAAGATCTTATTCGTCAGCAAAAATCGACCCGTCAGTCACTAACAGGGACACAAGCTATTTTCTTGTATCCGTTAAATGCATTAATTAACAGCCAACAGGAGCGGCTTCGCGAATGGACGCGCGGATTTAAGGGGAAAATACGCTTCGCGCTATATAATGGCGAAACCCGGCATACCAAATACGAAGTGCAGGAAGATCAGTTGAAAGTACCTGAACAAGCTTTGAGTCGGGAAGCCATATACGAAGCACCACCTTCCATCATGGTGACGAATACCACCATGCTGGAATATATGCTGATTCGTCGTAAAGATGCCCCAATCATCGAAAAGTCTCAGGGGATGTTAAAGTATATCGTCCTGGATGAAGCCCATAGTTATATTGGTTCTCAGGCTGCTGAGTTAGCGCTGCTTTTACGTCGTGTTATGCAGGCTTTCAATGTTGGACCTGGCACAGATAAACCTGTGCAGATTATCGCGACCTCTGCCACTATTGGTGAAGACTCTCCTGAAGGTAATAAGGAGCTTGCTAAATTTGTCGCTGATCTTGCGGGCGTTACAGAACGTGATGTCAAAGTGGTTCGCGGCTATCGACAAATACCGCGGGTATCGGAGTCGCTGATTCGTCATGAATATCCCACATCTTTAACTTCTCTTAAATCTTTGAGCCCTCAGGATCTTTACCAACAGCTTTGTCATTACCGTGTGGCCCAGCAATTGCGTCAGGCGTTAACTCATCCCGGACGGCAGGCAGTACGTTTGAGTGAGTTGCTCAATGTTGCCAGAAGAACCTGGCCAGATATTAATCACCGTGAGTTACTGCAACTCCTCGACCTAATGGCGAGATCGCGAGAAGGTGAACTGGCTTTTACGCCATTACGTATGCATGGGTTTATCAGAACACTGGCGGGTCTATGGGCATGTTCAAACAAACAATGCTCACATAAAGCGCATGAATTAAATCAGAGTGACTGGCCATTTGGTCAGGTATGGTTTGAGCAGCGCCAATATTGTGACTGTGGTGCGCCGGTATTTGAAGTTTTACGTTGCTCCGGGTGTGGTTCAGCTTATTTGTCTGCCAAAGAGGAGGTGCGCGGTGATGGAACGAACTGGTTGGTAGCGCAACCCGCCGCTGCCGAAGTGGATGAATTTGCTCTTGATGTAGATGTTTATTCTGAAGATGAAGACAACGACGAATTAGACAATAACTCTCAATTTGATCGTCTGATTGCGAGCGATGGTGAAAAATATATCATTTCTCTGGAAGAAACGACGGCGGGGAAAATTGATAGTGAAGCGCAAAAGCACTATGAAATAAACCTGTTAAGACCGGAATCTCGAGGTGAGGGACGTAATAATTCCTTTGCTTGTGTTTGCTGTGGTGACACCCAACGAAAAAATAATCCTTTATTCCGTCCGCTTCGACTTGGCGCGCCCTTTTTTTTAAATGAAATTATTCCTACTCTGCTGGAGTTTTCACCATTACCGCAAACAAGAGAAGAGCAGTTAGGACCGTTTAATGGTCGACGCTTGCTCACCTTTACGGATTCGCGTCAGGGTACCGCTCGCATTTCAGCCCGCTTACAGCAGGATGCCGATAAAGCGACGTTGCGAGCTCTTTGTTACCAGGAGTTGGCAAATATTAATGAGCCATCAGCAAAGCTCAGCCCGGCACACTGCGCATTGTTAGAGAGTTTTATTACCCAGTTTTCTATCCTTCCTTTAAAAAACTCTATTGACGCGCTGAAAAAAGCGATGGTTGCTAATGAAGAGCTTAGCCCGGCGGACATTCAGGCACTTAAAATTATCGAGCCGATGGTGAGTTCCTTAAGCCCGGATCATGCTGAAGCGATGCAAATACTCCTGGCTAACTCTGGCAATCAGCAGAAGAAAACCATGTCATGGCAAACACTGTCTGAACAGCTGGTTGGCAGTGTGGACCTTGCCGATAGAATGAGAGGCAGTTTTAAAGAATTGTCTGGGCTTGATCTTACTAAACAACAGTTTGCAGATTTTTGTTTATACAGTGAGTTTGGTCGCCGCCCTAAAAATGCCTGGACCCTCGAAAGTCTGGGTCTGGTAGCCATTCACTATCCATTTATTGATAAAGTTACAACCTGCCCGCAGGACTGGAAGACATTATTACCCGATCCCGATAAGCAATTAGCGGAATGGCGTAATTTATTGAAGATTACTCTTGATTTCTTTATACGTGAAAACAGTGCCGTTTTTTACGAAAACGAGCAATACCCTCGCTGGATGGGGGCTCGTTTCCCGGTAAAAATGCTCCAGGGTCCAGATAAAAAAAACAAAGGGCAGAAACGTGATCAACTTTGGCCACAAATACGCGATCGCCATTATAACCGGGTCATTAAGCTATTAATTGCAGTCTTTCCGGCAATACAACCTGAGCAGGCTCACTGGAAATCGTTAGTTAACCACTTAATGATTGAGGTCTGGGATGCAATTCGACCCTGCTTACGTCAGTTTGAGTCGGGTTATCAGCTGGATATTAAACAACAAGCTGAATTTTACAGTCCAAAGCAAGTGTGGCGTTGCCCCTATACTCGACGTGCGTTAGACGTCACGTTACTGGGATACTCTCCGTATTTGCCGGGTAGCAAAGAAATTGCACCTGAAAAAGCAGTGTTGATTGAAATGCCTGAGCTTCCTGTACGTCACTGGCGTTTGTCTGGTGGTGGAGAAATCGCCCGAGAAGAACGTCTGGAGTGGCTGGAAAGTAATGCGCTGATTCAGCATGCCCGCGAGGAAGGAGTATGGTCTACTCGCAGCGACCGACTGGCCCTGAAAGATAGCTGGTATCGTCTGGAGGAACACTCTGCGCAGAGAACGCCTGAGCAGAACCAGTTTAATGAAAAACAATTTAAGTCAGGCAAAGTTAATGTGCTGAACTGCTCCACGACCATGGAGATGGGGGTGGACATTGGTGGTATGAGTTTGGTGGCAATGAACAACGTTCCTCCAGCTCCGGCAAATTATTTGCAGCGTGCAGGTCGCGCGGGGCGTCGTGGAGAAAGTGCATCTGCTGCCATTACGTTATGTAAAAACACGGCGCATGGAATGGAGGTATTCAAAGACCCCCTCTGGGCGTTCAACACTACTGCCAGTGCGCCACGGGTTCGTTTTGGGAGCAGTAGCATTGTTCAACGACATGTTAATGCCCTGGTTTTAGGTCTGTTTTTACGAGCTGAAGTTCCTGATGCGACAAAACTGAGTTGCAAATGGTTCTTTGAAGGTGATGAGAGCCAGTGTCTTCGTTTTCTCCATTGGTTAAATAACCAGGCCGATCAGCTGGCGGATAAACTTAAACGCCTTACTCAGGGAACCGTCCTGATGTCATTGACGGCAACCCAGCTCTTGACCCGCACACAAGCAATGATGCAGCAGGTTGATATCCGCTGGAGAAGCCAACTTGCGATACTGTTGGAAAATATCGAAGCGTTGAAGGCGGATAACAGCGCGTGGGAAGAAACGCCAGCAGGTAAAGCCATCGCTTATCAGCTTCGTGATTATCGCGGTGCATATCTGTTTTCTAAACTCATTAGTGAAGCGTTCCTGCCGGGGCATGGTTTCCCGGTTGGCGTCGTCAATTTCAATTATCTGACGGCAGATGAGCTGGAAAAACGTCGCGCAATAAAAGCTACTCAGGCTGACCCTAATGAAGGGGGAGAAAGCTTTTCTCGTCGTATTGAAAAATTGCCCAGCCGTGATCTACCTACAGCATTACGCGAGTATGCGCCTGGTGCAGATGTGGTATTGGGCGGAAAAGTATATCGTTCCTCGGGCATTATGCTTGGCAAGGTACTTGCCAGCGGGCAGGAGCTGTCAGGCGATCATCATATTCCGTGGTTCTGGCATTGCCGTAAATGTGGTGCGGGGGCAACCAGTACTACCCGTCCTGTCGAATGTAGTCACTGCAAAGCGGATATACAGCAACTTGATGTGAAGCGTTATTTACAGCCTGTTGGTTTTGCGACAGATATTCGTTATCAGGCACATAATGATGTATCCATGCCTGCACAACTTCCCTGGAAAGATCCACGTGTTCTTGTACCGTCTTCGGTGTGGGTTTCTTTACCCGATGCTGGGCTAGGACGTTACCGTTTTAGCCATAGTGGGGAATTGTTCCACTTCAGTGAAGGGGAATTTGGGCACGGCTACGCAATTTGCCTCTCATGTGGTCGGGCAGAATCTCAAACTCAACCCCAGCGTACCCCTGAAAATCTAAAGAACCCAGAGAGGGAAAATACGCATTACCTGTTGCGAGGGGGCAGTAACGATCGTCAGGGGAGCAATAAATTGTGCCACGGTCATGTGCATAAAGATCTGTGGTTGGGGTATAGCAGTCGTACAGATATGGTTGAGCTGCAACTTAATGATGATAATGGCCTGTTGATCCGTGATGAGGTTGCCGCGCGATCCCTTGCGGTCGCTTTGCGTGAAGGGTTAGCGCATAAATTGGGTATCGAAAATACTGAGCTGGGCGTGACGACGCAGCAAGCGCGCGATATCAATGGCTATACCGGATATTCCATCTTCATTTACGACAATAATGCGGGTGGTGCAGGTTATGCAGTGCAATTGATCGACCATTGGGCTGATGTCTTTAATTACGCCAGAAAATTGCTCGATTGCAGTTGCGATAAATTCTGTCACCACTGCTTGCTCAGCTACGACAGTCAGCATTATGTCAACAGATTAGATCGTCACCATGCATTAACCCTGCTTACCAATGTACGGTTGCAGCGACTTAACCTCGCGCCAGAATATCAGTACTTCGGCGATGGTAGCCGGGTTGAAACTAACCCGCTGAGTTTACGTATTGCGCAATGCCTGAACAGCGAGATTTATGACTCCTGCTCGCTGGTTCTTGCGGGGCCGCAGGAACAGTGGGATTTTGCCCAATGGCCATTATTTAAAGAGTTGCTCCAGTTTGCCTCCTCCGGTGGGCATGTTGAGTTGCTGGTGGCCACGCCGTTGGCAAACTTAACTGATAGCTCCAGACATCAGCTTTCCGCGTTGGCGGCGATGCCGGGAGGGCGCTTACAAGTGAAATCCATTGCCACTGCGCAACTCATGCAAGGAAAGGGGCGCTGGCTTGCGCAGGTGACTCGCGAAGGGCAAAGCCAACAGTGGGCCGCAGACGACAGCGCTACCGTTGCACCTGGTGAATTATGGGGACAAAGTGCGTCCTCACCAGTAGTGACACTTAAAGGAACGTCCGGAAAAACCTTCTCGGGTCAGACCTTAAGTGCAGAAGATTTACTGCCCGCCTTACCCATCGGGGCGGTGCGCATCAACCTCTGCGAGCAACTGGACGGGCCGCTGGAAGGGTTTGGTTCGCGTTTCTGGTCGTTAGTCACGCAACAGCACGCTGGCTGGAAGCAGGCATTTACCCGCCACAAAGAGATAACGCATGTTGAGTACAGCGATCGTTATCTTAATAGCCCATTCACGGCGCGTTTGTTAGGTGAAATCTTAACTGAGCTGGTTGAACAGGGAATGGCGGAACGCGCCAGCCTCACTGTTTGCGTCAAAAAATTGGATTACAACTCTCGCCAACACGACGCTCTCTATAACGCATGGCTTAATGAGGAAGATCGTCAGCAGGTTGTGACCACTTTACTTGAAGAAGGATATCTGGGGCCAGCGTGGCCGGGAGCAATTAGCTGGTTAACGGGGGATAACCAGAGTACGGAGCATGGACGAGAACTGACAGTCACCTTCAGCGATGGCAGTCAGCATTATGTCCTGCTCGACATGGGGCTTAGCTACTGGCGCTGTATTGAAGACACCTTCTTTGATTTTGCTCTGCGAGTACCGCAGCAAGTTGAACGGCTGGCAAACACGCGAGCGCGAGCTGTTGCCCCGGGTAATGACCTTAGGAGTTATGTTATCGCTGGATAAATAATTGCTCCCCTGGGGATATCTTCCAGGGGAGTTGACCCAGCTCACTTTTTAATAATTTTTGTTTGAAAATCATGCGCAATTTATGCGCATTCCCTCCCATTTTGTCACTTTGCCGGGGGCCTTCATGATATCTTTAAGGCCCTCTTTTTTATCGCAGTGTGCCTCGCCACATTTTTCAGGATGACGTTACCGCCACTGCCCCAAATAGACAGAAAAACCGATGAATAAGCAAAATTATGCACCTGGTATGCGGGTGGTTATTCGTGATGCCGAATGGCGTATTCGCCGGGCGGATGACAGTGGTGATGGTGGGTATTTGCTGACCTGCGATGGTATTTCAGAGCTGGTGCGCGGTAAAGAAGGGTTATTTCTGACCAAACTGGAACAAAAAGTAGAGATCCTTGATCCTGCAAAAACGCATTTGGTGGAAGATGAATCCGCCAATTATCAGGCGGCGCAGTTGTATATCGAAAGTCAGTTACGCCAACGCGTACCGACAGACAGTAAAGTCCATTTTGGTCATCTGGCGGCGATGGATTCCATGCCGTTTCAGCTCGATCCTACGCGGATGGCGCTGGCACAACCGCGCCAGCGGATACTCATTGCCGACGCTGTCGGTCTGGGTAAAACGCTGGAAGCCGGTATTCTGGTTTCGGAGCTGATCCGTCGTGGGCGCGGAAAACGTATTCTGGTTCTGGCGGTTAAATCGATGCTGACACAATTCCAGAAGGAGTTCTGGAGCCGTTTTGCGATCCCATTGACCCGCCTGGATTCTGCTGGTTTACAAAAGGTGCGTAACCGCATCCCTACCAATCACAACCCGTTTCACTATTTTGACAAGACCATTATCTCCATCGATACGCTGAAACAAGACATTGAATATCGTCACCATCTGGAAAATGCCTGGTGGGATATTATTGTCATTGATGAGGCCCATAACGTCGCAGAACGTGGAACCAGTTCGTTACGCAGTAAACTGGCAAAGCTGCTCGCCGGGCGCAGCGATACGCTGATTATGCTTTCAGCAACGCCGCATGATGGTAAAGCTGAAAGTTTTGCCAGCCTGATGAACATGCTTGACCCGACGGCGATCGCCAACCCGAAAGAGTATGAATACGCCGACTTTGCCGATAAAAATCTGGTTGTCCGTCGCTTCAAAAAAGACGTGAAAGATCAGATGTCCGGCGAGTTCCCCGAGCGCAATATTGTCAAACTGACTCGCCTGGCATCCGGTGCCGAAGAAGAAGCATACCGTCGCCTGGTTGAGAGCCAGTTCCGTGATGATGACGATGAACAGGCCCAGTCTAACAAAGGTCGTCTGTTCAAGATAACCCTCGAAAAAGCGCTATTTTCCAGCCCGATGGCGTGTGCCAGCGTAGTGGCGAATCGTCTGAAGCGTCTTGAGAGCCGTAAAGATCATAATAGCCAGAGCCAGATCAACGAACTGGAGTCATTGCTGTTGGCGCTGAATAACATTGATGCCAGCCAGTTTAGCAAATACCAGTTGCTGCTCGACACCATCCGAAAAGACCTCGCCTGGAAAGCCAATAACACGGAAGATCGCCTGGTGATCTTCACCGAAAGTATTAAAACGCTGGAGTTCCTCGAACAGCAACTGCGAGCGGATCTGAAATTGAAAGATGACCAGATCGCCACGCTGCGCGGCGATCAGGGCGATACGGTGTTGATGAAAACCGTAGAAGCCTTTGGTAAAACGCAGTCTCCGTTGCGTCTTCTGGTTTGTTCGGATGTGGCATCTGAAGGGATCAACTTGCATCACCTTAGCCACAAAATGATTCACTTTGATATTCCGTGGTCGTTGATGGTATTCCAGCAACGTAACGGGCGTATTGACCGCTATGGGCAAAAACATCAGCCTCAAATCCGCTATCTGCTTACCGAGGCCAGCGAACCACAGATCAATGGCGATATGCGCGTACTGGAAGTGTTGATCAACAAAGACGAACAGGCGCAGAAGAACATTGGGGACAGTTCGGAGTTTACCGGCAAATTTACCCAGGAAGAGGAAGAAGAGCAGGTTGCAGAGTTCATGATGCAGGATGATGGTGCCAGCCTGTTTGATCAACTGCTGAACAGCAACGTCTCGGAAAGCGCCGAACACGATCTGTTTGGCGAAATATGCAGTGCGGTTTCCAGCGATGCCTCAATGGTCACCGAAGCAGACACCAGCTTGTTTGCCAGCGAACAGGCGTACTGCGAAAGAGCATTGGGTTACCTGAAAGCCAGTGGTCAAACTATCCAGTATGAAACCTTGCCTGATAATACCTTGTCGCTGGTGGCACCGGAGGAGTTACGCCGCCGCTTCAACCAGCTACCGCCTGAAATCGCCCCGGATAACTGGCAGCTCTATTTAAGCCAGGATAAAACCGTCATCACCGACGCGATTGCGCGCGCTCGCAGTGAGCAACATCCTTGGCCCGATGTGCAGTATCTCTGGCAAATCAATCCGGTAGTGCAGTGGCTGGACGATAAAATCTCTTCGGCTTTTGGTCGTCATCAGGCTCCGGTTATCCGGCTGCCATACCTGCTTGAACCCGATGAAGATCACTTCATTCTTTCCGGGTTATTCCCGAACCGTAAATCACATCCGATGGTGAACCCGTGGATAGTGGTGAGCTTTAACCGTGAATCGCTAATCGGCAGTCAGCCATTCGCTGAGTTTTTACAACGTCATCCGCAGTTGAGTAACAAGCTGACTAACAGCGGCGGTAAAGATCGTAATCACCAACGCCAGCAGGATTTACTGGAAGCGGCTATTGCTCATGCCCGGGAGGTATTCATCCATGATCGGAATGCGTTTGAAACGCACATTAACCAGCAACTGAATGAGCATCTGCAAAAGCTGGACGTTTTGCGTGGGCGGCAGTTGAGCCAACTTGAGCTGGATTTTGCCGATAACAAACAGCAATTGTCAGTCAAGCAGAGCCGTAAAGAGCAGAGACAACGCGAAATCGAACACAATTTTGACAGCTATATCGAATGGATTGAGGACACCATGACGACTGAAAAAGAACCCTACATTCAGGTAATTGCTGTTATCACCGGAGCGGAGGGTTAATCATGGCGCTGGTCGGTATTAATAACGAAAACGAATTTTACTCTAACCACTATTTGGGTGAGGTTTTCACCAGTGATATCCGCGATGTGCTGGAACCCTGGATAGCCCAGGAAAATGCAGCGCGTGAAGCGGAGCGTGCCGCTCGTGAACAGGGCAAAGACGTGGAGCCGGGATACCGCGCTCCGTGGAACCAGTTTAACAGTCTGGCGACTGAGTTTTTCCGCAAACTTGCCGAGCACGAAAAACAGCGTCAGATCCCGCAGCGTCTGGCCGATCAACGTAATCGCTGGCAGCCATTGTTAAAGGCGCTGGGCTACGAAATTACGCCGCAGATCCAAATGCTGGATGACGATACACCACTGCCGGTACTGGCGCGTTACAACAGCACTGACGGTAGCCCGTGGCTGTGGATTGTTGAAGCACACGATCAGGAAGAGGGAACGCTGGATCCGCTGGCGCTCTCTTTACTGACCGCGCAATTTCCGGCGGATACCGACAAACATAAGCGCGACAGCCTGCGCAAAAAAGCCAACGGTGAATATCGCAGCTGGCAGGATCTGCTCTCTACGGCGGTCTTCACCCAAAATGAACCGCCGCGTTTTGTGCTGCTGCTCGGTAACCGTCAGCTATTGTTGTTGGACCGTACTAAGTGGGCGCAAAACCGTCTGCTACGTTTTGATTTTGAAGAGATTTTAAGTCGTCGTGAAACGGATACGCTGAAAGCGACGGCAGTGTTGCTACATAAAGATTCGCTGCTGCCGGGCAGTGGGGCACCATATCTTGACTCGCTGGATGACAATTCGCACAAACATGCGTTTGGTGTTTCGGAAGATCTGAAATATGCCCTGCGCGAAAGCATTGAGTTGCTGGGCAACGAAGCGATGCATTATCTGATCGACCGTGGCCTGGCAAACTATACTGGTAACCGTGCGGTGGACCCGGATGAACTGAGCCGCGAATGTCTGCGTTACATGTACCGCCTGCTGTTCCTGTTCTACATTGAAGCGCGCCCGGAGCTGGGTTATGCGCCAATGACTGCCAAAACCTATCTACAGGGCTACAGCCTGGAAACGTTGCGCGATCTGGAGATGATCCCGCTGACCAGCGAAGAAGATCGCAACGGGCGCTACTTCCACGACAGCCTGAATATGCTGTTTAAACTGGTGCGCGAAGGCTACAATGGCGGCGTGAAAATACAGAGTGACCTGGAGAGCGGCGACCGGATCACCATCCATAGTCATCAGTTCAGCGTCCCGCGTCTGGAAAGTCATCTGTTTGATGCCAACAACACGCGCATTCTTAACCGCGTGGTATTCCGTAACGAAACCCTGCAACAAATTATCCAGGCGATGTCGTTAAGCCGCCCGGGTAAAGGGCGCTTTAACCGCCGCGGACGTATTTCTTATCGCCAGTTGGGTATCAACCAGTTGGGGGCGGTGTATGAGGCGCTGCTCTCCTATCGCGGATTTTTCGCCAGCGAAGATCTCTACGAGGTGAAGAAAGCCGGGGAAGAGTTTAACGAGCTGGAGACGGGTTACTTCGTCAGTAAGGATGAGATTGGCAAATACCACGAAGACGAGAAGGTTTACGAGAAAGACGGCAGTCTGCGCATTCACCGCAAAGGCAGTTTTATCTACCGTATGGCCGGGCGCGACCGTGAGAAATCTGCCTCCTATTACACCCCGGAAGTGCTAACCCGTTCACTGGTTAAATATGCCCTGAAAGAACTGTTTAAGGAGCAGATTGATCCCATTAGCGATCCGCACGCCAAAGCCGACGCCATCTTAAACCTCACCGTGTGCGAACCGGCGATGGGCAGCGCGGCGTTTCTTAACGAAGCCATCAACCAGCTGGCGGAAGCGTATCTGTTCCACAAGCAGCAGGCGGAAGGTCGCCGTATTCCGCAGGATCGTTACACCCAGGAGTTACAGCGGGTGAAAATGTACATTGCCGACAACAATGTTTTCGGCGTGGACTTAAACCCGGTGGCGGTGGAGCTGGCGGAAGTGTCGCTGTGGCTGAACGCCATCAGTGGCGATGCCTTTGTACCGTGGTTTGGTTACCAGTTGCACTGCGGTAACTCGCTGGTGGGCGCGCGCCGTCAGGTGTTCAACAAGAGCGAACTGACCTACAAAAAAGCCAAAGATCCGAGCTGGCTTAACAGCGAACCGGTCGAGCTGGCGATGAACACGCCGCGTGAAGAGACGCAGATTTTCCACTTCCTGCTGCCCGATGGCGGTATGGCTAACTACAGCGATAAAACTGTTAAGCAGCGTTATCCGGATGACTTCAAAGCCCTGGACAGCTGGCGCAAAGAGTTTATTAAAAGCTTTGCCGGGCATGAGATTGCTGATGTGCAGCGTATCAGCGAAAAGGTGGAAGCACTGTGGAACACCTATCGCCAGCAACTTAAAGCAGAACGACTGAAAACCGCCGACAGCTACCCGGTGTGGCCGGCAGAAAACAGCGAGCAGACGCGTTCTTCGCTGAGCAGTAAAGATGAAACCTTCAGTGGTCGTCTTGAAGATAACAGCGCCTACCAGAAGCTGCGTTGGGTGATGGACTACTGGTGCGCGCTGTGGTTCTGGCCGATCGACAAAGCCGATGAGTTACCGGATCGCGGCACCTGGTTGTTTGAGATTGAAACCCTGCTCGACGGGATTGTAATTACGGAAAAAGTCACTGAAGTTGCGGAGCACACCACCGGCGATCTGTTTGCTGAAGACGGCCTGCTGCGAGAAGAGTCTTCGCTGTTTTCCGTTGCTGGTCGTCTGAAAACCGAGGTGTTGTTCCGTCATTTGCCGCGTCTGGCGATTGTCGATGCCCTGAGAAAGCAGCACCGTTTTTTCCACTGGGATCTGGAGTTCTGCGACCTGTTTGCCGAGCGCGGCGGTTTTGACCTGATGCTCGGAAACCCGCCGTGGCTGAAAGTGGAATGGCAGGAAGCTGGCGTGCTGGGTGATTACGAGCCGGAATTTGTGCTGCGTAAGCTGAGTGCATCGAAGCTGGCAACGTTGCGTGTTGATACCTTTAACCAGATCCCGGCGCTGGAAGCGGCCTGGCGCAGCGAGTATGAAGGCTGTGAAGGGATGCAAAACTTCCTCAATGCGCAGCAGAACTACCCGGTACTGCGCGGGGTGCAGACCAACTTGTATAAATGTTTCCTGCCGCAAGCATGGCGCTTAGGGGCAGAGAAAGGCGTGTCAGGTTTCCTGCACCCGGAAGGGATTTATGATGACCCGAAAGGCGGGCAATTACGTGCGGCGGTATATCCGAGGCTGAGGGCGCATTTTCAGTTTCAGAATCAGCATATGCTTTTCCCAATTGGTCACAGGGTTAAATTCAGCATTAATATTTATACGGCTTCACAGAATCAATTTGTCGGCTTTATCAATATTGCTAACCTTTTCTCAGCCAAAACGATCGAGCTTTGCCTTGCGCATGATGGTTCCGGTGAAGTTGGCGGCATTAAAGATGACGAAACAGGTTCCTGGAATGAAGCGGGGCATCAAAGCCGTATTTTGACCGTTGGAATGGAACGGCTTGCACTGTTTGCCACTCTTTATGATGAAGAGGGAACGCCGGCTCTTGAAGCTCGACTCCCAGCGCTTCATGCTGAACCTCTTGTTTCTGTACTTGAAAAATTCGCTAAGCAACCTAAACGGCTGGGGGATTTGCAGGGGGAATATTTCTCCACCGTCATGTTTGATGAAACATATGCTCAAGCTGACGGAACTACTAAACGGCATACCCAATTCCCGGAAGACGCGTCCCAATGGATTCTGTCTGGTCCGCACTTCTATGTTGGAACACCGCTTTATAAGACGCCGAGAGCAATTTGCACAGAGAAAGGACATTATGACTGTCTGGACTTGCTAACTCTGCCTGACGATTACCTGCCGCGCACTAACTACATTCCGGCATGTGATGCACAGGAGTATGCAAAGCGCACCCCACGGGTTTCGTGGAAAGAGCAGGATGAAGACGAGCCGAGGAAGGTGACGGATTATTATCGTTTTGTTAATCGGAGAATGTTTGGTGGATCTTCTGAGAGATCTTTCATCTCCGCTATTCTTCCCAAGGGATTTGCAAACATTAACACATGTGTCGCTACGGCCTTTGAGTCAACTAATGTACTGGTGAATTTTACGGGCCTTTCGCATTCAATTGTTTATGATTTTATTTTGAAATCAACTGGAAAATCAGATCTGTACGGTGCACAACTTGGTGGGTTCGTATATACCGAAAGTTTTGGTGTAAAAATAAGGACTTTATTATTAAATGCCCTATCAAGTGAATACGCCGAGCTCTGGCAATCCTGCTACACCCCAGACTTCAACACCCAGCGTTGGAGCCGCGATCTCCCGCAGCTCCCCCAGGATTTCTTCGCCAAACTGACCCCAGAGTGGCAGCGTAACTGCGCCTTACGCTCCGACTATAGTCGTCGTCAGGCGCTGGTGGAAATCGACGTACTGGTGGCGCAGTCGCTGGGGTTAACCCTCGAAGAGCTGCTTACCATTTACCGTGTACAGTTCCCGGTGATGCGCCAGTACGAAGCGGATACCTGGTACGATCAAAACGGTCGCATTATCTTTACCCCAAGCAAAGGGCTGGTGGGCGTCGGTCTGCCGCGTACCGCCCGTAAAGCTGACCTGAAAAACGGCTTTGTCTTTAACGTCGACAGCCCGGAGTGGACCGGCGGTGACTGCACCGATCAAGCTATCGGTTGGGATGATGTCAAACATCTTAAAACCGGTACCGTCAGCGTCACCTTTGATGACTATACCCGCAGCGACGAAGGTGAGCGCCGTACCGTCACCTGGCAGGCTCCGTTTATCAAGCCAGATCGCGAAGACGACTACAAAGTGGCCTGGGCGTTCTTTGCACAAGATAAGGAGAGCGCCTGATGCTGCCGTCCGTTGTCAGTCGGCAGGTCGCCGACAGCGTTGCCGCCTTTTTACGGGCGGCGTTCCCGCTAAACAGCCCGCTGTTTAATGGTGAAGAAAACAATAACGTCTCGATGCTGGAGCAATTTCTGGCCCAGCCGGAAACGCTGCTGAAAGGGCCGTATCTTTCCGCCCAGTTGCCGTTTCGTAAAAGTGACTTACCGCTGAATTTTTTCCCTAATCTGACGCTGCCGTTCCCGCCGCACGCGCATCAGGCCCGGGCATTTCAGCGTCTGGGAAGCGACGCGCCACAGCCGACGCTGGTCGCTACCGGTACCGGCTCCGGTAAAACAGAATGTTTTATGTTCCCGCTGCTCAACCACTGCGCGGGCGCGTCACAAGCCGGGGTTAAAGCGATTATCATCTACCCGATGAACGCCCTGGCAACCGATCAGGCCAGCCGTTTCGCCAAAACCATCGCCAGCGATCCACAACTGCATGGCAAGGTGACCGTCGGCCTGTTTGTCGGCGACAGCGAAATCGAACCCAGCAAAAAAATGTCTGCAGAAAAGGTCATTACCTGTAAGCACACGCTGCGCGAAAGCCCGCCGGACATCCTGTTGACCAACTACAAAATGCTCGACTACCTGCTGATGCGCCCTGGCGATCAGCCGCTCTGGCGTTACAACCAGCCCGGCTCATTGCGTTACCTGGTCGTGGATGAATTGCATACGTTTGATGGCGCGCAAGGGTCGGATCTGGCCTGTCTGGTGCGACGTCTGAAGCATCACATAGGTGTGGATAACCAACGATTCGCCTGCGTCGGGACATCAGCTACCGTCGGCGACGAACTGGGGCAACTGCTCGATTACGCAAAAACAATCTTTGACCAGCCGTTTACCGATGACGCCGTTATTCGCGAAGATCGCTACACGGCAGCGGAGTACTTGCAGGATTACACCATTGCGTACAGTCAGTATCCGGGGCCGGAGGTCGCTTCGGCCCTGGATCCGCAGGGTTACGCTACCCCGGTGGCGTATCTCAACGGACAAATCCCTTTGTGGTTCCCCGACAGCGACTTGCAACTCCCGGACGATCTGGAGAGCGACGACGGGCGTGAAAAGCGTATTGCGCTGGGGTCACTGTTACGCCGCCACAGCGTGATGCATGTCTTACTCCATGATCTGCAAGGCGGGATCCTCTCTGAACGAGAGTGTCTGGAAAATCTCCAGGTCATGCTGGCAGAAAGCGCCGACCATGCCCGACGCGTGCTGCAAAGCATTCTGGCGCTGATCGCGCAGGCACGTCTCGAAGTACCGGAAACGGAACACGATCGGCAAAAACGTCTCCAGGCGAAGAAAGCGCGCCCGGTGCTGCCGTTTGTGCAACTGCGTTCCCAGTTGTGGCTTCGTGAGATGCGTCGTCTGGTCGCCAGCGTGGCGAAAACGCCGAGACTGGTGTTTGCCGATGATGTGGCGGTGGAAGATCGCGAACACTATTTGCCGGTTATCCACTGCCGTGACTGCCACGCAACCGGCTGGGCCAGCCTGCGTCATGGGCAAAGTGTTCAGCTGGAAACAGACCTCGACGGCATTTATCGCCAGTTCTTTGAAAAAGGGCGCTCCATCGTCCTCGCTTTCCCGGATAATAACGAAAAAGCGGTCAGTGGCGCACACCAGAAACTGTGTCCTACCTGTCTGAAACTTAACCGACAGTCCAGCGTCCAGTGTGGACATTGCGGTCATACAGAGCTGTTGCAGGTACTGATCCCGGATATGCTCAAAGAGCGTAAGGACGAGCTGGAGTTTGCTAATGAATGCCCGTACTGCAACAGCAAACAGGGGATTTCGATTCTGGGGTCACGGGCTGCCAGTCTGTCGGCGGTGATGATTCACCAGCTTTATGGCAGCCAGTTCAACGAACATAAAAAGCTGATTACGTTTTCTGACTCGGTACAAGACGCCGCGCATCGTGCCAGCTTCTTTACTGCCCGTACCTGGCCGCTGATGATTCGTGGGCAAATCGCCAGTGTTCTTGGCGAAAAAGAGACATTACCGCTGGATGCGTTCGCGGCGCGTGTTTGCCAACAAACGCGTGAACGTTCACCGGACGATGCTCATTTTGCAGCGAACTTCATCGCACCAAATATGCAGTGGCTGAATGATTATCAGACGCTGAAAAATGAAGGCAAACTGGCGGAGAACTCCGATCTGCCGGAGCTGGTTTCCCTGCGCCTCGACTGGGAGGTGTACAGCGAATTTACCCTGCGCGCGCGTATCGGACGTACGCTGGAAGCCACCGGTTATGCCGTTGCCGGAGTGGATAAAGATCGCTTCAATCCGGCTATTACCGCCCTGCATCAACAGCTTTGTGAAGAGCTGGGTGATGAGATGTCCGGTGTGAGCGTCGAGCAGGTCGCACACCTGGCGCTGGGGGTTATCTGGTATCAACGCCAGGCCGGGGCCGTTATGCATCCGGCGTTCGAAAGTTATCGCCGTGATGGCACGACCTTTATGATGACGCAAAAAGAGCGTACCTCGCGCTATATGCCTTCTATCGGTCCGAAAACGCGTAAACCGGCTTATGCGTCGTTTGAAAAAATTAATGGTTTCCATCGCCTGATTGGCGCGAAGTCTAACCCCAGTTGGTATCAGCATTGGATCAATCGCACGCTGAGTAACGGCAATAATCTGTTTATCAGTAGCGTTGCGGAAACAGTGTTAAGACGCCTGTTTACGGCGTTGAAAATAGCCGGAGTAGTAAAAGATTTTGACACCAAAGGGCGTGAAGCCTGGGGACTGGTGCCTTCGGCGCTGGTGGTGAGCCGTGACGTCGTTCAGCTTAATTGCTCATGTTGCCGTGAGGTTGTCCGGGCTCCGGCCGATCAAGGCTGGCAGTGGCGTAATGCGCCTTGTCTCTCTTTACGTTGTGAAGGTCGTTACCAGGAAGTCGACAATACGGCGACCTGGCGTTGGGAGAACATGGATATCGCGCGCGTGCAGGGCGCAGAACACACGGGGCTGCTTAGCCGTGAAGATCGCGAAGCCACCGAAAAATCGTTCTACCGCGGCAACCAACCGTGGAATATCAACCTGTTGTCGGCAACACCGACGCTGGAGATGGGTATTGACGTTGGGGATCTTTCCACCGTTTTACTCTGTTCTGTCCCACCTGCTCAGGCCAACTACTTGCAACGTATTGGTCGCGCCGGTCGTAAAGATGGTAACGCGTTAAACATTACCGTGGCAGAAGGGAACCCGCACGATCAGTTTTTCTTTGAAGAACCACTGGAGATGATGCAGGGCCAGGTGCAGGCTCCTGGCGTCTTCCTCAATGCAACGGCTATTCTCGAACGCCAGCTGGCAGCTTTTTGTATGGATAACTGGGTGAAAACCGGTGTACCAGAATCCGCTATCTGTAAAAACGTCAAACAGATGCTGGATGAGCTGGAGTTCGGGCGTAAATCGGGTTTTCCGTATAACTTACTGAGATATATCGAACAGCATCATGCGGAGATTGCTGCACAATTTACGGCGATCTTCCCCGATCTTGCCGCAGAAACTCGTCAACAGTTGTTGTCTTATCTTCAGGGCGCGCCAGGACAACGCTCTCTGGTGCAGCGTATCGAAGAGGCGTTAAAACTGCTGGTGGAAGATCGTAAATCTCTGCGTTCACGCATCGATAAACTCAAGCGCAGTATCGATAAGCTGGAGAACGCGCCGCGCGATCAAAACTTTGACAGCGATATGCGCGAGTTAACTTCAGAACGGCAGGCGCTGATGGCGCTGGTCAATCAAATCAACAATAAGCAGACGCTGAATTTCCTCACGGATGAAGGTCTGCTGCCTAACTACGCCTTCCCGGAAGCCGGTATTACGTTACGTTCTGTGCTCTGGCGGCGTAAAGAAGGCGGGGAAGCGCGTGAATATCAAAACACCACTTTCGAATATGAACGCCCAGCATCAACGGCGCTGGCTGAGCTGGCTCCGCTGAATAATTTCTATGCCGGTGGACATAAAGTTGAAATTGAGCAGATAGACTTGAAGGTCTCTGAGCCGGAGAACTGGCGTATCTGTAGCCACTGTAACTACAGCGAAAATATCGACCAGACGGGCGACCAGAATAAATATTGCCCGAAATGTGGCACACCGGGGTGGGCCGACGCCGGACAAAAAACCACGCTGCTGAAACTTCGCCAGGTGTATGCCCGCGCCAGTGCACGTGATAGCCAGATCAGCGACGAGAGCGACAGCCGTGAACCTGCTTTCTTCCAGCGTCAGCTATTGGTTAGTTTCGAAAAAGAAGATGTATCGGCGGCATACGCGATTGAGGAAGGCGAAGTTCCGTTTGGTTTTGAATTTTTAAGCAAAGTCACCCTGCGGGATATCAACTTCGGCAAAATGGCGGATGATGCCAATGAGTTGATGATTGCCGGAGAAGCGAAGAAGCGAACCGGGTTTAAAGTTTGCCTCGGGTGCGGCATGGTGCAGCGTCCTCGCGATCATGAACCACGTCATGATTTGAGCTGCAAATATCGCACGGAACCGGAAAAGGCGAAGTTCGAAGATTATCTCTATCTCTATCGCCAGCTGGAGTCAGAAGCGTTGCGAATTCTGCTCCCGGTAAGCAGTTACAGTAATGACCGTGTCGTGGAGGCTTCTCTTGGGGCGGCGATCCAGCTCGGCCTTAAACATTACTTCAAGGGGAATGTCGATCACCTGAAAGGCGTTGTGTACCGCGAGCCGGAAAATGAAGGCGAATCCTGGCGGCAGTATCTGGTGATTTACGATACCGTCCCGGGGGGAACTGGTTCTCTTAAAGAGCTGATGCGCACTCCCGACAATTTGCTGAAATTACTTGAACTGGCCTATCAGGCGATAGTGGAATGCAGTTGCAACCATGATACGCATAAAGATGGTTGTTATCGTTGCGTTTACGCTTACCGTGACCGTGGGCGCATGAAGTATGTCTCCCGCGATCAGGCGCGTCTCTTGCTGGCGAAAATTTTGCAGGCAAGAGATTCGATACGGGTAATTGATTCCATCAAAAACATTTCCCTCGAAGCCATGATGGGCAGTGAGCTGGAAAAACGGTTTATTAGCTGCCTGCAAGAAAATAAAAACCTGATTGTCAGTCGCAGTTACGCGCATCAGGGCGCTGGGTGGATTATTAACACCCGCAGCGAACCGATGATGAGCTGGCATCTTAAAGCTCAGGTGGATTTAGGCGCTAAAGAGGCGGTGGGGATCCCTTGTCGCCCGGATTACGTGCTATATCCGCTTATGCAGTCTGATGCCATTAAACCGGTAGCTATTTTCCTTGATGGCTTTGCGTTTCACAAAAATAGCGTCGCAGAGGATGTGCAAAAACGCCAGGCGATTCGGGATAGCGGTAATTTCTGGGTGTGGACAGTCACGTGGGCCGATCTCAAAGAGCCTGGGCTTAAACATGTTCAGGATGTCCTGGGGCTTGGGCATAACCCGGATATGAAACAGCCTAAGTTTTATAACCTGTTTCACGATACCAACTTTGCGGCCCTTGAAGCGTCGTTCCGGGAACGCAACAGTTTTGCACTGCTGCTGGATTATCTCGCCGATCCGGGCGGAAGAACGCAGTTATGGCAGAAAATGGCTGCTGCACATGCCTGGGTGTGGTTGGATGTGAAGAAGTCACAGGACGCGGGAACGAAACAAAAGTATGCCTATGAAATGCAGGAAAACGCGCCAGCCTGGCGGCTAGCAGAGCTTTTGCCAGACGAACCGTTTGTCTTTGGTGGTTTACTCGATAGCTGTAACTCATCGCAGCAATTTATTGAGTTGGCTTCGGTGTTGCCACAACAAGCCATTAAACCGACGACCAGTGTCGCACAAATGCGCAGCTGGCTGCGTTTGCATATCTGTTTTGACGATCGCTATACGCAGGATGACGGTTATGAAGCGGGACTCAATGGCTTCTGGCGACTGGTAAACCTGTTACAGTTCCTGCCGGATATAACCTTTACCAGCCGTAAAGCCGTGCATTTACCGCAGGAAAGCGTTGACACTAAAGTTTCGGCAACGCCAGAGGCAGTACCAGAGACTGATGAGAGTTGGGCTGAGATTATTGAGTTTGGCTTATTAAGCGCTGAAGAGATCGCGTTGCTTCAGTCTCATTCTCTCTCTGCGCCGACTCTCGGCTACGAATTGCAAAATGATGAGGGTGAAATTATTGCGGAAGCCGATCTCGCCTGGCCATCACAAAAATGGGCATTGATTATTGATAATCAAGAATTTATTCCATTATTCACAACCAGGGGTTGGCACGTAGCATTCGGGCCAATTGACGAAAATACATTGCAACATCTGTCCGGAGGTGACAAATGACGGTGCAAACGCCCAAGGTGGCACTTTCTGATGGTTTTCTGGGCGCATTCGCGCGGATCCCAAAAGCACAGCAAAAAAAGGTGCAGGAATTCATTTCAAAATTCCGTCAGGACCCGACCAGTAATGGACTTAACTATGAAAAGATCCACGATGCGCGCAGTAAAAATGTCCATTCGGTGCGAATCGATCAAACTTATCGCGGCATTGTTCTGAAACCTGAACAGGGTGCCCTGTATATGCTGATGTGGGTGGATAAACACGACGAAGCATACGACTGGGCGCGGCGGCATGATTGTTCAATTCACCCGATTACCGGCGCAATTCAGGTTATTGATATTAGCTATATCAAATCGGCGGCGGAAACGGTGGTTGATAAACCGAAACTCTTCGCAGCTTACAGCGCGGAACAAATTCTGGCCCTGGGTGTGCCGCCTGTCTTTATTGATCAGGTGATGGCGCTTACCGATGAAGCCGGGCTTAATCAACTTGAAAGCATAATGCCAGCAGAAGCCTGGGAACCCCTGCATTGGCTGGCAGAAGGGCTGGATTACCAGGAAGTGCTGGAAGAGTTTAACGATCATCGTGACGAGCATGTTGATACCAACGACTTTATGGAGGCGATTGAACGAAGTAAACGTCGCTTCCATGTCGTTGAAAATGAACAGGAGCTGTTGCAGATGCTTAATGCGCCTTTAGAAAAATGGCGTGTATTTCTGCATCCGAGCCAGCGAAAACTGGTGGAGTCGCCCGCTAATGGTCCGGTACGAGTACTGGGCGGTGCAGGTACAGGGAAAACGGTTGTTGCAATGCACCGTGCGCGGTGGTTATCTCAGCGTCTGGCAGATAAACCCGGTAAGAAGGTACTTTTCACGACCTTTACGCGTAACCTGGCGGCAGATATTCGCGCTAATCTCCAGCGGTTGTGTACGCGAGAAGAGATGGCGCGTATTGACGTCGTTAACATTGATGCCTGGATGAGCGACCAACTAAAACGCCACGGTTATGATTTCCGCGTGGTATACGACAGCGATGAAGGGCGACGTAAATGCTGGAACTATGCCTTGCAGCAGGCACCTGCCGAACTGGGGCTACCTGACAATTTCTATGCTGAAGAGTGGCAACGCGTTGTCCAGCCAAATGCGGTTTACACCCGGGAGGAATACCTCAAAGTCAGCCGGGTTGGACGTGGTACAGCGTTATCCCGTATTCAACGGGCGAAAATCTGGCCAGTTTTCGAAGAATTCAGAGCACAAATGGCGCGTGCCAAACTGCGCGAAATGGGCGATGCCATGCATGAGGCTATTGTTCTGTTTAAAGAAAAGCAGGTCCAACTACCTTATAGCAGTATTGTCGTCGATGAAGCTCAAGATATCGGTGCCCCGGCATTTACTCTTATTCGCAGCCTGGTTCCCGAGTCGCCCAACGATCTGTTTATTGTCGGGGATGGGCATCAGCGTATTTATCGCAATAAGGTCGTTCTTGGTCAGTGTGGTATTAACGTCCGTGGTCGTCGCAGTAAAAAATTGAAGATTAACTATCGGACCACAGAAGAGACGCGTCAATTTGCTGTTGGGCTGTTAACTGGTGTGAAGGTTGATAACCTCGATGGCGAAGCGGATACCAGTAATGATTATTTGTCATTACTGCACGGGGAAAAGCCCATGATTACGCATGCGGCAGATTTCAAAGAAGAGGCTGCAACGCTCGTCAAGCAAATTCAGGCATTGCTGGCGAATCAGGTTCGTTCTCAGGATATCTGCATTACTGCGCGTACTAAACATGCTTGCGACCGCTACGCATCAGCACTCAATGACGCCGGAATTGAGACATTTAATTTAGGCAATGATAGCGGTGACAGCGATGCACGCCCAGGCGTGCGAGTTGCAACGATGCACCGTATTAAAGGGCTTGAGTTCCAGTATGTGTTCCTGGTGGGGATTAACGAAGGCGTTGTGCCGGAAATAAAAGCATTAGCATCCGATGATCCCGTTGAACAGCGTGATGCATTATTTAATGAGCGCGCGTTACTGCATGTGGCTGCAACCCGTGCCGTAAAAGGGCTGTTTGTTTCATCATCTGGTATCCCTAGTCCGCTATTAGTGGCTGATTGATAATATGTCCGAAACAGACCAGGAGCCGAAACGCTCCTGGTCTATATAACCGTTCTGGCAACTGGCGATATTTATATTGTTTAGCTCCCAACAGCCAGACAATATCAGCTTAGAAATTATATTCGCTTATGCGGTTAGCATATTGCACAGTACAACCTGTTTTCTCTATATCTAACGTAACATCAGGATGTGGATGATTTTGGATGGGGTAACACACTGGACAAATATAGCTGGCACGAAAAGGCTGGCATTTTCTGGTGACCAATAGTCTTTGGAACCATGATTATAAAACAAACACCTTAAATTTTAAACGTATGATGCCAGGATTACCAGAATTATAAACGAATGTATGAGTTCTTTTCTGTTTGTTCAGGGGAGGGTATAAATATTGTAATTGTTAATAGTATCGTCAGGACGATAAAAATATAATCATGACAAAGGAAATTGAACTAAAATGATTGACCTTTTACAGGTGGTTTGTCAGTGATTTCTTGTTATTAATGATTCATCTCTTATTCATGAACTGAATTATTCGTATGGTTACTGTTACTATTGCGATAAATCGCAATTCCTTTTCTTAATTGCTCGACATTCATTTCGATTTTTGACTTTTCAATGAGCAGGTTTTTTCCGGTAAGAATATATCCAGGAAGTATGCTTATTCCTTTCCAGACTAATTCGCTATTCATCAGTTTGTACGTCGGAGTTGAAGGGATGGCATGTTTACGTGTTTGCTTTTTCGCGATGATGTTAAGGCATTTCCGCGCGATATCGCCGCCAACGAAAATAACTTTTATATTGGCAAAGAGTTCGAGCTCCCATTCTACAATAGGTGACCAGAGAATGATCTCCGCGGGTGTGGCTGTGATCTGTGTTTTAGGTAGTTTCAGTGCGGAGGTCAGGTAGATACCATGGTTGAGTAAGACGGTAATGACTCCAACTTACTGATAGTGTTTTATGTTCAGATAATGCCCGATGACCTTGTCATGCAGCTCCACCGATTTTGAGAACGACAGTGACTTCCGTCCCAGCCTTGCCAGATGTTGTCTCAG
>OKVG01000512.1_pt1 | contig 27484 bp, 19 predicted proteins | sample 1606981 | NCBI WGS metagenome assembly OKVG01 (sample SAMN03281018, study PRJEB24777) | human gut metagenome | isolation source: fecal sample PR128 from 1 month old male Malay infant, vaginal delivered... | reverse complement strand
CATTTGCATCACAAAAGTAATAAACTTACTAAAAATAACTATTGTTTCATTTAAATAATTATGATTATGGCAAAGAAAGTAGCAGTTTTAGCAGTGAATCCGGTAAATGGTTGTGGATTATTCCAATATTTGGAAGCGTTTTTCGAGAATGGCATTTCATATAAAGTATTTGCCGTATCGGATACGAAAGAGATCAAAACCAATTCAGGAATGGTCCTAATAGTAGATGATGTGATTGCTAATCTAAAAGGGCATGAAGACGAATTTGATGCACTTGTATTCTCCTGTGGAGATGCAGTACCTGTATTCCAGCAGTATGCAAACCAGCCATACAATGTGGACTTGATGGAAGTCATCAAGACTTTCGGAGAAAAAGGAAAGATGATGATCGGACACTGTGCCGGTGCAATGATGTTTGACTTTACAGGTATAACAAAAGGTAAAAAAGTCGCTGTCCATCCGCTGGCCAAACCTGCCATTCAAAACGGAATTGCCACGGATGAAAAATCTGAGATAGATGGCAACTTCTTTACTGCACAAGATGAGAATACGATCTGGACAATGTTGCCGAAAGTCATAGAAGCATTGAAATAATGCCGGAAAGTATAGAAAGGAATAAATCCACACACAAAAAGAATTATTCATACAATTGAATAATAAACTCATTCGTTCCTTTAAAACCAACGGCCCGTTCCTCGGTGTGCAACGGGTCCTTCCTTTAAAACCAACGAGCCGTTGGTTTTAAAGGAAAAACAGTCACCCATACAACATTCATAATCAACAATTTACGCATTCTGCTTTTAACAAGCAAATATTGCAGCTTCATTCATCAATAAAAACAGACAACAATAGGCTAATTATTGATAAAAACAAGTGCATCCTTTTTCGTACACCTACATATTTTTGGTTTACACATCCGCATAAGGTCGGATTCGAAATTCCTTGAACAATACATCTACTTTATTATTTTTTAATTGGATGCCATCGTTTTTCAGATTGTTTTTAGTACTTTTGCCCGTATCAAATCAATAAATAATATATCGAACACAAACATCATACTCTCATGAATATGAAAAAATATGTGCTAGCATTTTTTCTATGTTTCATATCTATTACTCCTATTTTAGCACAAAGAGACCACATAGATATTTCAAACTATATTTTATGCATCAATTCCTATGCAGAATCTTCTCCTTGGAGTAACAGGATGATTTCAACCGTATCGGAGTACGTTCAAAAGAACCCAAAACTGGCATTATATGCGGAACATATGAATACTTTAATGATCGATAACGATACGATTTTAGGAGAATTCAAGAATATGATCTCTCAGAAATACGAGCATCATCGCCCACGGCTGCTAATATTATTGGGAAACCCTTCTCTATTACTACGTGATGAATATAGAGAGCTTTGGGGAGACATTCCTATTGTACTCTGTTCGGAAGAAAAGTTTATAGGTCCTAAAGACACCTACATCTACAAACAACCAGTTACACAAGCGGAGCGTGTTCCGATCTCCCAACTTGCCGATCCCTACAATCTGGTACTTTTATATTCAAACCTTTATTTACGGGAAAATATCCAACTGATTTCTCACATAATCCCTGATATGAAGAAATTCATATTTATCGGTGACGAGCGAGAAGTCAATCAGACCAATAATCAGGAAATACAGACAAAGTTAAAAACCATAAATCCTAATATTGAATACCAGTACATCACGCCACAAAAAATGACAACGAACCAATTATTGGATTCATTGTATCATGTTGATCCGAATACAACCGGAATTTTATTTGCTTCCTGGTTCTACAAAACGACATTTGCAGGTAATACTTCATTGGTTACCAATGCTCACAAACTTATCGTAACAACTACAGCTCCAATTTTCACCCTTAATATGGCTGATATAACAGAAGAAAACGGTGGCATGATAGGTGGTTATACTTATGACCAAAAACACTATAACCAGCAATTAATTCATACCATTTCAGAAATACTTACAGGAAAGCCGGCTAGAGAAATTCCCTTTTATATGCCATCAGATGGCGCACCTATTATCAACTATACGATATTACTCCGTAAAGGATTCTCTCCTTCCATGTGTCCTCCAAACACACATTTTCTGAATAAACCGCTTGGATTCTGGAAACAGAACAAATATTTCATTATGGGTACCTTGTCTTTTATGATATTACTGGCAATCGTATTCTTTTATCGTATCCATAGCCTGAATAGCATCAAAAAAGCACAGCAAAAAGAAATTGACGCAATGACAAATTATAAGAATCTGGTTAATAACATGCCCATTCTCTATATGCAGGAAGAAGTGCTTGCTGATAAAAATGGCATTCCCGTAGAACTGATTTACCGCAATGTGAATGCGCATTTTGAGAAAAACTTTTTCCGCAAAGAAGAAGTTGTCGGGAAAAAAGCGAGTGAAATATTTCCAGAATCAATGCCGGACTTCCTGCACTTCACTCAAATAGCCTTATCAGAAAATAAAGTAATAACATTCCCCTACTATTTCAAAAAAATAGATACCTTCTACGATATAGTACTTAAAGCAAACCGGCAAAATAATATGATTGATGTATTTTGCCTGAACAGCACAGAGCTCCATAAGGCACAACAAAAGCTAAGCACTATCAACAACAAACTCGCCATGTCACTTGACGTAGCTAATATCGTGCCATGGAAATGGGATTTGCGAAGTAAAACAATTTTATGCGACATCAACAAACCGATAGAACTTAGCACACAAGGAAAAGACGTTGCCGAAGAACAACTGGCAGTACCCGACTATCACTATTTTTCCAAGATATTTAAGGAAGACCGGAAACGGGTAGAACAAGCTTATCAGAACTTAATAGACGGTCATTCGGAAAAAGTAAAAGAAGAATATCGCGTAGTCAGCACACAAAAAGGATTTCATAGGATAGAATGGGTGGAAGCCCAAGCAGCCGTTGAAACGCGGGACGAAAATGGCAACCCATTGACTCTTGTTGGCTCCTCACTCGTTATCACTGAACGAAAAAAAATGGAGATGGAACTGATTAATGCCAAAAACCGTGCCGAAGAGTCCAATCGGCTGAAGTCTGCTTTCCTTGCCAACATGAGTCATGAAATTCGTACTCCTCTAAATGCTATCGTCGGTTTCTCCGGTATATTGGCATCCACCGAAGAAGAAGAGGAAAAACAAGAATATGTCAGTATCATTGAAAACAATAATACGTTATTATTGCAGCTCATCAGTGATATCCTTGATTTATCAAAAATAGAAGCAGGAACATTGGACCTGCACTATTCCAATGTTGAAATCAATGATTTAATGAAAGACCTGGAAAACATGTGTCAACTGAAACTTAAGTCGGATGCTGTCAAACTGGAATTCGTAGCTCCTGAAGAACCATGTTTCGCACATATAGAAAAGAACAGGTTATCTCAGTTAATTATTAACCTGGTGACGAATGCCATAAAATTCACCATTCAAGGTAGTATCCGATTTGGATACAAACGTCAGAACAATGAATTATATTTCTATGTGGCTGATACAGGTTGCGGCATTCCTCAAGATAAGCAAAAAAGTATTTTTGGACGTTTCGTCAAATTAAATTCATTTGCACAAGGTACGGGTTTAGGACTCTCAATCTGCCAGACACTTGTCGAACACATGGGAGGTAAAATCGGGGTAGAATCAGAAGAAGGAAACGGCTCTACATTCTGGTTCACTTTGCCTTACAAGCAAGCAGAGACTGTTAAGAAGAGCCTTCCAAAGGACATACAACCTATTGCCATAGAAAAGGATAAGCTGGTAATTTTGATTGCTGAAGATAATGAAAGCAATTATAAGTTGTTCGAATCTATTCTAAAATATGATTATCATCTGCTTCATGCCTGGGATGGTCAGGAAGCTGTAAACATGTTCAAGGAGCATAATCCACAAATTATATTAATGGATATCAATATGCCTGTCCTGGATGGATATGAAGCAACCAAAGAAATCCGCAAGTACTCTGCCAAAGTACCGATTATCGCCATTACGGCTTTTGCATATGCTTCAGACGAGCAACGGGTGATGGAAAGTGGTTTTGACGGGTATATGCCGAAACCTATCAATGCCCGTCAGTTGAAGGCGCAACTGACAGATATCATGCAAAAACGTATTGTATTGCTATAGGGGAAATCAATTCCCTTTTGGAAGATAACAAAACAGCTAATAATTCAGCCACATTCTGAATGAAGCCATCTTGTCTTTACTTATCATTATCTTATCTTTGAAAGGTGGTTGTACATGAACGATTGCCTTTCCTAAGAAATAGGATTCAATACGCTGAATGGCATCAATACAGACTAATGTCTGACGATTCGTCCGGAAAAAGTGATCCGGATCGAGTTGTTCACTCAATCGGTCTAGTGCCAGATCAATGAGATACTCACGATTCTTATGGGTTACGGCAAAGGTGAGCTTATTTTCCGAATAAAAGTAAGCGATATCACTCACCTGTAAGGTGAATAGTTTCTCGCCACTAGAAATAAGGAAACGAGTACGATACTTTTTCTGCACAGAGACAGAGGTCTCCTGCGCAGCAGAAAGTTGCTGCAATATTTCCAGCATCCGGCTTTCCTGATTGAAATCATGGATGTAGTTCTTTGTCAATCCTTCAAAACGTTGAATGGTCTGCATCAGGCGGTCTTCATGAATCGGCTTCAAAAGATAGTCAATGCTATTCACTGAGAAAGCACGCACAGCATATTCGTCATAAGCAGTAGTAAATACAATCATACTCTCCGGATGCGCCTGTTCTATAAAAAGAAAAGAATTGCCATCCGTTAGCTGAATATCCAGAAACAGGATATCCGGATGAGGATGCTGCCCGAACCACTCTACTGCCTCTTCAATATTACCGGGCAATAACTGTACCTCCCAATCGGGACGAAGAGACAATAACGTATCCCTCAGCAGACGGGCTGCCGGAATTTCATCTTCTATGATGGCTGCTTTTATCTTATTCATAGAGCAAAGGTATTTTTACGGTAAACTCTTTCCGGTCATTTTCTACCACAATGTCACGGTTGCACAACAACATATATCGGGCAGAAAGGTTCTTAAGTCCCATTCCGGAAGTTACCACTGTTTTTTTAGTTTGTATCCGGTTTCTGACGATCAGTTCCCGTTCCTTTTCCATATAAAGAAGTTCGATAGTCATCGGTTTTCCCGTATGAATGACATTATGTTTGATTACATTCTCCGCTAACAATTGAATAGTAAGCGGAGGCAACTGAGCCTCCATACAAGTCTTCGGAATACGGTTGTCAATATGAATGCAATCGCCCAAACGAACCCTATGCAGAAAAATATAAGAGTTCAGAAAATCCATTTCCTCTCGCAGTGTTGTCAGCCTTTGATTCTGACACTGAAGAATATAGCGATACACATCCGAAAGATGCTGGGTGAACAATTCCGCATTAGCCGGATTGTAGCGAATCTCAGAAATCAAGGTATTCAGACTGTTAAACAAGAAATGAGGATTCAACTGATTCTGTAGAGCTGTATAGCGTGCCGTATTATTCTCTTTTTGCAAGGCAGCCGCTTTCTGTTGTAATCTTAACGTATTACGCATGGAACGATTGGCCAGCAACAATCCAAGGATGACGAGCTCTACCAGCCATACAGTTATAAGAATCCGCCAGCCTCCGTTGGGAAACGTAAACGGATAAGAAGCTCCTGCCAACAACTTGGCAGTTACCATTAAACCGTAGTTCAGCAAAAGAAACATCCCCATTACGATAATATAGACTGAAACCAGCTTCCAACGCCGATGCAAATTCAACGCATACTGATTATCAATCCATGAACTCAGCCTGATGGTAGTATATCCCAGCACATTAAAAGCCAGTATGAAGAACCCCAGTGTACTGACTGAATGTAGCATATCGGCAACCCGATCAGAGAAGGTTGCATAATTTATCAGTAACAGGAAAGAGAATATACCCAATCCTGAAAACAGCGCTATATACAATAAGGTGTTCAACTTTACATTCATACAGTTGGCTCTTTTCATACAAAGTTAGTGCTTTTTATCGACAATCATATCCGTGGAGCGCTTTTATTAACTCCGAATAGTGTCCTTGTGCCGCAGCTTTGGCTTGTACATAATTCACCTGCGATGTCTGCCGATAGGTTTGCGCGTCAATCACTTCCACCACTGACACTTTTCCTTCATTATAACGTTCTATTGCTTTCGCTTCATTCTCTTCTGCCTTCGCCAGTGAATTTTCGCTCAAACGAACCCGTTCCATTGCTTGTGACAGCGCTTTACGTGCCACTCCTATTTCCAGTTCAACCTGATCCATCACTTTATTCAGATTATCCTCTGCCATACCTACCCGAAAGGAGGAAGCACGCTTCTCACTTTTACGCTTCCCCCACTCAAAAATAGGTACTGAGACTTTTGCATAAACAGCATAATTGGGATCCAGATCTTTCTTGAAATTATATCCGGGAGAAGAGTAACTCCCGTCTATTCCCACATAAAACTGAGGTTTGAACTGCGAATCATTCAACTTTTTCGTACTCTCGGCCATACGAATCCGGTCATAAGCCATCTGAATTTCAGGACGTGCCATACCGGTAGACAACCATGTAGAATCATCGACAACCACCACCGGTATCTGTGAATCCAGTTCCGTATGATGTTCCAGCCGGACACCAATCATAGAATTCAATGCCATCCGCCCTGTTTCAAAATTACTTTGTGCCTGGAGCAACTGGTACTCCGCTTCGTTCAGTTTTACTTCCGCCATCAGTAAATCCTGCGGATCAACCAGCCCCACCTCTACCCTTTCTTTAATTGTTTTAACCAAAGCGGCTATTGAGTTACGAAAATCTTCGGCAACAGTCACAATCTCCTGCCGGGCTACGGCACTCCAGTATTGAATATCCGTTTGATAGCAAACAGCATCATTCAATGCCTTTGCCTGATTGGCAGCAAATGATTGCTGATGTTGTGCCATACGGATGGATTCCAGTACTCGTCCGCCTGTATAGACCGGTTGCAGAATGGAAAGAGAACCACCATAGTTCAGTTGTTTCCCTTCCACTGTTCTTGATAATCCTAAAGAAGGGACATCCAGAGTCAATTCCAACGGATTCTCCGTATACTGAAAGTTAGCTGTTCCGGAAAGTTTCGGTTTCAAATCTGCCCGTGCCGATTTTTCCACTTCCATACTGGCAGCTATATTCTTCTCAGCCGCTTTCAAGTCGTGATTGTAATCCAATGCCATAGTCCGGTACTTTTCAAGAAGAGGACTTTGCTGGGCTAAAGCAGACAAAGACCCTAAAGCAAAACCACATAACAACAAGCTATATATCCTTATTTTCATCTTTATTTTCCTTTTACTTTATAAAACATTGAATATAATGCAGGCGTGACAAACAAGGTCAATCCCGTGGCAAACGTCAGTCCGAAAATAATAGTCGCAGCCATTCCGCCGAAAGCGACATCAAACAATAGAGGGACCATACCGAAGATGGTAGTGGTTGCCGCCATCAATACCGGACGGGTTCGGGAAACCGTAGCCTCAACAATAGAGGTATACAGATCAATTCCACTACGATGCTGCACATTGATTTCATCAATCAGTACAATCACATTCTTGATTATCATTCCAAGCAACCCCAGCCAACCGGCTATCGGAAAGAAACCGAAGTCAAAACCGGTCAAGAGCATCCCCACCGCAATACCTATCAAAGACAAAGGCAAGACACAAAGAATAATAATCGGTTCACGGAAATTACCGAACAGCCCTACCAGGATAACCACTAATGCAAGGAATGCCAATGGGAAATATTTAGCAATGGCCTGCATCGCCTCACCCTGATCTTTATACTGGGCATCCCAAAAGAAAGTATATCCTTCAGGAAGCTGGATGTTCTCTATTTCTTTCCGGATTTCTCCATGTACTTCCGCCATCGTATGCCCCGGTTTCACGCCACACATTGCAGCCATTGACAGCTGACGGTTATAAGTTCTCACCTGGGGAAACTCCCAGGTTGTCTCTATCCGTTCTGTTACCTGCGAAAGCGGAGCCGACCTTTCTCCATTCCATATCGAAAAGTCTCCCAAAGAATGGGTGTCCGCTATATCCACATTACCCGATTTCAAAAGAACAGGAACTTTTTTCTCATTATCCCGATAGACACCGACAGGCAAACCATCATTAATTGATTTTACCGATTCCATCATCGAAGCTTTTGTAATTCCTAATGCTCCGGCCTTCACCGGATCATATACCGGACGGATAACCATCGACATATTCCCCCATTCGTTCCGGGCATCCGCAACTTTAGGATTTTGTCGCATAATCTCAATGGCCTGCCCTACCAAAGAATCAAGTACAGCAGGGTCCGGTCCGAGGAAACGAGCCTCGATCACCGCTTCCGTTAACGGACTTAGCTCGAATTTATTTACTTTAATCAACGGTTCGGGAAACTTCAACGAAACAGAGTCCTGCAAACGGGCATGCAGCTGACGGGAAAGTTTCGAAGTCTTGCATTTCACCAAAATTTGTGCATAGTTGGATTGAGGTCCAAAGGAAACGTTTGACAAGTAATAACGCGGCGGAGTCCGTCCTACATAAGTAGATACCATTTCCGTTTCTTCCTGTCCGCGGATATACTCTGCCATATCCATCACCATCTTATCTGTTTCTTCAATCCGTGTCCCTTCGGGCAGCCACATATCCAATGTAAAATACTGCTTATCCAATGCGGGGACAAAGACCTTCGGAATGAACTTGAAACTCCATGCCGACAATACCAGCATAATGACCATACACCCAATCGTTGCATACCGGTGACGAATCACCCATCTCAATGCAGAACGAAATTTATCATAATACTTGCCTGCAAAAAGAGCCGCCTTAAGTTCGTTGGGTCTTGGCCGACGGACAAACTCCTGAATAAAGAAAGGAGTCTGCGTCAGCGCAAAGACCCAACTGAACATCAGCGAAACGCCGATAACTACAACTAAGGATGACAATAACTCGCCGGTAATATGCGGCGAATAATATATAGGTAAAAAAGTTAGAATCGCAATGACTGTCGCCGCCAATAAGGGCAACGAAGTTGAAGAACAAGCCCGCAATATGGCTACCCGTTTCCGCATTCCCCGCTGCATATTGACCAATGCCGAATCGGAGACCACAATGGCATTATCTACCAACATTCCCATAGCTATGATAATGGCAGCAAGTGACATACGTTGCAAGGCAATTCCCTGTGAAAGCATCACAATCAAAGTCGCAAAGATGGAAAACACCAATCCGCTGCCAATCAGAATACCATTCTTGAATCCTATAAAAAACAACAGAATAGCTACTACCGTTACAACAGATATAATCAGGTTCAGAATAAATCCCTGATTGCCCACTGCCGATTCATAACCCTGATCATAAATCGTCTGCAGCTCAAAACCTTCGGGCATGGTCTCTGCAAAATGGTCAATCTCCTGTTTTACCGCCTCTGCCATATCGACAACATTTCCTGTGAGTATCGTAGAAATAGCAATACCTACCGCAGGTTTCCCGTCAATCCGCATTTTGTTACTTGGAGGCGTCTGATAACTCTCTTCAATCTCTGCAATATCAGCCAGCCGGAAATGCTCTCCTGTACGTGATACGATAGTCATATTCCGAATATCATCCAGAGAATAAAAATTACCGGTAGATTCAATCCGTATTCTGTTTACGCCGGCATCAATTCCTCCGGCATCCACTACCCTGTTCTGTGCATCGAAGGCACGTGAAATATCCGTAGTCGTGATTCCACTCCGTGCCATAACGGAAGGATTAAGAATGACGTCAATCGTTGGAGACTGTACACCATAAATCTCCACTTTTGCCACATCCTTCACCCTGAGCAGTACATTCTTGATAAGCTTCGCCTGATTTTCCAGTTCCCGATATGAATATCCTTCACCCGTCAGACCATAGAAAACACCCAGCACATCACCGAAATCATCATTCACCACTGAAGGACCGGCTCCTGCAGGAAGTTTCGACTGTACATCATTGACCTTCCGACGAAGTTTATCCCACAACTGCTGCATCTCATCCGCCCGGATTTCTTTCTTTACATACACCGTGATCTTGGATAAGCCTGCCCGATTTTCAGTTTTCAGATAATATAATTCGCCTAATGACTGTATCGATTCCTCCAATACATCCGTCACCTGAGATTGTACTTCGGAAGGGGAAGCACCCGGATATGGAGTCATCACCAATGCTTGCTTAATAGTAAACGGAGCATCTTCCAGTTTTCCCATCTTGACATAAGAAAACAATCCTCCTCCCAGCACTAATATCAACAGCAGAATAGTCACCGACTTCTTCTGCAAGAAATATTTTACCAACTTCATATTCTTCTACTTACTTTTGAGCGGTAACCGCCCTTTTTTCTTTCTGAGAAATGATATCTACAGGCATTCCGTCCGAAAGAAAACGTAATTTGCTCACCGCGACTTTATCTCCTGCCTGCAATCCGCCTTTCACTTCTACTTTTCCATTGGAAAGCAATTCGCCTAAAACGACTTTTCTCTTCACGACTTGTCCTGTCGTTTGATCCACCATCCATACATAGTCTCCTTCAGTGGGACGATGATTAAGGGCCGTTTGCGGAACAGTCACCATAGGAACAGATGATGTAGCAGGAAGGTCCAACAACATTTTTCCTGAGATACCGGCTGGCCATTCTCCTTGTTTGTTGGGCAGCAATGCCGTCATCAGGAAAGAAAGATTATTGCGCGTCGTACTCTTTGAAACCTCTATCACTTTAGCCGGATATACTGCTTCGGGACGAACATCAAAACGAATACCCACTTCCTTGATTTCCTTCGCTTGAAATGCGATCTCCTGAGTAACATACGCTTCTATCTTCAACTGAGTGATATCGATAAAAGAGACGACAGACTGAGTCGCTTTCACATCCTGATATTTTTCAATGTAGACTTCCCCTATATATCCGTCAAAAGGAGCAATAAGTTTCGTATCTTCAAGTTCATTTACAGCTGTTTCATAAGCAGTTTTGGCAGAAGTATAGTCTGCACGTGCTTTTTCATAGGCACTGGCGGACAGGTTGTTTTTCTCATACAACACTTTGATTCGCTCAAATTCTGCTTTTGCCTGATGATAAACAGCTTCCGCACGTTCCTTACGAATACGAAAATCACGGGAATCGATTTCAGCTATGATATCTCCCCGATGATAGTAATTACCCGCATACACTTCGAAACGGTCAATCGGTCCGCCCACCCGAAAAGAGAGTTCGGTCTCCTTGAATGGTTTGGCAATAAACGAAAATTCACGCTCGGCAGAAGGAACCAGTATTTCCACTTCCGCCACTTTTACCCGTACAAGCTCGTTTGTTTTCTTCTCACCCTTACTACACGATGTGAGCAGGCAAAGACAAAAAATACACAATGAAAAATTAGTCGTTGTCATTCTATTCTACATTAGTTACGTTGTCAACGGCACGAAAGTAGCGGAAAGAAGAAAAAAGAACGGGAATTTAATTTCCGAAGCGGAAAAAGAAAAGATGAAACGGAAAAAGAAAAGATGAAAATCTGAGCCTTTTATCGTACTTATGTGTTTCCTTACTATCTTTGCAGTTCGAATATATACCACAATATCAATTTATGACTGAAGAAAAAATACATAAAGAACGTCATGGCAGCTGGTGGGCACTGAGTCCGTTACTCGTCTTTCTCTGCCTTTATCTGGTAACTTCCATTCTTGTTAATGACTTTTATAAAGTACCCATCACTGTGGCTTTCCTCGTGTCTTCCTGTTACGCAATTGCCATTACGCGAGGATTGAAGCTCGACCAGCGTATCTACCAGTTCTCCGTAGGAGCCGCCAACAAGAATATCCTTCTGATGATATGGATATTCATCCTTGCCGGAGCTTTCGCACAAAGCGCCAGGCAGATGGGAGCTATTGATGCAACCGTCAATCTGACACTGCATATCCTCCCTGATAATCTGCTATTGGCCGGGATATTCATTGCCGCCTGTTTTATCTCATTATCCATCGGAACCAGCGTAGGGACAATTGTAGCCCTTACTCCCGTTGCTGTCAGCCTGGCCGAAAAGACAGAAATCGCCCTTCCGTTTATGGTAGCAGTCGTTGTCGGAGGTTCTTTCTTTGGAGATAACCTGTCGTTTATATCCGATACGACCATTGCCTCAACCAAAACTCAGGAATGCGTGATGCGTGATAAGTTTCGGGTAAATTCTATGATTGTGGTTCCGGCAGCGATTATCGTACTGGGAATCTACATTTTTCAAGGACTATCCATCACTGCGCCCGCACAAGTACAGACTATTGAATGGATAAAAGTCATACCTTATATAATAGTACTGGGAACAGCCATTGCCGGAATGAACGTGATGCTGGTATTAATAATTGGTATCCTGACCAGCGGTATCATCGGCATAGCTACCGGAAGTTTTGGCGTATTCGATTGGTTTGGGGCAATGGGTACGGGTATCACAGGCATGGGTGAATTGATCATTATCACATTACTGGCAGGCGGTATGCTCGAAACAATCCGTTATAACGGAGGTATCAATTTCATCATCAAAAAACTGACCCGTCATGTCAACAGCAAGCGTGGTGCGGAACTGAGCATCGCCGCTCTGGTAAGTATCGCCAACCTATGCACTGCCAACAATACGATTGCCATCATCACCACAGGACCTATTGCAAAGGATATTGCAAAGAGATTCCATCTCGACCGGAGAAAAACAGCCAGTATTCTGGATACATTCTCCTGTCTGATACAAGGTATCATACCCTATGGAGCACAAATGCTGATTGCTGCAGGGTTAGCCAACATCTCTCCTATCAGTATCATCGGCAATCTCTATTATCCGTTTACGATGGGGATCTGTGCCCTGCTCGCTATCCTGTTCCGATATCCGAGGAGGTATTCATAAGAAAAAGAAAGGAAATATTTGTCAATCAAAAGAAAAGCTGTATCTTTGCGCCCGCTATTACGAGTTAGTAGCATAATTCAAATCATTAATTAAAAACAATTATTTAAAATGGCAACTAGAATCAGATTGCAGAGACACGGACGTAAAAGTTACGCGTTCTATTCAATTGTAATTGCAGACAGCAGAGCACCACGTGATGGTAAATTTATTGAGAAGATTGGTACTTACAACCCGAACACCAATCCTGCTACAGTAGATTTGAATTTCGACGCTGCATTGGCATGGGTACTGAAAGGTGCACAACCAAGTGACACTGTACGTAATATCCTTTCTCGTGAAGGTGTTTACATGAAGAAACATCTTCTTGGCGGTGTTGCAAAAGGCGCATTCGGAGAAGCAGAAGCAGAAGCTAAATTCGAAGCTTGGAAGAACAACAAACAGTCAGGTCTGGCTGCTTTGAAAGCTAAACAAGACGAAGAAAAGAAAGCTGAAGCTAAAGCACGTCTGGAAGCAGAAAAGAAGATCAACGAAGTGAAAGCAAAAGCACTCGCTGAAAAGAAAGCTGCTGAAGCTGCTGAAAAAGCTGCTGCTGAAGCACCTGCAGAAGAAGCAACTGAAGCTCCGGCTGAAGAAGCTGCTGCAACAGAAGCTGCTGCTGAATAAATTTCGGCAGGTTCCTAACAAGACATTTGGAAAAAGCTATAAATCCTCTTCGGTTCGCCGAAGGGGATTTTTTTTATTTCCTGCTATAGAACATATTAAAACAGTTCTCTACTTCTGAATAAATTTCTTTTCTTTGCAACAGCATAGCTCAGCACAGTCATTTATCTTATAACAGTATGAGACGAACTGATAAAAAGAAAACATTCGGTCAACAGTCCAGCAAAGTTACGCAATTAGCGGATACATTAAGCCAGGCGATTTCCATGAAAAAATTTCGTGAAGGAGATTCTTTGCCTTCCATCAATCAGTTAAGTGCAGAATATGGAGTATCACGCGATACCGTTTTCAAGGCCTTTCTTGATTTGCGCGAACGGGGACTGATCGATTCCACTCCGGGAAAAGGATATTATGTAACCAGTCAGGTGACCAATGTCCTGCTCCTGCTCGACCAGTACACTCCTTTTAAAGAAGCCCTTTACAATAGTTTCGTCAAACATCTGCCTATTAATTACAAAGTAGACTTGCTGTTTCATCAATATAATGAACGGCTTTTCAATACCATTATCCGCGAATCTGTCGGAAAATATAATAAATACATAGTGATGAATTTCGATAATGAGAAATTCAGTATGGTTCTCAATAAGATTCATCCAACAAAATTATTGCTTCTTGACTTCGGTAAATTCGAGAAAGAAAAGTATTCTTATATCTGTCAGGATTTTGATGAAGCTTTCTATCAGGCATTACTCATGCTGAAGGAGAAACTACGGCACTACCCACAACTTGTTCTGTTATTCTCTAAAAATCTGAAGCATCCCCAAAGCAGTAAAGAGTATTTTACCCGTTTTTGTGAGGAACAAGGATTTTTATGCGAAATTCAGGAAGATATCGAGAATCTGACCGTACGCAAAGGAGTAGTCTACATAGCCATCAAGCAACAAGATGTAGTGAAGGTTGTGAAACAAGGAAGACTGGAAGGACTGAAATGCGGAAAAGATTTCGGTCTGTTGGCATACAATGATATTCCTTCCTACGAAGTGATCGACGAAGGAATTACTTCATTGAGTATTGATTGGGAGATGATGGGAAATGAAGCGGCAAACTTTGTCCTGAACAATGTCCCGATACAAAAGTACCTGCCTACCGAAGTAAGACTCCGAAAGTCCCTGTGATTTTTTTTGCTGTATTTACAGCACAGTTCAGCACAGATATTAACCACTAAATAACAAAAAAATTAAGAAACCATGAAAAAGTATCCGAAAATCGGGATTCGTCCCACTATCGACGGTCGCCAGGGCGGTGTTCGTGAAAGCCTTGAAGAAAAGACAATGAACCTTGCCAAAGCAGTAGCTGAGTTAATCAGCAATAATCTGAAGAACGGTGACGGAAGTCCTGTAGAATGTATTATTGCAGACAATACTATCGGACGTGTAGCCGAAAGCGCTGCTTGCGCAGAGAAATTCGAAAGAGAAGGCGTTGGGTCTACTATCACTGTTACCTCCTGCTGGTGCTATGGTGCGGAGACAATGGATATGAATCCTCATTACCCGAAAGCTGTCTGGGGCTTCAACGGAACCGAGCGTCCGGGAGCAGTATACCTTGCAGCCGTATTGGCAGGACACGCACAAAAAGGACTCCCTGCATTCGGTATTTACGGACGCGATGTGCAAGACCTCGACGATAATACAATTCCTGAAGACGTAGCGGAAAAAATTCTTCGTTTTGCACGTGCCGCACAGGCAGTAGCAACGATGAGAGGCAAATCTTATCTGTCAATGGGTAGTGTATCAATGGGTATCGCCGGCTCTATTGTCAACCCCGACTTCTTCCAGGAATATCTGGGAATGCGCAATGAGTCAATTGACCTGACGGAAATCATCCGCCGCATGGAAGAAGGTATCTATGACCACGAAGAATATGCCAAAGCAATGGCATGGACTGAAAAATACTGCAAAGTAAATGAAGGAGAAGACTTCAAGAACCGCCCGGAGAAACGCAAAAAGCGCGAACAAAAAGATGCTGACTGGGAATTTGTCGTGAAGATGATGATCATCATGCGTGACCTGATGACCGGAAACCCGAAACTGAAAGAAATGGGATTCAAGGAAGAAGCTTTGGGACACAATGCTATCGCTGCCGGCTTCCAGGGACAACGCCAATGGACAGACTTTTATCCTAACGGTGACTATCCGGAAGCATTGCTCAACACTTCTTTCGACTGGAACGGTATTCGTGAAGCATTCGTAGTGGCTACCGAAAACGATGCTTGTAACGGTGTAGCAATGCTGTTCGGACACTTGCTGACCAATCGTGCACAAATATTCTCTGATGTACGTACGTACTGGAGCCCTGAAGCCGTGAAACGTGTAACCGGTAAAGAACTGACCGGCTTGGCAGCCAACGGTATCATCCACCTGATCAACTCTGGTGCAACAACACTCGACGGTTCCGGCCAGTCATTAGACGCAGAAGGAAATCCTGTCATGAAAGAACCATGGAATCTGACTGATGCAGACGTGGAAAACTGCCTCAAAGCAACGACCTGGTATCCGGCAGACCGCGATTACTTCCGTGGCGGCGGCTTCTCGTCCAACTTTCTTTCAAAAGGTGGAATGCCTGTTACTATGATGCGTCTGAACCTGATCAAAGGCTTGGGCCCTGTCCTGCAAATCGCAGAAGGATGGACCGTTGAGATTGATCCGGAAATCCATCAGAAACTGAATATGCGTACCGACCCGACATGGCCGACTACGTGGTTCGTTCCTCGTCTGTGTGATAAATCCGCTTTCAAGGATGTATATTCTGTAATGAACAACTGGGGCGCTAACCACGGAGCCATCAGCTACGGTCACATCGGACAAGACCTGATTACGCTTGCCTCTATGCTTCGTATCCCTGTTTGCATGCACAATGTAGATGAAAACGAAATTTTCCGTCCGGCTGCATGGAACGCATTCGGTATGGACAAAGAAGGAGCAGATTACAGAGCTTGTACAACTTACGGTCCTATCTATAAATAAACAAGAATCTTTCGTCCTATTTGATTTAATAATTTAACTTTGCCGTATCATAGTGGAAGCAGTCTTCAAACACAAGCTTCCACTATATGACGGCTTAAATAAAAACACTATGATAACTGACGAACACATCGAACTGTTTCTGGCACAGGCACACCGCTACGGAGACGCAAAATTAATGCTTTGCAGCAGCGGTAATCTTTCCTGGAGAATCGGAGAAGAAGCACTGATTTCGGGTACAGGTTCATGGGTCCCTACCCTTGCCAAAGAAAAAGTTTCTATCTGTAATATAGCCAGCGGTACACCGACGAATGGCGTAAAACCATCTATGGAAAGCACATTCCATCTTGGCGTTCTCCGCGAACGGCCGGATGTAAATGTAGTACTCCATTTCCAGTCGGAATATGCCACTGCCATCTCTTGCATGAAAAACAAACCGACAAATTTCAACGTAACGGCAGAAATACCTTGTCATGTCGGGTCGGAAATTCCCGTGATTCCTTACTACCGGCCGGGATCTCCCGAATTAGCCAAAGCAGTAGTAGAAGCAATGCTGAAACATAATTCCGTCTTACTGACCAATCACGGACAAGTAGTATGCGGAAAAGACTTCGACCAAGTTTACGAACGGGCTACCTTCTTCGAAATGGCTTGCCGCATCATAGTTCAGTCCGGCGGTGATTACTCCGTACTGACATCGGAAGAAATAGAAGACCTGGAAATATACGTATTAGGAAAGAAAACCAAATAAGTATCCGGGAATACCATGAAAGATACCACAAGAAACACATATTTAGCAGTAGACTTTGGAGGAGGAAGCGGTCGGGTCATCGCCGGCTCCCTTCTCCAGGGAAAGCTGGAATTAGAAGAAATACACCGCTTTACCAACCGGCAGGTTAAACTCGGGAATCATGTTTACTGGGACTTTCCCGCCCTGTTCGAAGATATGAAAACCGGACTGAAACTTGCTGCACAAAAGGGATATCATGTCAAAGGAATCGGCATAGATACCTGGGGAGTAGACTTCGGCCTGATTGACAAAAAAGGAAATTTACTGGGCAACCCTGTCTGCTATCGGGATGCCCGAACAGACGGAATGCCGGACAAGGTATTTCAAATACTGGATGCACAAAAGCATTACGCCTGCACAGGCATACAAGTAATGCCTATCAATACGCTGTTTCAGCTTTACAGCATGCAACAGAATCAGGATGTACTGCTAGAAGTTGCACAGCGGCTTCTCTTTATGCCCGACCTCTTCAGCTATTACCTGACGGGAGTAGCCAATAATGAATATTGCATAGCTTCCACCTCCGAACTGCTCGATGCACACCAACGAAACTGGTCGATGGATACCATCCGTACTTTGGGACTCCCCGAACACTTATTCGGAGAAATTATTCTGCCGGGAACTGTCAGAGGAACACTTAAAGAAGAGATAGGCTGTGAAACAGGATTAGGCACCGTCGACATTATCGCTGTCGGCTCGCATGACACAGCCAGTGCCGTTGCTGCCGTTCCGGCAACTGAAGGTCAAGTAGCCTTTCTCAGTTCCGGCACCTGGTCATTGTTGGGAGTCGAAGTGGATGAACCCATATTGACGGAAGAAGCGAGACTGGCTCAATTTACCAATGAAGGAGGCGTAGGCGGTCACATCCGATTCTTGCAAAACATTACCGGACTGTGGATTCTGCAACGCTTGATGAGCGAATGGAAGCTACGTGGCGAAGAACAAAGTTATGATATGATTCTTCCGCAAGCTGCGGACGCAGAAATTGACACGATTATTCCCGTGGACGATGCAGAGTTCATGAACCCCGAAAATATGGAAACAGCCCTTCTGAACTACTGCCGGAATCATTCACTTAAAGTTCCCGGAAACAAGGCAGAAATGGTCAAATGCGTACTACAGTCACTGGCCTCCAAATATCGTGAGGCGGTAGCACAGCTCAATCGTTGTCTCCCCTCTCCGATTCACCGGCTAAACATTATCGGAGGAGGCTCACAAAATAAACTGCTCAACCAACTTACTGCCAACGCACTCGGCATCCCTGTTTATGCCGGACCGGTAGAAGCCACAGCAATGGGGAATATCCTGACTCAGGCAATGGCGAAAGGAGAAATATCCAGCCTCCGGGAAATCAGAGAAATAGTAAGCCGCAGTGTTACACCACAAGTATATTACCCTGAAAAATAAGAAAGATATGGAAACACCTCAAACTGGCTATCAAGTAAAAACCTACAACGTCCCTGTCAAGCGATATTGCCAGACTCTTGATCTACGGGATTCACCGGAGTTAATAGCTGAATATCGGAAAAGACACAGCCAGGCAGAAGTTTGGCCCGAAATCCTTGCAGGAATCCATGAAGTTGGTATCCTTGAGATGGAAATTTACATTCTCGGCACCCGTTTGTTCATGATCGTCGAAGCACCCGTCGACTTTGACTGGGACACAGCCATGGCACGTCTGAACACTCTCCCCCGGCAACAAGAATGGGAAGAATACATGTCCATCCTCCAGCAGGCCGCTCCGGGAATGAGTTCCGCTGAGAAATGGAGACCCATGGAGAGAATGTTCCATTTATATAATACCTAAAATAACAAGAAATTACCATGAAACACACTAAGCAGTCTATTATCTCAAAGGATGGCGTCAGCTATCTTATTCCATTCATACTTATTACCTCCTGCTTTGCACTGTGGGGATTTGCGAACGATATTACCAACCCGATGGTAAAGGCATTCTCCAAAATTTTCCGGATGAGCGCTACCGACGGGGCACTGGTTCAGGTAGCCTTTTACGGTGGATATTTTGCCATGGCTTTCCCTGCCGCCATGTTCATCCGCAAATTCTCTTATAAAGCCGGAGTATTGTTAGGACTCGGCCTGTATGCTTTCGGAGCCTTCTTATTCTTTCCCGCCAAGATGACAGGAGAGTATTACCCGTTTCTGATCGCTTACTTTATTCTGACCTGCGGACTCTCCTTTCTGGAAACCAGTTGCAACCCCTATATACTTTCTATGGGAACGGAAGAGACAGCTACAAGACGTCTGAACCTCGCCCAGTCTTTCAATCCAATGGGATCGCTGCTCGGAATGTACGTGGCGATGCAATTTATTCAGGCTAAACTGCACCCGATGGGCACTGATGAACGCGCTTTACTGAACGACAGTGAGTTTCAGGCCATCAAGGAAAGCGATCTTGCCGTATTGATAGCTCCTTATCTCACTATCGGACTCGTTATTCTGGCGATGCTGCTTCTGATACGATTTGTAAAAATGCCCAAGAATGGAGATCAGAATCACAAAATAGATTTCTTTCCTACGCTAAAACGTATTTTCACCCAGACACGCTATCGGGAAGGTGTAATAGCACAATTCTTCTATGTGGGTGTTCAGATTATGTGCTGGACCTTTATCATTCAGTATGGTACACGCCTGTTTATGTCACCAGAATATGGCATGGATGAAAAAAGTGCGGAAGTTCTGTCCCAGCAATACAATATCGTAGCGATGGTTATTTTCTGTATCAGCCGCTTTATCTGTACTTTCATTCTGCGCTATCTCAATGCAGGGAAGTTGCTCATGATCCTTGCCATCTTCGGAGGCATTTTCACATTAGGAACGATCTTCCTTCAGAATATCTTCGGACTGTATTGTCTGGTAGCAGTTTCCGCCTGTATGTCTTTGATGTTCCCTACCATTTACGGAATTGCATTGAAAGGTATGGGAGACGATGCCAAGTTCGGGGCAGCCGGTCTGATTATGGCCATTTTGGGAGGTTCCATACTTCCTCCCTTGCAAGCAAGCATTATTGACATGAAAGAGATAGCTTCCATGCCGGCTGTCAATGTATCATTCATTTTGCCATTCATTTGTTTCCTGGTAATCATCGGTTATGGCTACCGTACAGTGAAAAGGAACTGGTAAAAACTAACTTTAAGATAGTGACACTATCCTGTTGCGATAGTGTCAGCATCCCACTCATATAGTGACACTATCCGGACCGGATAGTGTCACTATCTTTTTTCTTTTTTATAAACTATTCCTTTTTTCTTCGTATCTTAATTTAATTTGTTTACATTTGTCTTTCGATTTCAATAATCTGTTAACCCGATGACCCCAGATCAAGACGAAAGACTTTTAGCGCAACAATTCGAAACAATATTCACGAAGTATTATTCAGTAGTGAAATATTTCGCCCTAATGCTGCTTAAATCCGAAGAAGACGCGAAGGATATTACCCAAGATGTTTTCACTAAACTATGGACTAAGCCTGAATTATGGGCAGAAGTTCCTAATCCGACTCCTTATATCTATACTCTTACTAAAAGTACAACTCTCAATTTTATCAAACACAAAAAAGTAGAATTGGCTTATCAGGAGAAAATTATAGAAAAAACTCTCATCGACGAACTTTTCCAATCAGAAGATACACTCAACCCCATCTATTATAAAGAGGCGCAACTAATCATCAAATTAGTTCTCGAACGTCTCCCGGAACAACGCAGAATGATTTTCGAAATGAGTCGTTTCAAGCATATGAGCAATCTTGAAATAGCCGAAAAACTAAATATTTCGAGACGAACAGTGGAACATCATATCTACTTAACTCTGCTTGAAATGAAAAAAATCATCTTTTTTGCATTTTTTCTGCTACTCCCTTAAGTAAGCTGCCTTAGTTAATTGAAGTATTAATATAACAGTTATAACATTAATACCTCAATATGAAGAATTACTTTCAGAAAATAATAACATTATTCACCGGAAATGACTATCCGGAATCTACCCAGCAAGATTTCTACAAGTGGCTGGTAGATGAAGAGCATACTTCCGAAAAAGACGAAGCATTACAAAAATTATGGGATGAGGCTCATAAACAGAGAACTGCAACCGACATGCAGGAGGCTTATGAACTTTTGAAAAAGAATGCCGGAATACCTCCCATACAACGAAAAAGAACAATCCGACCGATTCATATATGGCAGGCTGCCGCTGCGGTTTTCTTTTTAGTAGCGGCTTCTTCTGTTTACCTTTCTACCATCGGCAAAGAAATACAAGAAACTCTTATTCAGCAATACATTCCAACTGCTGAAATAAGGACTCTCACTTTACCCGATGGAACTCAGGTACAGCTGAACTCACAAAGTACACTTTTATATCCACAAAACTTTACCGGGAAAGATCGTAGTGTCTTTTTGATCGGTGAAGCTAACTTTAAAGTTAAACCGGATAAGAAACATCCGTTCATCGTCAAGTCCAATGATTTTCAGGTGACGGCGTTGGGTACGGAGTTCAACATTTCGGCTTATCCGGAAAATTCGGTGTTGGCAGCCACATTGATTTCAGGAAGCGTATTGGTAGAATACAATGATTTAAAATCGCAGGTGATTCTAAAACCGAATGAGCAGCTGGCTTATAACAAAAATACTCATTACCATAGCCTGGACCATCCGGATATGAAAGAAGTTACCGCCTGGCAACGTGGAGAACTTGTGTTCAGAGAAATGTCCGTCAAAGATATCATCACAATCCTTGAACGTAAATATCCTTATACATTCGAGTATCAGCTCAAAACTCTGAAAGACGACAGATATAGTTTCCGGTTTAAAGACCAGGCACCACTATCTGAGGTAATGGATGTGATAGTAAATGTAGTAGGTCAAATGGACTATAAGATACAAGGAGACCGCTGTTACTTAATCCCCAAGTAACGGGTATCATCCCAAAAGAAAAACAGTAAAAAAAACAACAATATAATAACCTTTTTAACCACTAAAGACTCATGCAAAAAAGTATCCGGAACGGAGCCCTAACTCTATCCCGGATATGAAATCAAGATTCTCAATATTAGAGTTTTACTCTATTCAATTACCGTGAAATAATTTAGTTAATAACCTAATACTAAGAAAATGCTACAAATTTATGAATTTATAGTAGATCAAACCGCAAAGGGAAGAAGTTTTTTACTTTTTTTCTGTTTGTTGATGATGCAAACACCCTCCTTTGCACAAAATAGTGCCAAAATCACGATTCAGAAGAAAAATATATCTGTTATCGAGGCACTTAAGGAAATAGAAAAACAATCCGATTATTCTGTCGGATACAATGATTCGCAACTGAAAAACAAGCCTGTTTTAAATCTTGACCTAAAAGCAGCGACACTTGAATATGCCCTTTCGCAAATCCTTCGGGGAAGTGGATTTACTTATCAGTTCAAAGATAAGTATATCATGATTATTCCCGACAAGAAACTTAAAGAAACTCCTACAAAAAAAGTAAGTGGAATAGTAATCGATGAAAATAATGAGCCACTGATCGGAGTGAATATTAAAGTAGAAGGAAGCTCTGAAGGTGCAATCACCGACATTGATGGTAATTTCAATATAATGGCTCCTCAAGGTAGCACATTAAGCTTCACTTACGTGGGATATACACCTCAAACTGTAAAAATAACAGATAAGAATATCTATGAAATAAGATTGGCAAGTGATACTAAACAGCTGAACGAAGTAGTAGTCACAGCTCTAGGTATCAAACGCGAACAAAAAGCGTTAAGTTACAATGTACAACAAGTCAAGAGCGATCAATTGACTACAATCAAAGACGCCAACTTCGTCAACAGCTTGAGTGGCAAGGTAGCGGGTGTCATTATCAATAGCAGTTCTTCCGGTGTCGGCGGTGCCAGCAAAGTAGTGATGCGCGGTACAAAATCCATCGAAAAGAGTAATAATGCACTTTATGTAATCGACGGTATACCTATGTATAACTTCGGAGGTGGTGGCAGCACAGAATTTGGTTCAAAAGGAGAGACGGAAAGTATTGCCGACCTCAATCCGGATGACATCGAAAGTCTGTCCGTTCTTACGGGAGCAGCCGCAGCCGCCCTTTATGGTAGCAATGCTGCAAATGGAGCTATTATTGTCACTACAAAAAAAGGGAAAATAGGGAAATTACAGGCCAGTGTTTCTACCGGCATCGACTGGTTGAAACCATTCGTAATGCCTAAGTTTCAAAACCGTTACGGGACAGGAAGTAACGGTAAATCTGACGGTTCCACCGTATGGAGCTGGGGACCGAAAATGGGAAACAGTCCTGGCTACGCCCCCAACGACTTTCTAAAAACAGGAGCTGTTTACAACAATTCAGTCACTTTATCCACCGGTACGGAAAAGAACCAGACTTTCTTCTCTGCCGCTGCGCTGAACTCCGACGGAATGATTCCCAACAATAGGTATAACAGATATAATTTTACTTTCCGCAACACTACAAGTTTCCTCAATGACAAGATGAAGCTAGACGTAGGAGCCAGCTACATCCTGCAAAACGACCGTAATATGACTAATCAGGGACAGTATTCCAATCCTTTAGTTCCTGCTTACCTTTACCCGCGTGGTGATAATTTCTCTACAGTCAAGGTCTTTGAACGCTACAACGAAGCTCGCAAAATCAACGAACAGTTCTGGCCATCGGGCGAAGGTGACCTCCGCATGCAGAATCCTTATTGGATAGCCTATCGTAATCTACGTGAAAACAGTAAAAAACGTTATATGCTCTCTGCAGGATTAACTTACGACGTACTCGACTGGCTAAGTTTATCAGGACGCATCCGCATAGATAATTCAAACAACACGTATGAGCAAAAATACTATGCAAGTACCATCACTACACTTACCGAAGGTAGCGAACAAGGATACTACGGCATAGAAAAGAGTGGAAACAGCCAGACGTACGCTGACTTTCTTGTAAATATTAACAAGAGAGTGGGCGACTTCACTATCGTAGCCAATATTGGTACATCATTAAGCGACAACAGCTATGATATGCTAGGCTACAACGGTCCGATACAGGAAAAAGGAATACCTAATGTATTCAACGTATTCGACCTTGATAACACAAAGAAACGCGCCACACAAGAAGGATGGGAAGAAATGACCCAATCCATATTTGCAAGTGCGGAAGTGGGATGGAAGAGTATGCTCTATCTTACTTTAACAGGACGTAACGACTGGGCTTCACAATTACTGGGTTCGTCACAAACCTCTTTCTTCTATCCCTCCGTCGGACTTTCCGGCGTGATCAGCGAAATGTTCAAGCTCCCCGAATGGATTGATTATTTGAAAGTACGCGGATCATTCAGTTCCGTAGGTATGCCCTACCCCCGATTCCTGACTATCCCAACTTATAAATATGATACCACGATATTAGGATGGCTACCCAAAACACATTATCCTATCGGTAAGCTTTATCCAGAACGTACGGATTCATGGGAAGTCGGCTTAGACGCAACTTTCTTCAAAGACCTTCGCCTAAGTGCTTCATTCTACTATGCCAATACTTATAACCAAACCTTCGACCCCAAAATATCCGCTTCCTTCGGATACTCCAAATTCTACGTACAGACAGGTTATGTACGTAATATGGGTATGGAAGGAATGTTAAGTTATGGACACCGCTGGAATGAATTTGGCTGGAATAGCAACTTTACTTTCTCATGGAATAAAAACAAGATCATAGAACTGGTAAAAGATTTTCACCATCCCGAAACTGGTAAAATCCTCAATATACCCGAACTTGAGATGAACGGTCTGGGCTATTCACGTTTCATCTTGAAAGAAGGCGGAACTTTGGGCGACCTCTACTCTAAAGCCGACCTTGTACGTAATGACAAAGGTTATATTGAGATGGACGCCAATGGTGCTTTGGCCAAAGATGCCAACGTAGAACCGATCAAATTGGGAAGCGTGTTACCTAAAGCCAACTTTGCTTTCAGTAATGAGTTCACATACAAAGGTGTTTCTGCCGGCTTCCTGCTTTCCTGCCGGTTGGGAGGTATCGTTTATTCTGCTACGCAAGCAGCTCTCGACCAATACGGAGTATCTGAAGCCAGTGCAAAAGCCCGCGACGCAGGCGGTGTAGTTATCAACGGACGCACTATGATCAATGCCCAGCAATGGTACGAAACAATTGGCAGTTCCAGCGGACTCCCGCAATACTATACTTACAGCGCAACTAATATTCGCCTGCAAGAAGCACATATCGGATATACTATTCCCCGCCGTTGGTTGAAAAACATATGTGATATCAACGTGTCTTTGGTAGGGCGTAATCTCTGGATGATTTATTGCAAAGCACCTTTCGATCCCGAATCAGTCGCTACTACCAGCAACTATTATCAAGGGATAGATTACTTCATGATGCCGAGCACCCGCAACATCGGGTTTAATGTTAAGTTTAACTTCTAAAACCATGAAATTTATGAAAAACCTGCGATATATGCTGATAGCAGTATATTCAGCCTTCCTGCTTCTGCCTTTGGGAAGTTGCATGGATACGGACATGAACCGTAATAAATACGAAGTGGACAGCGAAGAAATCGGCCGTGAAAACTACGACCTCGGCTCCACTATCAGAGGCCTGCAAGGCTTAGTAATACCTGCACAAGAGCATCTTTACCAATTCATGGAAGCCATGTGTGGTGGTTCTTATGCAGGATATTTCGGTGAAACACGTACCGGATGGCTGGAGAAATACTCTACCTATAATCCTAAAACCGACTGGTTGAAGGCACCATTTACAGATGTTATATCAGAAACATATCCTAAATATTATGCCGTTTTACAACATGAAGATGCCCCTGTAGCCCTTGCATTAGCCAAACTGCTACGAGTAACTATCATGCAACGCGTGACGGACATTTACGGCCCTATCCCCTATAGCAAAGTGTTAGTATCCGGAGAAGGTTCTGAAAGCGATGGACTGAATGCGGCTTACGATTCACAGAAAGATGTCTACATGCGTATGTTTCAAGAACTTGAAGAAGCCGATCAGGCACTTGAAGACAACATGACAGAAGGCAATAGCGGATTTGAAAAGCTGGATGATGTCTACTACGGAAAACTGCAGCAATGGCGACTTTTTCTCCATTCACTACAACTACGCATGGCTATGCGCCTATGCTACACCGATATGGCTACCGAAGCTCAAAGCATTGCCGAGAAAGCCGTAGCGGCAGGAGTGATCGAAAAGAACGACGACAATGCCTTATTCCATGTAGCAGAAAATCGCTCAGCACTCTGCTTCAACGATTGGAAAGACTATCGTATAGGAGCCGATATCATCTGTTACATGAATGGTTATGCAGACCCACGTCGGGATAAATATTTTACCAAGGTGAAGAATAACGATCAGGAAGGTTATTACGGCATGCGTATCGGCATTAATTCACCATTTTCTGATGACGACATGATAACATCGTACTCTAATCGTTTGATGACCGCCAGCGATCCATATGTATGGATGACTGCCTCCGAAGTAGCATTCCTGCGAGCTGAAGGAGCATTACGCAAATGGAATATGGGCGGTGAAGCCAAAGATTTCTACGAAACGGGTGTTAAGCTTTCTTTCGAAGAACATGGAGCCAGCGGAGCAGAAGACTACCTGAATTCAATAGCTTCTCCAAGTGGCTATACTGACCCGCTAGGTTCGTATAGCACAGGTAGCCCCGCCAACATTACAGTAAAATGGAATGAAATGGGAGAACAGGCATTCGAAGAGAATCTGGAACGTATCATTACCCAAAAGTGGATTGCACTTTTCCCCAACGGCATTGAATCATGGAGTGAACACAGGCGTACCGGATATCCCAAATTATTGCCTGTTGTCGTGAACAAAGGCCGCAATGTCAGTACCGAAGCCGGCATGCGCCGACTCATGTATCCCAACGAAGAATACACCCAGAATTCTTTCCACCTTAACAATGCCATTAATGTATTGATAAAGGAAAGTAGTAATAATCAAGG
>OKVG01000511.1_pt1 | contig 27540 bp, 15 predicted proteins | sample 1606981 | NCBI WGS metagenome assembly OKVG01 (sample SAMN03281018, study PRJEB24777) | human gut metagenome | isolation source: fecal sample PR128 from 1 month old male Malay infant, vaginal delivered... | reverse complement strand
TCATTGTCATGTGCAATGACGATCAGTTCAGAAGGTAAACTATCAAAACTATTTCTATAAACAGCATTAATGCCTAAATAACTGGATATCAATGGTTTTGAAGTTGAGCAAAAAACCAACACTTTCATCAAAACTCCAGATTAATTTCAAATTCATCATAGTCCTTTGTTAACCAATCATTTAGCACCGTAATCAAAATTCTTCAATAAAAATAATCTGTTAGCTTCGCCAACCTCACATTAGAATGCAAATCATTCTCATCTTTAAGGTCGTCTGCAGTCTACAAACGCAGACCGCTTTGTCAACGGAGATTGGCATGAATCCTTCTGACATTTACCCCCCCCCCCATTTTTCATTTCGTCCTCTCGTACTGACGATCGCCTTTCTATTTGCAGGAATGAATAAGTGCTGCCGCAGCTGAAGATTCGACTCCCAAAGCGACTTACATTGATACACAGCCCATCGTCGTAACGGCTACCCGAACCACTCAGCCCCTCTCTCAGGCCACAAGCTCACTCAGCGTGCTCACAGACCAGGATATTCAGGAAGATCAGCCTGTTACTATGGGCGAACTGCTTTTAGATATTCCCAACGTTGACGTTCTTGACTTTGCCTACATATCGTCGCAAATTTCAATCCGAGGATCGAACTCCTCTCAAATCACGTATTTGATTGACGGAATGCGTCAGGACGACCAAACAATGGCCGGCAACCGTCCAAGCGGCATTTTCATTGATCCTGAAATTCTTAAACAAGTTGAAGTCAAGCACGGCGGCGGCAGCGCGCTTTACGGCAACGGCGGTATTGGCGGCACATTGGCCGTCACCACAATGAACGCCAATGATTTCCTGAAGGGAACCGATCGAAACTTTGGTGCCAAAGTCAAGGCCGGCTACACCTCAGACAATCTGGAATGGCAAAAGAGCGCTTACGCATTCGGCCGATCCAACCAGTGGGACGTCGTCTTTGGGGTTTCACGCCGTGACTCGGGTGCCTCCACCAATTCACTGACCGGCAAACGAAGCAAAGCCGATATCGATGCGTACAGCACAGCAGCATTCGGCAAAGCCTCCTTCATGCCTAACGATGCCAACGTGCTGAGCCTTTCATACAACTTTGACCGTGCGAATTCTGAAAGCGATACGTTCTATCGCTATGAACAGCAGCGCGTCACCGGCAAATGGGAGTTCGAACGGGGCGACCTCTGGAATCTCACCGCAGCCCTTCAATACGCCCACTCCAAATTCCACTACGTCAATCCTGATCCTTGGCGCGGCATCAATTCCAAAGATAAGTTCGACTCCGTGAGCGGAAATGTGCAGAACACCTCCTACCTCAACGGACTCGGCTGGCATGCCGTCACCTATGGGTTCGATTTTTCAAAGACATCGCAAAGCGGCTTAGTTTTAGATCAAACGACAAACGAATGGGACAAAGATTCAACCCGTCCGGACGCTGACGGTTTTGACGGCGGCTTCTTCGTTGAGGACGAATATAAGATCAACGGTCTTTTCTCCGTGCTCCCCGTCGTGCGCTTCAACTACTTCAAGCGCGAATCGAATACCGGTTTCCCTTCGCTTTCCGACTTCAAAGTTACGCCGGGCATCACGCTGAAGATGACGCCCTATGAATCTTTGCTGGTCTGGGGGTCCGTACACACCGGTTACCGTCCGCCAATGCTCGATGAGATGTACTTCTACAGCACAGACTACGGTCAGAATGTTGAGGTCATCAATAATCCCAATCTGAAGCCTGAAAAATCCACGAACTACGAAATCGGCATGAGCGGCCTGTTCGGCGATCTTCTCACTGAGAACGACCATCTTTCCTGGCGAGTCGCGGTCTTTTATGACGACGTCAAAGACTTCATTTCGGTCCAGGATAATATGCTCGAATGGTGGCAAGGCGGCATGGTCGGACCGATCAAGTACCAAACGGTAAACTACGGCCTCGTTGTCAACAAGGGTGCTGAGCTCTCCGGCACCTATGAACTCAACGGCTTTAAAGCCTCCGCTTCATACGGTTATCTGCATTCCGAAGATAAGGAAACCGGCGAACGGCTGGGCGGTGTTACGCCTCAGAGCGCCAACCTGCGGCTGAGCTACAAAATTGCAGCTGCCCAACTTGAGCCTTGGTACCGGCTCCATTGGGCTAAGGGCGGCGGTTCCCAGGATATGCAGCAACCCATTTGGATGACTACACCCTGCACTCCGTAGGCATCAATTGGACGCCGAAGATTCCGAATTACTTCAACATTCAGGCAGGACTCGCCGTCACTAACCTGACAAATGAGAAGTACGTTGCGCTGTTCGGCATGCGTGAGAACAACGTGGGCTATGCTCGAGGCTTCCGTGCCTGGCTCTCGGCCCAGTTCTAATTTCACCTGAAAAAGTCTGCCGAAAGCGGTCTCCCCGAACCGCTTTCGGCACAGCACCATTCAAGCACAAGCATGTTCCTTAATCCGCGTCCGAGCGGCTTATGCCGTCTTATCACGCAGTATCTTTTTACCCGCAGTCAATGGCGCTTGTGGGGACTTTTTGCCATCGTTCTTGCGGCATACGCATTCAATATCAAGCTTGCTGTTCTCTATAACGATTGGAACGGACGGTTCTTTAACGCACTTCAGGCAGTCAATCGCGATGCGATCTTCCGAGAACTTTTTTATTTCATAGGGCTTGCCGCCGTCATCATCGTACTGCTCGTCTGGGCTGGCTATCTCTGGAAAGCGCCCACTATCTGCTGCGCGAGAGCGGCCGAGAACCCGATAACCCAGACCAACGCGTGACGGAGGATGTTCGGCAGCTCGTCAATCTTTCCGTCGATCTTCTGGTGAGCTTTTATGACGCCATGCTAACGATCGGCAGTTTTTCAGTCATCCTTTGGCAGCTCTCAGGCTCTGCTGAAGTGTTCGGCATCACGATCCCAGGCAACATGTTCTGGGTCTGCATCCTCTATACGATCGTTGCTACATGGATTACACACCTCATCGGACGCAAGCTTAAAGGCCTCAACATCAATGCTCAGCACATGGAGGCGAATCTGCGTGCCGCCCTCATGGAAAAACGCCGTCATGCAGATGCCATCGCCGGGGCTCATGCTGAGGCAGTGGAGGAAGCCGGCCTGGTCGAGCGCTTCCGGCAGCTTCTCTCTGTCCTCATTGCGTTGGTAAAACGAAAGCGAGACCTCAACCTCTTCACGGTCGGCGTCGGACAATTCACACACCTCGCTCCCATTTTTTTCGCGCTGCCGAGTTTTTTCGCCGGCATCATCCAATTAGGCGGACTCATGCAGATCAGGGGCGCCTTCAATGACGTGGCACGGTCACTCTCATGGATCATCATGTCCTACGACGACCTGGCCGCCCTTGCGGCCGCTTATGAGCGTCTTCGCCGTCTTGAAGCAGGGCTCTCCGAAGCGGACGATCAACGCCGAGCTTTGGAGAAACGATGTCGGGACAATTCATGCACTGGTCTCACCGCGGCCCTTGACCTCATCGTTCCAAACGGCAAAAACATCAGCCGCGTGCCCGTCCATCTCAAACTCGTCCCGGGCAGCTTCACCATCGTCTGCGGCCCGTCGGGCATCGGAAAATCCACGCTTCTTAAAGTCCTTTCAGGCTTCGCCGGAAATTACGAAGGTACACTCTCTGAACGCGGATCCATCTTCTGGATGCCCCAGCAGCCTTATTTGCCAAAAGGAGAGCTCATCGCTGCGCTCACCTATCCGCAAAGTCCTGAAACGATCACGGAACAGGCAGCGCAGGAACTGCTCAGCGCCGCACACCTCGACCATCTCAAAGAAAAGCTTTACGACTCGGGCGACTGGTCTGCACTGCTTTCCGGCGGTGAACAGCAGCGGCTTTCTTTGTTGCGGGCTCTTATTGTCAAACCTGACATCCTGCTTCTCGACGAAATGACCAGCGGCCTTGATCCGGTCAATGCACACTGGATGATTGCCTTGCTCAAGGCGAAACTCCCTCAGACCGCAATCCTTCTCGTCACACATCAGCAATCGCTTTGGCCGCTTGCGGACCATATCATCAACCTCCAAGGACCAGCTCATGGGCAATCCGTTCATTCCGTTTCCCAGATGTGAAAACATCATCATCGTCGGCGATGCCGCCGCTGAATATCTCGGTGCACTGCGCATCTATGGCCGCGGCTTGATTGGCGGCGACGTACCATCCATGGAACTTCTCCACCCGATGGAAAAGCACCTTGAATGCGTTTCGTGCTTTTTGAATGACCCAACGCAGGTGCTCATGCCGGCGGTGCGGCGCATGAAAGCCGATTTTGTGGTGCTTGAAGAAAACGGATCCGCCGACTTCAATCCTGCAGCGGGCCGAGAAGCACTCGAAAAAGAAGGCATCTCGGTCAAAATTCTTGACGTGCGGGGATCAACAGAATCGGTTCTGCGCCGTGCCGGCAAACTTTTCGGCGAGGAAAAACAAGCCGAACGCATTATTCGTGAACGAACGGAGCGGCTGGCAGCACTCGACGATGTGCGCAAATCCATTCGAAAGGGACAAAAGGCCGCAATTTTTCTGGCGATCCGCAGTCCCGTTCGCCATGAAAGCTACGTCTTCCGGATCTCTGAGCGCAGTGCACTCTCTCAACTGCTCACAAACACTTTTGCAATAGAGAACATCAATGTTCGGCCAAATGCCGAAGAACGCATCCCTGGCATTCAGGAACTCGATGACCTCTCCGACCTCTTAGAAAAGAACCCGGACCTCATCGTCTATACCGGCGATGCGGCCGCTTGCGGCCAAAAAACAGCTGAATTCATCCGGAAACACCCCCAATTCGCCGAATGCAATGCGGTAAAGAATGGACGCATTTACGGCGCACCGTATTACTGTCATGCGCTCGACTTGAGACGCCATGAAATACTTGAAGCATGGAGCGATGTATTGGCCGACTAAGCAGCCCGACCACTGAAGTAACGGCGTTTTGATCCTGTCAGACCGCCGCTTTGCCGCTCGGTCTTGGGCTCGCGCAAGACCGAGCGGCTGTCGCGCCCGCTATAAATCATTTTCTGACGCAGCACGTCTGTGGTCAGGGTCCAGGCGACTCCGGCCCCATCGCGTGACAAACATGCACCCCTCCCACCGGCATTTTTGAGATGTGCGAAAGTGGGGAATCAGCTTGTGCGGCCTCCAGCAGAAATCCGGAGGTCCTCACCGCTCGAAATTGCTTTGCCCCCTCTCTACCCTTCCTCATTCGCAGTCCATTGGGCTGCAATGAATGCCCTCAACGTTCTCTGATCTCTTGGATTTCTGGATGAATTGTCAGATGCACGACCTGACATTATTTTTCGAAAATACCAACCATTAGAAGCGACTCAACTTTTCCCATATCGAAGATTTATTCAATTTCAGCTGACAGGCAGCCGAAGCTGTGCTCCAAGCCGTCGCAGACGCCGCTACACAATGCTGCCGCTTATTAAAGCCTGTGAAATGACCGTTTCCAACGGTGTTGTCTTCAACATACCCCAGCAATAGAAAATTCATTCCTATAGCACGAAAAACTCTTATATACGCATTACCATCAATTACGAATATTCAGAACACTTTTGCTTTGATTAAAGCCAGATTTTATCTTCTTTAATAAAAAAAGGGGCGCAACTGCAATCATCGATTCAAACATTTAAAACTTATCCGACGCCTTGATTACGCCAAAAACACATATAACAAAAGGCGAATACCTAAAACTCAAGGTCATTCACTCACACACAAGAATTACCATCAATCTACATTATTTTTTCGCACCCTTAAGACTGTATTCATATACATATTGACTAACATCCTCATCCTTTCTAATAAGGGTGTCATATAACTTATATGCAAGTCTACGATTGAGCGTTCCTTCATATTGAAATTGATATTTCAGCCCTTTAGCTTTATTAAGCGGGTCCTCATTAAAGGATTGAGCTTCTTGCAATTGTGCGAAAACTTTCCCAGATCGATTGACACAAACCTCTAATCGGGGAGGAAAAACTTTATTCGCAAACATTAAAGGATGATATTTATACATTTCCGGCGTCATATAATCCTTCAGCTTAGGGTAAGCTTTAATCATTGTGTAGAAATTAGTTCTGATTTCATCGATTTTTTTAGAATCAACGGACCAAGCATTGCCGCCAGGAAGACCGTACAAAAAATAAAAATACTCCATATCAAAACTATGATTATAGGCGGCATCAAATACAGATATCTCTTGTTTATGAAATGGATTAGATGCCACACACGAAACAAAATATCCCCAGAAGCGAGATATAAATCCATCATAGAATTCATTTTTCAATGAAGAAGATTTAGCATGATAATATCTCATATAATGAGCAAGGAGCTCTTTTTCATTTTTGGCAACAACTAAATTTTCTTTATTCCACAACTCAAGATCATTAACTGTCAGAGGCCAATTCAAAGGGCTGAGTCCCTTAACAGCAGCATCAACTTTAGGATCCAACATCCCACATGCTCCATTCAGGGAAAAAGCTGCCAAAATGAGAATTAGAATTTGCTTCTTAATACTTACTGTCATAAGATAATCCAAAATCAAATTTAAACATTGCATAAAATATTTTATATCTCGACTTAATTCTATTACCCTCTCATCACTTATCTTCACCTTCAAAAGCACATAATATAAAAATTCTAACCAGCGATAGATCGATCAATTGGATCTTAAACGAATATGATTTAATATCCATGGATAAGTCAAAATTTAAAGATTCATGCTTCTCGCTCAATAAACATCAATCCGACCATGTGATGCTTACACTATATAAACAGGCAGCGCTCAGTAGTTGATGCCGCATACAGAACCATTTTGCGTTCCTATATTTTAAATATTATTTGTTCTTTGGCTCACTTGTATACCGCTTTAATCATCTTTCTGCGGCAAAGAACGCGCATACAACTGCCTTAGATACCCGACAGAGGCAGGGTTCCAATCTTTAAAAATAGTTGCCGCAGCCAAACGTGTAAACTAGAAAAGCACTGTTAAGTGCCGCATCCGCGATGTGTCTACAATCTGGTGCTGGTTATGTTTGCACGCCGTACAGCCATCTGCCCCCTCAGAGCTCTGAAGGTGCGGCCAGGCATCAGAATCTGCCGGAGCCTGTTTTTTTTAATTTATCGCTCGGAAAATGCTGTGAAATTAGTGCCGTGCTGTTCTCAAATAAGGAAGCAGCACGACGAAAATTTAAGGTTGAAACACAATAGTTTTTTGGAAGTAAACCTTAATGTTACGCCCTTGATGATAAATAGGTGCAAACTTCATTTTCTTTACTGCCTCGACAGCTGCCTCTTTGAAACCTAGATCCGGGATATTTCGGGTGAATATCTCTGTGGTTTCAACCTGTCCGTCGAGTCCTACCAAGAATTTCACCCGCACCCGTACGACCTTGTTGAATCCAATGGAACGAGCTGCCCGCGGATACCTTGGCGTTGCCTCTGAAAGGATTTTGTACGAGATGCCGCCGGAACCCAATGCCGTATAGGAGCCGTCACCGTTCGCAATGAAATTGCCGCTGCCGAAGGCCGTTCCTTGCCCATCCCCCACTCCGGATCCTTCGGTCTGAGCTTTGCCGTCAGCCGTTCCGCTCGCTCCAACTGCACCACCGGAGCCTGCGCTGACATGCTTAGTCTTGCCGTCTTTGCCATCCGTTTCGGAAGCGGAAGCTTTTTCTTTAAGCGGCGCGGGCTTTTGGGTTTCGCCTTTATAAGCTTTGCCTTCCGAGTTTTCTCTTTTGGGTTTGCTGACCGGCTTTATGTTTTTGGAAACTTGGGGCTGAGGATTCTGCCTTTTGAGAATAGGCTTTGCCTGCGCAGACTTCACCTGCTCATCCCCCGAATCTGCTGTTGGCTGTGTCGAGGTCAGCTCAGGCGCTTTGGGAGTGGGCTTCGAATCCAATGAAGTCTCAGCGGCAGCGGCTTTCGGAGGCTCGTCCAGTGTCTCTCCTTCTGTTTTCGGGGCCAATGGCTTTTCGGGCTCATCCGTCGGTTCCAGTCGCCTGTCCTTGGAATGGGATTTTGCGCCGTCCCCGCCAGCCCCGCCGCTGCCAAGTCGGCCGTCTTGATGCATATCTCCCAAACCGCCGGCATTCCCGGCAGGGCCGCCAAGATCAACGGTAAGCATGCCGGATCCGCCGACAGGCGCGGATTGGAAAAAGATAAGACCGATACCTCCGACCAATAAAGCATGAATAACGACAGAAGCGCTCAATGCCGACTGCCAGGAAAGTGGCTTCGGACTCATCAGCGTCTTCCCTCGGTTGCTATGGAGACTCGTTCAATGCCTGTACGGCGGATGACATCCATAACGCCAACCACCGTGCCGAAATCGGTTTTTTCATCGCCGCGCAGCACCACAGTGAGCTTCTCGTTCTCAGTCTTTAAAGACACAAGCCGTTGAGCTAACTCCTCCTCTGAAACCAAATTCTGCTCTAGGAAAAGACGCCCGTCCTCTGTGATCGACACGGGGACTGTTTTGGTGGTGTCCACTTTCGCGATGGCCGCCTTGGGGAGATTAAGGGCAATGGTTTTCTGCGTCACCATGGTCAGCATCGACATCATGAAGAACACCAGCAGGAAAAAGATGATGTCGATCATCGGAATGATCATCAGCAGAGGTTTCCTGTCCTCCTTGAGACTGTTGATGCGCATGCCTTACTTCTCCGAAAGACAGGCGAGATAAGCACTTGCCGCAGCCTCAAGGTCTTCAATAATTCGGTTGGCCCGCTGAGAGAGCCAGACATAAACCAGCATTGCAATAATGGCGACGAGCAGCCCGAACCCCGTTGCGACCAAAGCTTCCGCAACACCGCCGGTAATAGCAAATGGCTGTCCTTCAGAGATCGACAAGATGTCAAATGATCGGATCATGCCGGTCACGGTTCCTAAAAGCCCCATTAAAGGTGCCAAAGTTACGATAGCACTCACATAGTTGAGATGATCCTTGAGCCGCGCTGCGCTGTAAGCCGCAGCTCCGGAAAGATACTGCTCAGCATTGATCACGGCATTGCGCTCAGCAATGGCCTTTTCAAGAACTGAACCAACGGTGCCTCCCGCTTTTGTGCAAAGTGCGGCTGCAGCATCAAAATTTTTAGCCCGTACTGCTGACAGAAATTCACCTTGAAGCACCTGCATATCGGATGCGGAGCGTCGGTAGAAAACTGAACGTTCAACGGCGATGGCGATCGTAACGATGGAGGCCGCCAACAGCGGCCACATCATGAACCCTCCCGTCAGGAAGGTTTGAATAAACTGGGACATGAGACAGCGTTCCAAAAAAAGATCTGACGTCGAAAGGAGGTGCGATTGCACCTCCTTCGCACTGAATGAGATCAATACGTGCCGCGCAGGCCAACGAAATAAGTCCGCTCACGTCCCGGTATCAGCGACCAGCTCCCGATTGATACGTAGTCGTAGTACTTTTCGTTGAAGAGATTCGTTACGCCGGCATAAATTTCCAAATGCTCCCAAGGTTTGAAATGCAGGCTTGTATCGACGATCTGTCTGGACTTGACAATACCGTCCGTTTCCTTCTCTGCATCTGAGAGGAAATTGTTGTACTTCCCATAGTAGGTATAGCGAATGTCACCGGAGAAGTTGTCTGTGAAGTCGTATTTTGCAAGCACCGACAGAGAGTGCTGCGGCACTTTCTGCAGACCGCTCCGCGTGAAATCGATTTTGTCCTTGCCGACCTCATCCATGAATCGACTGCCGGCAGATGTATAGTCAGACCTTCCTTTAAGCCATGAATACGATTCCGTAAGCGTCAGCCTGCCGATCGTCTGCTGTAGGCTGACGTCAGCCCCCCAACGACGCGTCTGAAGCAAATTAAGCGTCCGAGCATCATTGAGTCCCCTGACATACATTCGGTACAGCTGGTTGTTGGTGTTCGACATCCAGAGTGAAACGCTGACGGTCGAGAAGGCGACCTTGTCGCGAAGACCAATCTCGTACATATCGTACTTTTCATCTTCGGCATTGGTGTTTTTATAAACCTTGTCACCGTTGACAACCGCTTGGTCTGAAATCATCAGACCGTCAGGGACGGTATAGCCGCGCTCATACCGAGCGTAAATTCTGCCGGTGTCGCGGTAACGCCAAGCCGCCGATAATTCCAACGCCGTATTCCAGCGATCTGAGGTATCTGCGCCGGCAATCCGGTTGCCCGTTTTGTCATATTCCCATTTAGTGAGCTCACGGCGCAGCCCCTGGGTAAAGCTGAAGTCGCCCCGCTTCAAAGTATTCAAACCGTATAGCGCGATGACTGTTTTGTCGTAAAGGAAGCTGTAGGGCTCTCCATAATGCTTGCCGCTGCTGTCTGTCCTCCACGAACCGATGTAGTTAAAGTCAGCACTTTGCTTGGTGTAGTCAAACCCAAGCAGCAGATCGCTGCCTTCAAGATAATCTATATCCAATTTCAGTTTGAGGCCCTTGCTTTCCTGATCAATGATCTGGTCCTCGTACTGATTATTGGAGAAATACCCATCGCTGTAAAAACTATCCGCCGTCAAATGCAGCCTATCCGTGAGATCGTTGGCATAGCTGAGGTTATAGCTGTTGATCGCGCGATCTCCGTTCAGATAGCTCCTAACTTGGCGTTTAATAAGCTGACCATTTTCGTCCACGCCAACGGTTTGCGTGGTCCATGGAGGGACGTAGTCTTTCCCGTATTTTTGAATGTTTCTGGCAGAAACCGTTTTGATGAACTGAGAATCCTCTTCAAGTCGGCTGGCACGAAGCGTGAGACTTTGCTTTTCGGTTAAATCCCATCGAATACCGGCAGAGTAATAATTCGAATTGCGATACGTATCCTTGAAGTAGAGATCCCGATCAATTTTTGAAACGGTCCCTAAAAAGGAGAATTTTTCATTGAGCCGAGCCCCCACGCTCGCGCCGATACGATATCCGTCTGAATTCCATTCGCCAAAGGCTGACGTTTTCGGGTCCTTCATCGAACGAAGATTCGTTGTGATGTTAATCACGCCGCCCGCTGTGCCCGACCCATAAAGGACGCTGCCGCCGCCCGGAATAATTTCAATGCGTTCGAGTTCCTCTACAGGAACGACGTCATAGTTCGTAGAGTGGGGATGGTTCAGCAAGGTGGTAATAGGCGCACCATCGAGCATCACCTGAAGATTTCGGTTAGCCGTATCATTGCCCTGACCGCGCAAATCGATGCTGCCCCACCCGCTCGTATTAACGGAAACACCGGGCACGCCTTCAAGCACATCGGAAATTGTTCTGTTGCCGCGCTCAACAAGATCTTCCTTTGGGATGACGATAATTTCCTTTGTTTCACGCAGCCGTTCGATTTCTACATATTCCGGCCGCACATAAGTCGTCTTTAATTCAATAGCATCATCCGATGCAGGATCTTCATCCATACTCGCATTCTGTGCCTGGGCGCAGCAGCACGCCATCAGCAGGACCGCCATGACGGCGGAATGTTTGAAACTCCATTGGACCGTTAATCTTTTCGTATGGGCGGCAGAAGAAATAAAAGTTATAGGCATTGTCGGGTTAAGTGAATCATGCGTTTACTATCAATAAAGCAATTGATATTGAGAATTGTTCGCATTATATGAATAATGTATTCTCAATTCATCTTTGACACACATTCCCGTAACGTCCTTTCATTCTTCTAATTTTTCCGTATACGATTGATTACACAGTCTTTCCAATTTCATCCATCTGAGACTGCGTCTAGGGTTAAATAAAAAGACATCATTTGTTTTCACCACTATCTCAAAGTGCTAGTTGTAATCTTGGTGAAATTACTTATTCATTGACTGAATAAAATTCATTTAATTAAATTATTTCGTATACGTTGCTGAAAATCCGTTTTCATCTATTATTGTATACGTTTCAATTGATAAATACACAGCGGTAACTGATCAATTTCACTATAAAAATCATCATCTAGTCTCCGGCAAAATATTTTGAACAGCAAACAGCCGGCAGAATGTCCAGATGGTTGACTCATATATGAGTCAACAGATATTAATACTTACAATTCTGGGAATTTATTTTCTATTCTCCATAAATTATTCAGGACATCTCCATTAAAGGCATTATTCACGCCGTTGCCTCAGTACGCTGACATTCCTGCCTGCTTGCAAAGCCGAGAAGCGTTAACTCTGACTGACCAAATGACGCGAGCCCTGTTGGGAGCAGCCAAACGCTCCACGACGATTGTCAGGCCGGCATTGAGAATAAAGGCCTTACTCAGCCGGAAAGCCCAGATCACTGCCGCATTGAACTGAAGGCTGAATCCGGCATCTCCTCAGATTGCCGGCACTGGCTGAATGCGCCTGCCAAACACCATTGTCTTTTTGTGGGAACGCAGAGTATTTCCAGCGCTGTGGCGAAAGCACATTTTCTGCACTCGACCGTCTCTGCCCAGTGAGCGCCATCCCCTCTGTTTTATTCCAATGCCAAGATTTGAGCGTCGCGAATCGTCACCATTCGGCCGCAGACACGTTTGAGAAATGCGTAATCATGACTGACGATCAGCTTGGCGATCTGCAAAGACTCGATTGTCTTGGTGAGACGATCGACCGATGCGGGGTCGAGCGCCGTGGTCGGCTCATCCAAAAGAATCACTTCGGGTTCCATCGCAAGGATGCAAGCGATGGAGACCAACCGCTTCTGCCCGCCGGAGAGCCGGAAAGAGATGCTCTCGGCAAGATTTGCTATTCCAAGCATCGAAAGCACATCCAATGCACGACTGCGCGCTTGAGCGTATGAGAGACCGAGATTCAGCGGCCCGAACATGACGTCTTCGATTACCTCCGGGAAAAAGAGCTGATCGTCCGGATTCTGCAGCACGTAGCCCACCTTTCTTCTGAGTCTTTGAAAGTCTCTCTGTGCAGTTACGGGCACTCCTTCCAGCGAAAGAGTCATCGCCTGCGGACGCTCGAGTCCCGTGAGGATTCTCAGCAGCGTGGTCTTCCCGCAGCCGATCGGACCACAGAGGCCGAGCGATTCCTTTGGAACCAGTGAGAATGCCGCATTGAGAAAAATCACGCGGTCTGCGCGTGAAAAGGAAAGGTTCTTCACCTCAAGAAGCGCAGTCTGCATCATGAAACGAAATCCCAGACGAGAAGCAGCAAAGCAAGGCCAATCGTCAGAACAAGAAGCCCCGCTTCACCGGCATTCTTCAATCCGCTTGCAGGGACTGGCCAGTGCCCTGAGAATCCCCGAAGAATCAGCGCCTCATTGAGCACCCGGCTTCTTGCATATGCCCGAATAAAGAGTGTCGAGATAAAGGCTGCAAGCGTTTGATAAGAATGCTTATTCAAAGAAGCCCGAAAACCTCGGAGCTGAACAGATTCCGAAAGTGAACTGTACGAACGGCTGAGCAGTCCCGTCTCACGCGTCATGAAAAGCAAAAGCGTCACCAGCTTCATCGGCAGACGAGCAGCCCGCAGACCGGAAGCCATTTCCGTGAGCCGCATGCCAGGAACAAACGCATCGAAGAGCAGAAAAACCGCATTGCACTTCATCGTGACGAGAAGCGATAGCAGGAGCCCCTCCTTCGTAATGTCAAAGATACCCGCTGAAGCAACCGTCACTCCAGGCGTGCTCCAGGGCGTGAAGCACCAGATCAGAAACAGAAAACCGTTCACGGCGGCGAGCCGCCGAAGACGGAGCGGTTCGCCGCTAAACCATGCGGCGAGACGGATCACAACGGCTCCCAAGAGTGCCGCTTCCGCCGCCGACAACGTGGTCAGGAAAGCACTTGCCGTCCCAAGGATGCTCGGAACGGCTAGCCGCAATGCCGGAGACAGAGTGAGACACATGCTTATGACCGCCGACGGCGAGCCCATGCGGCAATGCCGCCCAAGCCAATCAGCCAGCCCATTCCGCCCACGATTTCCGGAATCCCGGGCGTTTTATCGTGACTCAGCGCTAACTCTCGATAAACCGGTGCAAGCTTCTTATCGAGAACGCGGCTGAAGACCGCCTCAAGCTCGGCGTCACTCATAGCCGCCGCAGCACTGTCTTTCTTTGGCTGTGCCGCTGGCTGAGTCATTTGCGTGCTGACGGGAGCAGCTGCCGGGAGCTTGGATGCGCCGGCTCCGTCGGCCGCAGCAAGCTCATCAGCGGGAATCGACCATTGATTCTGATGGCCCTCTCCTGCGTTGATCTCCAACTCAAGGCCTTTGGGCGCATGACGCATTGCTTGAGTGACATCGAACCGCCAGACCCCGGCATCGTCCGTGACGCCGGTCGCCAAAACAGAACCATCGGCGACATTTTTCACCGTAACGGCTCCCTTTTGCACCCGGCTGCCGCTGGAAAACTTGGATTCAGTGACAACTTGATCACCTTCAATCCAAGCAAAAATATTCACGCGGTGTGCGTTCGCACCCGCACAAAGCAAAAGCGCAAGCGCTCCGGCTGCGATTTTTGATGTGTTCACAAGGGCCTCTCTTCACCAAGATGAAGCAGTTCAGGATAAGTTCGAGCGATCATATCGACCACAAGGGCGGTAATCACGGCTTCCGCCGCCATGATGGGGACGTGTGCCGCAAGGAGCGCAGCTGCCGAAGCAACGAAACCTTCGCTCGAAAATGTCAATGCGCAGGCGGTCATCAGTGCCGCAATTAAAACGCCTGCTGCGCCCGCCAAAGCGCCAGCAATCATCAATCGCCGGCGCGATACGCCAGGGTGAACCAACGCATGGAAAAGCATGCCTGCTGCCAATGCGCCGGTCCCCATCGTAGTTGTGTTGACGCCGAGCACGGTGAGCCCGCCAAATTCAAAGAGCACTCCCTGCAGCAACAGCGCTGTAAAAATCACCGGGTAGGCAGAGACTCCCAGCATTACGCCGACAAGTCCGCAAAGCAGCAGATGAGCGCTTGACACGCCGATCGGCACATGAATCAGTGAGGCGATGAAAAAAGCGGCGCCAACGAGCCCCGCAGTCATGAGGCGGGACTCATCAAGGCGCTTTAATCCGACGGCGATGCCTGCCGCCGCCGCAGCCGCGCCGGCAATGAGCACTGGCGCGGAAAGAACACCTTCGGCGATATGCATGATGGCTCACTTCACCTGCGGTGCGGTGAATTCCGTCCAAAGCACGGCCCCGAGCTCGACATCCTTCTCGGCACCGGCTTCTTTGAGCTTATAGTCAGCGTCCGTAAGCGCAGCAAAGCCCCACCAGCCGGCCCACGGCGCAGTGAAAGCGAAGATCCCTTGAGCATCGGTTTTCACGACCTGAGTGACAAAGTAGTCATTGGGAGCCTCGTATTTGCCGTCGCGATTAAAGTACTCCACCTCGACGTCAGCCCCTGCCGCGGGCTTGCCGTCAACCAGAAGCTGACCGCGGAAAGTATTGCCGGCATAGTTGGCAAAAGGCCGTGTGAGCGGAACAATTTCAGTTTTAACGCCTGCAGGCTTATCCCAGCCATCCTCATCGCCGTAGGCAGGGACAATCACCTTCGTGTAATGCACAATGAACTTGTCTTCCGCAGGTTCCCAATAAGGCTTGGGTTCAACCACAAATTGATAAACCCCGGGACGCGCGAAACGGTAGTCGGCCTGCCAAGAAGCCTTTTCAAAAAGCTTGTCAGCCTTGAGTGAACCCGAAAGATCCGTCTTTCGTCCGTCCTGAACGACATAGAAAGCATCGGGCTTAGCCATTGTCATCCCGTTGCGCTCCATCGGATGAGCAAAGGCGATAGTGAAATGCACATTTGCATCCTTCTGTTCCAAAACGGCGGAATGCTCTGGAATCACAATCCCGAAATGTGCCCAAGCGACAGCGCTTGAAAGCGAAAGAACCGCAGCTGCGGCAATAGTGCTGAATTGAAGCTTCATTGCTCGATGCCTTCTGAGAGGAGATAAATGCTTTGAACACTGCTCGAGAGCAGTGTTCATACGTTTTCTTAAATCATCATACGCCCTGCTCCAGAAACTGCAAGATGGTCAAACGACCTAGGCATCCACCACCTTTGAGGCATTGCGTCAGAGATCGAACATCCGAGCGAACCGACTTCATTGCATACGAACCTGCCCCTACAGGCAAAAAAGACGTTTGTATGCGGCACTTTCAGCTCCCCGCATCAAGCTCTAATGGCTCTCTCGGGGAAAAACAAAACTCCCGAAGACTCATGCCCTATGGAATAGGATCAAGTCGTTCGGGAGTTTGGAATAAGAACCTTCCTCCTTAAGAAGGTTCCTGCCGTTCTCTTTAGAAGCTGTAGCGAGCCGAAATCTGAGCAAAGAAGCTGCTCATATTGTCGCTGCCGCAGGCGGCTCCGCCTTGAATGCCCAGACTGAGCGCGCCCTTCTGGGCTTCAATGCCTGCGCGCGAGCGCAGAACATTTTCTGCCCAAACATCCATAGTGACGGATCCGACAGTAGAACCCCAAGTCGTCGTTGCTTCGACATCCTTGTCGCCTAAGGATCGAACATAGGCGACATCCAAGAGCGGCTGCAGATTCCACCCAGAGGCAGCTGCCGTCTTGCCCGTGAACATCAGCCCGACCGGGACCGTCCAGAGATTCTGATGAGTGCTCGAAACATGAGTGCCGTTGCTTACGGTGTAGTCATCCGTGTTCAGACGCACATAGGTGAGTCCGACATACGGAATGAGCTGTGAATTCTCATAAAGCTGAACCGAAGCCTCACCGCGAACCCCAATAGTCCAGACATTGGTCTTCACACTGTCGGCCTTGGCATAGCCGACAGAGGAATCCGTCAGATCGTTGCTGGTACGCAGATAACCGGCCTGCCCGACAATGTTGAACTGCCCAAAGCGTTTGCCCGCATAGAGCGATGCGCCGTAGTAGTCGACATCATTTTTGACGCCGGCATTGGCCGACTGACCGCGTACGCTGCCGGAACCCAGATTGGCCAGCCCGCCGAACGTCATGTCGCTTCTCGTCCACTCACCGCCGACGATCAGGCCGCCGAGTTCAGCATTGATCTCATTCATGGACGAATTGCCGCCCAAATCCAGACGCGTGCCGGAAACTTCGGCGAAACTCGTAACCCCGTCGACAAAGGTCTGCGAAAGTGATGCACGTTTCTGTGCAGTATCCGTTGCTAAACCCAGCCCCTGCAGAGCTGCTGCCTGAACGCCCGCAGCAGCGGCAAGATTCATCCCGCCTTTCAAATTGGCTTCGCCGCGGAAGAATTCATCCTTGATACGGTCCTTTAAGGGCGACTCACTCGGCAGTCGGTTGTAGAAGTCAATCACGCCGGCAGTCTTGATGCCGGTTGTCTGCGCAACTTCTTCGGCAGACTTCTGCTCAAGCGTGTAGGTATCCGTCCCATAGACATACTTCCACAGAATGTTGTCGACTTTCACGGTGCTGGGCGCATCCGCAAGCGTCAGGCTGCCCGTCTGCGTGGTTTCGCCGTCAGCCAAATTGGCGCCGACGTTATGGAAGTAAAGAATCGAATCCCCTTCCAGCGTCACGGTCCCATTCGTAATATTGGTCTTCCCGGCAGCGTCCACCACCAGCGTTCCGTTATGAACGGCCAGCCCAGCTGAAGCAGCAGTCCCCGCACCGGCAAGGATGGTCGAATCAGTGAGATCCACATTGCCGCTCGCATAGACTGCAGGAGTATTGCTCGTCAAAGCTGCCGCCCGTTTGGTTTGAGAGAGGAGATCTGCGCCGCTCCCCAAACCCAGCGTACTGCCGGCAGTCACCATAACCCTGCCGGCATTGGCAATGTCGGCGAAGGCCGCAGCAGCCGGGGCAGTTTCGCTGCCGATTGACAAAGTCTTCCCGCTATTTGCAGGGTTGGGTTCGACACCAGTGAAGAAGAATGAACCGCCCGCAATCGTGCTCTCATTCTTGTCCCCGTACGCAAACTGCAAATTCGTCAGATCGCCGCCCGAACCAGTAATAGTCGTGAAGCCTTCCAGCTTGACCGTCGTCTTAAAGTCCTTCGAGAAGCGGCCGACATTCAAAGCTGCCGTCTGAGCGCCATTGCCGGAAAGCTTTTGCCCCTGAAACACGTCGGCCGAATAGAGGTTGATCGTGCCCGTTGTCACCGTGGATTGGGCACTATTGCTTCCCTGATAGAGATAGCCGCCGGCATAGACGTCCCCCGTCACGGAACCACTGACCAAATTCACGGTCGCGGTTTCCACTGACGAAGCAGCGCGGCTATAAGCTTCAGACCCTTTGTATCCGCTGTTATTCGTGCTGCCCGCCAAGCCGCCGCCATAGACGCTGCCGCTGACAGCGGAACCATCTACAGTAATAACTGCCTGCGTTACCTTGGAGGAACCGCCAATCGTCGCCGCACCGCCGCCAAATACACTGCCGTTGACCGTGCCGCTGGTCAGATTGACCTGAACCGTCTCAGTAGCAACACTCGCGCCTGCACCTGTCGCTACGCCTGCACCGAGAATGGCAGCATCGGCCGTTTTAGCCAGATCTGCCGATTCATGAGCGTAAGAGCCATTGCTCGGCGGCAAACCGGAGTTGGGTTTATTGCCGTGGGCCGTGTTGAGAATTACATCCATATTGGCGCGGTTAACTTCGCCGCCCGTTACCGCAATGACCACATCCTTCGTTTTGGCGACCGCATTCACCGCTTCTGAATTGGTGTCGTCAATCGCCATGCCGCCGCCGTAGAGGCCATCCACAGATCCGTTCTGCACGGTGAGCGTCGCAGTACCGTCAACATTGGCTTGAGCCATCACTTTGGAAGCGAAGCCATTGGATCCGGTTGCATACGCGCCGCCGCCGCCCATCAGGAGCACATTTTCACCGCCCAGAACGTTCACGGCCGTACTTTTAACTGAAGACGTTGCCGTGACAGCATCTTTTGTACTCAGAGCGCCCGAGGCCAAGGCCACACCGGCGGCCATGGTGCCGACGTTGTAGCCGCTCAAGATGTTGAGCGTAACGTTGCCGGCTTCAGCCGAAGCCTGAGACTTTGCCGCGGAATCCTGATTAAGCTTAGGATTCGTTCTGGCAATTGCTGCTCCGCCACCGATAGTGCCGACATGAACGTTCGGCGCAACCAACTTGCCGAGTGTCTCCTGTGCGCCAGAGAGCGTGATATCCGAAAGTCCACCCTCAGTGAGCTTTTTAGCCAGCGTTAAGACCTCTTTCACTCCGCCAACCAGCTGGCTTTTAGCCGCGGCATCGATTGAAGAGCCGTCTGCATCACCCAAAGTGATCTCAACATCGCCAACCGTTGCTTTTGTAATAGCTGCAGCTTCGTCAGTACCCGCAGACGAAACGGCCAAACCGCCGCCGGCAAGACCGGCAGTCTGTGCTTGACCGCCTACGGTCAATGAGACATTGCGCGAAATAGTCTCTGCTGTTCCGGCGACATGCAGCGTGTTACCTGTCCAATCGATGTTGTCGGCGTAATGGTCCAAGGGGCCCTTTAAGCCAGCCCAGACACCGTCAAATTCCGCTGCCATGGCAGCGCCGCCGCCAAAGACCCCGGCCGCCATGCCGTCCGTAATAGTGACTGTCGTGTCTTTTTCAACTTTGGACGACGCAGTCCCGCCCACCGTCGCGGCCGACAAACCACCGCCGAAGGCTCCGAGCGTCATCCCTTCATAACCAGCAGGCGAAGCTTTCGTTCCAATAGAAAGATGGGAAGTGCCCGTAACATTGGATGTTGCCTCGCCGCCAAGTGCTATGGCACTGCCGCCGGTGAAGACCGCAGTTGAGGTTGTAGTGCCTTGCAATGAAATCGTCGTGCTGCCGTCCACAGTTGCTGTCGTGGACGGAGCGGTAAGCGGGACCTCAACGACAGATGCTTTTAAGGTCGGACCATTGACATTCAGCGCTACACTGCCGCCTGTCACTGCCAGCAGATTGCCAGAATGGGCCGTAATCTCACTGCTCCCCGTACGAGTCACCCTCATCTCATGAGGCTGATACAGGAATTTGGCCCCGACATTAATAACGTTATCTGCTCCAGTTAACCCCAAGATTAATGGCGTTTTGTTATTTTCTCCAACAACAATCTGAGTACCTTTATCCGCCACAACTGGTCCTTTATCTGTACTCACCGTTTGAAGGTCCAGTTTTTCATAGATCGGCTCCAACTTTGGTTCAAAAGGTTTTGCAAGCTTGAGAATTTTTAAAGTATTATCATCAATGTACTGATTACCGCCCGCGGCTCCGACAAGTGTTACGGTGCTTCCAGCCGCATTTGAACCTACACCCAAGGCTTCGCGAATTTGATCTAACTTACCCGTTTTCAGCGCTTGAGCCAGCTGCCGCAAGTCTCCGGCAGTCTCTATATACAACTCGCCGTCACCGGATACCAGTTTTGTCGTTGTCTCTTTTTGGATGTTGTCGTTGGTAATAGTTTTCGCTGTGACTGTAGCACTCAAAGCCAAAGCCCCAGCCAGAGCGAAAGCAGCTGCTGTTTTCACTCGCGAAGTTTTGCCGTGTGCTCGCTGCATTTCGGAGGCCACTACATAACCGCCTCGCGCTGTATTCCAAATAATTTTGAAGGCTTTATTCATCTCGATCATTCCATTAGTAATACCTTTTTTTCAAGGTATTGTTTCGATCAATATTTAAGGCAGGGTAATCACCACCCCCTATATTTGTCAACTTAATAGTTTTCACTAAGCGAAAACCTTTATAAAAACGCAAGTAGACAAATTAAAAAAGCCAGCATTCGTTTACTATTTGTACACAGATAATTTGTATATTCCGTTATCAATGTGCAATTCGTGCAATGCAATTCACAATGAAAAAAACGCCCCACCAGCAATTCACTGGTGAGGCGTCCTAGAGATACCTCAGGCCATTAAGCCTTCAGTTTTGTTTAAAAGGCATATTTCGCACGAAGCTGAACGGATGCAGCAGAACGTTCTTCGTTGCCCCAGTCGTAGCCCGCGGCCAGGCCAAGCGTGAAGTTATCTTTCTGCGCTTCAATGCCAAGCTGACTGCGAACCTTCACGTCGTCAGCGAAAGTAAAGTTGTAGGTGCTTTCAGCACCGGCAAACCGTACCTTGCTGTCGATGTCTTTGGAACCCACTGTCGGCACAACGGCAAGCGAGAAGGACGGCGCTACGCTGAAGCCGGAAGACGTCTGGAACGCCTTCTTCACCTCGGCACCGATCGGGAATTCCACGATCGTAGCGTTAGCGTCTTCAATTGAAACGCCGTGATTCGTCGTGAAGCCTTCGCTCTTGATGTGGTAGACGTCCATGCCGATGAAAGGCGTCACATCAACACCCAGATTAAAGGTCTTCTTCGCTTGAATACCCAGCGAGTAGACGGCCGTCGTCGTATCGGTATCAACATCGGCAGTGCCGCCCACCGTCAGGTCGGACTTCAGCCATGCCGCAGAAACATCGCCCTCAAGATCAATGCCTTGTACCTGAGTCTTCGCATAGAGCGAGAGGCCGTAGTAATTGAAATCATCTTTGCCGGCAACCGAATCGTTTTCCGTCTTGCCGCTGCCGCCCATGAAGGCCGCACCCAAAGTGATGTTTTGCACCGCAGCTTCGCCGCCCACTGCAAGACCATAGGCATCGGTGTCAAGATCGAGATCCTGAGCGCCTGTAGAGATACCCTTGAGTTTCGTCTTGCCGCCAGTCACCTGTGCCCAGAGACCATTCGCGGTGCCGTTTCCAGCATGAGCGCGAACAGCATCGCGAAGTTCCGTAGAGCGGTCCTTGGCCGTTGTGAAGACACCCAAAGTGCCAGCAGGATTCATGGCTGCATCAAATTCACGCGCAATCTGAGCATTGCTCTTCTTACCCGTGGTATCGGTGAGAAGTGCTTCGGCATAAGACTTCACTGCTTCATTATCAGAAGCTGCGCCGGCGTTTGCCAGAGCCGCTCCCTGCATGAGACCAGCGAAAACATCTTCCGCATCTTCGGCTTCAGTAGAGATCTTGCCGTCAGCCCCGACATTGAACGAAACGAGTTTGTTCGCGGAGATCAGCGTATCGCCAGCCTTGTTCCAGTAATTCTTATTCACATCATCGCTGCTCGTAAGCTGGAAGGTTTGACCGGCCTCGGCGATCACTACAGCCTTAGAAGTCGGATCGATCTTAAAACTGTCGGCCGTGATGACGACGGCGTTATCAGAGAAGTTTTCCACGTTTGCAACAAGAACGGAGTCCTTGGCAAAAGTGACTGAACCGGCTTGGGGATCTTTGTCAGGCACAGCTGTCAGCGAAGCATCAACTACAAGGCTGCCCGTTGAAGTGATCGTAATCGGCTTAGCAACATAGGCAGCAGCTAGAGTGCCGCCGTTATTGCTCCACGTAAGAGTTCCGTTATCAAAGAGCTTCACGAAATCGGAAGCATCGGTCGTCCCGAGTGCCGCGTAGCTGTTCTGGCCCACAATAATCGAACCGTCAATCGAAGTTTGTGCGAGGAGGAGCTTAGACGCGTCCGTCACTTCCATACCGTCCTTCCAGGTTGGATCAAGGAAGAACTTGATGCCTTTCAGGAGACCATCCTTAATGGTGAGTTCGCCTTTCTTTGTATTCGTACCAACATGGATTACGGCTTCTTTCACCGCATCTCCGGCATTCTCAATGACCTTACCAGCCTCGACAGCACCAGTAATGATGTGTTCACCCGCTTTAGCGGCAAGTTCGCCAACCGTGACCTTGGCGCCTTCATTTACGGAGATTTGGGTCTTACCATCATCAGTGGAAACATCCAGCCTACCAAGCGTCAAATCGCCGGCCTGTACAGTGATTTTGCCGTTGACAGCCGTGACTTTGTCGAGATTGAATTTGCCATCCTGAACAGTGAGACCGCCAGTAGTTTCTTTGGTGAGATTCACTGTTGCAGAAAGCTTGCCGGAAGTATCCGTACCAGTCTTGCCTAACGTAAGGGATCCCGCAACATCAACGGACTTTTCACTTTCACCGGTGAAAGACACGAGCTCCTTCGAGCCATCCAATGTCCCAATAATGGTTAAGTTTTTATCTGCTTTGATTTCAAGCTTACTGGCATCACCAACGATGATCGTTTGTCCGCCTACGTTCTTGTCAACTGTGACCGTGCCCCCCGACTCAGTCGGCTTAGCGACGATGTCAGTCTTATCAAGAACAGAACCGTCCGTCACTTTGCCGATATCAACTTCAGTTTGCTCTTCTCCCTTATCGTCAACGAGTGTACCGGTGAAATGGACTGTACCGTTGGCAACAAGCTTAGAAGCCGTATCGGAATAAGCGAGGTTGTACTTCGCATCCGTAACATCCAGCGTGCTGCCAGCCGCAAAGATGAGGTGATCGGAACCATATTTCAGTTCGCCCGCATCCTTAGCCGTACCATCTACTCCAAGAGCATTCGTGAAGATCTGACCTGACGAAGTTGTCAGCGTCGCAGTACCGTCGATCGTGAGCTTGCCGCTGGTGAGATCCAATGCTTCAACCGCCATCTTGCCAGCGATGAGTGTGAAATCACCATTCTGCTGTCCTTGGAAGCTCTTAACCGCTAGAGTCCCAGCATCGGCTACAGACATTTCGAATTTACCGTTGCTGATAAGCTTGGCTGCAGACAATGAGCCCGATTCAACCGCGGCAGAACCTGCTGTGAGGGTCAAAGTATCGGTCGTTACAGAAGCACCGTCAATCCGCAGATTTTTGTCGTCGTCAGTGCGATTACCGTCAGTATTGACAGTGAATTTACTGTAATCGTAGGTGCCCTTGGTGTAGGCAACCGAATAGTTCTTCAGCAGTTCTACTTCTTTGACCTGCGCTTTCTCATTTGACCCGACTGTTGTGAAGTGACCGCCGGCTAATTCCAGTTTCTGTTCGGCAGGAGTATCAGTATCAGTATCCAAACCTAATTTCAACAGCAGCTCTGTTGTATCGTCTCCTGCTGTTTTGCCACTCAAGTCATAGAACTCTTTTGATTCCTCCGCCCAGGTGCCGCCTACAACACCCTCTTGGAAATGCATTCCGCCGGTCTGCCGAAGTGTAGAGCCTTCATCAAGGGTAATTGTTTTAACCCAGATATCATCCGTTCCGTCACTTGCTGAACCGTTGATGAAAACAGCATTGCCGGTAATCGCCAATGTATCGCTAATCAGCATATTGGCATTATTAGTGACCTCGCCGCCGTTGATAGTCAGCGTGTCAAGCTGAAGACTAACATTGATATCTTTTGATGTACTCGTTTGGGCACTGACAGCATTAGATGCCTGTGTGAAGACGGTCTTTTGACCGTTGACAATGGTGAGACTGCCGTCTCCTGACGTTACGCCATTGCTCACATAGTCGCCATTGACCGTAACATCACCGCCGATTTTCAAGGTCGTATTGTCACCCAGCGAAACCTTGCCGTTCAGTGTCGTTTTGCCATTGAACTCTATAACTGGTTGTCGAGGAGTTTGGTAGCCATAGTCATAAATTTCGTCATTGGCCCAATCCAGTCCGTCCAACTTGTCTTCAGGTGTCAGGACCAGTGCATTTTCAGCTGTAACCTCTGTCTCGCCATTAAATGACGCCTTACCATGTCCTCGGATGACAATGCCGTACTCATTTTTGGTGCCCGAAGCCTTGATATCAGCCTTGCCGTTGACGATAAGTGAACCAACATCAACCAGTACGCCGACCGCAGCCTTGCCTGATGCTTCTACCGTTAACGCGGAAGTATCCTCAAAGACAACGCTTCCTCCTTGTGCTCCGTCAGTACTGTTATTGGAGCCGTAATCACTGTAGTTCAGAATGATGCCGCCGGCTTCTCCGGAAGCCGCAATAGCAGAAATCTCAGCATCCTTCTTAAACGTGAGAACCGGCTTATCGACCGCATTTGCACGCATGTAAATGCCTGCAGCCCACGCGCCATCTACAGATGAACTGGCTGAAATAGACGCCGTATTCGTAAAAGTCGCTTGACGGGAGGATGGAGTCGGACGTTCATTGTCGTGAATACTGTCAAATGCATACCCCATCGCTATATCCGTAGCATCGTTCGATACAGAGATAGTTGCAGCACCATTCAGCGTGAGAATCCCGCTGTCATGCCACACGCCGAAGAGCTGGGTTTCACTGACGCCGGATTGCATGCCGACGGTTACATTTACATTATTCAATGTGAAGGAGTTGTTGTCAGCCTTGGTTGAACGAACGTGAATCCCAGCTGCCCCGCTAAAAATATCAGAGATGCTGCCAACGTTAGTCTTATCAAAACCGGAGAACCCGTTGACCGCTTGAATTGCCGCTACATTGGCTCCAGCGAAAGTGAATTGAACTGTACCGTCCGTTGCTCCAGACTGCTCATCAAGCAGGATCTTGCTTGCAATCAAATCGAGAGCATCACCTTCATCCTGCTTCGAAAGATTGAATTCGCCGACTTTGCTGGTAACGTAGTCGGGAGCAGCTTGAACTACATCTCCAGCTGACAAAGCTGCGGCAGCAACGACTGTCAACACAGCGAGTTTGATCGATCCGCTTTTTTGACTTGCTCCGCAAACAGTCTCATTAACTGTCACATAAGCGCCGCGTACAGCGTTCCAAATCGTCTTGAATGTTTTATTCATCTTTAACCTTGATACAAGATGAGAGGCTAGATGTCAAAGCAAGGGCTCCGGCACCCATTAAAAAGCCAACTAAGTAGTTGATTTTTAAAACCTACCCCCCCCCCTTATCTGTCAAGATTCGACTTAAAAACTTATTTTATTTTTAGTACTCCGTTTATTCTCAGATCTTTGTTATATAAACATATTTCGTAAACGATACTTTCAGTTCCGTGAGTAGTTTGCAAACAACAACTCCCCACACTTGACAACGAATCGAGAACACTAGTTCCGCGAGTTGGGTTGTCAAACAAAGTCTGACATTGAAGAACAGACTTTTGAGTCAGACAAGCAGGCAAGGTCAATGTTTATTCATGCACTTCCGCTTTATGTAAACCCTCAATCTGTTGTTTATTGAAAACACATACAGATCGCCTTGTTTGATATTTTATTTCTGAAAATCAATTGGTTAGCAGTTTGATAGGGGATTACCCGCTTGCAAGGGGGGGGGGGGTACAGGATGATTTGCAACGTCCCCTAATCATTGTTGACTAGGGTTCTTAAGGAAAAGAAGTTCCTTGTAAAGACTTGCTCCCAGAGAAAGTTGGCAAGCCTAAATAGAAACTTCGTATCCAGACATAAGACCTGCTCGACCCCTTGAGCAGGATACTTCATTGCTCACATAAGGCTCTGAAAAATGAAAAAGACACTTGCTGCTCTCGCCGTTCTTGGCGCATTTGCGGGTTCTGCTATGGCTGCCGACGTCACACTGTACGGCTTGGTCGACTACGGCTTCTCGTATGAACATGCTGACGGAGATATTTCCGGTGTCGATGCACAGGATACTTTCCAGATGAAGACCGGCCAGAATTCTGGCTCCCGTTTCGGTTTGAAAGGTACTGAAGACCTCGGCAATGGCCTGAAGGTCGGCTTCGTTCTCGAAAATGGCTTTACTGCTGACGACGGCAAGATGGACAATTCCGACCGTCTCTTCGGTCGTGAATCCAACCTCTTCATCACCGGTGCTTTTGGTACGCTGTCCTTCGGTCGTGTTGGTCAGCTCGCCAGCGCCAACGGCACGTTCGGTCTCCTTGGTGTAACGAGCCCGTTCTCATCCGGCTGGGGTGATTCCATTGGCCCGAAGTTTGTGACCGCCAACGGCTGGGCCCGTTTTGACAATACGGTGACCTATGCCACACCGACCTTTGCTGGCCTGACGATGTATGCCCAGTATTCTTTCGGCACGGACTCCGCCAAGGCGGATGCCACTCACATCGAAGGCCAGTCCTCTGTTGATCGTTACTATGGCTTGGGTGCCAAGTACGTTAACAGCGGCTTGACGTTGGTTGGCGTTGTGGATTCCATCAACTATCAGAGCTATGCGTCTGGCGTCACCAATCCTGATCTCGATGATTCTCTGACGGTCACCTTGGGCGGCAACTACGACTTCGGTGTTGTGAAGCCCTACTTGTTAGGTCAGTACTTCAAGAATGCCAAGGCTTTCGGCCAAAAGAATGTTGACAAGACGTCTTCCTTTGGCAAGGGCTATACCTTCTCTGGCGCGGGCGTTAACGGCGCCAAGGGCTGGGGCTTAGCTGCTGGTGTTGATGTTCCTGCGTTCGGCGGTACTGCCAAGGCCCTGCTCGCCTATGGCGACGCCGAAGGTGAAGACAACAGCGATATGGAAGTTTCCCGTTGGGTCTTCTCTGTGGGCTATGCCTACAACCTGAGCAAGCGCACTTCTGTGTACACCGCCGCTTCCTACATGCGCGACGATGTGAACAAGGAACTCGCCAAGACCACTTCCGATATCAACCCGTCTTCTGTTGAAGTGGCCGCCGGTTTGATCCACAAGTTCTAATCGGCCTATCGATCTAGAAGGTTCCTAATCGACAAGTTTGCCAGAGCCTTCCTGTCGATTTAGGAATCCTACTAGTCTGCCCCCGCAATCTTTGGACCTGAACTCCCGGTTAACTGATCCATAAATCAGCGGAGAGTTTTAGGCGGCAGTTTCAATCCAAGCAGCGCGAGCATATCGCGCTGCTTTTTACTTAACTGACGCACCACCCAAGCATTGGCGTTTC